>WBZP01001290.1_pt1 | contig 31476 bp, 30 predicted proteins | sample 5204301 | NCBI WGS metagenome assembly WBZP01 (sample SAMN12412401, study PRJNA552823) | activated sludge metagenome | isolation source: activated sludge from nitrification reactor of wastewater treatment plant... | place: USA: Pennsylvania | collected 2017 | reverse complement strand
CGGGACCGTCATCATCGGCGAGGGCGAGAAGGACGAGGCGCCCATGCTGTTCAACGGCGAGGTCGTCGGCGACGGCTCCAACCCGCAGGTCGACATCGCGGTCGACCCGATCGACGGGACCACGCTGACCTCCAAGGGCCGCGGCGGCGCGGTGGCGGTGATCGCCGTGTCCGAGCAGGGCACCATGTTCGACCCGGGCCCGTGCGTCTACATGGAGAAGATCGCCGTCGGCCCCGACGTGGCCGGCCACGTCGACATCAACGCGTCGGTGAGCGACAACCTGCACGCGGTGGCCCGGGCCAAGGGCGTCGACGTCCGCGAGGTGACCGCCACCATCCTCGACCGACCCCGCCACGACGACCTGGTCGCCGAGGTCCGCGAGACCGGCTCGCGCATCCGCCTGATCGGCGACGGCGACGTCGCTGCGGCGATCGCCACCGCGTACCCCGACTCCGGCGTCGACATCCTGTTCGGCATCGGCGGCACCCCCGAGGGCGTGATCGCGGCCGCCGCGCTCAAGTGCATGGGCGGCGAGCTGATCGGCAAGCTCTGGCCCCGCGACGCCGGCGAGCGCGACGCGGCGGTGGCGGCCGGCTACGACCTCGACAAGGTGCTGGGCACCGACGACCTCGTCTCCGGCGACAACTGCTTCTTCTCCGCCACCGGCATCACCGACGGCAACCTGCTCCAGGGCGTCCACTACGACCGCCTCGGGGTCACCACCCAGTCGCTGGTCATGCGGTCCCGTTCGGGAACCGTCCGCCTGGTCGAGGCCCGCCACCGCCCCGGCAAGTCCGAGGCCTGACCGGACGCCGTCGCCGTGGAGTTCGACGACGACGCCCGGCTCGACACCTCGCAGATCGACGACGCCCGCGGGCGGGCCGGGGGCGGTGGTGATCTCGGGGGCGGCGGTGTTCTCGGGGGACTGCCCGGCGGCTTCGGCGCCGGAGCCAAGCTCGGTGGCGGCGGCCTGATCGGCCTGGTGGTGGTCATCGTCATCGCCTTCCTCAGCACCCGCGGCGGCGGGTTCGCCACCAACGACATGCTCGAGCCGTCCACCACGGTCGGCGACCAGAGCGCCACCGAGGTGGCCCGGGAGTGCCGTACCGGAGCCGACGCCAACGAACGCCAGGACTGCCGGATCGTCGCCGTGGTCAACAGCGTGCAGAGGTACTGGTCCGACACCTTCGCCCGCAGCGGTGTCACCTACCGCCCGGCGCGCACCCAGCTGTTCAGCAACCGCACCTACAGCGGGTGCGGCCCCGCGTCGTCGGCCACCGGTCCCTTCTACTGCCCGGCCGACGAGACGGTCTACGTCGACCTGACGTTCTTCGACGCGCTGTCGCAGCCGCCGTTCAACGCGGCGGGAGGTCCGTTCGCCCAGGCGTACGTGATCGGCCACGAGTACGGCCACCACGTCCAGAACCTGCTCGGTCGCTCCGCCGGCGCCGACCGCCAGGGCGCGACGTCCGGCTCGGTCCGTCTCGAGCTGCAGGCGGACTGCTACGCCGGGGTCTGGGCCGCCAACGCGGTCTCGACCGGGTTCGTCACCGAGATCACCCCCGAGGACATCGCCCGGGGCCTCGACGCCGCCGCCGCGGTCGGCGACGACCGCATCCAGGAGTCCGCCGGTGGACGATCGAACCCGGACTCCTACACCCACGGGACCTCGGCCCAGCGCCAGCGCTGGTTCCAGCGGGGATACGACACCGCGGACCCGACCTCGTGCGACACCTTCAGCGGCCGCATCTGAGCGTTCATCGACCCAGCGATCGCACCGCCACGCCGGCCGCTCGTTCGAACCCCACCGCGACCAGAGTCGGGTGATCCGGGCCGACCGCCACCTCGGCACCCCGCCGGGCGGCCTCGGAGCACCAGGCGTTCACCAGCTGCCGTCCGATCCCCTCGCCCCGTCTATCCTCGGCGACTCCCACGCCCACCAGGTCGGCCGTGATCGACCCGTTCCCAGCCGATCCGAGCGCCGCGCCCACCACCGGTCCCGGAGTCCCCGGATCCTCGGCGACCACCACGAGCGGCCGGGGCCCGGATCTGTTCGGCGGTTCGGTCGGGTCGGTTCCGAGGAGCCCGGCGACGTCCGGCTCGACCATGGAGACCGTCCTAAGCGCAAGCTCGATGCCACCCCGTCCCACGACGGCGGGGCCGCCGAGCGGTTCCTCGCGGATCGCCACCCAGTGGGCCTGACCGTGTCGGGGGTGATCCGGTCCGTGGCGGCGCTGCTCGAGCAGGTGCACCGAGGCGACCGACCAACGCTGGATGAGCCCCGCCAGGGCGGTGACGGCGGCCGCGATCAGCTCCGGTTCCGCGCTCTCGCGGATGGTGGCGTGCGGGTGGAACGGCCACACGTCGGGACGGTCGAACGGCCCACAGCGCAGGCGCCCCCGCAACGAGCTCAGCGCCTCGGGATCCGTCGCGGTGACCGCCAGGTGCAGCGTCGGGGTCTCGGGCAGGAATGTGGCGGCGGGGCCGACTACCAGTTCCAGCGGCCGTGACGTCGCGGCCACCCGCCGCAGGACGCCGAGCACGGCCGGGACCTCGGCCTCGGCCACGTTGGTGGGTGGGACGAGGGTGACGTGCGGAGCGACGTGGAACGGCTCGTTCAGACCGGCTCCGCGACGCAGGGCGTCGATGACGGCAGCCTCGGCCTGAGGGGCGAGTAGGACGACGGCGAGACGACGGCGGGCCACCCGCCGGACGCTAGTTCTCTTGATTCCCGTGACCGTTCGCGCCACCAGTGGCGCGAGGAGTCATGGAAACGGGACTGCTCAGGCGGCGTCGGCGGCGGTGAGGCGAACCTCGGCACGCACCAGCGCGGCCTTGGCCACGGGGTCCTCGGAGTCGGCCCGCAGGGCCTCCTCGGCGCGCTCCTTGGCAGTCCGGGCGCGGGCGACGTCGATGTCGGCAGCCATCTCGGCCACGTCGGAGAGGATGGTCACCCGGGTGTTGCCCTGTTCGTCGGGGGGTGACACCTCGACGAATCCCTGGTGCACGGCGATGACCTTCTCGGAGCCGTCCTCGAGTTGCAGCCGCACCGGATGCGTGGAGAGGACGCCGATGAAGGGGATGTGCCCGGGCAGGAAGGCGATGTCGCCGGTGGTGGTCCGGCAGATGACCATCCGGGCCTCGCCCGAGTAGGCGATGCGCTCCGGGGATACGAGCTCGACCTCGAGGGCCATCAGGCGTTCGCCTCCAGCTCCTTGGCCTTGCGCATTGCATCCTCGGCCCCGCCGACGTTGAAGAACGCCTGCTCGGGCAGGTGGTCGAGGTCGCCGTTGACGAGCATCTCGAAGCTCTCGACGGTGTCCTCGACCGGGGTGAAGATGCCGGGCAGGCCGGTGAAGACCTCGGCCACGAACATGGGCTGGGACAGGAACTTCTGGATCTTGCGGGCCCGGTCGACGGTGACCCGGTCCTCCTCGGAGAGCTCGTCGATGCCGAGGATGGCGATGATGTCCTGAAGCTCCTTGTAGCGCTGCAGCATCTCCTGCACCCGGCGGGCCACCGCGTAGTGGCGCTCGCCGACCACCTCGGGCGAGAGGATCGACGACGACGACGCCAGCGGGTCCACCGCCGGGTAGATGCCGAGCGAGGCGATGTCACGGCTCAGCTCGGTGGTGCCGTCGAAGTGGGTGAAGGCGGTGAACGGCGCCGGGTCGGTGTAGTCGTCCGCGGGCACGTACACGGCCTGGAGCGACGTGATCGACCGGCCACCGGTCGAGGTGATCCGCTCCTGGAGCTCGCCCATCTCATCGGCAAGGGTCGGCTGGTAGCCCACCGCCGCGGGCATGCGGCCGAGCAGCGTCGACACCTCGGAGCCGGCCTGGGTGAACCGGAAGATGTTGTCGATGAACAGCAGCACGTCCTGGCCCTGCACGTCGCGGAAGTACTCGGCCATGGTCAGCGCCGAGAGGGCGACCCGCAGGCGCACGCCCGGCGGCTCGTCCATCTGGCCGAACACCAGGGCAGCCTTGTCGAGCACCGAACCGGACTCGCCGAGGGCGGTCTCACCCATCTCGATCAGCAGGTCGGTGCCCTCGCGGGTCCGCTCGCCCACCCCGGCGAACACCGACACGCCGCCGAACTGCGAGGCGACCCGGTTGATCATCTCGGTGATGAGCACGGTCTTGCCCACGCCGGCGCCGCCGAACAGGCCGATCTTGCCGCCCTGGAGGTACGGGGTGAGCAGGTCGATCACCTTGATGCCGGTGGCGAACATCTGCGCCTTGGGCTCGAGGGTGTCGAAGGCCGGGGCCTCACGGTGGATGGCCCAGCGCTCGGGCGAATCGACCGACTCGACGTCGAGGGGCTGGCCCAGGACGTTGAACACGTGCCCGAGGGTGGCGTCGCCGACCGGCACCGAGATGCCGTGGCCGAGGTTGCGCACCGCGGTGCCGCGGACCAAGCCGTCGGTCGGCTTCATGGCGATGGCCCGGACCCGGTTGTCGCCGATCTGCTGGGCGACCTCGGCGACCACCGCGGTGTCGACGCCGTCGACGGTGATGGTGAACTCGAGCGCCTGGTTGATCTCGGGCACGGAGTCCGACGGGAACTCCACGTCGACCACGGGGCCGGCGATGGCGACGATGCGGCCGTCCTTCAGTTCGGTGTCGGTGACGGTCATGGTGACTCCTGGGCTGCGGTCTGGTGACGGGGTGGTCGGTCTACGAAGGGGTTTCGGTCGGATTCGACGTCGTTCGAGGTCAGGTCCGGACCGGACCCGACTGGTGACGGTGGTCGAGCGGCAGGAACGGCTCGGTGTCGAGGTGGTGCAGGATCAGCTCCCCCGGCTCCTCACGGTCGTCCGCAAGGGCCTCGGCGCCGCCGATGATCTCCATGATCTCGGTGGTGATGGCGTCCTGGCGCACCTGGTTCATCTTGCGGGTGTACTTGACGATGAGCTCTTCGGCGTTGTCGGTGGCGGACTTCATGGCCCGCTGGCGGTTCGCGAGCTCCGACGCGGCGGCGTCGAGCAGGGCGGCGAAGAGCCGGGACTCGACGTAGCGCGGCAAGAGCGTCGCGAGCACCGCGGTGGCCGACGGCTCGAACTCGAAGCCGGCGGTGGCCGAGGCATCACCGCCTTCGGCGATGGTGTCGGAGTCCTCGAGGGGCAGGAAGCGGCGAACGACCACCTCCTGGGACCCGAGCGAGATGAACCGGGTGTACACCAGGTCGATGCGGTCACAACCGCCGTTCTCGAACAGGTCCCGCACCCGGGCGGCGACGGCGACCGCGTCCTCGAACGTCGGGTTCTCCGAGAAGCCCTCGAAGCTCGCCTCGATCGGGTAGTGCCGGAAGCTGAAGTATGCCTTGGGCTTGCGACCGACGGTCACCAGGGCGTACTCCCTGCCCTCGGAACGAGCGGCCTGGACCTCTCGCTCGGCGGCCTTGATGACCGACGAGTTGTAGGCCCCGGCCAGGCCCCGGTCCGCAGCCAACACGACGACGCCGACCTTCTCCACCGTGTCCACCGGACGCAGGAGCGGGTGGTCGACCTCGGCGCCGGCCGCGGACAGGTCCTGGATCACCTGGGTGATGTGCTCGGCGTACGGACGGGCCTCGTTGGCCCGCTGCTGCGCCTTGACCACGCGGGTGGCCGCGATGAGCTCCATGGCCCGCGTGATCTTCTTGGTGTTCTGGACGCTGGCGATCTTCCTGCGGAGGATCCGCTCCTGTGCACCGGCCATGTCGGCTCCCTACGTCCCGTCCGCCTCAGACCGTGGCCGCGTCGTCGTCACCGTCGCGGGTGACGTCCTCTTCGGGGAGGTGACGGCTCGAGGTGGCGATGGTGGATTCGGCGTCGCCCTGGGCCTGAGCGGCCGGGGCCGAGGAGTCGACGCTTGTGCCCTGGAACTGCGCGGCGAAGGCCTTGACCGCGGCGTCGAAGGCGTCCTCGTCGTCGATCTTGCCGGTGCTGACGATCGCCGAGAGCATCCCGGCGTGACGGGTGCGGAACCAGTCGAGCAGGCCGTCCTCGAAAGAGCGCACGTCCTCGACGGCGATGGCGTCGAGGTAGCCGCGGGTGCCGGCAAAGATCACCACGCACTGGTCCTGGACCGACATCGGGCTGTTGATGCCCTGCTTGAGCAGCTCGGTCAGGCGGTAGCCGCGCTCGAGCTGCGCCTTGGACACGGCGTCGAGGTCGGAGCCGAACGCCGCGAACGCCTCGAGCTCGCGGAACTGCTGCAGGTCGGACTTGAGGGTGCCCACCGCGGTCTTCATGGCCTTGATCTGTGCGGCGGAGCCCACCCGGGACACCGAGATGCCCACGTCGACGGCGGGACGGACGCCGGACTTGAACAGGTCGTCCTGGAGGAAGATCTGGCCGTCGGTGATCGAGATCACGTTGGTCGGGATGTAGGCGGACACGTCGCCGGCCTTGGTCTCGATGACCGGGAGGGCGGTCAGCGACCCGGCGCCGCGCTCGTCGGACAGCTTGGCGGCCCGCTCGAGCAGACGGCTGTGCAGGTAGAAGACGTCGCCGGGGTAGGCCTCGCGGCCCGGCGGACGACGCAGCAGCAGCGACACCTGGCGGTAGGCCTCGGCCTGCTTGGACAGATCGTCGTAGACCACCAGCGCGTGCTCGCCGTTCTCCATCCAGTGCTGACCCATGGCGCAGCCGGAGTAGGGAGCGAGGTACTTGAACGGCGCGGGGTCCGACGCCGGGGCGACGACGACCACGGTGTACTCCATGGCACCGCGCTCGGCGAGGGTGGCGACGGTCTGCGCGACGGTGGAGGCCTTCTGGCCGATCGCCACGTAGATGCACTTCACGCCCAGACCCTGCTGGTTGAGGATCGTGTCGATGGCGATCGTGGTCTTGCCGGTCTTGCGGTCGCCGATGATCAGCTCGCGCTGACCCCGACCGATCGGGATGAGCGAGTCGATGGCCTTGATGCCGGTCTGCATCGGCTCGCCCACGGGCTGACGACCCATGATGCCCGGGGCCTGGATCTCCATCCGGCGGTCCTGGACGTTGGTCAGCGGGCCCTTGCCGTCGATCGGCTCGCCGAGGGTGTTGACGACGCGGCCGAGCACGCCGTCGCCGACGGGGACCGACAGGATGTTGCCGGTCGCCTTGACCGTCTGGCCCTCCTCGATCGAGTCGACCTCGCCGAGCACCACGGCGCCGATCGAGTCCTCGTCCAGGTTGAGCGCCAGGCCGAACAGGCCCGACTCGAACTCGAGCAGCTCGTTGACCGCGGCGTCGGGCAGTCCCGCCACCCGGGCGATGCCGTCGCCGACCTCGATGACCCGGCCGACCTGGGCCAGCTCGACGTCAGGGGCGAAGCCCTCCAGGTTCTTCTTGATCGCCGCGGTGATGTCGGCGGTGTTGATCGTGAGCTCAGCCATCTCAGAAGGCCTCTCGGAGTTGGTTCAGGCGGGTACGGACGGAGCCGTCGAGGACGGAGTCGCCGATCTGGGTGACGACGCCACCCATCACGGTCGGGTCGACGACGTTGCGGATGGTGACATCGATGTTCGTGCGGGCCTTGAGGGCCCGGGCGAGCTCGGCGAGCTGGGCGTCGGTGAGCGGAACCGCGGAGCGCACCTCGGCGACGGTCTCGCCTCGGGAGGCCGCGGAGCGCTGGGCCATCGCCTCGGCGATGGCGGCCAGGTCGCCGATGCGTCCGGCGGAGACCAGCATCGAGGCGAACGACACGGTGGTCCGCGTGGCCTTGCCGTCGAGCAGGTCCTCGACGATCTGGGCCCGGCGCTCCACCGGCAGGTGCGCGTCGGTCAGGGGGCCGCGCAGCTCGTCGTTGGTCTGCAGGACCCGTCCGAGGCGGAACAGCTCGTCCTCCACCTCGCCGATGTTGCCCTCGGCCGCGGCGATGCCGTAGGCGGCATCTGCGTAGGCGGAGATCTGTGCGTCGCTCATGTTCGTCGTCCCGTTGCGAAGGTTGGTCTGCGGTGCCGGCCGGTCAGTTCTGTGCGCCGACCTGGCTGATGTAGTCGTCGATCAGGCGCTGCTGGGCGGCGTCGTCGAGCGAGGAGGCCACGACCTCCTCGGCCGCACCGAGGGCGAGCCGGGAGAGCTCGCCGGACAGGTCCGCGGTGGCCTGCATGCGGGTGGCGGCCAGGTCGGTGCCGGCCCGCTCGCGCAGGGCGTCGACCTCGGTCTCGGTGCGAGCCGCGGTGTCGATGCCGAGCTGGTCGGCGGCGCGACGGGCGTCCTCGACGATGCGGGCGGCCTCGGAGTCCGAGTCGGCGAGCGCCGCCTTGATCCGGTCACGCTCCGCCTCGGCGGTCTCACGGGCCGCCGAGGCCTCGCCGAGGTGCTCGGCGATGCCCTCGGAACGGCCCTTGAGGCCGTTGACGACCGGGTCCTTTCCGAACTTGACCAGCAGGGTGGCGACGATCAGGAACGCCAGCGAGCCCCAGATGACCTCGTTGATGTCGGCCGGCAGCCACTTGCCGTTGGATCCCTCCGCGGCCAGGAGCGCCGGGGAGACGATGGAGTGCAGCAGGTTCATGTCTGGTTCCTCCGGACTCAGCGCGGCCCGCCGGAGCGGTTCACGTAGTCGTCCACGGTCGATCGGTGCGAGGCCGCGTCGAGCGGCGCCTGGACCACCTTGGAGGCCGCAGCCACCGCCAGGTCGGCGACGTCACCGCTGAGCTGACCCAACGCGGCGGCCCGCTCGGCGTCGAGTTCGGCCATGGCGGCCTGGCGCTCGGCGGCGATCTCGGTCTCCACGCCGGCGACCTTCTGCCCGCGGGTCGCCTCGGCGGCGGCGCGGGCCTCCTCGAGCACGCGGGACGCCTCGCCCCGGGCCTCGGCGAGCGTGGCGTCGTAGTCGCGACGCACCTGCTCGGCCTGGGTCGACGCCGCCTCGGCGGCCTCGAGGTCGGCCTGGACCTGCGCGTCACGCTGGGCCCGGACCCGCAGCAGCGGGGGCAGGCACACGTAGCGCATCAGGATCCACAGGAGGAAGAAGAAGACGGCGCCCCAGAAGATCTCACCGACGACGTCGGGGACGACGGGGTTGATCTTCTCGGCGCTCTCCGCGGCCTCCGCGGCGAGCACACTCATTTGAGCGAGCATCGGGTACTCCGGTTCGTGGTTCTACGGGTTCTTCGGTGGTCAGGTTCCGGACCCGGGTCCGGAGGAGGTCCGCGTCAGACGAACTTCAGGAGGATGAAGACCACGAAGCCGATGAGGGCCAGGGCCTCGGTGAAGGCGATGCCGAGGAACATGGTGGTCTGGACCTGACCGGCGGACTCGGGCTGACGGGCCATGGCCTGCACGGCCTGGCCGACGAGGTAGCCGATGCCGATGCCGGGGCCGATGGCGGCGAGGCCGTAGGCCATGCCGGCGCCCGAGGCGGCAGCGGTCGCCTTGGCGGCGTCGGCGTCGAGGCCGGTGGCGTCGCCGGCCTGGGCGAGGATCCCTGCGGCGTGGTGCAGTGCGCTCATTGGATGGGTTCTCCTGGTGTGCGGTGGTCTGGCGACCGGTTTGCTGATTGGACGATCTGTTCGGGTGCCGCCGGCTCGGGCGACGGACTCAGTGGGCCGGGTGCAGGGCCCCACCGATGTACACGGCGGTCAGCAGGCTGAAGATGAAGGCCTGCAGGAACGCCACCATGAACTCGAAGCCGGTGAAGGCGACGAGCATGGGGAAGCTGAGCACCAGGACGCCGGCGAGGACGCTGGCGGACCAGAGGGTGATGCACAGCACGGCGAAGGTCACGAGCAGGATGTGGCCGGCGAGCATGTTGGCGAAGAGACGGACGGCCAGCGAGAAGGGCCGGATGATGAAGGTCGACAGCAGTTCGATCGGCGTCACCAGGATGTAGAGCGCCTTGGGCACCCCCGGCGGGAACAGCGCCGACTTGAAGTAACCGAGGCCGTTGTGCTTGACGCCGACGCCGATGAACATGCCCCAGGCGACGAGAGCCAGCACCAGCGGGTTGGCCATGCGGGCGTTGGCCGGCATGTGCGCCGAGGGGACGACCTCGAAGATGTTGCCGATCCAGATGAAGAAGAACATCGAGATCAGCATGGGCAGGTAGCGCATACCCTCGGGGCCGATCGCCGGCAGGACCACCTGCTTCTCGACGAAGTCGATCGAGACCTCCATCACGTTCTGCAGGCCGGAGGGCACCAGCTTGGACTTGCGTCCGGCGATGAGGAACAGGATCACCGGCACGAGCATCGCGATGAACGAGATGAAGGTGATCTTGTTGAACTCGTAGAACGTTCCCTCGCCGAACCACGCCGGCCACTTGACGATGTGGTCGATCGGAGGGAAGTGCATGCCTCCCCCACCGCCGTCTTCGGCGGCGAGGAGGATCGACGGGGCGTTGAGCAGCGCGAGGCCGGGCATTCGGTCGGGCTCCTTCTACGGCGCGGTCGGTGACTGCGCTGAGGTGGACGTTGACGGGCCCGACGCGTCGTCGGCGACGGGCAGGTACGGGTTGGGGGTTGCCTGGGGCTTGAGGCCGGGGAAGGCCAGCGAGCTCGAGATGTGGCGGAGCTCCCAGAACAGCAGACCCAGGTGCGTGATGATGATGGTCAGTCCGAGCGGTACGAGCTCCACCCAGGGCTGGTCACGGACCGCGAGCACGGCGACCATGATCAGGCCGAGGCGCAGCAGGAAGCCGAACATGGCCGCGGCGCCCATGGCCGCCGCGCCGATGCGACCGCCCACCTGCAGCAGCCAGCCGGCGAGCAGGAAGTTCACGATCACGATCGCCAGGCCGTACAGGGTCGAGAACACGCCGTCGAGACCCCAGAACGCGGCCGACGCGATGACCGCGATCGGGATGGCCCAGACGCTGCGACGCACGATGTCGAACGCCACCGCCATCGCCGGCGACGGGCCCTCGACGCGGGGACCGAGCATGCCGTCGGCGGGGACCTGACCCTCGACGCTCACCGGTGGCCCTCGGGGGATTCGACCGGACGCGGCTCGGATCGGTTGGCGGCGTGGTACTGGCCGGCGGGACGGTCGACGGGGAGGCGACCCTGCTCGGCCAGCTCCGCGAGCTGGCGGTGGTACGAGAAGTACATGGTGAGCCCGGCACCGACAGCGCCGAAGACGGCCAGACCGACCGTGAACACCGGCACCGTGTCGAAGGTGCGGTCCAGCCAGAGCCCGACCAGCGCCATGATCACAGGGGCGAACACCAGCTCGAAGCTGCCGGCGCTGCGGTGCAACGAGCGCGTCAACTCGGTCTGGGAACCGTCGCCGGGCTCGGTGGAGGTGCGGTGGTCGGGCATGGGGTGTTTCGGTTCCAGGTGCTTGTGAAACCTTTCGCAATCTACGTGGGGGCCGTCACCCCCTGCAAATCCGTGTGGTCTCGGGCCGGCGCCGGCCGGCGGACCCGGATCAGGGATGCGTCGTGGGCGCGGTGCCGGTGAACGTCGGCGGTACGACTGCGGGCGCGGGGGCCGCGGTCGGAGCCGCTGCTCGTTCGATCGCCTCGACGATCCGATCGGCGTTCGCCCGCTGCTCGTAGGACGAGCGGATCAGCCAGAAGCGCAGGTAGCGGGCCAGCGAGTACCGGACGAACAGCGCTCCCCCCGCGATGACCAGCGCGATGCCCAGGAACGACCCCTGGGCCATGTAGGCGCGCTGCTCGGCGGGGAAGTCGCCCTGGAGCCCGACCTGGATGGCCCCGAACAGCGCCAGCACGAGGCCGACCACCATCAGGACGACCCCGAGGGCGAGCAGTCGCTGCTCCCCCTCGGCGGATCCGCCCTTGAGCTTCAGGGAGTCGATCTCCTCGCGGAACTGCGCCACGCGGGCCGCGTCGGCGCCGGGCACGGTGCTCTCCGGGTTGCTCATTGTTCTGGTCCGCTCCTTGTCGATCTGCGTGCGGGCGATCTGTTCTCTGGGCTGTCGTTCTCTGGGCTGTCGTTCGGTTCAGCTCGTCCGGCCCCCGGACGGATTCTCGCGGAGATCACCCGTCATCCGCCGAGATAGGCGGCCGACAACTCGCGTTCGACCTCGTCGGGTCGGCCGATCTGGCGGATCGTGCCGTTGACCATGATGGCCGCCACATCCGCGACGCCGAGGACGGTGCGGGCGAACTGCTCGACGACCAGGATGGACGTCCCGGACCGGGCGATCTCCGACACGATGCCGTAGAGCTCCTCGACCACCAGCGGCGCCAGGCCCATCGACAGCTCGTCGAGGAGCAGCACCGCGGGTTCGACCGCGAGCCCGCGGGCCATCGCCAGCATCTGCTGCTCACCGCCCGACAGCGTCCCGGCCACCTGGGTCCGTCGCTCCTTCAGCCGCGGGAACTGCGCGTACGCGACCTCTTCGACCCGGCTCAGCGACACCCCGGCGTAGGTGGCCATCACCAGGTTCTCGCGCACGGTGAGGTTGGGGAAGATCCCCTTGCCCTCGGGGATGGTGGTCAGGCCGCGTCGGGCCAGGTCCTCGGGACTGACGCCGGTCACGTCGCGGCCCGCCACCATCAGCTGGCCTCCGGTCGGCGCGAGCTGCCCCGACGCGACCGCGAGCGTGGTGGTCTTGCCCGCCCCGTTGGGGCCGAGCAACGCCATGACCTGGCCCGGCATCACTGCCAGGTCGATCCCGTGCAGCACCTCGATGGTGCCGTAGGCGGCCCGCACCCCGCGCAGCTCGATCAGCGGTTCGCTCACGAGGCCTCTCCCGGAACCGGGCCGTGACCGTTGGCATGGCCGGCTGCCTCGGCGATCGCCGCAGCGCCGACCAGGTCGTCGTCGCCGGCCGGCGCGCCCAGGTAAGCGGCGAGGACCGCTTCGTTGGAGCGGATCTCGTCGGGGTCGCCGGCCGCGATCACCTGCCCGAAGTCGAGCACCGACAGGTGCTCGCACACCCGCATGACCAGCGAGATGTCGTGTTCGACCAGGAGGATCCCGAGCCCGGCCCGGGACAGGTCGACGAGCAGGTCACCGAAGTCCACCGTCTCGCGCTCGTCGAGGCCCGAGGCGGGTTCGTCGAGCAGCAGCACCCGCGGCCGGGCGGCCAGCGCCCGGCCCAGCTCGACCAGGCGGGCCTGGCCGGTCGGCAGGGACCCCACCGGAAGCTCGGCGAGCTCGGTGAGCTGCAGGCGGCGCAGGATCAGCTCGACCTCGTCGACCGGGGAGATGTCGGCGCCGTCGGCCAGGAAGGCCGGAGCCGGAGCCCGACGCCGGGACCAGCCCTTGCGGATCTCCAGGCCGACACGGACGTTGTCGCGCACGGTGAGCGACGAGAACACCTCCAGGCGTTGGAAGGTGCGGCCGATTCCGACCCGGGCCCGCTGGTGGGTGCTCATCCTCGACACGTCGCGGCCGTCGAGGACGACCTTGCCCGAGGTCGGGTTGATCACCCCGCAGATCGCGTTGAAGGTCGTGGTCTTGCCGGCGCCGTTGGGCCCGATCAACCCGCAGATGCGCCCGCCGTCGACCCGGAGCGTCACGCCGCCCACCGCCAGGTGACCCCCGAAGCGGACCGACAGGTCGGTGACCTCGAGCGAGCTCACGGCGCACCTCCGATCCCGACCCCTGATCCGACCCCGGCTCCGACGACGCTCGGCATCAGCTCCTCGTCCAAGCCGAGCGAGCGACCGGCATCGAGGGCGTCGGCCCTGCTCAGCGGTCGGTCGAGGCCCAGCTCGTCTGGCGACGGGTGCTCGACCTTCTTCAGCGATTCCGGCACCACCCCCACGACGCCGACGGCGACCCGCAGCACCAGGAACGTGAACACCCCGATGGCCAGGATCCGCCACCCGTTGGAGGAGATCCGATCGGCCCAGGGCAGGAACGCGGCGACCAGCAACGACAGGCCGAGCCAGGCTCCCGTCGCGGCCCGTCGGGGTCGGGGCCCGTCCTGAGTGTCGGGAGCGAACAGGATGGGCAGCAGCGGCACCACCGCGACGACGAACACCAGCAGCGCCGCGAAGAACGACCACTTGGTGATCACCCCGGTCCGTGCCGCGAACCACAGACCGACGCCGCCGACGCCGGCGACGACCAGCGACGGCACCGACTCGCCGACCGCCCGGTACCCGGCGGCCATCTGAGGCGCGGCACCATCGGGCTCCTGTCCCAGGCTGATGCCCATGAGGCCCGGCGTGAAGCTCAGCACGTCGGTCACCGGCATCGACACGAAGCGGAAGATGCCGATGGCGTTGGCGGCGAAGATCGTCGACGCGATCGGGATGGCCCCGAGCAGGAGACCCCCCAGGAACGCCCCGGCGACCGACCCGATGCCGCCGACCACCGCCAACATGGTGATGGGCAGCGAGTTGGTCAGGCCGAAGTCATCGGCGATGAACGTCCGGCCGGCCAGCGCTCCACCGAGGCCGGCGATGGCGGCCGACAGGGCGAACACCCCGACCTTGGTCGACGTGAGGTTCAGTCCGAGGGTCGCGCAGGCCACCGGCGAGTCCTTCATGGCGGCCACGCGCCGCCCCCAGGCGCTGCGGCGCAGGAGCACCAGCAGGTTGCCGAGCAGCGCGAACGTCACCGCGAACAGGATCAGCTGGCGGTAGTCGTTGGTGACCTCGAAGCCTCCGATGCTCAGCCCCGGCACCTGGATCGACCCGCCGGGCATCACCTCGGACTGGCCGAAGACCATCGAGGTGCAGAACAGGGCGAACGCGGCGGTGGCCAGCGCCAGGTAGATGCCCGACAGCCGCAGCGCCGGCAGGGCGACGACCGCGCCGACCACCGCGCAGAGCACCACGGCGATCGCGACGCCGACCGGTGACCCGGTGGCCCCCCAGGTGGCCATGGCGAGCGCCCCGATGCCGGTGAAGGTCATCTGGGCGAGCGAGATCTGACCGGCGTAGCCGGTCAGAGGCACGAGCGACAGGGTGATCAGCGCGAAGCCGAAGCCCTTGGAGACCAGGTTGAGGTCGGGCGCCGACAGCAGCGAGCCGACCGCGGCGGCGACGAGCACCAGGGCGATCCCACCCCATATCGCCGTGATCTGCGACGGGGGCCGCACCGGGGAGCGGGGCCGGCTGACGCCGTGGGCCCGCAGGCGTGCCTCCGGCTGCACCAGGATCACCACGAACAGCATCACCGCGGGGATGGCGGTGCGCAGGTTCTGGAGGCTGACCGGACCCAGAGCGTAGGACGGGTCGATGTAGCCGGTGGCGTAGGACTCGGCCAGACCCAGCACCACGGCACCGAGGAACGCCCCCGGCAGCGATCGCAGCCGGCCGACCACCGCCACGGCGTATGCGTTGACGACCAGGAGCGTGAGCGTGACGGCGCTGAGGGTCTGCTCCGAGGCGATCAGCACCCCGGACACCGCGGCCAGGCCCGCTCCCAACGCCCAGGCGAGCATGGCGGTGCGGCCCGGTCGACCGCCGTTGAGCTGCAGCAGCGCCCGGTCGTCGACGATGGCGCGCATGGCCACGCCCAGCCGGGTGCGGCGCAGCACGAGGCGGAGCCCGACCGCCACCGCGATGGCGATCACCATGGTCAGGATCCGCGAGTACGGCACCGCGACACCGGCGATCTCGACGGTCTTGCCGGCGAAGAACGGCGGCACCGGACGGGCCACGTCGGGAGGCCAGATCACGTTGGCGATGCCGAGCAACGCCACCATGAGGCTGACCGTCACCACGATCTTGACCACCTCGGACGCACCCTCGATCCCGCGCATGATCCCGCGCTCGATCACGGCACCGAACAGCGGGGCCATGACGAAGACCACCAGGATCACCGACGGGATCACCGGCACGCCCCAACCCTGGTTCACCTGCCAGTAGGCGAAGGCGGCGAGCATGCCGAACGCGCCGTGGGCGAAGTTGAAGATACCCGACGTCGTGTAGGTGACGACCAGGCCCGACGCCGCGATCGCATAGATCGCGGCCGTCGACAGGCCGGCGATCGTGAAGGTCAGGAACTTGTCCAACTCAGCTCCGGGTACGGCTCAGCGCTTGCGGTCGGGATCGATCGCGCCCTTGGCGGGCAGCTCGGCGGTGACCGTGGCGATGCTGTCGGGCGGGCAGTGGAAGCCGTCCTGGTCGTCGTCCTCGCCTCCGATCTCGGGCCACAGCCGCTCGAAGCCGTCCCCCTTGACCACCATCAACATCCCGCACTCCGGCGGCTCGTCGCCGCCCGGGTCGGTGGGCACGTGGGTGCCCCCCGCGGTCCAGTCCTTCTGCTCGGCGGCCCGCTCCAGCACGCAGTCACGGCTGATGACGCCCTTGTTCTGGTCACCGCAGTCCTTGGCCGCGGTCGCGAACAGCAGCCACGCCGAGGTCGACTGCAGCCCGAGGGCCGCCTCCTTGCCGTCCGGGACGTACTTCTTCAGGTTGTCCCGGTACTGCTTGATGGCAGGCCACTTGTCGGCCTCCTCGAAGGGGTGGAAGCCCAACCGGATGACCGACCCGTCGACCGCGGCGGCACCCTGCGAGAAGAACACGGGGTCATAGACGTTGGTCTCGTTGAGGGCGACGCCCTTCCAGCCCTGCTCCTTGAGCTTGGACATGAGGTTGGCGGCGTTGCCGGGCTCACCGATCCAGTAGAGGGAGCCGGCGCCGCTGTCGATCACCTTCTGAGCGAGCGGCGTCCAGTCGGGCATGCCCGCCACGGGGTAGCTGAGGGCATCGAGCTGCTGGATCCCTCCGACTGCCTGCACCGCGGCGTCGTACTGGAGCTTGACGACCTTGAGCGAGGGAAGGTCCCCATAGACGACGACGTTCTTGGCCGACTGCTCCGGGTACAGCTTCTTGAAGTCCATGATCCACTGCTCGGACTTCTTGTTCGGCGGGTTCGGGATCGGCTGGACCTGGCCGTTGGACAGGCTCTTCTGCACCGACACCGCGAAGGCCGGGACGTCGATCAGTCCGCACTTGTGGAAGTCCGATCCGTCCTTGCCGGTGAATGAGAGGTCGTCCTGGGTGAAGGCCCCGCCGACGAAGCCGAACACCGAGTGGCACGCCTTGGCCATGGCCGCCTCGACCTCGAACAGCTTGCCGTCGAGGTCGACGGGCTCGATCTGCAGGCCGCCGATCCCGCCCTGCTCGTTGCACCAGTCCGAGAAGGCCACCGAGGCGTCCCACAGCTCCTTGTTGAGGCCCGGCCGGATGGCGGCGCCCCGGTCGTTGGGGACGCCGATGTAGAGCTTGTCGGTCCCGGTGCCACCCTCGCCCTCGGCGACCTTGAAGCTGCCCTTTCCGCACGGCGACGGCAGCGTGCCCCACTCGCTGCCGGTCGAGGATCCGGCGGCGGTCGTGGTCGACCCCTCCTTGTCGGATCCCTTCTCGTCTCCCCCCGACGCCCCGCAGGCGCCGAGTACCAGCGCCATCGCGGCCAAGAGGGCCACGCCGACGTGACGGATGTGGGTGCTCCGAGCCATGTGCAGTCCCCCTGGGTTCGACATGTGGCGATGGTCGGCGTTGCCGCAGTCCGTCCGGATCGTCCCGGTGGACCACGGCCCGTCCCGCCGTGGGTCGGCCGACTCGCGCGGAGGTTCTATCAGATGACATCGGTCACCTGCTGCCACGATCGCACCGCGCTCCGCTCCCGACGCGCCCCCGGACGCCCCCTCCCGACACGCATTGCCGTGCCCCAACCGCTCTGCAACGATGGGCACCCAGAAATCTGACAACCCGTCAGATTCCGGCAGGGAGATCACGCGTGGACCTCGCGATCCGCAACGTCACCATCGTCGACGGCACCGGAGCCCCGGCCCGGGTCGGCGACGTCGGCATCTCGAACGGCCGCATCGTCACGGTCACCGAGGCGGCCGGCCAGTCCCTGGACGGCGCGGAGCGCACCGTCGACGGGACCGGGCTGATGCTCTGTCCCGGCTTCGTCGATCCCCACACCCACTATGACGCCCAGCTGCTGTGGGACCCGACCGCGTCGCCGTCGAGCATGCACGGGGTCACCACGGTGATCGCCGGCAACTGCGGGTTCACGCTCGCCCCGCTCAACCCCGGTGACGGGGACTACGTCCGTCGGATGATGGCCAAGGTCGAGGGCATGCCTCTGACCGCGCTCGAGGAGGGCATCGACTGGGACTGGGAGACCTTCGCCGAGTACCTGGCCCGCTTCGACGGGAACCTCGCGGTCAACGCCGGGTTCCTGGTCGGCCACTGCGCCCTTCGCCGCAAGGTCATGGGCACCGCCGCGGTCGGGTCCCAGCCGACCGACGAGCAGCTGCGCGACATGAAGGAGCTGTTGGCCGAGAGCATCCGGGCCGGCGGGCTCGGGTTCTCGACCACGCGGGCCCGCACGCACTCCGACGGTGACGGGGAGCCGGTGGCGTCGCGATGGGCCGAGGAGCCCGAGCTGCTCGCCCTCGCCGAGGTCGTCTCACAGCACGAGGGCACCACGTTGGAGTTCGCCTCCGACGGCTGCCTGGACGGATTCGACGACGACGAGGTCCAGTTCATGATCCGGTTCTCCAGGGCCGGCAACCGGCCGCTGAACTGGAACGTGCTCACCGTCGACTCCCACGCCCCGGAGCGCTACCGCAACCAGCTCGCCGCCATGGACACGGCCGCTGCTGCCGGCGCCCGGGTCGTGGCGCTGACCATGCCGGTCATCGTCGGCATGAACATGAGCTTCCTCACCTACTGCGCGCTCAACATGATGCCGGACTGGGGCGACATCCTGGCCCTGCCGGTCCCCGAGCGCATCGAGAGGCTCTCCGACCCGGGCACGCGCCGGTTCATGGAGGAGCGTGCCGCGTCGCCCGACGCCGGCGTGTTCGCCCGCCTCACCGGCTGGAGCACCTACGTCATCGGCGACACCTTCACGGAGGCCAACGAGGGTCTGCGGGGACGCCGGGTGGGCGACATCGCGGCCGAGCGCGGCACCGGAGCGTTCGACACGCTCCTCGACATCGTCATCGGGGACGACCTGCGCACGGTCCTGTGGCCGGGGGCCACCGATGCGGACCCCGAGTCGTGGGAGCTGCGTCGCCAGGCGTGGCAGCACCCGTCGGTCATGCTCGGCGGCTCCGACGCCGGCGCGCACCTCGACCGGATGCAGGGCGCCAACTATCCGACCCGATTCCTGGCCGACTGCCTGCGCGGCCGCAAACTGACCACCGTCGAGGACGCCGTGCGCATGATGACCACCGTGCCCGCCGAGCTGTTCGGCCTGCGGGACCGGGGCGTCATCCGCGAAGGGGCCCACGCGGACCTGGTCCTGTTCGACCCCGACGTCGTGGACTCCGAGATGCTGTCGATGGTCGACGACCTTCCCGGCGGCACCGAACGCCTCTTCGCGGGTTCGGTCGGGGTGCGATCGGTGCTGGTGTCGGGGGTAGAGGTGGTCCGCGACGGTCGGCCGACCGAGGCGCGGCCCGGCACGATCATCCGCTCCGGCGTCGACACCGACACCGTCACTGCATCCTGAGCCCGCTCGGCTGGGGGCGACGCGTCAGGACCGGGCGCGCATCTCCCCCAGGCGGGGCGCGAACGCGGTGAACAGCAGCAGCCCGAGGGCAAGCAGTCCGATCGGGACGATCCCGTTGCCGCGGTCAGTGTAGACGGGCACCAGCACGAACGCGCTGAGCAGAGCGGTCCACGCCCACAGGATCGCCACGGCGCGACGGTGCCCGTGGCCGAGGTCCATCAGCCGGTGGTGCAGGTGCGCCTTGTCCGCGGTGGCCACCCCGGAGCGGCGACTGGCCCGACGGATGACGGCGAACGCCGTGTCGAGCAACGGAACGCCGAGGATCACCAACGGGATCACCAGCGGAGCGAAGAAGAACCACGACTGGCCCGAGAACGGATCGTCGGACTGACCACCGACGGCGATCGTCGAGGACGCGAGCAGCAGCCCCAGCAGCAGCGCTCCGCTGTCGCCCATGAAGATGCTCGCCGGGTTGAAGTTGAACGGCAGGAAGCCCAGGCACGCCCCGGCGGTGACGATCGCGATCAGCAGACCGACGTTGGTGACATCGACGACGCCGACCTGGAACAGCTGCCAGCCGTAGAGGAAGAACGCCAGCGACGCGATGGCGACGATGCCGGCGGCGAGGCCGTCGAGTCCGTCGATGAGGTTGACCGCGTTGGCGAGGCCCACCACCCACAGCACCGACACCAGCGCCGACAGGTCCGGGGGCAGGACGGTGAAGCCGAGGAACGGGATGCGCAGGTAGATCACGGTGAGCCCGACCAGGGTGAGCACCGAGCCCGACAGCACCATCCCGGCGAGTTTGGCCGGCGGCGACACGTCCCGGAGGTCGTCGACGAGCCCGGTCACGAACATGACCGCGGCGGCCAGGAGGACGCCGAGGACGTTGGAGGGAGCCTCGAACACCGGCCGCAGCCCCGGCAGCAGCGAGGCGGTAGCGACCCCCGCCACCAGACCCAGGAACAGGGCGGCGCCCCCGAGCAGCGGGGTGGGTTCCGCGTGCACGCTGCGGTCCGACGGCTCCGCCATCGCCCCCACCCGGCGCGACAGGGACCGCAACGGGGGCACCGACGCCGCCGTGGCGGCGATCGACACCACCATCACGATCAGGTAGTCGCGCACCGGGGCGACACTAGTGCCCGACCCGTGTCGCTCCGAGGTGGCCGATTCCGCCCGTCACCGCTCTGGACGGACCTCGCGACGAGGGCGTCATCGTGTCGCTCCGATGACACCTCGGTGACGGTTGAGCGACGTCGACATCATCGCTGTGAACCCTCATGACGGTGTGGTACAACGGCCGGAGTACCAAGGGTGATGCTGGGAGCTGGGAGCGAGAGGGTGGACGGGCCGGACGGTCCGGCCATCCCGACGCTGCGGCGTCCTGCTGTCGAGGAGGGACGGATGCAGTCGGAGTGGGGCCACGCCTCGCGTGCGCAGGATCTGAGACGGAGGATCGGCTCGGCCGACGTCTTCACCCACGGCGCCGTGTCGATGGACGCCCCCTCCGAGGTCTCCGTACCCGAGCTGACCATCGTCGGCGACCCGCTCCCCCGGACCCGACGGGTGCTGGGCCGGGTGCCCTTCCCGGTCCAGGTCAAGACGGCTCTGGTCGCGGCCGACCTCGTCGCCACGATCTGCGGGATGGCCATGGCCGCCGGCCTGAGCGCCCGGGTCGGCGTCACCCGGGGCGAAACGGGTGCGACGGTGCTGACCGCACTGCTGTCGGTCCCGATCTGGCCCCTGCTGTACGCCCACCAGGGCCTCTACCAGGCCCGGCGCATCACCCGACGGGCCGACGAGTTCCGTGGCATCGTCAACTCGGTGCTCGCAGGGGTCCTCGTCCTCGCCGGCATCTCGGTGCTCCTCCAGCAGGAGCACCTGCGGGGGTGGCTCCTGGTCATGGCCGCGTGCGTGACCGGCACAGTCACGCTCGAGCGCGAGCTCGCCCGCCGCGTCATCAGCGAGTTCCGCTCCCGCGGCGTCATGACCCGACGGGTCGTGATCGTCGGGCGGAACGAGGAGGCCACCGAGCTGGCCGAGGCTCTGCACGACAACCGCGAGCTCGGCTACGAGGTCGTGGGTTTCGTCGCGGATGTCCCCATCGGCCCGGTGATCGACCTGCGCTCAGATCCGGAGCTCGGGCCGTACCTCGGCCGCACCGCCGAGGTGCTCGACCTGGTCCGTGCCACCAGGGCGAGCGGCGTCATCGTCGCCACCACCGGAGTCGACCAGCGCTCCGCCAACCGGCTCATCCGCGACCTCACCCGCGAGGGGCTCTTCGTCGAGCTCACCTCGTCCATGCGCGACATCGCCGCCAACCGGATCTCGGTCCGTCCGCTCGGTCCGTACCCGGTCATGTGCGTCGAACCGGTCGCCCAGTTCAGCTGGCGGCGAGCCGCCAAGCGCACCTTCGACCTGATCGTGGCCAGCGTGGCGATCGTCGTCACCGCACCGATCCTGGCGGCCGCGGCGATCGCCATCCGCCTGACGTCGGGTCCGGGCGTCATGTTCCACCAGGAGCGCGTCGGCAAGGACGGAGTCCCGTTCCGGCTCCACAAGCTGCGCACGATGGTGCCCGACGCCGAGGAACGGCTCGCCGAGCTCAAGGCGCTCAACGAGGCGTCCGGACCCATGTTCAAGATGGCCGACGACCCTCGGGTGACCCCGGTCGGTCGCTTCCTGCGGGCCACGTCCATCGACGAGCTCCCCCAGCTGTTCAACGTCCTGCGGGGTCAGATGAGCCTGGTCGGACCCCGGCCCGCGCTGCCGTGCGAGGCCGCGCAGTGGGACGAGACCCTGTGGGAGCGCCTGCGGGTGCAGCCGGGGATCACCGGCATGTGGCAGGTCAGCGGCCGCTACACGACGTCGCTCGAGACCTACGCCCGCCTCGACCTCTACTACGTCGACAACTGGTCGCTGGTGACCGACCTGCTGATCCTGGCCCGCACCGTCGGCGTCGTCCTGCGCCGCAAGGGCGGCGCCTGAGCGACCTCAGGGCGTCGTCGGGCGTCCGGCGTCGGTCCCGTAGACCGGGAACCCGGCGCACAGCTCGGCCACCTCGGATCGGACCGCCGCGATCTCCGCGGTGTCACCGACGTCGCGCAGCACCCGGGTGATCAGCTCGGCGATCGTGACCATCTCCGTCTCCCCCATGCCCTGGGTGGTGACCGCCGGGGTGCCGATGCGCAGGCCGGAGGTCACGAACGGCGACCGGGGATCGTCCGGGACGGTGTTCTTGTTCAGGGTGATTCCGGCGTCGTCGAGGGCGTTCTGCGCGTCCTTGCCGGTGAGATCGGCGTCGAACGTGCGCAGGTCGATCAGCATCAGGTGGTTCTCGGTGCCTCCCGAGACCAGGCGGAACCCCCGCTCGCCGAGCGCTCCGGCCAGTGCGACGGCGTTGGCGACGATCTGACGGGCGTAGTCGCCGAACTCCGCCGTGGCCGCCTCGCGGAACGCGACTGCCTTGCCGGCGACCACGTGCTCGAGCGGTCCCCCTTGCAGGCCGGGGAAGATCGCCTTGTCGATCGCCGCGGCGTGCTCGGCGCGCGACACGATGCAGCCGCCCCGGGGCCCCCGCAGCGTCTTGTGGGTGGTGAAGGTGACCACGTCCGCGTACGGGACCGGGTTGGGGTGCGCTCCGCCGGCGACGAGACCGGCGATGTGCGCGGCGTCGAACAGGAACAGCGCGCCGACCTCGTCGCAGATCTCCCGGATCGGGGCGGGGTCGATGATGCGGGGGTACGCGGTGGCGCCGGCCACGATCATCTTCGGTCGGTGCGTCCGGGCCAGGTCGCGCAGCTGGTCCAGGTCGAGGCGCTCGTCGCTCGGGGTCAGCCCGTAGGACACGAAGTCGTAGAAGCGACCCGAGATGTTGACCGGCGACCCGTGGGTGAGGTGCCCGCCGTGGTCCAGGCTGAGGCCGAGCACGGTGTCGCCGGCCTCGAGCAGGGCCAGGTAGACGCCGAGGTTGGCGTTGGCGCCCGAGTGGGGCTGCACGTTGGCGGCCTCGGCCCCGAAGAGCTCGCACACCCGCTGGCGGGCCAGGTCCTCGATCTGGTCGACGACCTGGTTGCCGCCGTAGTAGCGCTTGGCCGGGTATCCCTCGGAGTACTTGTTGGTGAGCACCGACCCGACGGCGTCCATGACCGCGGGAGAGGTGAAGTTCTCCGACGCGATCAGCTGCAACCCGGTGTTCTGGCGGTCGACCTCGCGGTCGATCATGTCGAAGATCTCGGTGTCGGGCTGCATGGGCCAGGGCATGGGGGGAGTGTTCCTCTTCTTCTGATTCGTGGGGGGGGGTGGGGTTCGGTCCGCCGGGTCAGGCGAGTCCGGCGTCCAGCTCGGAGATCTTGGCCACTCGGCCGGCGTGGCGGCCACCCTGGAACTCGGCATCCAGCCAGGCGTCGAGGGCGTCGCGGGCGACCTCCTCTCCGGTGAGGCGCTCGCCGATGCAGATCACGTTGGCGTCGTTGTGCTCACGCGCCAGGCGGGCCGACGTCTGGTCGTGCACGGTCGCGGCCCGGATGCCGGGCACCTTGTTGGCGGCGATGGCGATGCCGATGCCGGACCCGCACACGCACAGACCCAGGTCCGCGTCGCCGCCCGCCACCGCCCGGCCGACCGCGGCGCCGAAGTCGGGGTAGTCGACCCGGTCGGTGCCGTGCGTGCCCAGGTCGATCACCTCGTAGCCCCGATCGGCCAGGTGACCGCCGAGCGCGTCCTTGAGGTGAACCCCGGCGTGGTCGGCGCCGATCGCGATCCGCCCGGTCACGACGAGGCCTCGGAGCGCTCGAGCCGCTCCCGCAGCACGGTCATGACCCGTTCGGACGCCTTGGGCATCTCGTCGAGCAGGGTCCGGAACTCACGGGTGCCGAAGCGGAGCAGCTTCATCGGCGTGTCGGCCACCACCGTGGCCGTGCGCGGACGATGGTCGATCAGCGCCATCTCCCCCACCATCGACCCCGGACCGGAGCTGGCGACGTGCTCGCCCCGGACGTACACGCTGGCCTGACCCTCGACGATCACGTAGCACTGGGTGCCGGGGTCGCCCTGGTCGACCAGCACGGTGCCGGCGGTGGCCTCCATCTGCTGGGAGAGGTCGACGACCCGATGGAGGTCGTCGTCGGAGAACCCCTCGAAGAACGGTACCGACGACAGCCAAGCCACGTCGTCGGTGCGCTTTCTGGTCATGGTCTTCCCTCGCTGCGGACGGGTGCGGGCACTGCGAACACTCGGGCACTGCGAACACTACTGTCGGGTCGCCGAGGACGTCGGGGCGTTGCGCAGCCGACCCGTCCACACCAGGGGGAACGATGAGAGCAGTCGTGATGCGCGACGGGGCGCTGGTGGTCGACGAGGTGCCGCTGCCGGCGCTGCAACCCGGCCAGGTCCGCGCCGAGGTGCTGGCGTGCGGGATCTGCGGCTCCGATCTGCACGCCCTGCACCACGCGGATCGCATGGTCGAGATGTCGGAGCTGACCGCCGAGCCCGGCGGGATCGCGCCCCGGATGATGGACCCGTCCCGTGACGTGGTGATGGGCCACGAGTTCACCGCACGCGTGCTCGAGGTCGGCCCCAACGTCGGCAACTGCACGCCGGGCGACGTGGTGGTGTCGCTGCCGGTGGTCATGGACGCCGGCGGCATCCACGCCGTCGGGTACTCCAACGACTACCCGGGCGGCTACGGCCAGCAGATCGTCCTGTCGGACATGTTGACCATGAAGGTGCCCGACGGGCTCGACCCAGAGCTCGCGGCGCTGACCGAACCGATGGCGGTCGGTCTGCACGCGGTCGAGATGAGTCGGGTGTCGCCCCGTCACGCCGCGGTCGTGCTCGGCTGCGGTCCGGTGGGCCTCGCCGTGGTCGCGGCGCTGGCCCTGGCCGGGGTAGAGACGATCGTCGCCGCCGACTTCTCACCCGCCCGGCGGGCCCTGGCCACCACCATGGGTGCCACCGAGGTCGTCGACCCGTCGGTGGAGGCAGCGGTCGCTGCGTGGCGTCGCGTCGAGGGCCGCAAGCCGTTGGTGATCTTCGAGGCGGTCGGGGTCGAGGGAATGCTCGACGCGGCCATGGTCGACGCGCCGCGGGGTTCGCAGATCCTGGTCGTCGGGGTGTGCATGGTCCCGGACCGGATCCGCCCCATGGTCGCGGTCGGCAAGGAGCTGAACCTGCAGTTCGTGCTCGGCTACGACCCGCTGCAGTTCCAGACGACGTTGAACCGCATCGCCGAGGGGTCCCTCGACGTGTCGCCGATGATCACCGGCCGGGTCGACCTCGACGGCGTGGCCGAGGCGTTCAGTGCGCTCGGGGACCCCGAGGCCCACGCAAAGATCCTCGTCGTCCCCTCCTGACCCACCCCGCCCTGACCCACCCCGCCCTGACCCACCCCGCCCTGACCCACCCCGCCCTGACCCGTTCTGTTCGGCGGTTCACAACGTCGACGTTGTGAACCGCCGAACAGAACGGGGGTGGCGGGCGACGACGGCGCGGTCGCGGCCGGTCAGGTCCGGGGCCAGGAACACCTCGTCGAAGTGCTCGCCCGCCAACTCGACCGCGGCGGCCCCCTGCTCGGGTGACAGCTCGCAGACCACGACGCCGTCGGGAACGAGCCACCCGGGCGCCTCGGCCAGGATCACGCGCAGGTCGTCGAGTCCGTCGGCCCCCGCGAACAGCGCACCGGCCGGCTCCCACTCGGCGACCGACGGCGACAGGTCCGCGTTCGCGGCCACGTACGGCGGGTTCGACACGACCAGGTCGACGGTCCCTCCGAGCTCCTCGGGCAGCGCGTCGAACCACTCGCCGTGGGCGATGCGCACCCGGGCACCGGCCCGACCCACGCCGGCCAGGTTCGCCCGCGCCACCTCGAGCGCGTCAGTCGAGGTGTCGGTGGCCCACACCGCGGTGCGCACCCGTTCGGTGGCGACGGCCAGGGCGATCGCTCCCGATCCGGTGCCGAGGTCGACCACCGTCGTCGGCCGGTCCCGTCCTCCCATGCGGTCGAGCTCGGCCAGGGCCACCTCGACCACCTGCTCGGTCTCGGGTCGGGGGATGAGCACCCGCCGGTCGACCATGAGGTCGAGGTGCCGGAACGGCCAGTGCCCCAGCACGTACTGCAGCGGCTCGCCGGTCGCGCGGCGCGCCACCATCGCGTCGAGGTGTGCGACGCCGCGGCGGGTGGCCCGCTCCGACAGGTGCAGCACCAGCTCGGCGTCGGCAACGCCCAGCGCCTCGGCGGTGATGCGCGCCGCGTCCGTCGCAGGATCGGAACCGTCGCCGGGATCGCGGCTGCGCAGGGTGGCGATCGCCCCCTCGAGCAGCTCCCGCCATGTGACGGTGCCGGCCTCATCCTCGTCGCTGAGGCCCCCGCTCACGTCAGCTCCGCGAGCCGGCGGGCCTGCTCGTCGGCCACGAGGGCGTCGCTGACGGTCCCGAGCTCGCCGGCCAGGACCTTGTCGAGGTTGTACACGGTGAGCCCGATCCGGTGGTCGGTGACCCGGTTCTCCTTGAAGTTGTAGGTCCGGACCTTCTCGCTGCGTCCGCCGCCGCCGATCTGGGCCCGCTTCTGGCCCGACGCCTCGGCCATCGCCTTGTCCTGCTCCATCTGCAGCAGCCGGGCCCGCAGCACCCGAAGGGCCTTGGCCCGGTTCTGGATCTGGCTCTTCTCGTCCTGCATCGACACCACCAGACCGGTCGGCCGGTGCGTGATGCGCACCGCCGAGTCGGTGGTGTTGACCGACTGGCCGCCCGGTCCCGACGAGCGGAACACGTCGATCTGCAGGTCGTTCGGGTCGATGTCGACGTCGACCTCGTCGGCCTCGGGCAGCACCACGACGGTGGCCGACGAGGTGTGGATGCGGCCCTGCGACTCGGTGACGGGCACCCGCTGCACCCGGTGCGGACCGGCCTCGAACTTCATGCGGGTCCACACGCCGTCGCCGGCGACCCGCAGCACCGCCTCGCTGACCCCGCCGAGGTCCGACGGCGACGCCGACAGCACCTCGACGGTCCAGCCCTGGCGCTCGGCGAAGCCCCGGTACATCTCCATCAGGTCCCGGGCGAAGAGGTTGGCCTCCTCTCCCCCCTCGGCCCCGCGCAGCTCGACGATCACGTCGCGGTCGTCGTTGGGGTCGCGCGGCAGCAGAAGGACCCGCAGCTCCTGCTCCAGCCGTTCGATCGACTCCCGTGCTGCGGTGGCCTCGGCCCGCCACCCCTCGCGCTCATCGCCGCTCGACGAGGCCAGCAGCTCCTCGGCCGCGGCCAGGTCGTCGGTCGCGGCCCGCAACGCCACCGCGGTCTCGACCACCGGCTGAAGCGCCCGGTACCGGCGCGACATCTCGGTGTAGCGGCGGTGGTCCGCGACCACCTCGGGATCGGCCAGACGGGCCTCGGTGTCGGCCAGCTCCCGCTCGAGCCCGGCCGCCCGGGCGAGCAGCGACCCGTCGGTCACGACTGCTCCCACGGCGCCGGGACGGCCACGACCTCCGCCGGTGACACCAGGGCGGCGGCGAGGCGGTCGAGGGTGGGGATCCGGTCCCGCTCGGGTACCGCCAGCACCAGCCGGGCCGACGGGTCGACCCAGGCCCGGGTGTCGGCGGCGACGGGCACGAAGGCCAGGTCGGCCCCGGTCGAGCACACCACCACGACGGGTCCGCCCGCGGCATCGATCCCGACCGCGGCTGCGGGCGACGCCTCCCGGACGCTGTCGCGACGGACCGTGGTCTCGGTCGGCTGGAGTCGGGTCGCGCCCACGAGGGCCGGGTCCTCGAGGATCGAGCAGCGCAGCCAGCGCTCCCGCCCCAGACGCGACAGCGGATGGGTGCCGGCCCCCGGGACGCGCTCGCGGCGGACCATCTCGACGGAGCGGGCCAACGTGGTCGTCGGCGGTTCGCCGTGGTGCATCGCCGCGACGGCGTCACGGTCGAATCGGCCGACCCCGGCCTCGAGGTGCAGCTCGCCGTCACCACCGGACTCGACGGGCCAGGTGACCAGGCGGGCGACCTCGAGCCCGAGGACCTCACCGCGCACGACGCCGTCCTCGACCACGACCTCCAGCCCGGCGTCGGTCAGGGCCGTGAAGAGATCGGCGACGGCCCCGTCCGAAGGGTCGGGGACATCGAGCCGCTCGGGGAACGGGGCGGGCGGCACCGGGACGGAACCGGCCCCCTGCACCGACCGCACCTGCACCGGGACGGTGAACCATCCGGCCATCCGGGCGACGTCGCCGCCCAGGTCGTCGGTGAACAGCACCAGCTCCGCCGCACCCTGTCGCAGCGTCCAGGCCAACGCTCCGGCCAGCGACGCCGGATCGGCCACCTCCGACAGGAGGTACGCGGTCGCACCGTCGATAGCGGCGGCGTTGGCGCCCAGCGAGACCACCTCGGGCGACGCTCCGGTGAGGTCGCGCACCAGGGCGCCGAGCTGCGCCCGCCGTAGACGGGCCCGTTGTTCGTCGCTCAGCACGACGGCTTCACCGCTCGGCGACCGAGCGGTGCGGTCACTCCCCCGCGTCGGCGGGGGCGTCGGCCTTGGCGGCCTTGCGGCGCTTGCCGTAGCGGCGCTCGAAGCGCTCGACGCGACCGGCGGTGTCGACGATCTTCATCTGGCCGGTGAAGAACGGGTGGGTGAACGCCGAGATCTCCACCTTGGCGAGGGGGTACTCGTTGCCGTCATCCCACGTGACCGTCTCGGCGGTCTCGATGGTCGAACGGGTCAGGAACTTGTCGCCCGAGGACGTGTCCTGGAACACGACGTAGCGGTAGTTCGGGTGGATTCCGGGCTTCATGGTCTCAGTGCTCCGTGTGGGTCCCGGTTTCCGTGCGGGACCCCGTTGAGGGGACGGATCAGTATGGCTCCTGGGCCGGGGCGTCGGCCACCCTGGTGCTCTCCTAGCCAGGCACCCCTGGTGCTCTCCTAACCGGGCACCCCTGGTGCTCTCCTAACCGGGCACCCCTGGTGCCTTGGCGATCTCGGCCAGGAAGACGTCGTTGTTTGGGAACGTGCGCATGCGGTCGATGAGCAGCTCCAGGCCGGCGCCGGTGTTGCCCTCGGCGGCCAGCCCCGACAGCACCCGACGCAGCTTCCAGACCTGCTGGAGCTGGGTGCGCTCGAAGAGAAGCTCCTCGTGGCGGGTCGACGACGCGTCGACGTCGATGGCCGGGTAGATGCGCTTCTCGGCCGCCTTGCGGTCCAGGCGCAGCTCCATGTTGCCGGTGCCCTTGAACTCCTCGAAGATCACCTCGTCCATCTTCGAGCCGGTCTCGACCAGGGCGGTGGCGAGGATGGTCAGCGAGCCGCCCTCCTCGACGTTGCGGGCCGCACCGAAGAACTTCTTGGGCGGGTACAGCGCGCCGGTGTCGATGCCGCCGGACATGATGCGCCCGGTGGCCGGCGCCGCCAGGTTGTAGGCCCGGGCCAGGCGGGTGATGCCGTCGAGGATGATCACGACGTCCTTGCCCATCTCGACCATGCGCTTGGCCCGCTCCGAGGCGAGCTCCGCCACCTGGGTGTGCTCGTCGGAGGGACGGTCGAAGGTCGAGGCGATGACGTCGCCGTGGACCGACCGACGCATGTCGGTCACCTCCTCGGGACGCTCGTCGACCAGCAGGACCATCAGGTGGACCTCGGGGTTGTTGTGCTCGATCGACTGGGCGATGGTCTTCATCACCGTCGTCTTGCCCGCCTTGGGCGGCGACACGATCAGGCCGCGCTGGCCCTTGCCGATCGGGGCGATCAGGTCGACGATCCGCGACGTCATGTCGCCGGGCAGGTCCTCGCGCTCCAATCGGAGGCGCTCGTCGGGGAACAGCGGGGTGAGGTCCTCGAAGCGTGGACGCTCGCGGGCCTTCTCCGGGTCGCCGCCGTTGACCTTGTCGATGCGCAGCAGCGCGGGGTTCTTCTCACCCCGACCGGCGGGACGACTGGCGCCCTCGAGGAAGTCGCCCTTGCGCAGGCCGAGCTGACGGGTCTGCTTGACCGACACGTAGACGTCGTCGCGGCTGGGCAGGAAGCCCTTGACCCGCAGGAACCCGTAGCCCTCGTCGCGCAGGTCCAGGAAGCCGGCGACCTCGACGGGCTCACCGTCCCAGTTGTCGTTCTGCGGCTGGCCGGCGTCCTCGCCCTGGCGGTCGCGGTCACGGCCCCGACGCCGGCGACGGCGACGGTTGCCCGGCTCGGGCTCACCCTGGTTCTGGCCACCCTGGTTCTGGCCACCCTGGTTCTGGCCGCCCTGGTTGCGGTTCTGGCCGCCCTTGTTCTGGCCGGCCTTGTCTTGGCCACCCTGGTTCTGGCCACCCTGGTTCTGGCCACCTTGGCTCTTACCGCCCTGGCTCTTGCCGCCCTGGCCCTGATCCTGATCGCCCTGGCCCTCGGGCTCGTTCTCGGGCTTGCTCTCGGGCTCGTCGGACCGGTCCCGGTCCGTCGGACCCTGCCCGCCATCGGAGGCCGGGGCATCGGCCTCGGTCGGGGCGGCCTCATCGGTGTCGGCACCCGCGGCACCGTTGCGACCGTTGCGGGCCGGGGCTGCGGGAGCGTCCGGAGCAGCGTCGGGACCGGCCGAGGTCACCCCGGCTAGGTCCAGGATCATGCCGATGATGTCGGCCTTCTTGGTGCGGCTCGTGGGCTTGCCGCCCAGGGCCTCGGCGATCGTGGCGAGCTCGGCGCGGTCCTTGCGCTCGAGGCCGTCGACGTCGATCGAATCAAGACTCACAGTGGTGATGTCCCTCGTGGTCGGTGCAGCGGCGTGGATCGCGGCTGCGCTGGGGTGGATCGGGACCCGACGAACGGGATTCGATCCGGGGTCGACCGGAGTGCCGGGGACCGGAGAGGTCGGGGGGACCCCACCGAGCGGTGGGCGGGACTGGGCGGTGGTTCGACAGCGACCGAACATCGATGGTTCGGGATCTGCCGTACCTCAGCCCCCGCCGGTTCGACACGGCCACACTACCCGCCGCATCTGGATCGGGCAACCACCCGGGCGCTCAGGCAGCGCCGGCGTCGATCAGCCGGCCGAGCAGCTCGTGACCGGGCACCACCGGGGTGTCCGCCACACCCGCCTCGGTGTAGGTGCCGCCCGGCCCGTCCACGGCGCTGTCGACCAGCAGGTAGGGCACCGGATCGGGCGTGTGGGTGCGGCGTGCCAGCGGGGTCGCGTGA
>WBZP01001289.1_pt1 | contig 31501 bp, 25 predicted proteins | sample 5204301 | NCBI WGS metagenome assembly WBZP01 (sample SAMN12412401, study PRJNA552823) | activated sludge metagenome | isolation source: activated sludge from nitrification reactor of wastewater treatment plant... | place: USA: Pennsylvania | collected 2017 | reverse complement strand
CGTGCAGCTCGACTCCGGCCCTCTGGCGGTCGTCATCAAGCCGGCGCAGGACAAAACCAATGGCGAACGCCCGCTGGTGAGAGTCATCACGGATGCGGACGGGAACCCCATCGAGGATGGCCCCGAGTGTGACCTGACCGCGCAGGATGGCACGGGGAACTACACACACAGCATTGTGCAACTTCTCGACAACGCCGAGTACCACTTCGACACCGGCCGCTACTTCGTCTAGCCCCCGTGCTCCCGCAACACCCGTGTCCCGAATCGCTACCGCTTGCTCTCCGGCGGAGGCCAATCCATCTCTATCTGTCTCCCGCAATAGAAACAGGCCACCCGGTATTTGGCCTTTCGTCGCGGATTGGGCATCGAGATGAATACTACCGGCGTCTCGTCGAACGGACACACCGGCTGTTGATGCATCAAATGTTCATCCGCCATCAGCTCCAGGGCGGCATTGTCCCACGGCGGGGTGAGCTGTTCGCGCCCTGTGACGCTGGCGTGCCACCCGCAGCGCTCACAGCGCAAGTCAAAGGTCTTGACCCGATCCCGTGTCTGCGACTGGTCGATCGCCTCCACCGGTCCTGCGCAACCGGCTTGTCCGCAGCTGACCGCTTCATGTTGCAGCGCACTCACAAACAAGCGATGGGCCTGCTGTTGATCCGGGGACATCATAGGATCCTTTCTCATCCGACGATCACACCAGGCCGGATGTTGAGATAATGAATAGTCCTGCCTGGCTTATAGCCACCGGGCCCAGGCCTGTCAAATCACTCCCCGCTCCACGCCTGCCTTCTTGACACGATACCGGTAGGCAGCTATCCTCCCAAGGTTTGTACCGAGACATTTTCTTCTTTGAAAGGAGTCCCGAGATGGGTGTGAAGTGGCAAGGAGCAGGGCGACGCGCATTTGTGGTCGGGGCGCTCGTCGTAGCGACCCTTGGCTTGTTCTCAACGAGTCCGGCGGCGGAGTTCAAGATGGGGGTGATCGATCCCCAGGTGGTCCTTGAGAAGAGCAAAGCCGGCAAGCGAGCACTGGACGGACTACGGGAATACGTGGCGACGCGCCAGAAGCTGTTATCCCGGGACGAAGAAGAGTTGCGCAACACCGAGAAGCAACTCAAAGAGCAGGCGTCCAAGCTGACTGAGGCTGAAAAGAAAGAGAAGGAAACCTCCTTCCGCGGCAAGATCCAGGATTACCAGAAGCGCGCGCAGGAGTTTAATCAGGAGTTGCAGGGCAAGCAGAAAGAACTCGTCGACGACTATATGAAGAAGATTGCCGTCGCCACGCAAGCGGTTGCCGACAAGGGCGGCTATCAGTTGGTGCTGGATAAGGGCAGCGAACAGACCGTCAAAATCGTAATCTTCAATAAAGACACGATCGATTTGACCGAGCAGGTCATCAAAGAATTCGACCGGACAAACAAGTAACGGTCACGCATCGCGCAGCTCCCGCCTGATGTGCTCCACCAGCTGAGTGAAGGCTGGTGGAGCCGGGTCCACCGCATCGGTCATGAGTTCAATCCCACGCCCGGATCCAATCCCCAACCCGAGTGCCGCCGCGCGTTTGATTTGCCGCTGATCTCCAATACGTTTCCCCTGCAGCTTCGGCGCAGTGCCGAAACTGCGCAGCAGCGCGATGGCCGTCAGATCTACCGCCACTCGGTCTCCGCTGCAGATGAGCAGATCTGTTTTCGAGGGGGTCCCCGATGTGGGACCGCCTTCGATCATCGTCGTGGTCCCGTCGGCCACGGTCAGCACCGGATGAAGCGCGAGATTGATTTCAGCGATGCGCTCGTGCCAGTCGCCGCTCCAGAACGTGACGGATGGACGATAGCGCGGGTGAACCGCCCCCACGAAATTCTTCAGGCTGCAGGAAAACTCGGCGAAGCGATGCGTCTTGATGACCGGCATGTTGATCACCAGATCGGCCTCGTAGACCGGCCGTGAAAAATAGAAGTGCGTGAGAGCCCGGGCTTCCGGCGGTTCAAGACGCACCCAGGGTTCATCTTCCAGGGCCAGAACCTTGGCTCCGGCCGACTCCGCTGCCGCCCGCATGCCCGTGCTCGTCAGATTGGCCGACGTCGGAAGACGAATGATCCCCGACCCGTCGGCCACGATAACCTCCGCCGCTTCGCCAGCCGTCACCATTTCCGCCATGGCCCTCACCACATGGGGATTGGTCGTTGACGGCGGCGGCTGATCGTTCAACACATTGGGTTTCAGGAGAACACGTTTCCCGCGCACGCCCAATCGGTCACATCCGCCAAGCAAATCGATGGCACGGGCGAGCATGCGGCGCGGGTCCTTGCCATAGACAATGGCCACCAGTGACCGGCCCTCTCGCATAAATGAATTGGCCGGGACAGGCTTGGGTGGAACCAATGGCCCTTCAGGATCGAACAGCAGATGACGAAAGATCGTCTGTGGCGAGCGCACCAGTGCCGGCAGTAGGAGCATCCCGAACCCGGCATTGTTGAAGAATTCGCGTCTGGAAAACGACATGTGTCACCGACGCGGGCCCTTCTCCATAGGATAACCGGCCGCGCGCCAGGCTTTAATCCCTCCGTCCATCGATATCACATCGGTATATCCCATCTGCCGAAGGCTGTCTGCGGCCAATACCGACCGATAACCACCCCCGCAATACAACACAATCCGTGCCTGCTTATTCGGGATAGCCGTTTCAATATCCCGTTCGATGACACCTTTGCCGATATGGATGGCCCCTGCGGCATGATCCTGCCCGAATTCGTCATCTTCCCGGACGTCAACAAAGTGAAACTGTTCACCGCGTTCCAGCCTGGCTTTCACATCGGATACGGTACATTCGCGCACGCGCGCCCGCGCGTCATCGACCACTTTCACAAATCCCGGGTTGTGCTTCACGACGACTCCTCCCCATCAAACAATGATTGTTGTCCCATTGGTCGCCGAAACGTCTGCGGAACGGGCGTATCATCCGGAATAAATCCGGCGCGACGACGGGCCACCTCGAACAACTGCTCAAGACAGCGCCAGTAGGTTCCCGTCCCATGATGTCGGTTGAAAAACTCGGACTCGCTCAAGGCCCCTTCGCGAACCTCCCGGATGCGGTGCACAATTTTTGAGATCCGATCGGGAAAGGCATCGCGCATGCGCTCAAGGAAAACGGACTCCACATTCCCCGGCAATCGAAGCAGGCTCCACGTCGCGGAGGTCGCTCCCGCAGACTTGGCTCGGGATAGGATCTCAGGGATCGCCTCTTCGTTCAATCCGGGAATGATCGGCGCCACGGAAATCCCGGTCGGAATCCCTGCCTCTGCGAGGGTGCGCATGGTATCAAATCTGGTGCTGATGCTGGGAGCCTGCGGTTCTACGAGACGCGCGGTAGCATCATCGGAAAAGGCAATGCTGAAATACACACGAATCCACGCCTTCTCATGCAATTGTCTGAACAAATCCAGGTCCCGCACTGGAATCGCGCCCTTGGTGATGATGCCTACAGGGTTCCGGTATTCTGCACAGACTTCCAGGCAGGCTCGAGTCAAACCGAGTGTGGACTCAAGCGGTTGATAACAATCGGTGTTGCCAGAAAATACGACGAGTTCGCCCTGCCAGGACCGCTTTTCAAACGCCTGACGCAGCAGGGCCGCCGCGCGGCGTTTAAGCACAATCTTTGACTCGAAATCGGTTCCCGCGCCGAATCCCCAGTACTCATGGGACGGCCGCGCGTAACAGTAGGCGCACGCATGAAAGCAGCCCCGGTAAGGATTCACGCTCCATCGAAACGGGAGGTCTGGACTGTCGTTTCGGCTGAGGATCTGCTGCGTGTCGTCTTCGAACAATTGGATGGTTGCGCGCGAAGCCGATTCAAGCGCCTCACGCTGAATCGATTCAAACCGATTGGGTGGATTGGACACGAGCTTCACAACGGCTATCGTGCCGCCCCCGCAGGGCATTGTCAATCACGTCCCTCCGTACCGCTGAAATCACGGCGAGCTACCAGTTTCGTTGACTACGCAGGCATGCGATGTTAGATTTCTGGCCGCTTCAGAGGGAGAGGGCATGTACGATCTTCGACTCTTGCGGGACAACCTGGACGGACTCCGTGACCAGTTAGGACCACGCGGCAAGGATGTGGCGTGGGAGGAACTCCGAACTTTGACGGAGGATCGTCGCACACAGACGATTCAGGTTGAAGAGCTCCGGCACCAGCTGAAAAAAGGCTCTGAGGAAGTGGCGCGCCTCAAACGCGAGAAACAGCCAGCGGAGGACGCGATGGCGGCCATGAAGGCCGTCGGAGAAACCATCAAGGGTCACGAAGAACGGCTTCGCGTAATCGAAGAGCAATTGGCCCACATCGCGTTGCGCATTCCGAATCTCCCCCACGCCTCCGTGCCTGCTGGTCACAATGAGGCAGACAACGTGGAAGTGCGCCGCTGGGGATCGCCGCCGCAACTCTCCGCTCCTGCGCAATCACATTGGGATCTCGGAGAAGCGCTGGGCATTCTTGATTTCGATCGCGCCGTGCGTATGGCCAAGGCCCGTTTTGCCGTGCTGACCGGGCTCGGAGCCCGCCTCGAACGGGCGCTGATCAACTACATGCTCGATCTGCACACCACGCAACATGGGTATCGGGAAGTCATGCCGCCGCTGCTGGTCAATCGTGCCGCCATGACCGGAACCGGACAGTTGCCCAAGTTCGAGGAAGACTTGTTTCAGATGCGTGACGAGGAGCTGTTCCTGATTCCGACTGCAGAAGTGCCGGTCACCAATCTGCACCGGGAAGAAATGCTCCAGGAAGACACCTTGCCGGTTCGGTATACTGCCTACACTCCCTGCTTCCGACGCGAGGCCGGCTCCTACGGCAAAGACACGCGTGGCCTCATTCGTCTCCATCAGTTCAATAAAGTGGAGCTCGTGGCGTTTGCAAAACCGGAGCAATCCTATGAGGAACTGGAACGGCTCACTTCCCATGCGGAAGCGATTTTACAAGGGTTAGGATTGCACTATCGGGTCATTACGCTCTGCAAAGGTGACATGGGATTCTCTGCGGCGAAGACGTATGACATCGAGGTGTGGTTGCCCTCGCAACAGACCTTTCGCGAAATTTCATCCTGTAGCAACTTTGAAGCGTTTCAGGCGCGACGAGCGAATATTCGTTGCCGGCCCAAGGCAGGAAAGAAAGACGCCAAACCCGAATTCGTCCATACGCTAAATGGATCCGGGCTGGCAGTCGGCAGAACTCTGGTCGCAATTCTTGAAAACTATCAGCAGCCGGATGGTAGCGTAACGGTTCCGGCGATCTTACAGCCCTATATGGGCGGGATTCAAAAAATAGAACGATCCTCGTAGCTGCAGTGTTCCGGCCTGGTGTGGAGGGGTGACGGAGTGGCCGAACGTGCCGGTCTTGAAAACCGGAGATGGGGTAACCTATCCGCGAGTTCAAATCTCGCCCCCTCCGCCAAACACTGATTCAAGCTCCCACGCCGTTTAAGCCCACACGAGCTTAGCCTACTGGCCCCATCCACCAGTCAGTTCCATTCACTCGTTCTCATGAAATACTCCGCGACTCCGATCAACTACGCACTTGCGAGAGCAAGTGACCGCATGGTTGACTGAAAAAGGGTGAAGGTGTCTGCCTTGGTTGTGCCCACCCAGGGCGGGAAGAGGTCTCGGCATCCTCCTGGCGAGATCTGCCTTCACCCACAAACCTCACCCTTCAGTTAAATATTCGACTCTCAGGCCCAATTAGCTCAGTCTATCGGTGCAGGTTCGGCCTTGACTACACAGTATGAATCACATGAAGTATTAATAGTAACTTGCCGATTTTGAACACTGTTTCAATCTACCAATTTCAAGCTGCTCAGTTTCAATAACTACCCCCCTCTTTTGCTAACGCCCCCTCCCCTCCTACACGGTATTCTACATATCCCACTTGCTCGGTATTGTTGAGCATGCACGAGCCGCAACATATGGCACCCCCACTCGCCGGTAGATCGGCGCAGCCAACTCCCCTTTTTCAATGGAGGCCCTATGCATAAACAGGTCGGAAGAATCGGATCTGTGCGCCGCGAACTTCACGGGAAAGCATGCCCCTTCTGCGGAGGACAGAAGTATCAACTCGTACTTCGTGCTCATAGCACACCAGGCGCTGAAGGCCTCTTCGCTCGCTGCAGCCAATGCCAACGGGCCAAAGAAGTTGACGAAGACCTTGGCCGCATCCTCTGGATGTAGCGGGGATGAAGCACTGACCGACTCTTTCCGCACTCTGCCTGAAACACGAGGATCCATGGCAAGCTCTCACAAATCTGCCCGCTCCAGAACTCATCGGAAATCTCATGCCTTACGCATGCTCCTGACCAGCGGGGTCATCCGATCGGCTGACGTGGATCCTCCCGGAATGGCCAACGCACGATCCGAGACAAGCCCGCTACGCCCCCTCTCGCCCAGCAAATCAGTGTATGCAAGACTGATCCATACCACCGATCACACACGCCACATGAGCCTGCTCGCACAGTGGCACACCACCTTTCTCGACATCCTGAAGGAGTTCGGAAAGCGATAGGCACATCCGCCCTCTCCCACCGTCTCGTGGCCTGAAAAGAGCCTCAAAATCATTCTCGAGAATCACTTGAGTGCGCTCCATGCTCTGGGGTATGATCCCCCTTCTTCGAGGGGAACAAGATCCTAGTCGACAAAGTCTAGGCGCGAGAGATCCACATACAATCTGTGGGCTTGCGGAGAGGTGGCCGAGTGGCCGAAGGCACCGGTTTGCTAAACCGGCACAGGTCAAAAGCCTGTCGCGGGTTCAAATCCCGCCCTCTCCGCCACACCTACGATGAAGAGTTGATTTTTCGCCGGTGATCCTGTAGACAGAAACCCCGCGTTGGAATCCCGCCGAAATGCCGAGGTAGCTCAGTTGGTAGAGCACAGCCCTGAAAAGGCTGGTGTCGACAGTTCGATTCTGTCCCTCGGCACCACAAATCGCGCACTTAGAGATTGTTCTACGTAGGATGGTGGCACCTGAGTGGCAGTAAGTGGCACCTCAGAGACGTTTTCGGTGTTCAAAAGAGTCTCGGTAAACGATTCCAACCGAGTCACAGCTTCGCGCAGTCGCCCGTCCCAGTTGTGAATGTAATACTTCGCTGAGCCAGGAAGTGGCTCACCCTTCAGCGTCTGAATCAGAGCATAATCCACTCCACATTGGATCAACCAGGTCGTGAACGTGTGTTGGAGGTCGTGGAAGTGACGGCCATGAACCCCTGCCCGCTCACACGTTCTCATCCAACTATGTTTGAATGAATTACCATTCTTCCATTGGCCGAAGAATCGTCCCCCAATCCGTTATAGCCCTCCGAATAGTGCTTCGTAAGCCAAGCCGTTTAGGGGAATTGTTTTCGGAACTCCCTTGATCTTCGTTCGACCCGGCGCCGGCGCCATCCACCAACCGTCTGCCCGCTGCATCAGCCATTCTTCATGGGGCTCAATGCGCTTGTTCTCGCGCAATCCAATCTGGAGCGCCGCCATGATGCGACGCCATACTTGTGGCAAGGCAGCAGCCTTACGCTTCAATAGTTCCCATCCTTCCACCACGCGCTCACCCTTCACGTACTCAGGCACAGGAAGACGCTTGAGCCGACTCTTCTCGAGCCGATCCATATCCACGGCCAGATTGAGCACCGCCATTAACACGGCACATTCGCGCTCGATCGTTCCTGCCGCAACTGGTCGACGGTTATCCATGGGGCACCTAAGATCCGAACAACGTTTCTCCACATATGCCAATCCATCTTCAAGACCAATTTCGATCATTTTTTTCCTGTCCGAAATAGGGAAGGATGTGCTTCGCCAGAATGAGTTCGTTTCGGCCATCATTTGTCGGCCGCTTCGCTTTTAAGTACTGCAAGTAGATCGGAATGAAGGATGAGACGGTGATGTCCGACTGGTCAGCGGAGTGAGTGATTTGAGGCCGGTGAGGAAGGCCAGTGAGCACCGCATCCTTGACTCCGTACGAATTCCCCCCTAACCTCCAACCCACAACGACAATGCGGTCTGAATGATTCCTGGCACCATTCCCTCTGTTCATCCAATGTCGACCGGATGATGGAAGGGCTCGACCGGACGAATGACAAGAAGTAGGGAGTACCCATGGGCGGAAGTGCCTCAGGGCGCCTCGGGGACGTTACAGGGACTCAGTGGGCGCTACTGGAAGCATCCAGAGGCCGTCGGCAGAGGGTAGGTATATGAGATTCATTCGGTTTTCAATTGTACTACTTGCACTTCTGGCCATGGGCGTCGCACAGGCAGCGGACAAGTCCGCCGCCAAGGCGGCCCCCCGCAAGCCCAACATCCTGGTTATCTGGGGCGACGATGTCGGCCCCTTCAACATCAGTGCCTATAACCACGGCATGATGGGCTATAAGACGCCGAACATCGGCCGCCTGGCGCACGAAGGTGCGATGTTCACCGATTGGTACGCGCAGCAGAGCTGCACCGCCGGCCGCGCAGCCTTCATCACCGGGCAGTCGCCGATCCGCAGCGGTCTGCTCAAGGTTGGCATGCCGGGCGCCAAGCTGGGCATCAACCAGGCGGACCCCACGCTTGCCGCGTTGCTGAAGGCACAGGGCTACACCACCGGACAGTTCGGCAAGAACCACCTGGGGGACCGCAACGAACACCTGCCGACGGTGAACGGCTTCGGCGAGTTCTTCGGCTTCCTCTATGCCCTCAACAACCTGGAGGAGCCGGAGCAGGCCGACTATCCCAAAGACCCGGCGTTCCGCGCCAAGTACGGTCCGCGCAACATGCTGCACAGCTATGCTTCCGACCATGACGACCCGACCACCGACCCGCGCTTCGGCAAGGTGGGCAAGCAGCGCATCGAGGATGCCGGCGCGCTGACCATGACGCGCATGGAGACCGTGGACGACGAGTTCGCGGCGGCTTCGATCATGTTCATGGACAAGGCGGCGAAGGACGGCAAGCCCTTCTTAGTCTGGTTCAACTCCTCGCGCATGCATGCCAACACGCACCTGCGCAAGGAGTACGATGGCAGGACCGGGCTGGGCGTCTACGCCGACGGCATGATGGAGCATGATGGCCATGTCGGCCAGCTGCTGGATGAGCTCAAGGAGCTGGGTCTGGAAGACAACACCATCGTCATGTATTCCTCCGACAATGGCCCCATGGTCTATGCGTGGCCGGATGGTGGCTCGACCATCTTCCGCGGCGAGAAGAACACGCAATGGGAGGGCGGCTACCGTGTCCCCACCCTGATCCGCTGGCCGGGCGTTATCAAGCCCGGCACTGTGATCAACGATCTCGGGGCACATGAGGACATGCTGCCGACGCTGCTGGCGGCGCTGGGCGATACCACGCTCAAGGAGGACCTGCTGCATGGCCGCAAGGTGAGCGACGTCACCTACAAGGTGCATCTGGACGGCGAGAACCTGCTGCCGTTCTTCAAAGGGGAAGTGGCCAAGTCCCCGCGCCAGCAGTTTATCTACTGGACCGACGGCGGTCAGGTGGCAGCGCTGCGTTGGGGTAACCTGAAGCTCAGCTTCCTGCGCCAGAACGACAAGGGCATGAAGGTGTGGGAAACCCCTTTCGAGGAGCTGCGCCTGCCCATGCTGACCAATCTGCGAATGGATCCTTTCGAGCGCGCAGTGGACGAGCCGCCCATCCACAGCCAGTGGGCGGGCAACCGGCTTTATTTCTTCCCCCCGGCCGTGGAGTACGTGGCTGGGTGGATCTCGAGCTTTCGCGAGTTCCCGCCGCGGGCCAAGCCGGGAACGTTTGGCCTGAGCCAGGTGATGGAAGCCCTGACGGCCCCGTCCGGCGACAAAAAATAATTCGAGGAGAGGCAAAATGAAAAGACAATTTTACGCCGCGGCGTTTTCCGGCCTGGCCTGCATCCTGGCCCTGAACGCTTCCCTGGCGTCGGCGGACCTGGCGGCCGACCCGGTCGACCGCACGGTGCTCCCCATCCCCAAGCCGGTCCCCGAGCTGATCACCGAGCCGGACGTGCATAAGGCGAAGATGTCGCCACGCCGGGACGCGACGGCGCCGAAGGGTGCGCCCAACGTCCTGCTGGTGCTGATCGACGACATGGGCTTCGGGCAACCGGCCACCTTTGGCGGGCCCATCAACATGCCGATCCTTGACCGCGTCGCAATGCAGGGCCTGCGCTACAACCGATTCCATACCGCCGCGGTCTGCAGTGCAACCCGCGCCGCGCTGCTCAACGGCAACAATGCGCATACCCTCAACGCCGGTGAGATTGCGGATAACGCCACCGGCTTCCCCGGCAACACCTTCGTTCGTCCGGACAACGTCACACCGTTGGCAGAGATCCTGCGCCTGAACGGTTACAACACGGCGCAGTTCGGGAAAAGCCACGAAACACCAGGCTGGGAAATCATCCCGACCGGTCCCTTTGACCGCTGGCCGACCCGCCTGGGATTCGAGAAGTTTTATGGCTTCGTGGGCGGCGACATGAATCAGTGGTCGCCCATGCTCTATGACGGGACGACCAAGGTGGAGTTGAAGCGTGACGCCAATTACCACTTCACGACGGACATGGCGAACCAGGCCATTGCCTGGATGGGGCTGCAGCATTCGCTAACGCCTGACAAACCGTTCTTCGTCTATTTTGCGCCGGGCGCCACCCATGCGCCGCACCACGCGCCCAAGGAGTGGTCGGACAAGTACAAGGGCAAGTTCGACATGGGCTGGGACAAGCTGCGCGAGCAGATTTTCGAGCGGCAGAAGAGGCTCGGCATCATCCCCGCCAACTCGACGATCAGCTCGCGTCCGAAGGAAATCCCGGCATGGGACAGCTTCTCGCCGAAGGAGCAGACGTTGTTCGCCCGGCAGATGGAGGTGTTTGCGGGCTTTGCCGAGCATACCGATCATGAGATCGGTCGCGTGATCGACTTCCTGGCAGCGACCGGTCAGCTCGACAACACGATCATCGTGTACATCGCCGGCGACAATGGCTCGAGCGCCGAGGGTGGCAAGTACGGCACCACGAATGAAACCGCCGCGCTGAACGGCTCCCCGGGCACCGTTGACCAGATGCTGGAGCACCATGACGACTGGGGCGGCCCCGACACATTCCCTCACTTTGCCATGGGCTGGGCGTGGGCCGGTAACGCTCCCTATCCCTGGGTGAAGCAGATCGCCGGACACCTCGGCGGCTCGCGCACCGGCATGGCGGTCTCATGGCCGCAAGGCATCAAGGCCCGGAACGAACTCCGCAGCCAGTTCTACCATGTCATCGACGTGGCGCCGACCATCCTGGAGGCCGCGCACATCCCACAACCGAAAAAGGTGAATGGCTTTGACCAGAAGCCCATGGATGGCGTGTCGATGCTGGCGTCGTTCAAAGATGCAACGGCGCCGGAAAACCATGTGACGCAATACTTCAGTGTCTTTGGCAACCGGGGCGTCTATGACCATGGCTGGCTGGCCAGCACCGTGCGCAACGTGCCCTGGCTGATGAACCAGAAGTTTCCTCCGCTCGAGGACGACGTATGGGAACTCTACAACCTGGACAGCGACTTCACGCAGTCGATCAACCTGGCCGCATCCAATCCTAAGAAGCTGGCCGAGATGAAGGCGCGGTTTACGCAGGAAGCGATCAAGTACAAGGTTTTCCCGATCGACGACCGCAAGGCGGAGCGCATTGTTCCGGCCGTTGCCGGGCGCCCGGACATCCTGAACGGCCGCAAGGAAATGACCTTCTACGAAGGCATGCACGGCCTGTTCGAGCTTGCCCTCATCAGCGTCAAGAATACCGAGTTCACGGTGACGAGCGATGTCGAGCTCAAGGATGACCACACCAACGGCGTGATCATCGCGCAGGGTGGCCGCTTCGGGGGCTGGGCGATCTTCATGAAGGATGGCAAGGCGGTGTACGAGCACAACTTCTTTGGCCAGGAGCGTTACCAGGCCAGGTCCAGTGAAGCAGTTCCCGCCGGCAAGCACAGCCTCGTGTTCCACTTCACGCCGGATGACCCGAAGAAACTCGGGTCCGGCGGCAAGGGCATCCTGAGTGTGGATGGCAAGCCGGTAGGCGAAGTACAGACGCCGAAGATGGTGTACGGCGTGTTCTCCTTCGACGATGGCCTGGGGATCGGCGTTGACGATGAAACCAATGTGTCGCTGGACTACAAGGAAGGCGACAACGCATTCACCGGCAAGATCAGCAAGGTCACAATCAGCACGAAATGAGCTGACTCGCAAAAGGTATTCCTGACAGGAGAACAGATGAAAAGATACCCTGTAAAAGCAATGAAAGTTGGTTTGGCTTGGGGGCTCTTGATGAGTGCGCAGGTATTGGCAGCGACGACGCCTGCATCGGACCGGATGGTATTGCCGCAACCGGAGCAGCACGTTCAAGCCAAGGTTGGAAAGACCTATAAGGACTCCACGCCCGGTTCGCTTCCCACTTCACCAAGGGCGCCGAAGGGCGCGCCGAACGTCGTGGTAGTCCTTCTCGACGATGTCGGATTTGCCGCCACGGACACGTTCGGCGGCCCGGTTCCGACGTCGGCGCTGGATCAACTGGCGAAAGAGGGCCTACGCTACAACCGCTTCCACAATGCGTCGGTCTGCGGACCCAGCCGCGCTGCATTGCTGTCGGGCCGCAATCACCATTCGGTGAACGAAGGCCTGGGTTTGCAGTCGGGGTACGAGGGCTATACCGCCTTGCATCCGAAGAGCGCGGCCACAATTGCCGAAATCCTGAAGCAGAACGGCTACAACACGGCCATGTTCGGCAAGCACCACAACACGCCGGACGGCGAGATCACCCTGGCCGGTCCCTTCGACCGCTGGCCGACCGGGCTCGGCTTCGAATATTTCTACGGTTTCAATGGCGGTGAGACCGACCAGTACCGACCGACGCTGTACGAAAACATCGCGCCGATCGAAGTGAATTATCCAGACGGCTACACGCTGACCGAGGATCTTGCTGATCGGGCCATTGCATGGATGCAGACCCAGAAAACGCTCGCCCCCGAGAAACCCTTCTTCGTCTACTGGGCGCCGGGCGCGACCCATGCGCCGCACCAGGTGCAAAAGGAATGGTCGGACAGGTTCAAAGGACAGTTCGATCAGGGCTGGGACGTGCTGCGTGAGGAGAGCTTTGCACGCCAGCTCAAGGCGGGCGTGATTCCTCCTGGAACAAAGCTCACCCCCCGACCGATGCAAATTCCTTCCTGGAACTCGCTGTCACCGGAACGCAAGAAGATCGCGTCCCGTCTGATGGAAATCTATGCCGGCTTCCTGGCGCAGACCGACCACGAAGTCGGTCGCCTGATCGAGGCGCTGAAGGCATCCGGAACCTTTGACAACACCCTGTTCTTCTACTTGGTGGGTGACAATGGTGCCAGTGGCGAAGGCGGTCCCTACGGACTCTTCAACGAGATGTCGATTCTCAACGGCGCTGCCGAGGATCCGGCGTTCATCACCAAGAACCTGGACAAATTGGGAGGGCCGGATGCGGACAATCACATCCCAGTCGGGTTTGCATGGGCCCTCAACACACCCTTCCAGTGGACGAAGCAGGTACCGTCGCACTTCGGCGGAACCCGCAGCGGCATGGTCGTTTCCTGGCCGGCACGCATCCGAGATCAAGGCGGGCTGCGGTCGCAGTTCCACCACCTGATCGACATCATGCCGACCATCCTCGAAATCACCGGCATCCCGGCGCCGAAGTCGGTCAATGGTGTGCGCCAGAAGCCGATCGATGGTGTCAGCATGGCCTACACGTTCGATTCAGTCACCGCCCCGGATCGGCGCAAGACTCAGTACTTCGAGATGATGAGCAACCGTTCCATTTATCATAAGGGATGGATGGCTTCCGTATTCCATGGCCGTGCGCCGTGGGACTTCAACACCGCGCCGCGCTACGAGGACGAGAAGTGGGAGCTCTACAACATCGACAAGGATTTCAGTCAGGCCGAGGACCTGGCCGCAGCCTATCCGAAGAAACTCGCAGAACTGCAGCAGCTGTTCGACGCCGAGGCGCGCAAGTACAACGTGTATCCATTGGATGATCGTGGCCTTGCTCGCTCCAAGCCCGAGGACAGGCAGCTCAGCCAGACATATCCTCGTCCCATCGTGGCCTACCTGCCAGGTACAAACCGCATTTCGGAATACAATATGCCGAGCACGAAGAACAAGTCCTTCAGCGTGAATGCGGAGTTAATCCTGCCGAAGGAGAGCGCCAATGGGGTGATCGCTGCGGTGGGCGGGGTCCCTGCCGGCTGGAGCTTCTACTTCCGGGACAACCGCCCCACCTTCGTTTATAACTATTACAGTTTTGACGTGTCGACCATCCAAGGGCCTGCCATCGAACCGGGTGCTCATACCGTACGCTTTGAATTTGCTTATGATGGCGGAGGTGCCGGCAAAGGAGGGATGGGGGCTCTGTTGGTGGACGGTCAGACGGTGGCCCGGGCGCGCATCGAGAAGACGGTTCCCTTTGTCTTCACAGCCAACGAGACATTTGATGTCGGCATGGATCTGGGAACACCGGTTGACGCATACAAGGCGCCCTTCAAGTTCAATGGCACGATCAAGAAAGTCATACTGGATACTTCTGAGAACGCGACGACGTTGCCGTGAGCATTTCATTGAGACACTACCGCAGAGTTCCGCAGACAGCAGCCTCGGAATACCTCTTTCTAACCGATTGGGGCATGCATGAATGTATTGAACTGGAAACGACTTCTCGGGATCGCCGCTTTGCTGCTGCTCGCGACCGGTGCGTGGGCGCAGGGTAGCGCACCGGACAAGAAACCCAATATTCTCGTCATCATGGCCGACGACGTCGGCGACTTTAACCTCAGTGCCTACAACCTGGGTCGGATGGGCTATCGCACGCCCAATATTGATGGCATCGCCCGAGGGGGCGCGCTCTTCACGGATTTCTACGCCCAACAAAGCTGCACGGCCGGCCGGGCAGCCTTTATCACCGGACAGTCGCCCATCCGCACCGGCTTGCTGAAGGTCGGAGTGCCGCGCGCTCCCGAGGGCCTCAAGAAGGAAGACCCCACCATCGCCGAGCTGCTCAAGCCGTTGGGCTACCGTACCATCCAGCTAGGCAAGAACCATCTCGGTGACCGGGACGAGATGCTGCCTACGAACCACGGCTTCGACGAGTTCCACGGCATCCTCTATCACCTTGATGGCATGGAAGACCCGGAACACCCGGAGTTCCCGAAGGATCCGGCGTTCCTCAAGAAGTACGGTCCGCGCGGCATCATCCACAGCTTTGCCGGCGGCAAGATCGAGGATCTCGGCCCGCTCACCAAAAAACACATGGAGACCTTCGACAACGAGCTCGCCGACATGGCTATGTCCTACCTGGACAAGGCGAGTAAGGACGGCGCCCCTTTCTTCATGTACTACAACACTACACGCATGCACCTGCACACGCACCTGAGCCCCGCCGCAGAAAATAAAACGGGCCTTGGCATTTTCGCCGACGGTATGGTGGAGCATGACGCGCTAATCGGCCAGCTGCTGGCGCGACTCAAGCAGAACGGACAGGACAAGAACACGATCGTGGTGTACGTCTCCGACAATGGCGCCGAGCGCTACACCTGGCCTGACGGCAGCACCACCATGTTTCGTGGCGAGAAGAACACGCAGTGGGAAGGCGGTTTTCGCGCGCCGGCGCTGGTGCGCTGGCCGGGCGTGATTCAGCCCGGCACGATCATCAACGAGATCACCAGCCTCGAGGATTTCCTGCCGACGTTGCTGGCGGCTGCCGGCGACGACAAGATCAAGGAAAAGCTGCTGACTGGCTACGCCGCGAATGGTACGACCTTCAAGGTGCACCTCGACGGTTACAACCTGCTCCCTGCGCTGAAGGGCGAGGCGAAGTGGCCGCGCAATGAATTTTTCTACTGGACCGACGACGGTGGCCTGGCCTCCGTCCGCGTCAACGACTACAAGATGACCTTCCTGCGCCAGGACCACGAGGGCGCCAGGGTGTGGGTCGAGCCCTATACCCATCTGCGTACGGCCACGCTGACCAATCTGCGCTCCGATCCCTTCGAGAGGATGCAGGATATCGGCATTGGCTATGAGGAATGGTCAAAGGAGCGGACGTTCATCAAGCTGAAGATGGCCGATGTGGTCGGGGCGTACCTGCAGACCTTCGCTGCGTTTCCTCCGCGCCAGCGCCCGGGTTCCTTCAATGTCGACCGGATGATGGAAGGGCTGTACCAAGCGAGCGACAAGAAGTGACTTGGCGCATGCGCAACTTCTGATGACCGTAAGGAAGGCGGCGACGCTTTCGCCTCCAGGAATGCCGGGTGACGATCGGCACGAAGTGACTTGCGCAGCCCGAGGGCTCGATACGAGGAGAATAGTTCGATGAGAAACTCCGTACGCACATTGCTTGCAGTCAGTGTCGACACTGGCTGCCCCGGCATCGCGTCCCTGCGGCGTCAAGTTCGTCATTCACTCCTCAAGTTTTGGAGCGACACAATGGCTGAACGGCATTTCCGGCGGTACCGTTTGCGTTCACTCGCGTACTCGACTCCGTCAGGGTCGATGTTTAGTAAATAATCCATGAAGAAATCAGCGGGTATGAATCAGAGGAGGGACAATGAAAAGCATGAAATTCAAGAAGTCGCTGGTGGCCTTGGCCCCTGCCATCGGCCTCTGCGCATCCGCATGGACCGCTGTGGCGACGCCCGTCGCGGCGGCCGGCGCCGCCGCCTCCGAACTCGACAAACCCGCGTCGAAAATCGGCCGCACGCTACGCGATTCGATTCCCGGCACGGCGCCTGCGCCGACCACCGCGCCCAAGGGCGCTCCGAACATCATCTGGATTCTGCTCGACGATGTCGGCTATGGTGCCAGCAGTGCATTTGGGGGTGGGGCGCGCACGCCGGTGCTCGAGAGTCTTGCTCAAAACGGGCTGACATACACGAATTTCAATACGACAGCCGTGTGCTCGCCGTCGCGCGCGGCGCTGATGACCGGGCGCAATCACCACACGGTCGGCATGGGGCTCCTGCCGCAAACACTCATGGCTGCCGAATTCCCGGGCTACACCGGTCGTTTGCAGCCCCAGGATGGAACCATCGCCGAGTACCTGCGTGCACGCGGCTACAGTACTTACATGCTGGGCAAGTGGCATCTGGTACCGGATGAGGAGGCGACGGACCTTGGACCTTTCGATCGTTGGCCGACCGGCAAGGGTTTCGATCATTGGTTGGGCTTCATGGGCGGTGCCGTCGACCAGTACAAGCCGCCTCTCGTGGAAGACAACCAGCACGTCAAGCCGGACGGGCGTCACCTCACGACACAGCTGACCGACAAAGCTATCGCCTACATCGATCGCCAACTGAAGCTGGCACCCGAAAAGCCGTTCTTTATGTTCTACTCGACCGGCGCGACGCACGAGCCGTTCCAGGTCGACCGGGAGTGGATCGACAAGAACAAGGGCCGCTTCGACGAGGGCTGGGACGTTTACCGCGAGAAGACGTTCGCGCGCCAGAAGGCACTCGGTGTCATCCCCGCCAACGCCACGCTGCCGCCGCGCAGCCCGCGCGTACCGGCGTGGGACAGCCTCACACCTGACCAGAAGCGTGTATACGCACGTTTCATGGAGGCCTACGCGGGCTTCTTCGAGCACACGGACTACGAGATCGGCCGCCTGATCGATCACCTGAAGGAGAAAGGGCTCTACGACAACACTGTCATCTTCTACATGGTCGGCGACAACGGTGCCGATGTGGGTGGCGGCCCCATTGGCGAAACCGAGCTGACCTTCCCCAAGCCGATCACCGAAACGGAGGAGGTGCGGTTTGCGCATATGATGAAGGACTACGAGAAGATCGGCACCGGGGAAACGTATACCGAATATCCCCTGGGCTGGTCACAAGCCACCAATACTCCGTACCGTGACTGGAAGACCATGGCCAATGCGGCCGGTGGCACCCGCAACGGCCTGGTGATGCATTGGCCCAAAGGGCTGGCCAAGAAGGGTGAGATTCGCCCGCAGTATTCCCACCTTATCGATCTGTTGCCGACCACGCTCGAGATCGTCGGGGCTAAGGTTCCGGCTGAGGTGCGTGGCATCAAGCAGACGCCGATTCAAGGCGTCAGCTTGGTCTATTCGTTTGCCGATGCCGCCGCGCCGCCGCGCCATACCACGCAGTACTATTTCCTCTACGGTACGGGCGCCATCTACCACATGGGATGGAAGGCGAGCTTCGGGTATCGCCCAGACTTCATTGACCTTTTCCAATCGTATCCGCCGCCTCAAACCGCCGAGAACATGGCAGGCAAGGAGATATGGGAGCTCTACAACGTGGACGAGGATCCGACTGAGTTGAATGACCTGGCGAAGCGCAACCCGGCCAAGCTAGCGGAACTGCAGGCCTTGTTCAACAAAGAAGCCAGAGCCAATCAAGTCTATCCGTTGATCAACTGGAGCGACCTTTTCCCTGGGTTCATGGAATTCCAGAAGAAAATGGGGCTGTCACCCGGTGCAGGCGGGCCGAAGAAGTAATCGTTCAAACTTCGCCGGAACTTCGACGTGGATCCTGCGCTGGAGTTCCTGGGCTCGGTCAGGTGACCTACGGTGCAAGAAGACGATGCTCTTGATACTTCCAACACCAGGCCGGCTTCGCGCAAGGCGCTGTGCCGTCACAGCAGATTTCGACACCGCAAGGGCGACGCCGATGGCGTTCTGGTCTCGCAAGGCGACGCGGGCAGGCTGGTGGTTCAGTGATGCACCACGAGACGGCTGGGCCCGAAGTAGGCTAATCGTGGCGGTCGCAGAAACGCCGACATCGGGCAGCACATAGACGGCATAGCCTTTGGTTCCCAGATCACTTGTGCCGCCGCTTCCCGCCGCGCCGAGGTCACCGACACCCAGCAGTAGGAGCGACAAGTCGTGCCGCCCCCGAGAACCTCTACATCGATATTTGAAGGGATTCGGCGATTCACTTCATGCTGAGTCGAACGTCCTCGATCGCCTGATCGGCGAAGTTCACACGAATCACGCCGAATCGCGGATGATCGAGATCCACAATGACGTAGATCGTCAACGTCATGATCAAGGCAAACCCGACTCTATGGAGAGTTCTGCTGAAGGGACTGCCGCTGGCCAAACCATATCCGGCCAGCAATGAACAGAACAGCGTCTGGAGGATGAGAGCACCTAAAATAATCCAGGGTGTATGCGTCTTCATCGCCACCGCCCTGGTCGCGGTGATATCGATCATCTCATTCAATGCTGGCATGAGCAGCAACGCGGCCGGCGGCGGCGCGTCCCGTGTGGCCGCCACCGCGTTGGCCCAGATGTTCTTTTGGAGCGCAGCGGCCTTGGCGGCCTGCTCGTTCGACGCCTCCAGATCCGGCAGGGCCCGATAGACAGCCAATCGTGCGTCCGTGTACTGGCGGAATTGTTCCCTCAACAGCGGCTGCGTTGCCGCCGGCAAGAGATCGACTCTGAGATAGGCCGTGCCGATCGCATTGGCTTCCTGCACGACCAACGCGCGTCGCACATCGAGCCGTGAGGCTGCGCCGGAAAACGTGAAGGCGATCATCAGTCCCAGCAACCCATAAATCGCCGCTTCAATCGTGCCCAGGCCAGCACGCGCGCCTTCCGTCTCCTCCACGGTCTGCTTAATCGCAATCCGGTGGCCAACCTCGATCACCAGCAGCACCGCCAAGAAAAACAATGGGATGAGTATCAAGGGGATCAGGGAATTCATCATCCTTCAGTCCTCAGCGATCGGGTTATACACAATCCGAGCCAGATCTCGTGTAACCGGGAGATGGTGGCAGGTTCCCCGCAAATTTCTCGCGCATCGTTACGAATCCGCTCAGGCCCCCCTGAAAGCCAGGCACGATAGGCGGATGCGAGGCACGAATCATCGGTGCTCCGTCGTCCACGGTGCGTCACGAGCAGGCTGGTGACGCGACAACCGCATTAATCGATGGAGTACGGCTGGGCCCGAAGCAGGTTGATCGTGGCGGTTGCAGATGCACCGGCATCGATCAGCACATAGACGGCATAGCCCTTATCCTATCACTATGTGCGTCAAGCGAATCAGGCGACAATCACCTGCTGGGCAACGCGAAGAGAAAGCCGACTTTATCGGTTTTCGAGGCGGTTGTAGTCAAAAAGACCCACGTTAAGCGGGTCGATCCGGCGGTAGGCCTCATGAACCGCATCACTGTGGGCCCAAAACGCGGGATTCGTCCGACGAACGGCAAACCGTGCGGTCAGCCGGTGGTAATCCTCCTCGCTAGTCAGGCCTGCCACCGCCGCCACGAATTCCGGTAAGTCTGACCTACGGATGCGATAGAGGGCGTTAGGGTAAGCGCCGATGACCCCTCGCGCCACTGTCAGCCGATCCTCGTCTGGAAGCCGTCGCGAAGCCGGATCAAACAGCGTCGCGACATTGCTAAATCCGTTGTCGTGAAGCAATGTAAAAGTCTGATCCTCCCGGCTTGGTATCAAGCTCTCATCCCTCGCGATGGTCAGCAAGGCCATTTCCGGCATCCACTGCAGAGCCTTCCCCTTGACCTGCATCAACATCCGTAACTGTCCACGCAAAATCACGTCCTGTTCCTCAATGATGTCATATTTGGACTCCAGCGCCGTGCCAATTCGTTCCCTCAACAGTCCGAACAATTCGCTCTTGGGCTGGTCGCTGCGGTAGACGATGCCACTCTCCTTCTGCACAGAGATATGTCTTCCGTACACATAGTCCTTCACCGAGTCATGCGCATCGCGATACCAGAAGTCCCGCAGCCGTTCACGCTCCTTGATGGGAAGGAGCACCAAAAAATTGAACTCCCCCTCCATGCGGAGAAAATCCATATAGAGTCGGGTATCAAGTTGATGCCCCGCGAAACTGTACACATCGAAACCCGCCACCAGCAAGTAATAAATCCGCTCGAACAGGTTGTACGACAAGACCCAGGCCGTCTTGGGTTCTTCGCCAACAAGGCCCTGCACGACCGACCCGCTGTCCTGATGGCGAAACACGGTCAACCCGGCATTGGGGTTCTGCCCCCGGCCATCCCAAATAAGGCCGAGATCGGGCACCTCGCCCTGAACATTGAGACCCTCGAGATAGGCCTGCTTGGCTTTAAGAAACTCATTCTGCATATGGGAATACTTAAGCCAAGAAACCAGTCCCAGTCTGGCCGTTCCTTCGGAGGTCGGCAAATACAGATGCTGGCTCGTCTCTGCGAGGAACTGTTCGTTTTTGTCGAGCACGGTGCTGTCAGGATCGATGAAGAAGATCCAGAATCGATCGTCGATTACATCCAATGCCACCTCCCCTCGACAGACCGGCCCCTTGATAAATTGCATAACAAAGGTGCGGGCGTCGTCGAGGAGAAACCGGTATCGCGATCGGACCGGAATATCACGAAATGCTACAAACGGATTAGAGGCCACGTTCGAGTCATAGCTGGGCAGGGCGTCGACTGTGAAGGTCTTACTTAGAAACAGTTCCTCATAACGTTGTTTGCGAGCAGCGGACAATGCGTAGGGCACATGCGTTTTGGCCGTGAGACTTTCTTTCACCGGTTCAAGCCGGTAATAGAAACGAGGGACGCCTGGATCGTCGAATGGTCGACGCGTAGCGATCAGGTCAATCGGATGGCCGGAAGCTGTGCGGGACCGTACCAGCCGGAACCATTCATGATTGGGCAATTCGTCGAAATAGAGATGAGTCAGGTGCAGATGCTCATAGAGGTACCTGGCCATCAACTGATGTTGCAACGATTCGCCGTTTAAAAATTCTTCCCATTCCTTCACCTGCCGGAGTGCCTGCGCAGACGTCCGGTCCTGCTCTTGATAGGGCGATCCCAACTCGATCCAACGCAAAACCGTCTGGTATTCCTGGCCGGTCAAGCCGGGCAAGCCATAGGGCATACCCCACAACGGATGCTTCTCTGCAAATCGATCGAACTGTGAGGCTGTCGGACAACTCTGCCCGCGATCCAATGAGAGGTCAAAGGAGTCCGACAGCAGTGAGTTAGGCGGGAGCGGATTGGCCTGCTTCAAGGCCAAGATGCGAGCAAGCACACTGGCGCGACGCTCGCTTTCAGTCGCACTCATCTGCTCTTGGATAACAGGATAAAAATCCTTTTTTCGCCAGGCATCCACTGTGTGGGCATCGTCAAACAACCGTGTCGGTTCGGCCGTCAACAGCCGTGTCGCATCATAGACCGGCTTTTTGTTGGCGCCGCGAGCCAGACCTTCAAAGGCCGTGAGATTCAGCTGACAGGGCGAGTCGTAGCAGCCGTGGCATACGGCACAGCGACGTTCAATGATCGGGTGGATATCGCGCCAATATTCGACGGTGGCAACACCGGCCGTACTTGGCGGAACCGCCCGCTTACCTGTTTCGACCTGGGCCGATCCCGTCGGCTGCACGCAACCAGCCAACAGCAGCAGGAGCATGATCCACCGATAATTGCCGATGATCTTTAACAGCGAATGAACCGGCTGGATAGTAACTCCTGCTTGCAGATAGGAATTGAATACCTCACACATCGATCGTGCTCTTTTGCGTACGACTGTACCATGCCCGCAGTGCAAGAAATATGAGCTTTGACGGGACACTTTTATGGGTTCCTGCCTTTGGAGGCGGGGTATTTAATCTATCGAATACGGCTGGGCCCGAAGGAGGCTGATCGTGGCGGTGGCGGATGCACCGGCATCGGTCAGCACATAGACGGCATACCCCTTTTCCCCCAGATCACTGGTGCCGCCGCTTCCTGCCGCGCCGACGTCGCCGACTTTTGCGGAAGCCTCAGCCCCGGCTCTGGCGATCCATTTCCCATCAGCTAAATCCCGGAGCTTCTCAAGATCCTGAAAGACAATGACGATTTTTTCGACGCGCATACCCCAACCAATTCCGAACTGGATCTCCGGCACCCGCAGATAACTGCGTTTGGCAACGGCTTTTTCAACCACAACCGCAGCGCCGCCACCGGCTCCAATCATCGGCACCTTCACGACCTTCTTTTCGACCACGGCATAGCCAACGGCGTTAGCCAGCTCTTGCGTCGTGGTGGGCTTCTCTTTAGCCAACCGGGCCAGCGTGTCCCGTTCGAGCTGTTCAAAGTATGCGTGTTTTTCGTCGCTCGATCCAAACAGACCGCCGGCACAACCCGTGATGGTCACGGTTAAAACAGTGGCCAGTATCGACATGCTGCGCCTGGCAAGATGTGTCTGAATGTGCATCGCGTCTCCTCGTATTTGCGGTGGATGGTTTCGGTGACTCCGGGAAGGGTTATCTCACAATTGTGGCCATGAGGTTAGACGCAAGTGATGGAGATGCCGCGAGACTGACGTTGGCTGATCATCATGAAGATCAACACAAAAGGCCTCCCACAGATTCTTGGCATCATAAATTGAACCGGTTCAATGCATCAGCGCGCATCCCGTACGAGCCGGAATCCGAGATGGTTACTCCCTGTCCCCGGCTCCCCTTTGCCGCGGCTTCCGGCGATATAGCGCGCGCAATACTGGTCGGTACAAAGAAAGGAGCCGCCTTTGTGCACCTTCTTCTTCACACCAGGTTCGCTCGGATCGAGGCTATCCGCCGGCCCCTGGGGATTGCGCGCAACGGGGCTCTGCATAACCAGGGTGCGGTAATAGTCTGGGCGGTACCAATCAGTCGTCCATTCCCAAACGTTCCCAGTCATGTCGTAGAGCCCATAATTGTTTGGGGAGAATGAGGCGACCGGAGCCGCCCGCTCATATCCGTCTTCGTTGGTAGGCTTGTCAGGAAAGTGGCCCTGGAAGGTGTTGGCCATGAATTCCCCCCCCGGATTCAATTCCTCCCCCCAGGCAAAGGGCTTCCGTTCCAATCCGCCTCGTTGTGCGAACTCAAACTCAGCCTCCGTCGGCAAACGCTTACCGGCCCATTTCGCAAAGGCCTGCGCATCGTCATAGGCAATGTGGACGACCGGATAATTCCCGCGATTTTTGATGCCGCTCTGCGGCCCCTCCGGATGCCGCCAATTAGCCCCCTTCACATAGCTCCACCATTGGAAATGATCATCGAGCCGCACGGGATGACCCGGCGGCGAAAACACCACGGAGCCTGCCATGAGATTCTCTGGCAGCGCACCGGGAAAGTCCTCGGCACGGGGCGTGCGCTCGGCCACCGTCACGTACTTAGTGGCCTTGACGAACTGTGCAAACTGATCGTTCGTGACCTCGGTCTTGTCCATCCAGAAACCGTCCACGCGGACCCGATGCCAGGGCTGCGCGTCCGGAAAGTCTTCCGCCCCCATCCAGAACTCGCCACCGGGAATCCACACCATGCCCTTGGGTACCGGGCCAGATGGATCCGTCGATCCTCGCGCTGTTGGGGTTGAGGTCGCGCTGGGGCTTGCTTGTAGCACCCCTGACCGCTTGGTCACCGTTGCGGCGTTTCGGCCAGCCTTCGCTTCCGACAGACCCACTCCGCAGGCGACGCTCGAATTGTCCGACCACGTGGTTAAGAAGGTGACTGCGCATACAGCCAATCCGACCAGGGTAGTGAGTCTCTGGGACTTCATTCCTAGAAGATCCGTTTCTGAAACATAGCTGTCATGTACGTAACAAAGCTGGACAGCCTGCGTCGCACACTCTATAGGTTTGTACTGAACAGTTCAATCGATGAGTCGCTCATTCCAGACAAATCCTCACGGTTCTTTCGAGGGCAGTCGAGAAGCTCCGATGGCCCTGGTCCTCTCCCCCACCATCGCGCCATGCGAGCATAGTCGAGGCTGTGACATGGACAGTACAGGGACGAATGCGGTACATAGTGGCTCGTTGCCGAACACATGGCGAGATTCAAGAACGCCGACGGCAAGGAAGGAGACTAGAATGAACAAATGGGTTCGCGCAGCCAGCTTTGGGATACTCGTGGGTAGCCTTGCAGGGCTTGTGGGATGCTCACAGGTCACCCCCTTGCCGCCTCCTCCGTCGACCCCGGTTGCTCTGTCGGCCTTCACGAGCGTCACGGGAAAATGGGCCGGAATTTTAAAGGCGACACCCCGGACCAAGAATGACGACTGGGTGACGCTGGCCATTCGAGAGGATGGGACCTATTCCTTTGAGAGTGTTCGGACCATCGGGATATTCCATGGCCAGGGGTCCTTCACACTCATCGACGGCAAGCTTAAGATGGAGACTGACCAGGGTTGGATTTCGGCTACGCTCTACGAGGAAGGCGGACGGAGGATGCTGAAGGCCGGGGGAGAGACAAAAGATGGCGTTAGATATACCGCTGATTTAGACCCAATTAAGTAAGAATTCTCTCTTTCGATTTCTGACTTCCGTGCAGCATTTCCGCTCAGGTAGCCGCTCGCCTCATAATAGGTCTTCCACCCGATCGAAAACTGACACTCCGCCTAATACATTCGAAATTCACCTCTCCACAGAAAGTGTCGGCATACAAGCACTGGAAAGTTTTATACGGCTCAATCCGAGCCGAAATCTGGTCTCAATAGAGTGTTACCAGGAGAGCAAAGGAGGACGGATTTTGCCCGCAGACGACTTGTAATCTCCCCGCTCAATGAGACACGATCACGGGAGAACTTCTGGCTTCTTGACGTTGGCCCCGTTCTGAGACGGTTCTTAACCAGAGCAGACGACTTCTTCGACGATCCATTCTTCCTGACGTTGGCTGACGAACTCGCTCGGCGTCAGGTGGCCGAGTGAGCTGTGAGGCCGACGCTGATTGTAGTCCACGCGCCAGGCTTCGATGATGGCTTGGGCCTCGGCGAGCGATGCAAACTGATGCACGTTCAAGCACTCATCACGGAGCCGCCCGTTAAACGATTCAATGAAGGCATTTTCCACCGGTTTGCCCGGTCGAATGAAGTCGAGTTGGACGCCTCGCCGATACGCCCAATCCTCTAATGCGCGCGATTGGAATTCTGTCCCATGATCCACCGTAATCGAGCGGGGCACCGCTGGTGTGTTCAGGACACGATCAAGCACCTGCCCGACCATCTCTCCCGTCATCCGAAACCCTACCTCTAGTAGAGGACTGTGCCTACTCCAGTTATCCACGACCGTTAAGATCCGAAACGATCGCCCGTCTGCGAGAGTATCATGCGCAAAGTCCATGCTCCACTGCTGGTTCGGAGCCGTGGCCACGGTCTGAAGCACACGGGCTCGGCCGGCGGCTTTCGTGCGGTGTTTCGTGCGCACGGCCAGCCCTTCTTCTGTATACAGCCGATAAGTTCGTTTGGCATTCACCGGCCACCCGTCACGTCGCAACACCACCGTCACGCGTCGAGACCCAAAGCGCACCCGTGCCGCGGGCAACTCGCGCCAGCGGCAACAGCCTCGAGACTCGGCGTTCACCGACCTGGTAGGTCGTCTGCGCCAGCGAGCCAGCACCTGCCGGTCCCGAGGACTTACAGCTCTTTTCGGACCATCTCCTGCAGCATGTGACGATCCAGCGAGAGATCCGCGACCAACCGTTTCAGCTTGGTGCGTTCTTCCCGCAACTGTCGGAGCTTGCGCAGCTCGCTGAGGCCTAGCCCCGCATACTTGTGTTTCCACACGTAGAATGTCTGCTCGCTGATGCCGACCTCGCGGCAGACCTCCGCGACGGTTGTTCCACTCTCCACGTGCCGTAAGGTGGCCAAGATTTGCTCTTCGGTATGCCCCCGTCGTCCTCCCATCGTTGTGTCCTCCTTCTGGGTAAAGAAGACCATGCCGCAGGCCGTTTCCTCAAGTTCCCGCTGGCCTACTTTTCGGGTTTTGGGTCACTCACGGCGATTTCAATTGTCTGGTTCTTCCTGAAGATACGCAGGAGCGCGAGGCGGACTATGTGATGCTAGCCGATATTTTTCCGACGGGCTATGAGTCTACCGAACTGGCCGGTGTACAGCCTGGAGAAACAGTCGTCGTATACGGAGCGGGACCCGTCGGATTGATGGCGGCCTATTCTGCATACATTAAGGGGGCATCCAAGGTCATGGTGGTCGACCGCCTCCCCGACCGGCTCGGTCTGGCCGAAGCCATCGGGGCGATTCCCATTGATGACTCAAAAGGCTCACCGGTGGAACAAATACTGGAATTAACAGACGGCCAGGGCGCCCATAGGGGGTGTGAATGCGTCGGTTATCAAGCGCACGATCCCGAAGGTCATGAACAACCCAACCTCACGATGAACAATCTGGTGAGATCGGTTCGGCCGACGGGGGGAATTGGTGTGATCGGCGTCTTCGTCCCGGAGGACCCTCAAGCAGCCGATCGGCTGGAACGCAAGGGGCAGATCGCTTTCGATCTCGGATTGTTCTTCTCCAAGGGATTGCGGATGGGATCGGGCCAAGCTAACGTAAAAAAATACAACCGGTATCTCTGCAATTTGATTCATGAAGGAAAGGCCAAGCCGTCCTTCCTCGTGTCCCATCAATTGGCCTTAGACGAAGCGCCGGAGGCTTATCAACAATTTGATTCGCGCCAACGTGGGTGGACCAAGGTTCTTCTACGACCAGCCGCGTAACCGGTACGCCAAACCGGGATATACGAGGAGGAGAATGGCCCTGCTAGGCTGTCATCCTGTCGCTGGTTTCTTAATGATATGCTTCACAATCAGGCGAGGGGCTCACGACAACTCGATAGGCATCGGAGTGATAAAACTGCGGCAGGGTGAAGGAAATCTCTCCCTCTTCGACAACCAGTGACTGGTGAAGGGTCAGGACGGTGCCGGCAAGAGGGCCGGACCCGACGTCCGGAATCTGCTCGGCACAGACATACAAACCGGCGCCCGTTCCCTCGGTCAGCAGGCGCCCGGCATGTTTGAGGATGACACGCGTGTCCTCGGTCGAATAGTCCTCATACTTACCTAACAATAATTGTAGTGTGCCGGCCGCCTGGTCGATCGCGGCAAGCGCGTGGAGTTTTGGACTGTCCGTCATCGAATAGGCTCGAAGGCCTTGCATCTCCGCATAGGCCTTGTAGATATGCCACCCGGGCCGCTTCGACTGCCGATCGACGTACAGCAAACCATCCAGCGTGGGATTGTCGCAGGTGTTCTCCACCTTGTCGCGGCTGGTGTCCTGCGGGTCCGGCCAACAGGAACGCATCGCGCTGAGGATGTTGGCCCGCTCATAAGCCGCAATGACGCCCACGGTATATCCAGCGATGGTCCAAGTCTCCTGTCCCAGGATCTCATTGACCGAAATCGGTCTGGCGAGGCCTCTCCCCTTCAAATAATTCCGCAAGTCCTCCACGAGCCCTGGCGCGTTCGATGGGTCATCGTATTCATGATAGGCGACGACGTCAGGAAACAGGTCGTGCGCACGGCTCCATTCCAGAAATGGCTTGAGCAACCGGTACCGGCTCACACTCGGCCCGACAATCTGTGCACCGGGAATTCGCTCCTTGATGCGCCGATAGGCCAGCCGCCAGCCTTCCTTCAATCGTTCGTTCTCATTGATCGCGAGCGCGGCCAGATCCGGTTCGTTATAGATATCCCACAACACGGAGAGTCGACGTCTCATCACCTCGTCGATAATCCGGTCGACATGGGCGAGCCATGGCCCATAGTTTCCATCCACTCCGATCTGATTGATATCAAAAATCTGGAGGGACAGATCCTGAAACACCAATCCCAGGGTGAGCTGAAACTCCGTTACCCCTGCTTGTTTGAGCCGATCGTAATTCTTGAAGACATACCCGGCGTTGCCTCGAAAGCTGGTCGGCTTCAAGGGGAGGATCAATTCCATTCCAGGCTCAGTGGGTTCGATGCTGACCAGATACCCGTTAGCCCGATGGTTCATTGGCCCCTCTTCAACTGCGAGATCAACCATGATCGTGCCGGCATGAGCTGCTACCGCGGCGAACACGTGGAGCAGAACGATCAACGCGCTAATGATTCGAGCATGTCGAAGTGACTGACGCCGTCTCATGCCCCCTCACGAAGCAATGGCTGAAAGAAAATGTGGTTGTACTGTGAGTGGCACGCGACGGTCAAGCCGGGAGAGACAGGATCAGGCGGCGGCGCAGAGCTCGCGCCAGCGGGGAACTGCGGAGAGCAGGTTTTCGCGGGTGAGATAGTTCTGATCCAGGCCAACCAACTCCCCTGTGCCGGCACTGTTCCGCATCTGAGTTTCGGCCATGGCATTGCCCACATGAACGGCGGTCACGGCACGAAAGCCGGAGCCCTGGTAATCACCGGGATGTTGATGAAACGCTACCGCTTCCACAATCCCGTCGCCGAGCCCCCAGATACCGAGCAGATAGGCGCCCACATGGGCATGGTCCGCCCCGAAGATTTCCCGTTCGGCAGCCCAATCCGGCATATCTTTTGATCGCACCAGTTCGAGAACCTGCGCGTACTCATCAGGCTTGTTCGCCACCAGCACCAACACTCCGACGTCATGCAGCAGCGCGGCGGTATACGTTTCGTCCATCACCTGTTGGCTGGCGCCGGCGTCCTTGGCAATCCGACGCGCGCACGTTCCGGTCAGCATCGCATGCCGCCACAACTCCTCCAACGAAAAGGAGGGCAAGCGCGTCTGATCGAATTGCGCGAACACCTGACTGGAGAGCACAAGTGATTTAATCGTATCAAACCCCAGGAGCGCCACGGCCTGCTCCGGATCGGACACATGGGTGCGGAGACCGAAAAATGCGGAGTTCACCAACTGGAGGATTTTGGTGACCATCCCCAAGTCCTTGGCCACGATGCGGGAGGCTTTTTTCAGGGAGGCCTGTGGGGCCTGCATCTCCTGCATCAAATCTTGATAGATCGAGGGCAGACTCGGAAGCGCCTTGATTTCGCTGACCAACGTCCGGAGTGCCGGATTGGCCAGCACTGCCCGCAATGCTTCAGCCTGCGCGATGGTTGCCTTCAGAGTCTCCAGGTCCACTGGCTTCTGCAGAAACCGATGGGCGACTGAGGCGGATCGCAGATAGTTGACGGGACTCTGATCGCCGGACAGAATCAAACGGATCGTTTGCGGAGCGACTTTGCGCACTTCGGTGAGAAATTGAGCGCCGTCCATCCCCGGCATCGTCATGTCTGACACGACGACGTCGCAGGAATTCTCACGGATAGCGGCCAACGCGGCCGTGGCGGAAGGGAAGAACTGCATCTCCCACTCGGATTGCATGGGAGCGAACGCACGCCGAAGGTGCTGCAAGATCTCCGGAGCGTCATCCACAAACACCACTCGTCGCATAGGCTACTCCCCCGACAGGATTTGTCTCTTCTCCTCATCGGTCGGGAAGTGCGTAAGCTTGAGTCGAATCTGGAAACGCCGCAGGGGTGGATTGGGACCGTTGGGAAAAAACCCGAAGGCTAGTTGCGGTCTAAATCCCAACTGACGATATCGGCATTCTTGCCCTCGCCGCCCGGAGTGCCGTCGGCGCCGAACGAGATAATCTCGAACTCTGCTCCCTGTGCGGATGGATTCGTATATTTGTACTGGAACCCCCACGGATCAGCTGGAACTTTAGGGAGATATCCGCCGGCCTTCCAATGGGGAGCGGCGGGACCTGATGAGGGTCGCTCGACAAGCGCTTTCAGCCCTTGCTCGGTTGAGGGAAGGTTACCGTTATCGAGTTTGTAGAGCTGAAGCGCACTCTCAATGTTGGAGATTTGCGCCTTGGCGGCGGCCCGTTTGGCATCTTCGGTGCGACCCATTACGCGGGGAATCAGGAGGGTGGCCAGGATCGCCAGGATCACCACAACAATCATCACCTCGATGAACGAAAATCCCCCGCTGCATCTCAGTTTGCCAAGCTGAGGAGGGCAATCATTGGCAGCCGCTTGCCTGCAGCCGTTCTCCGGCCCATTCAGACTGTCGCAGAATCCCATATAGACCGTGCTCCTTCTCTCAACCAATCTCGGTCAACCCGCGCCCCGCCCATCAGACCGATCGGGAATTGTAACAGGAACTGCGATGAGACTGTAGTCGAATCCCGCAGAGCAATCTCGTTCCATGCCCAAGCACCGGGTTGAAGCCGGTATGATCACAGCGGCCCCCCACCTTAGAGTCTGGAAATCTGATAGAGCATGATCCCCGGCTTGAGTTGCGCACGGGGCAGCACACTCTGATGCATGCGAAAGGTGGGAAGCGAGGCAACAGGCGTAATGGCCTGCATCCGCACTCCAGCGGTCCGACAACCATCTGCAATCGATGGCGGGCCGACAATGAAGGCTACCGCAGCCGGCGACAATTCCCCGGCCAGTTGCTGCATCCGCTGGGCGATTGCGTCAGGCTTCTCATAGAGATTGAATGGTGTCCATTCGTAGACAAGGTCGTAGGACTGGCGACTGCCCTCACCTCCAGCATCTGTCCGAGGTCTCATGCGTACATGGGAGAGCCAGTCCAATCGCTGCGCGCGAGCCAACTGGTTCCACAACATTTGCGCCTGCCGCTGCGCAAACGCCGGATAGTCGTACAGAATGGTGTAGGCACGTGGGCGGTCGCTGCCGATACAGGCAGTGATCGCAGCATCGAATCCAGAAATCAGCAGATGCCCCGCTTGCGCC
>WBZP01001288.1_pt1 | contig 31531 bp, 23 predicted proteins | sample 5204301 | NCBI WGS metagenome assembly WBZP01 (sample SAMN12412401, study PRJNA552823) | activated sludge metagenome | isolation source: activated sludge from nitrification reactor of wastewater treatment plant... | place: USA: Pennsylvania | collected 2017 | reverse complement strand
CGCTCCGCCTCGCGGTCGGACGCCAGCCCGGCACCGCCAGCGCCTACGACGACTACCAGGGCCTGGCCCTCGCCGTCCGCGAGCGGCTGATGCGGGACTGGCTCGCGACCGAGAGGCGCTGGGACGAGCGCGACGCGAAGCGCGTGCACTACCTCTCGCTCGAGTACCTCATGGGCCGCACCCTGCAGAACATCGTGCTCAACCTCGGCATCGAGGGCGAGGCCCGCGAGGCGATGCGCGACGCGGGGGTCGTCCTCGAGGACGTGTACGAGGAGGAGCACGACGCCGGCCTCGGCAACGGAGGCCTCGGCCGCCTCGCCGCGTGCTTCCTCGACTCGATGGCGACCCTCGGCCTGCCGGCCTGCGGCTACGGCATCCGCTACGAGTACGGCATCTTCAACCAGGCGATCGAGGACGGCCGCCAGGTCGAGCGGCCCGACGCCTGGCTCTACCGCGGCAACCCGTGGGAGACGGCGCGTCCCGAAGACGCGGTCCGGGTGCGCTTCTACGGCCGCACCGAGGCGACGCAGGGCGAGGCCGGCCGCCTCCGCGTGCGCTGGCTCGACACCGACGACGTCCTCGCCGTGCCCTACGAGACGCTGGTACCCGGCTACCGCAACGGCGTCACGTGTCCCCTCGTCCTGTGGTCGGCGGCCTCGACCGAGGAGTTCAACCTCGACTACTTCAACACCGGTGACTACGTCCGCGCGGTCGAGCAGAAGAGCCGGTCGGAGACGATCTCCCGGATCCTCTATCCCCGCGACGACACCGGCGCCGGCAAGGAGCTGCGGCTCAAGCAGCAGTACTTCTTCGTCGCCGCCTCGCTCCAGCGGATCCTGCGCGCCTTCACCGCGCGCCACTCCGACCTGCGGTCGCTGCCGGGCCACGCGGCGATCCACCTCAACGACACGCACCCGGCGGTCGCGATCCCGGAGCTCGTGCGTCTCCTCGTCGACGAGCGGGATCTGCCGTGGGAGACGGCGTGGGAGATCACGACCCGCACCTTCGGCTACACGAACCACACCCTGCTGCCGGAGGCGCTCGAGAAGTGGCGGGTCGACCTCTTCGGTCGCCTCCTGCCGCGGCATCTCGAGATCGTCTACGAGATCAACCGCCGCTTCCTCGACGAGGTGTCGGTGCGCTTTCCCGACGACGGCGAGAGGCGTCGGCGGATGTCGCTCGTCGAGGAAGAGGGCGGGAAGAGCCTCCGCATGGCGAACCTCGCGATCGTGGGCGGGCATTCGGTGAACGGGGTGGCCGCTCTCCACTCGCGGCTCCTCGAACGCCACACCTTCCGCGACTTCCACGAGATGTGGCCGGAGCGCTTCAGCAACAAGACGAACGGCGTCACCCAGCGCCGGTGGCTCCTCCAGGCGAACCCCGCCCTCGCGCGGCTGCTCGCGGAGTCGATCGGGACGGGCTGGATCACCGACGCGGACGAGCTGCGGCGGCTCGAGCCGTTCGCCCTCGACGCCGCGTTCGGCGAGACGTGGGCCGCGCTCAAGCACGGCAACAAGGCCGTCCTCGCCGCGTTCGTCCGCGACGAGCTCGGCGTCGCGGTGGACCCCGCGAGCCTCTTCGACGTGCACGTCAAGCGCATCCACGAGTACAAGCGGCAGCTCCTGAACGTCCTGCGGGTCGCCCACGAGTACCTGCGCCTGCGCGACGCCGCGTCGCCGTCCGGCACGCCCCGCACCGTCCTCCTCGGGGGCAAGGCCGCGCCCGGCTACGCGATGGCGAAGCAGATCATCCACCTCGCCGGCGACGTGGCCCGACGGGTGAACGGCGATCCTCGCACGGCCCCCCTCCTCCGCCTCGTCTTCCTGCCGAACTACCGTGTCTCGTCGGCCGAGCGCATCTTCCCGGCGAGCGACCTGTCCGAGCAGATCTCGACCGCCGGGCTCGAGGCGTCGGGCACCGGCAACATGAAGTTCGCGCTCAACGGAGCCCTCACGATCGGCACGCTGGACGGCGCCAACATCGAGATCGCGGACGCGGTGGGCGAGGACAACATCTTCATCTTCGGCCTCACCGAGCCGGAGGTGCAGGAGCGCAAGGCGCGCGGCTACGCGCCCCGGGAGCTCTACGAGACGGACGAGGAGATCCGCCGGGCCCTCGACGCGGTGGCGTCGGGCGAGTTCTCGCCGGAGGAGCCCGGCCGGCACCGGCCGATCGTGTCCGCTCTGCTCGACGGCGGCGACCCGTACATGGTGCTCGCCGACTTCCGCGCCTACCTCGACGCGCAGGCGAGGGTCGATGCGGCCTACGGGGACACCGCGGCGTGGACGCGGAAGAGCATCCTGAACGTGGCGCGAACGGGCTTCTTCTCGAGCGACCGCACGGTGGGCGAGTACGCGCGGGAGATCTGGGGCGTGGCGCCGGACTGACCGCCTCAGCCGAGCCGCGTCGTCCCGAGGAGTCCCTTCGGGTCGAGCTGCGCCTTGAGGCCGCGGCAGAGCGCCTTCACCGCCTCGGGCGTGTAGCGGTCGTAGAAGAGCTGGTTGTGCGGGCCGATGCCGTGCTCGGCGCTGTAGCTGCCGCGCAGGCGCGTGACCGCGAGCTCGTAGATCCGCGGCTGGAGCTCCTTCTTCAGCTCCGGCGTCGGCATGGGCGCGTCGTCCTTCTTCCAGACGAGGTTGAGGTGCACGCCGCCGTCGCCCCAGTGGCCGAAGTCGCACACGCGCACGAACGGGTACTCGGCCGCGACGAGGGCACGCGCGCCCTCGAGGAGGGCGGGAAGCGACGAGCGCGGCACGCTCACGTCGAAGCCCAGGACCTCGCCCTCGTGGCGGTGGCTCTCGGAGACGTGGTGGCGGACGTCCCAGAGGTCGGCCGGCTTGCCGGGGAAGATGTCGGTGAGGCCCTCGCCGGCTTCCGTCTCGCACATCCCGCCGAGGGTCGACTCGAGGAGGTCGTCGAGAGCCAGGCGCTCCGCCGGCAGCGTCGTCGACAGCTCGACGAGCGCGATGAACGGCGGCAGGGACGCGCCGAACGGGTTCCGCAGCCGCGGCTGGTGGCGGAAGACGGGGGTGAGCGCGTCGGCGCTCATCACCTCGAAGGCGGTGAGCACCTCGCCGACCGTTCGCTCGAGGTGCGAGAGGAGGGCCAGCACCGCCCTTCCGTCGCCCGCGCCCACGAGGGCCGTCGCCCGCTGCGAGGGCACCGGCACGACGCGCAGGAGCGCTCGCGTCACGACGCCGAAGAGGCCCGAGGTGCCGACGAACAGCTGCTTCGCGTCGAGGCCGGTGTTGTTCTTGCGGAGCGCGGTCATGAGGTCGAGCACCGATCCGTCGGGGAGCGCGACCTCGAGGCCGAGGAGGTTCTGCCGCACGTCGCCGTAGCGCAGGAGGCGCGTCCCGCCGGTGTTCGTCACGACCATCCCGCCGACGGTCGGGTCGGCCCCGAGGTCGACCGGGAACATGAGCCCGTGCGGCTCGAGCGCGGCGTCGAGCTGGCTCAGGAGGACGCCGCCCCCGACGCTCACCGTGCGGTCCACAGGGTCGACCTCCAGCGGCTGCGTCACCCGCTCGAGGCTCAGGACGAGCATCTCGCCGGAGGCGTCGGGGTTCGACGCGCCGACGAGGCCGGTGTTGGCGCCCTGGGCCAGCAGGCGGAGGCCGCTCCCGGCCGCGAACGCCAGCACGCGCGCGACCTCCGCGGTCGTGCGCGGCCGGACGACGGCGAGCGCCGTCCCCGCGCCGTAGCGCCAGCCCTTCTCGTAGCGCTCGAGCTCGTGCGCCTCGGTGAGGACGGCGTCCTCGCCCAGCATCTCGCGCAACGCGCGGGCCACGTGGGCGCGATCGGGAAGGCTCATGCGTGAAGCTCGCTCGCCATCCGCCCATTATCGCCGCGGCCGCGCCGGTCGTCTGATACGCTCCGCGGACGAGGCGCCCGGAGAGCCGCGATGAAGAAGACCTCGCTCGAGAAGACGCGGATGAAGGTGCTGCTCCTGGAGAACGTCCACGAGCGCGCCGCCCTGAGCTTCGTCCGCCACGGCTACACGACGGTCGACCGGCGGGCGAAGGCCCTCGCGGGCGACGAGCTCGCGGCGGCGATCGCCGACGTGCACTTCGTCGGCATCCGGTCGAACACGAGGCTCACCGCCGAGGCGATCGGCGCGGCGAAGAAGCTCATCGCGGTCGGCGCGTTCTGCATCGGCACGAATCAGGTCGACCTCGACGCGGCGATGATGCGCGGCATCCCCGTCTTCAACGCCCCGTTCTCGAACACCCGCTCGGTGGCCGAGCTCATCCTCGCGGAGATCATCTTCCTGCTGCGCGGGATCGCCGGGAAGAACGCTCTCCTCCACCAGGGCGTGTGGCACAAGGCCGTCGACGAGGCGCGGGAGGTCCGCGGCCGCACCCTCGGCATCGTCGGCTACGGCAACATCGGCTCGCAGCTCTCGGTGATGGCCGAGGCTCTCGGCATGAACGTGCGCTTCTACGACCACGTGGCCAAGCTGCCGCTCGGCAACGCCGAGGCGGCCGGGTCGCTCGAGGAGCTCCTCGAGAGCGCGGACGTCGTGACCCTCCACGTGCCCGACACCCCGCAGACCCGCGGCATGATCGGCCGCGCCGAGTTCGCGCGGATGCGCGACGGGGCCACGTTCATCAACGCCTCGCGCGGCACCGTCGTCGACATCGACGCGGCGTGCGAGGCGCTCGAGAGCGGCCGGCTGCGCGGGGCCGCCTTCGACGTCTTCCCGAAGGAGCCGAAGGGGAACGACGAGGAGTTCGTCTCGCCCCTCCGCAGGTTCGACAACGTGATCCTGACCCCGCACATCGCGGGATCGACGGTCGAGGCCCAGGCCAACATCGGCACCGAGGTCGCGGAGAAGCTCGTCCGCTACAGCGACAACGGCTCGACCCTCTCGGCGGTCAACTTCCCCGAGGTCTCGCTCCCCGCCCATCCCGGGAACCACCGCCTGCTGCATATCCACCACAACGTGCCGGGCGTCATGAGCCGCATCAACGAGGTGTTCTCCCGCCACGGGATCAACATCAACGGCCAGTACCTCATGACGAGCGCGAAGATCGGCTACGTCGTCGTGGACGTGGAGCGCGAGTACAGCCAGGCCGGCCTCAAGGCCCTCGCCGCGATCGAGGGGACGATCCGGACCCGCGTCCTGTTCTAGCGCCCGTGTTCCCGAGCCTCTTCCGCAGGAAGGCCCGCGCCGAGCGCGACGACGACACCGTCTGGACGACGGGCGAGGCGAGGCTCCGCGCCGTCCTCGCCGTGCCGGGGGCGCGGCTCGTGGCTCACTTCGACGAGACGCGGCGCGCCCTCCAGGCGCTCGCGCGCCAGGAGGGCCGGACGGTCGAGGTCGCGCTCGCGGCCGGGCTCGTGCCGCCGCCGGAGCGCGACCCGGGGCTTCTGGTCGTCGTCGCCGAGCGCCACCCGCTCCGCGAGCACGACGAGCGCGTCGCGGAGTGGGCCGACGCCGCGGCCGGCCGCATCGCGTTCCACGTCTCGCTCGAGGATCCCCCGATCGCCCTCTTCGCCGGCGAGCGGTTCCGCGGTGTCCTCGAGCGGCTCGGCCTCGCGCCCGACACGCCGATCCGCAGCCGGCTCGTCTCCCGCGCGATCGAGCAGGCCCAGGACCGCATTCGCCGGGAGGCGACGGGCGACGTGCCGTCCGGGTCGGCGGCCGGGTGGCTTCAGGCGAACGGCTTCAGCGAGCGCCGGTCGTAAGGGTCGCGGCCTTCTCCTTCGCGAGTTGCTCGCGGAAGGCCTTCGCCGCCTCCGCCACGCGTGCCTGGTAGGCCGCGGCGTCCACGAACGGCTTCCGGCCGGCGCGCTTGTCCTCGAGGCCGAACGCGAAGCCGTGGCCCTCGAGGAGGAGGTCGCCCGGCTCGGCCGCGAGGCGCGCGAACGTGCGCTCGTAGTCGGCGACGATGCCGGGGTACTTCGCGTTGTCCACGAGCTTGTAGCCGGGCGCGCTCGTGCCGCCGATCATCACGACGCGCACCGGCTTGCCGCCGTCCTCCACCGTGAACGCCCACGTGGTGCAGCCCATCGTGTGGCCGGGCGTCGCGATCGCCCGCACCGTGAGGCCGCCGAGCGTCACCGTCTCGCCGTCCTTCACGCCGACGTCCGCGGTCACCGGCGGGTAGGGGATGTCGTCGCCGAACGCGAAATCGCCCTTGCCGCCGCGGGCGAGGAGCGGCACGTCGGCCGCACCCGCGTAGAGCTTCGCGCCCGTGCGGGCCTTGAGGGCCGCGAGGCCGCCGGCGTGGTCGCCGTGCGCGTGCGTCGAGAGGAGGACCTTCACGTCCTCGGGCCGGAAGCCCAGCTTGCGGACGTTGGCCAGGATGATCTCCGCCGATTCCGCGAAGCCGCCGTCGACGAGGACGTGGCCGGCGGGCGTCGTGACGAGCAGCGACGTCACGCTCTCGACGCCGACGTAGTAGAGCGGACCGGCGATCCGGAAGGGCGGGATCGGCCGGTTCCACTCGCGCCACTGCGCGGTCGCCTGCGCGCGCGCGAGCGGCGCGAGGCCGGTCCCCAGGATCACGATCGTCGCCAGCGCCGTCCGCACTCCCCGCATGGACTCCACCTCCGGACCCCCTACTCTACGCCGGGCGCCTTCTCTGCGTTCGCTCTTGTCGCCCCGCCCGCCTCGTGAGAGATTCGCGCCGATCGGCGGCTCACCAGGAGGCAGGGGCATGGGCAAGGACGTCTACGGACGCAGGCTGCGGGGCGGGATGGTCGGCGGCGGCGAGGGTGCCTTCATCGGCCCTGTGCACCGGATGGCCGCCACCATGGACGGCGAGGCCGAGTTCGTGGCCGGCTGCTTCTCGCGCGACGCGGCGAAGTCGAAGCGGGCCGGCGAGATGCTCCACCTCGACCCGTCGCGGGTCTACTCGAGCTTCCGCGAGATGGCCGAGCAGGAGGCGAAGAAGCCGGCCGGTCAGAAGCTCGACTTCGTCTCGATCGTGGTGACGACGTCCTACCACTACGAGATCGCCCGGTGCTTCGTCGAGCACGGCTTCCACGTGATCTGCGACAAGCCGATGACGACCTCGCTCGCGGACGCGAAGGCCCTGCGCGACCTCGTGCGGCAGAAGGACACCGCCTTCGTCCTCACCCACAACTACACCGGCTACCCGATGGTGAAGGAGGCCCGCCACCGCATCGCGAAGGGCGAGCTCGGCCGGATCAACAAGGTCGTGGTCGAGTACCCGCAGGGCTGGCTCTCGCAGCTCGTCGAGGGCGGGGCGAGCGAGATCAACATGTGGCGCATGGACCCGTCGCAGGCGGGGCCCTCGAACTGCACCGGCGACATCGGCATCCACGCCGAGAACCTGTGCCGCTACGTCACCGGGCTCGAGGTCGAGGAGCTCTGCGCCGAGGTGTCTTCCTTCATCCCGGGGCACAAGCTCGACGACGACTCGATGATGCTCCTGCACTTCAAGGGCGGGGCGAAGGGCCTCCTCTACGCCTCGCAGATCTCCTCGGGCGAGGAGAACGGCCTCAACATCCGGGTCTACGGGACGAAGAAGGGCCTCCAGTGGTGGCAGGAGAACCCGAACTACCTCGTCATCAAGGACCCGGCCGGCTTCGAGACGCGCCTCTCGCGCGGCAACCCCGTCGTCGAGGCGCCGCTCGCCAAGGCGTACACCCGCACGCCGTTCGGGCACCCCGAGGGCTTCATCGAGGCCTTCGCGAATGTCTACCGCGAGGGGTTCAAGACGATCCGGGCCAGGGTCGCCGGCGACCCCGACCCGAAGGCCGACCACCCGACGGTCGACGACGGCGTGATGGGCCTCGCCTTCATCGCGACCGTCCTGGAGAGCTCGAAGTCCGACCGCAAGTGGACGAAGCTGAAGGCCTAGGCGAAGGCGCGCTCCCGTTCCCGCACTCTCGGCACCGGTCGTCCGTCTACATCCGGAGCTGACGGAAGCTCCGGAAGCGGTGGAAGGTGACGAAGTTCGCGTCGTGGCCGCTTCGCGCGCCGCCCTCGCCGTCGTCGAAGGCGGTGCGCACGACCGCCACGAGGTCGTCGCCGTCGAAGAGCCAGTCCGCGTACTGGAAGCCGTGCCGCTCGCGGTCGGGGTGCTCGAGGAGCACCGCCCGCTCTTCCCAGACGCGAAGGTCCGTCGATCGCAGGAGGGCCAGCGTGTTGCGCGTCCTCTCGACGTTGCCTCCCCGCTGCGAGGGCGGGACGAGGTTCGCGAGCGTCCAGTAGGCGCCGTCGCGCGGGTCGCGGCGGATCGTGAACTTCTTGCACGCGCCCGGCAGCGTCACGAAGCCGCCCGCGGGGTCGAACGAGACCGTCCGGCCCTCGGCGCCGATCACGACGACCGCCGCCTTCTCCTCGTCGTCGCGGTAGTCGACGCGGAGCAGGTTGACGAGGCCGCCGGCCGGCGTCGGCACCACGTTCCCCTCGAGCCAGCCGCCGAAGCGGCCCCCGAGCCAGGCGGTGTCGCTGCCGAGGCGGTCGCTCGCCCGCCACGACGCGGCGTCGAGCAGATCGGCGTCCGCCGGGGCCGACAGCACGAAGCTGCGGAAGCTCGTGCCCCAGCCGCCCGGTCCCATCGAGTCCTCGAACGCGCGGTACAGCCGGCCGTCGTGCTCGACGACGGGAACGGGCGCCGTGTGGTAGCGCGCGTCCGCGAGGAGGAGGCCCGACTTCGCGTCGCGCGGCTCGGTCCAGGTCCGGCCCCCGTCGAGGGAGCGGCGAATCGCCACGAAGCCGTCCTCGCGGTTCGTGCCGAAGAGGTACAGCGCACCGTGATGAACGAAGAGCGACGACCAGAACGCGCCGCGCACGACCGCCCGCTCTTCCCACGTCACCCCGCCGTCGCGGGAGCCGGCGACGTGAGCGGTGTCCGACGTGCCACCGGGGCCGAACTCGTCGTAGGAAGCGACGAGCTCTCCGCCGGGCAGCATCGCGAGGCTCGGCGAGCCGAGGTAGACGCGCGTCGAGGCGGGGGAGTGGGCGATCACCGTGCCCGGCGGGAGCGAAGGCGTCTCCGCTCGCGTCGGGCGCCGGGCCGAGAAGGCGAGGACGAGGCCGGCCGCCGCGAGTGCCGCCGCCGGTCGGGTCCTCATCAGCGTAGCCTAGCAGCAGTAGCGATGCGCACGGGCGCCGGGTAGAGTCGCGGGCGATGACCGTGCGGCCGCCGATCGCCGTCGTTCTCGCGACGCTCGCCCTGGGCGCCGCCCTCGTTCCGGCCGCGGCCGTCGCCTCTGCGCCGAGCCCCATCCGCGTCGCGTCGATTCTCTGCGACGGGCGGGTCGAGCCCGTCGGCGTCGAGCCGGGCGGCGTCCGGTTCACGTGGCTCCTCGCGAGCGAGGCGCGCGGGCAGGCGCAACGGGCCTACGAGATCGAGGTGGCCACGGGCCGCGAGCCGCTCGTTCGCGGCGTGGCCGACACGTGGCGCTCGGGCCGCGTGGCGAGCGGCGACAGCGTCCTCGTCCGCTACGCGGGCGCGCCGCTCGCGCCGGCGCGCGCCTACTTCTGGCGCGTGCGCGTCGGGGACGCCTCGGGCCGCCTCTCGGGCTGGAGCGAGCCGGCGCGCTTCGTGACCGCGCTCGCCGACGCGTCCGACTGGGGCGAGGCCCGCTGGATCGGCTACGAGGACATGCCCGAGCGCGAGCGGCTCGTGCCGGGCGTCCACGGCCTGCTCGACCCGTCGCGGCATCCGAAGCTGAAGCGGCCGGTCGCCCCGCTCCTGCGCCGCGTCTTCCTGGTGAAGAAGCCGGTCGCGCAGGCGCTGCTCTTCGTCAGCGGCCTCGGCCACTACGAGGCGTACCTCAACGGCGCGAAGGTCGGCGACCGGTTCCTGGCGCCGGGCTGGACGGACTACGACCGGACCGTCCTCTACGACGCCTTCGACGTGACGCCCCAGCTCCGTCCCGGACCGAACGCGATCTCCGCGATCGTCGGCAACGGCTTCCATCACGTTGCCCCCGAGCGCTACTACAAGCTAGCGATCGCCTACGGCTGGCCGAAGCTCCTCGCCGCGCTGCGCATCGAGTACGCGGACGGCACGCGCGAGACGATCTCGACGGGGCCGTTGTGGAAGGCCGCGCCCTCGCCGATCACGTTCACCAGCATCTACGGCGGCGAGGACGTCGACGCGCGGCTCGAGCCGGAGGGCTGGACCGGCGCCGACTTCGACGACACGGGCTGGGGGCGCGCGGCCGCGGCCACGCCTCCGGCCGGGCGCCTGCGCGTCGAGGCGGACCATCCGCTGCGCGTCATGGAGTCGCGCGGGCCGGTGTCCGTGACGGAGGCCGCGCCCGGCGTCTTCGTGTACGACTTCGGGCAGAACGCCTCGGGCATCGTGAAGCTGAGGGCCCGCGGCCCGGCCGGCGCGAGGATCACGCTGACGCCGGCGGAGCTGCTGACGGCCGACGGGCGCGCGAACCAGAAGGCCACCGGCGAGCCGTACCGGTGGACCTACACGCTGCGGGGCGGCGGCGAGGAGACGTGGTCGCCGCGGTTCACGTACTACGGCTTCCGCTACGTCGAGGTCGAGGGAGCCGACCACGTGGTCGCGCTCGAGGCGCTCCACACGCGGAACTCGGCGCCCGAGGTGGGGCGGTTCGAGACGTCCCTGCCCCTCTTCAACCGGACGTTCGAGCTCGTCCGGTGGGCGATGCGCAGCAACCTCGCGAGCGTCGTCACCGACTGTCCGCACCGCGAGAAGCTCGGCTGGCTCGAGCAGACGTACCTGATGGGCGACGCCCTGCACTTCGACTACGACCTCTCCGGGCTCTACCGGAAGCAGGTCGACGACATCGTCGACGCCCAGGAGGAGAACGGGCTCGTCCCCGACATCGCGCCCGAGTACGTGGAGTTCGAGGGCGGCTTCCGCGATTCGCCGGAATGGGGCGCGGCCGGGGTGATCGTGCCGTGGCTCGTCTACCGCTGGTACGGCGACCGCGACACGCTCGAGCGGGCGTGGCCGACGATGACGCGGTACCTCGAGTACCTCGAGACGAAAGCCGACGGCGGCCTGCTCACGCACGGCCTCGGCGACTGGTACGACCTCGGGCCGCGGTTCCCCGGCGAGGCCCAGCTCACGCCGAAGGCGGTGACGGCCACCGCCACGTGGTTCCGCGGCCTGAGGGTGGCCGCCGCCGCGGCCCGCGCGCTCGGCCGGGCGGACGATGCCGCGCGGCTCGACGCGCGGGCGGCCCGGGTCCGCGACGCCTTCAACCGCGCCTTCTACGACCCGCGGACGGCGTCGTGGTCGACCGGAAGCCAGACGGCGCTCGCGATGCCGCTCGTCGTCGGTCTCACGCCGGAAGGCGACGAGCCCCGCGTGCGGCGGAGCCTCGTCGCCCGGATCGAGAAGGACGGGCGAGCCCTCACCGCCGGCGACGTCGGCTTCCACTACGTCGTCGAGGCGCTCTCCCGCGCGGGGCGCGGCGACGTCCTGTTCGCGATGAACGCCCGCGACGACGTGCCCGGCTACGGCTTCCAGCTCCGCCGCGGCGCGACCTCGCTCACGGAGTCGTGGGCGGCGCTCCCCGAGGTGTCGAACAACCACCTGATGCTCGGCCACCTCGTGCGCTGGTTCTACTCGGGCCTCGTCGGCATCGAGCAGTCGGACTCATCGATCGCGTACGCGTCGCTCGTGCTGAAGCCGCAGGTGGTCGACGGTCTCGACTGGGCGCGAGCGGAGTACCTCTCGCCGCGCGGGCGCGTCGCCTCGTCCTGGCGCCGCGAGCCGGGGCGGCTCGTCTTCGAGGTGGAGGTGCCGGTGAACGCCGATGGCTTGCTCCACCTGCCGGCGCCACCCGGCGCGGCGATCACCGAATCGGGGCGGCCCCTGGACGGACGCCGCGACCTGTCGGTCCGGTCCCGGACGGACAGCGAGGCGATCGTGGCCCTCGGGTCGGGCCGGTATCGGTTCGCGGTTTCGATGGAGTAGCTCGACAGCCGCAAGCCAGCGCTGTAGCCTCGCGCCGTGCGGGCCACGCTGAAGCTCGACGAGGACGTTGCGTTTCGGCTCAGGGCGGAAGCCCGTCGCTCCGGCAAGTCATTCCGCTCGATCGTGAATGAGGTCCTGCGCCTGGGCTTCGCGTCCCGAGGGGCCGAGACGGGAATGGCGCCGGCCTTCCTCGTCGTGGCCCGCGAGCTCGGTGCGCTCAATCCCGAAGCCGGGCTCGACAACGTCGGGGAGCTCCTCGAGGCGGTGGAGGGGTCATTCCACCGATGATCTTCGCCGACGTGAACGTGCCGCCGTGCGCGCGGATGCTCCTGAACCCGGCGGCCTGACCCGGCATGAGCGAGCGCGAGCCTCCAGCGCGGCCGGGCCGGGCCGCGGCCGCGATCGGCGAGGAGGCGTACGAGACGCTCGCCTCGCGCCTCACTCCCTCCGAGGTCTGGTCGCTGCTGCTCGACGTGCTCGCACGGCGGGCGCAGAGCCGCGCCCCGGCCGACGTCCTCCGCCAGTGGCAGCGGGATCCGTTCACGCGCCTCTCCGCCGTCGACCAGAGGACGATGGTCGCGCTCGACGCGTCGCTCCTCGCCGCGGCCGAGGGTTTCGAGGCCGTCGAGCTCTCGCCGCTCGTCCCCCTCGGGGCGTGCTCGTCCGTGGCTCTCGGGAGCCAGAACCGCGTCGTCTCCGCGCTGCGGGGGACCGAGGTGGTGGCTGACCCCACGAACGTCCTCGCCCTCGAGTGCGCGCGCCGGCTCCGCGAGCGCCCGGGTGACGTGCGGCTCGCGACGTGCCATCGCTGCGTGCGCGCGCAGCCGGCGCCGAAGGGCCCCGGCTTCGCTCAGCACTTCCGCCTCTTCTGCCTCGCGACGGCCGGCCGCGAGCGGAAGGACCACGCCTTCCTCGTCTCGGCCCTCGTCGAGCAGATCGAGACGCACCTCGCCGCGCTCCGGCGGCTCGAGGCGGACGGCTACGAGTTCGCGGGACGGAGCGTGACGGTGCTCGCCACTCCCGAGCGCGCCGCGTTGGCGGATCGCGTGGCGGAGGCGATCGACGGCGCGCCCGTGTCGCGCGGCGCGCTCGACCACCCCTACTACGACGGCCTGCGCTTCCAGATCCTCACGGAGCGCACGCCGCCCGGCGGCTTCGGCCTGATCGACGGCGGGGCCTTCGACTGGGTCGCGAAGCTCCTGTCCGATCGCTCGCTCGTCTACGTGGCGAGCGGCATGGGCGAGCAGCTCGTCGCCGCGCAGTTCCGGAGGGCCTGAGCCGTCCTCGCTCGGCGAGGCGTACGCCGCGACGGACGGCCGGTCGCCGCAAGACCCGTCGTGCTAGCATCGCGCGCAATCCCCATGTGGCGCCCTACGCGACTCCCGGTCGCGACGGTGGCGGTGCCGGGGCTGGCCCTTGCGTGGATGTCGATCGCAGCGAGCTCCCTCGCGGCGAGCGAGGCTGTCAGGGCGCGGATCCTCGAGGTCGGACGGCAGGGGAAGGTCATCGTCGGCGCCACAGCGACGATAAGACTCGAAGTCGTCTCCGAGGCCCGGCTTGACGGCGTGTTCTACGGTCGCCTGGCGCAACCCCGCGAGAGCCGCTCCGGGATCGAAACCGACGGAATGCCCGCGGCCGAGGTCCGGTTCTCTCTCGAGGCGGGTGAGAGGCGTGTGCTGACCGCTTACCTGCCTGACCTGACGGAGCGATCCTGCCGGGCCACGCAGCTTCAGTGGACGGTGGCCGCCGTCGATGGCCGTCGCCGGGTGGCCGGCGTGGCGCCGGTCGTCTGTCTGCCGTCGAGTGTCTCTCCGACCCGCGAGCTCTACCTCACCAACGAGGCCCTGCCGTTCCGTCAGCCGCCGAACGAGGCACCGGAGGACCTGCAGCCGTACGCCGGCGTCGATCGCTGCCTGATCACCGGCCGCGACTTCGCCCTTCTCCGGCAGGAGCAGCGAGAGACCCTTCTCGACTGGGTGGCGCTCGGCGGCCTGCTCGTCTTGGCCGCTCCACTGGAGGGTTCGCCTCGACTGGTCGGGGAGGGCCTCGCCACGAGAGGCTCGCTCCTCTGGCGCGACGACGCCGGACACGAGCTGCGGGAGCTGTCTCGGCACCTGGGCTTCGTGCGGAGCATCGATCGTCCCCTGGAGTGGCTGGTGGTGGAGGGCCGATCGGGGTCCCCTCTATACCGCTTGCTCACGTTCGAGGGGGCCGCCGCCCCGCGCGGAGGCGGCGACTCTCTGCGTCGCCTCCCCCGCGTCTTCGGATTGGCGGGTGACCCATTCGCCAGCGTGCCACGGCCGCGCCGCATGCTGCCGGCCGCCGCTCTGCTGATCCTCTCGATCGTCGTGACGGGGTCGCGCTGGATCAGCCGCCCGCGGGTGGCCACTTCGGCGGCCGCCATCGCCGTCATCGCCGTCCTGCTCGTCCTCTCGTCGGTCCTCGTGTACGTCGCGGCGTCTTCGGCCCGCGCCGGGAACGAGAACGACTGCGCGAGACTCGACCTTCACGACGACGGAGCACTCGAGTCCGTCTGGACGAGCGCATCGCTCGGCGGGGGGGGCGGTCCGACTGATCCGGCCCTCTCCTTCTCGGGAGGTCCACGTCTCCTCTGGAGCGCTTGGCGGCGGGCCGGCGACGAGGACAGTCTCCGTATCGCCGAGAAGGATGGGCGCATGCGGGTCGAGATCGAGCGGCGTGGGCTCGCGGCGGACCGCCTGATCGCCGTGAGCCTCGGCCAACTCCAGCCGGCCGACCCGGCGTGGGACCTCGCCGAGGTGACGGGTGCGGGAGGATCGATTCGCGCTCTCCGCTCGTATACCCGCGTCGGGTTCGTCGGGCCGACTGGGGTCGTCTGGTGGGGACCCGTGCGTCGGGGCGAACGCATCGACCTCGCTCGGCTCCGGTGGCACGAGCGGCTCGCGTTCCCGGAGGGATCCTCTTCGCTGGAACGGGTGGCGCGACTCCTCTTCCAGCAGAGACACCGGGAGCCCGGCCTCTTCGCCCGGGGCTACGAGGCTCGCCAGCGCCCCGCATTCGTCGTGGCCGCGGAGCCGCCCGCGTGTGCTGTCGCCGCGGACGCCGGCGGTGCGTTCGAGGTCGAGCCCGCGATCCACGTCCAGCCGCTTCCCGATGCCGATCCAACTGGCCCGTTGCCCGCCGAACGCGAGGGTGCTCTCCTCCGCGTCCACCTGCCGAACGTCCTCTTCGACCGCATGGAAGCGCTCGGACTCGAGTTCCAGCCCCAGGCTCCCTACCTGGACGAAAGGACGCCGCCGACCGTGTCCGGTCCGGCCGCGGACGGGTTTCGCGAAGCCACCTTCCGAATGGAAGGGGCTCCCGCCGCTGCGGTTGGTCTCGTCCTCGGGCGATGGAGAGCGTCGGCGCCCCGGAGCGCCTCGCGGTGACGCCCTACTTCCGACTCCTGGCTCTTCGCCTCCGCCGGCGCTACGCCTCGATCGCCTTCGGACTGCCCGTCCTGGCCCCCAGCTGCGTCGTCGTGTTCGTGCTCGGCGTGGACCGCTTCTCCGACCGAGGCGTGCCCGTCGCGGCGACCGAGCTCATGGAGATCGGCTGCCTCGCGGCCCTCGCGGGATCGCTCATGGTCGCCGCGAACCTGACGGCCTTCCTCGTCCACGACGAGAGAGCGAACGGCCGCTCGCGCCAGCTGCGCCTCGCCACCATCGACGGCCACGCTCCCGTCGTCGCGCTCCTCGGGCTCGCGGCCGCACTCGCCGCGGCCAGCGCGGGAATCGGCCTCGGCGCGGCCGGCCTGCTCGCCGTCGGTGGCGGCCTTCCCGTGAGGCTCTGGCTCGGTCTGACCCTCTGGACCGCCGCCGTCACGACGGCGGGCGGGCCCATCGGAGCCTGGCTCGGCTATCTGCTGCCGCGTACCGTGGCGATGGTCGCGGTCCTGGCCGTGAGCCTGTGGGCCATCGCCTTGCTGGGGCCATCGACCGCCGAGGCCCTGGAAACCGGAGTGCCGGCGCTCGGCGCGGTCGTCTACGTGATCCTGGCCCAGCTCGTGACCCTGCTCGCGCTGCCGCCGCTGTGGAGCCGCACCTCGGCGAGGCTCTGGTGAGCGGCGTTCTCGCGGCGGCGCGACGGGAGGTTCTCGGCTTCTTCCGCGACCGCGACAGCTTCTGGCTCGTGCTCCTCTTCGGAGTGGTCGGCACCGCGCCGATGATGGCCTTGGCCTTCTCGGACTCCCGCCTGGACTTCTCCCGCGCTCTCGACCTCCGGTCCACGAGCCTTGCCGCCGAGGTGGCCCACAACTACGCGAGCCTCGTCGAGTTCGCGGGCCTCAACTTCCTGGCTTACTCCCTCGCCAGCCGGAGCCTCGTGGGCGAGCTGGAGCGAGGGTCCTGGCGCCTCGTCCGGCTCTCGCGGCTCGGCGTCGAGCGGGCCCTGGCGGGCAAGGCCCTCGGTGTCGCCGTCAGCGTGGCGGCCGTTCACGGTTTCGCGGCGAGCCTCCTCATGCTCGCAACCCCCTACCTGCGCCGAACCTCGTCGGAGGTCGCAGGCGCCATCGTCGGCGTTCCCCTGATCGCGATACTGATGATCCCCGAGGGCTTCGCGCATCCACAGGGTGCCCGCGCGGCAGGGGCCCCGCGAGGCCTCGTCAGGACGGTCTCCGTGCTGCGGATCGTCGTCCTGCTCGGCGGGCTCGCGATCCTGTTCGGGCCGCCCCTCGTGCCACGTCCCTCCTTCGACGCCTACACTTCCTACTGGTCGACACTGCCCGCGCACGGACCCGCCTTCCCGGCGACACCGCTCCCCTGGCTCATCGCGACCGCCTGGCTGCTGCCCACGGGGCTCGTCGTCTGGAAGTTGGCCGTCCGCCACGCGAGGTCCTTCTGAGCATGCCGATGGATACGAGCGGTTCGCTGAGCCTCCAGGTCACGCCCGCCGCGGTGCTGCGCGACGTCGACGTCCGCTACGGGCCGCTGCGCGCACTCGATCGAGTGTCGCTGCGCGTGCCGCTCGGCGGGCTGTGCGGCCTCATCGGCCCGAACGGGGCGGGGAAGACGACGGCCATGCGGCTCATCGCGACCGACCTCGTCGCGGGCGGGGGCGAGGTCGAGGTCCTCGGTCACGCGCTCCCGCGCGACGGCGACGCCGTCCGCCCGCGCCTGGGTTTCATGCCGGACGCGGTCGGGCTCTACGAGGAGCTGACGCTCGTCGAGTACCTCGACTTCTTCGCCGCTTTCTACGGCCTGTCGCCCGTCCGGCGCGCGGCCGCCGTCGAGGCCACGCTGGACCTCACGGGCCTCCGACGCCTGGCCGGTCGCCGGCTCACGGGCCTCTCCAAGGGCGAGCGTCAGCGCGTCTCCCTCGCACGCACCCTGATCCACGACCCGGAGCTCCTCATCCTCGACGAGCCGGCCGAAGGGCTGGACCCGCGGGCGCGGGTCGAACTGCGAGAGCTGCTGCTCCTCCTGCACGAGCGCGGGAAGACGATCCTCATCTCCTCGCACATCCTCGCGGAGCTCGAGGAGATCTGCACCCACGTGATCCTCATCGACCGTGGCCAGGTGCTCTTCCAGGGCAGCCGGCGGAAGCTGCTCGCCGACCGCCTGCAGAGGTGTGTCGTCCGGATCGAGTCGCCCGACCCGGTCGGGCCCCTCGTCGAGCGACTGTCCGGCGAGCCGGGCGTCGCCCTGGTCGACGAGAGCGGAGTGGCGGTCGCGGTGGAGGTCCCGGGCGACCCCCGCTTCTCGTCCGACCTCCTGGCCCGCCTGGTGGCGGCGGGATTCCGAGTCTCGAGCTTCGCCCGCCGCACGGATTCGCTCGAGACCGTCTATCTCCGCCTCACGCAGGCCCGCGAAGGGCCGGTCGACGACGGGGCGATGAGCTAGGATCGCGCGATGTTCTGCGACGGGTGCGGGACTCCGAACCGCGACGGGGCGCGCTTCTGCCGGTCGTGCGGCGGTGCGCTCTCCGCGATCGAGCACCTCGACACCGCATCGCTGCCCACCGCGGACGCCCGGCCCGACGTCCCGGCGGCGGTGCGCGTCGCCCTCCAGGACGGCTTCGACGTGGTCCGGCCGCTCGGGCAGGGCGGGATGGGGGCGGTCTACCTCGCCCGCGAGCGCGCGCTGGACAGGCTCGTCGCGGTCAAGGTGCTCCGGCCGGACCTCGCGGCCAACGCCCGCGGGGTCGAGCGGTTCCTGCAGGAGGCTCGTGTCGCGGCCCGGCTCCGTCACCCGGGGATCGTGTCGATCCACGCGGTCGGCTCGCGCAACGGAGTCCACTACTTCACGATGGACTACCTCGACGGGCGGACGCTCGACGCCTACGTGAAGACGGAGAGCCCGGGAGGCGTCCCCCCCTCGCGGGCGCGGGCGATCCTCGCCGACGTCGCGCACGCCGTCGGCCACGCCCACCAGAGCGAGATCGTGCACCGTGACCTCAAGCCCAGCAACGTGATGATCGATTCGACGGGCCGCGTCTTCGTCCTCGACTTCGGCCTCGCCAAGCCGCGCAGCAGCGGCGAGCTGACGACGGCCGGCGCCGTCGTCGGCACGCCCCAGTACATGAGCCCGGAGCAGATCGAGGGCCGCGCAGCCACCCGCCAGACGGACGTCTACGCGCTGGGCCTCGTCTACTACTTCCTGCTCGTGGGCGAGCATCTGGTGCAGGGCGACAGCCTGAGCCAGATGATGGCTTCGCATCTGTCCGGGGCCTGCCGCTCCCGCATCCGCGCCGACCCGCGGCTCGCCGAAGAGGACCGCGCCATCCTGCTCGCGCTCGTCGACAAGGACGACGAGCGCCGCCCGGCGACGATGGAGGCGGTCGTGCGACTGCTCGAGGCCCCCGTGTCCGCGGCGCCGGCGGGCGAACCCTCGCCCGCCCCGACGCCTCCTTCCGCTCCCGACCCGTCCCGCCCGCCGGCGGTGTCGGCGAGCCGCCGGGAGACACGGCGGAAGCTGGAGGGCCTCCTCGACAAGCTCTCCAGTCCGAAGAAGCCCTAGCCCTTCCCGGCGGCCCGAACCTTCATCTGCTCCCGGGTCTGACCGGCGAGGATCGCGCGCATCAGCCACGGCGCGAGGCGGTAGGCCACGTGCAGGACGTGCAGGAGGCCCGAGGCGTAGACGAGGAAGCGCCGGCCGCCGATGGCCCGCCGGATGACGCGGGCCACGTGCTCGGGCGTGTGGAACATCCAGTCGGGCTGCTTCGTCGCGCCGACGTTGCCGGCCGCGCCCATCGCGCTGCTCACCAGCAGCGGGCACACGCACGAGACCTTCACCCCGAGCGGGGCCATCTCGGCGCGCTGGTGCTCGGAGAGCCAGAGGACGCCGACCTTGACCGGGCCGTAGGCGGGGTAGCCGGGGAAGGGCAGGAGGGCCGCGCCGGAGCCGAGGTGCAGGACGTGGCCCTTCGCGGCGACGAGCAGCGGCGCGAAGGCCTTCGTCGAGAGCGCGATGCTCAGCAGGTTCACCTCGAAGAGCCGCCGCCAGTCGGCCTCGGTGGCGTCCTGCCAGCCGCCCGTGCGCAGGATGCCGGCGTTGTTGACGAGCACGTCGACGCGGCCGAAGCGCTCGCGGCACGCCGCGGCGAACGCCTCGAGCTGGTCGCTCCGGCTCACGTCGACGGCGCGGGCGATCTGCGCGCCGCACTCGGCGCCCGCCCGCTCGACGGCCGCCGCGTCGACGTCGCAGATCGCGAGCGCGTAGCCGGCCCGGCCGAGCTCGAGCGCGGTCGCGCGGCCGATGCCCCCCGCCGCGCCCGTGATCACCGCCACCCGCTTCTCGCTCATCGCCCCCTCCGTTGGTCCGCGGCCGCTCACCGCGGCGGCTGCGCGACGGGCTCGAACGGGCGCGGCGCGGGCCGGTCCGTCCGCGCCGCCAGCTCCTCGTACGCGACCCGCTGCAGGGCCACGGCCTGATCCGGCGAGAGGCCGAGGTCGAACGCCGCCTTCTCCTCTCCGCCGAGCGAACGCGGGTCGAGGCCCGTGAGGTCGCCGAAAACCACGAGCGCCTCCAGGTAGCTCCCCGCCGTGCTCGCGTGGTAGTGGTCGTACGTCCAGAGGTCGAGCTTCCCCGAGGCGAGCCCGTCGTAGGGGTCCGGGTCGGCCACCCCGTCCCGCATCGCCCGGTTCCAGGCCTCGCCGACCGGGATGACGCCGCGGTAGACGGGCGACGTGGCCGCGGCGAGGTCGTAGCCGGCGCGCACGTCGAGAGCCATGCGCTCGATCGGCTGGCGGTGCCAGGCCCCGCTCGCGACGTACGTCTGGTCCGCGCGCGACCACGTCGCCATCAGGCGCACGTCGACGTCGGGGTTCTTCGCCTGCAGGGCCTCGGCCAGCTCGCGCGCGGCGCGCACGAGCGCCGCCGGGTCGCCCGGGCGCTCGCGGTCGAGCGTGCTGTAGCCCTGGGCGACCACGTAGTCCCAGGCGCGGCCGACGAGGTCGCGCCTCTTCGCGAGGTGGAACTCGAGGCTCACGCCCGGCGCCGTCTCGAGGCTCACCGCGTACTCGCAGCCGGCCTGGCCGGCGAACGACCGGAAGAGGGCGGGCACTCCGCCCGTGCCCTTCCGGTTGAGGTCCGTGACGGTCTCGGGGCGGTAGAACCGTGCCGGCGTGCCATAGGCGAAGGTGAAGCTGTTGCCGACGAAGAGCACGGTCGGCGCGCCCGCCTGGGCGGCGAGGCGCGGCGGCCGCGGACACGGCGACTCGACGCTCGCGGCCTGCCGGGCGGCCGCGCCGCGGCCGTCCCGCGCCGGGGCGAGGTGCCGGGCGGGAACGGGCGGCGCGAGCAGGAGCAGCGCGGCGGCGAGGGCGGCGGGCATCGCGGCGCACCATAGCAGCCGCGGGGCCGGACCGGAAGCGGCCGGCCGGATCAGCGAGAATCGGGCGATGCCTCCCCGCTCCCCGCGCGAGAAGCCCGCGGGCCCGATGGCCCGTTACGCTGCCTTCCTCCGGGGCGTCATGCCCACGAACGCGAGGATGCCCGACCTCGTGAAGGCCTTCGAGTCGGCGGGCTTCGCGGACGTCGCGACCGTCCTCGCGAGCGGAAACGTCGTCTTCTCGGCCGCCCGTGCGCCGGAAGACGACCTCGCCCGGAAGGCCGAAGAGGCCATGCGTCGTCGGCTGGGGCGCGCGTTCGCGACCCTCGTCCTTCCGGTCGCGGAGCTCGACGCGCTCCTCGCCACGGAGCCGTATGCGCCGTTCGACGTCGCTCCCGGCGCGAAGCGCATCGTGACGTTCCTTCGTGAGGCGCCGAAGGCGAAGCCGCGCCTCCCGGTCGAGCAGGACGGCGCGCGCATCCTGGTCCTGGACGGGCGAACCGCGTTCAGCGCCTATCTGCCGACCCCGAAGGGGCCGGTCTTCATGGTCCTTCTCGAGAAGACCCTCGGCCGCGACATCACGACGCGGACGTGGGACACACTGCGCAAGGTGTCGGCGGCCGCGGCGCGAGCCTAGGCGGCGCTCAGGGCGGAGGCGCGCCGGTGCCGAGCGCGCGCCACAGCGGGTTGTCGTGCCGGCGCTTGTACCGCTCGACGTCCTCGCCCCGCGCCTCCGCCCCCCAGATGCGCGGATCCACCGGGTCCGTGCCGAGCTCGTAGTCGAGGTCGGTCCAGTCTCCGTCCGAGCGGAACGCGTAGAAGGCCCGATGTCCGGCCACCTCGTCGAGCGTGGGAACGAGGTCCGTCAGGTAGGCGAGAGCGCCCTCGACCCGGCGGCTCACGCCGAACTCCGCGGCGACGATCCGCTGCCGCGGGACCGAGTGGCGCTCGGCCCACCGTGCGACGGGCGCCAGCCGCTCGCGCAGCGTGTCGCGGCTCCACGCGATCGTCTCCCCCTTCGGCCCCGGCATGCGACCGGGGTACGCGAAGCGGCCCTTGTTGACTCGGAAGGTCGTGTACTCCCAGGGCTCGTACACGTGGAAGGCGTACAGAACCCGTGGGTCCTCGACCGGCTCGAGGAGCGAGAGGCCGTCCGCCGAGGCGTAGAAGGGGCCGTCGAGGAGGACCGGGATCTCCGGAGAGGCGGCGCGGATCGCCGCGACGACGCGCCGGTCGAAGGCGTCGACGTCGGCGGGCGTTCCCCGCGACCGCGTTCGCCACGCGTCGTAGCCGGGAGCGTCCGGAGTCTCGTAGCCGAACGAACGCTCGGGGTGCGGCTCGTTGAGCGGGTTCAGGGCGACGAGGGCCGGGTGGCCGCGGAGCCTGGCCGCGAGCGCGCTCCAGAAGGCCGCCGCCTGAGCCTGGAACCGCGCGTCGCGCCACAGGCGCGAATCGTCGCGGTCGCCGTTCAGCTGCTTCCAGCGCGCCCCTGGCAGCGAGAGCATCCCGAGGACGACCTTGACGCCGGCGCGATCGGCGTCGTCGAGGGCGCGGACGAGCGCCGCGAGATCCGCTTCCTCGACCGAGGTGAAGGCCGAGGCGTCGCCCACGAGGAAGTCGCGCCGTCGCGCGGTCCACGCGTCGGGAAGAAGGCGAACGAAGTCGAGGCCGGCCGCCTTCGCGGCCCGCCAGTACGCGGCGTCCACCGAACGCCGCTGGCAGTTCGCGCCGCGGCGGGGCGCGTCCCAGAAGGCCAGGGGGTCGCTCGACGCCCGCCCCGCCCCGAGCAGCGTGATCGCGGCCGCGGCGAGCACGCGCGTCACCTCGCCCCGCCCGCGCATCGCCGCCTACTCGAACAGCGACCGCTGGCGCGTGGCGTCGTCCTCGTCCTTCCGCGCATTCGCGATCGCCCGCTCCACCGGATACACGTGGAGCGGGCCGGACGCCGTCTCCACGTCGCTCTCCCCGGCGAGCCCGCGCGCCTCCTTCAGCAGCCGGTCGAGCTTGGCCCGCAGCGCCGCCGGCGCGCGGCTGCCGGCGTATCCGGTGAGAGCGAACCCGGCGCCGACGACTCGGTGGCAGGGGACGATCGGGTAGACCGGGTTCTTCGCCATGGCCACGCCCACCTCGCGCGCCTCGGCGCCCGCGGTCCGCGCGACGTTGCCGTAGGTGGTTACGCAGCCGCGGGGGATCGCCGACGCGACTCCGAGGATCGCGGCGAACGGCTCGCCGACGAGGTCGGCGGCCAGCCGCAGCTCCCGACCCTCCTCGCGCCCGGCCTCGAGGTCGACGAGCATCGCGAGCGTCCCCTCGACGAAGGAGGAGCGCTCGTCGCTCGGCTGCCAGCCGACACCTGGCGCCAGAGACTGGCGGAGACTCGCGAGCACCTTCTCGCGCGTCAGCCCCACGGCCGTCGCCGCCACCGTTTCTCCCGCGGCGGCGAGGCCGTACCACTTCCCGTCGGCGGCGGTGACGTGGAGGTGGACCTCGCGGGTCAAGGCTTTGCCGCGGCCGCGCCCGTCTTCGGGTGGTAGTTCGGGTACGGCGGCCGCCGGTTCGCGGGGGGCGGGTTCTTCTCGAGCGAGGCGAGCGCGACCTCCACCGCCTTCTCGAGCTGCGCGTCGTGGCCCTGGCGCCAGGCCTTCGGGTCGAGGTCCACCGTGACGTCCGGCGCGATGCCGACGTTCTCGACCTCCCACTTCCCGTCGAGGCCGTAGAGCGCCATGCGCGGCGCGGTCACGTAGCCGCCGTCGAGGAGCGAGGGGTAGCCGCCGATGCCGACGAGGCCGCCCCACGTGCGGGTGCCGACGAGCGTCCCGAGCCCCGCCTTGCGGAAGTACCACGGCATCGCGTCGCCGCCCGAGCCGGCCGACTCGTTGATGATCATCACCTTCGGCCCGAAGATGGCGGCCGGCATCGCGACGGTGCTGCCCTCGCGCGTGACGTAGTAGTTCGTGAGGGTGCGGCGCAGGAAGTCGATGACGTAGTCGGCGAGGAGGCCGCCGCCGTTCCATCGCTCGTCGAGCACCACGCCCTGCCGGTCGATCTGCGCGAAGTAGTAGCGGTTGAAGGCGGTGTAGCCCCCGGTCGCGGTGTCGGGCATGTAGACGTAGGCGAGGCGGCCCTTCGACAGCTCGTCCACCTTCCGCCGGTTGCCCTCGATCCAGGCGAGCCGGCGCAGGCCGGACTCGTCGTCGATCGGCACCACCGTCACGTCGCGCGCGCCCTTCCCGTCCGCGGTGGGGCCGACGCGGAGGACGACCGCCTTGCCCGCCGTCGCCTCGAGCGTCTGGTACGGGCTCGTCGGCGGAAGCAGGTCCGCGCCGTTCACCGCCAGCAGGTACTCGCCGGCCACGACGTTCACCCCGGGCTGGGTGAGCGGCGCGCGCAGGTCCGGGTTCCAGCTCTCGCCGTCGTACACGCGCGCGAAGCGGTAGCGGCCGTTCTCGACCGCGAGGTCGGCCCCGAGGAGGCCGCCCTTCACCTTCGGCGGCTCGGGCCGGTCGCCGCCGCCCACGAAGACGTGGCCGAGGGTCAGCTCGCCGAGCATCTCCTGGAAGAGGTCGTTCAGGTCTTCGCGGCTCGCGATGCCGTCGACCCACGGCGAGTACTTCGCCTCGGCCGCCGCGAGGTCGAGGCCGTGGAAGCCCGGGTCGTAGAGGAAGTCGCGCTGGATCCGCCAGGTCTCGTGGTAGATCTGCCGCCACTCCGCGCGCGGCTCGACCCACACCTGGGCGTCGCCGACCTTGAGGGCGCCCTCGCCCGGCTTGGCCGGAGCGTCGGTGCCGGCGATGAACCAGCCGTCGTCCTTCTCGTAGAGCAGCTTCTCTCCGTTCGCGGCGAGGCTCGCCTCGGCGACGCCCGAGACGAGCGTCTCGGTCTTGCGCTTCTCGAGGTCGAACCGGACGACCTCGACCGCCGACGGCCCGTCGAGCGGGCGCACGCGCGGCTCCTTGAAGAGGAAGAGCTGGCCCGCCTTGCCCGCGGCGAGGCCGACGTAGTTGTCGGCGGGGACCGGGAGCGCCAGCGTGCGCTGGCCGATCCGGTCGAGGTCGATCTTCACGACGACCGGCTCGTCCTTCTTCTCGTCGCCCTTCGCCTTGTCGTCGCCCGCCTTCGAAGCGCCGGCCTTCCCCGCCGCCGCCGCGCCCATGCCCGCTCCCTTCGCTCCCTCCTCCTTCGCCTCCGGCTTCTCCTCGTCGCTCTCCGGCGCGAGGGGCGAGGGCGCGTCCTTCGCCAGCACGACCACGTAGGCCGAGCGCGACGTCGGCCGGTTCATGCCGGCCATCGAGCCGGGCGACGCGGCCGGCCCCATGTCGGTGCTCGCGGTGAAGAAGAGGAGCTTGCCGGCCCGGTCCCACACCGGCGAACGGGCGTCGCTCAGGCCATCGGTCACCTGCGTCGCCTTGCCGCTCTCCAGCGAGTAGACGAACACGGCCGCGAGGTTGCTCGGCAGGGTCTTCACGTACGCCAGCCACTTCGAGTCCGGGGACCACGCGGGGTCCGGGATGTCGAAGGGGTCGGTGTCGACCTTCGCCGGCGGCTTCTGGCCCTCGATGTCGACGATCCAGGCGTTGCCGCGCTTGTCGCCGAGCGCGATCCTCCTGCCGTCCGGCGACCAGCGGGGACGGTAGAAGAAGGAGGGCGGGGCGCCGAGCCCGATCGTCTTCACCGGGCCGAGGCCGTTCTGGTCGCGGACGTGGAGCGCGTACTCGCCGGTCTCGTCGGAGAGCCACGCGATCCTCAGGCCGTCCGGCGACCACGCCGGGTCGCGGTCGGCCGCGGCCGGCGTGCGCGTGAGGTTCCGGACGTCGCCCTTCTCGGCCGGGACGGTGAGGATCTCGCCCCTCGCCTCGAACGCCACGCGCTTCCCGCCGGGGGAGAGCGCCGGCGCGCCGAGCTTCTTGTCGACCTTCGCGAAGTGCGGGCGGACCTCCGGGAAGTCGCCGACGAGCCTCACGTCGAGCGCCTTCGCCGCGCCTTTCGCGGGGTCGAAGAGGAAGAGCGACCCGAACTGCTCGTAGGCGAGCACGTCGGGGCCCGCGGTGAGCGACTTGAGGTCGAGGCCGTCGCTCTTCACGAGCTCGCGGACCGCCTTCGTCCTCGTGTCGTAGGCGAAGAGGGACACCGGCCCGTTCCGGTCGGAGAGGAAGTACACCGCGTCGCCGTGCCAGACCGGGAACGAGTCGTTCGAGTTCTCGCGCGGCACGGCCTCGACCGACGAGTCGGCGAGGTCGGCGATCCAGACGGGCGTCGTCTGTCCGCCGCGGTAGCGCTTCCACGCCCGCTGCCACTGGTTGACCGGCACGCAGGCGAGGCGCTTCCCGTCCGGCGAGTACGAGCCCTGCACCGCGCGCGGCAGCGGGAGCTCCTGCGGCAGGCCGCCGGCCAGGGGCACGGTGAACAGCTTGTCGAAGTAGTGGAAGCTCGCGCGGCCCGAGCGGAAGAGCACCGCCTGGCCGTCGGGCGTCCAGCCGACGGCCGCGTCCTCCGCCGGGTGCCAGGTGAGCCGGCGCGGCACGCCGCCCGTCGCCTCGACGACGTAGACGTCGACGTTGCCGTCGTACTCGCCGGTGAACGCGACGAGCCGCCCGTCCGGGGAGAAGTGCGGGTCGGTCTCGCGGCCGACGCCGGTCGTGAGGCGTCGCGCGTCGCCGCCCTCGCGCCCGACGGTCCACAGGTCGCCCGCGAACGAGAACACGACGTCGGTCCGGCTCACGGTCGGCTTCTGCAGCAGGAGGCGCGTGGGCTCCGCGGCCGCGACGGGGGCGGAGGCGGCGAGGAGCCCCGCGGCGAGGGCACCGGCCAGCGGCGCGGTGAGCGAGCGACGGGCGATCGGCATCGGGACCTCCGGGCGGCGGGGAAGGCCCACTCTACTCCGTCCTGCGGCTAAACTGGCGTGTCCGGGCCGCCTCGGCCGGCCCTCCGGGAGACCATGGATCACATCCGGAACTTCTGCATCATCGCCCACATCGACCACGGGAAGTCGACGCTCGCCGACCGCCTGATCCAGCGCTGCGGCGGCGTCGACCAGCGGGAGTTCCGCGACCAGATCCTCGACTCGATGGACCTCGAGCGCGAGCGCGGGATCACGATCAAGGCGAACACGATCACGCTGCCGTACACCGCGAAGGACGGGAAGACGTACGAGCTCAACCTGATCGACACGCCGGGGCACGTGGACTTCTCGCACGAGGTGCGCCGCTCGCTGATGAGCTGCGAGGGCGCGCTCCTCATCGTCGACGCCTCGCAGGGCGTCGAGGCCCAGACGGTCGCGAACCTCTACCTCGCGACGGAGCTGGGGCTCACCGTCGTCCCCGTCATCAACAAGATCGACCTGCCCTCGGCCGACGTCGACCGCGTGATGGAGGAGATCGACCGCGACCTCGGCCTCGACCCGTTCGCGTCGATCCAGGTCTCGGCCAAGATGGGCACCGGAATCGACGATCTCCTCGAGGCGATCGTCGCGCATCTGCCCCCGCCGAAGGGCGACCCGGTCGCCCCCACGCGCGCCCTCCTCTTCGACGCGCAGTACGACGCGTACCGCGGCGCCGTCCTCCTCGTCCGCCTCTTCGACGGCACGCTGAAGGCCGGCATGAAAGTCCGCCTGATGCACTCCGACGTCGAGCACAAGGTGGAGGAGGTCGGCTGCCTTCGGCTGAAGCGGGTCCCGGGCAAGGAGCTCGCGGCCGGCGAGGTGGGCTACGTGCTCGCCGGGATCAAGAGCCTCTCCGGCCTCGCGATCGGCGACACGCTGACCGAGGCCGAACGGCCGGCGGCGGAGCCGGTCCCCGGCTACCGCGAGGCCAAGCCCGTCGTGTTCTCGTCCATCTACCCCATGGCCACGGACGACTACGAGGACCTGACGAAGGCCATGGAGAAGCTGAAGCTGAACGACGCGGCCCTCATCTACGAGAAGGACAGCTCGGCCGCCCTCGGCTTCGGCTTCCGCTGCGGCTTCCTCGGCCTCCTGCACCTCGACGTCGTGCAGGAGCGGCTCGAGCGCGAGTACGACCTCTCGCTCATCCTCTCGGCGCCGTCGGTCCGCTACCGGGTCGTGATGAACGACGACAAGGAGGTCTGGGTCGACAACCCGTCCTTCTACCCCGACCCCGCCAACATCAAAGAAGCGTACGAGCCGTACATCAAGGCCTCGATCATGACGCCCGAGCGCTACCTCGGCGCCGTGATGGAGCTGTGCCGCGAAAGGCGCGGCGTCGAGACGACGTACCGCTTCCTCGCCGCGGGCCGCATGGAGGTCGTGAGCGAGCTGCCGCTCGCCGAGGTGCTCTTCGACTTCTACGACCGGCTGAAGTCGATCACCCAGGGCTACGGCTCGTTCGACTACGAGCTGCTCGACTACCGGCTCGGCGACCTCGTGAAGGTCGACATCCTCGTGAACGCCGAGAAGGTCGACGCCCTCTCGCAGCTCGTCCACCGCGAGTTCGCGCGCCCGCGGGCGCTGCGCTACTGCGAGCGGCTCGCGAAGACCATCCCGCGCCAGCAGTTCAAGATCGCGATCCAGGGCGCCATCGGCGGCCAGATCATCGCCCGCACCACCATCAACCCCTTCCGCAAGGACGTCACCGCGAAGTGCTACGGCGGCGACATCACGAGAAAGCGCAAGCTCCTCGAGAAGCAGAAGGAAGGGAAGAAGAAGATGAAGATGGTGGGCGCGGTCGAGATCCCGCAGGAGGCCTTCGTCGCGGTGCTGCGCACCGAGGACGAGGACGACGAGGACTAGCGGGCTCGCCGGGAGCGGTCGCGGCTCTCCGAGCTGGAGGCGTGCGATGAGAGATTCCTTCGTCCCCGTCCTCGCCTCGACCGTACGCTCCTGCACGCTCGTCCTCGTCGCGGTGGCCGCCGCGGCCCAGGGCCGGGCGCCCATGCCGACCCGCGCCGCCGACGCTCCGGGCGCGCCGCGCTGGAGGGTCGTCGGAGCGAAGCCGGACGACGTGATCCTGCGGGCCGCGCCGGGGCGGAACCCGCCCGCGGACGCGGACGGTGACTTCCTCATCGGCCCCGATTACCAGCCGGCGCCCGAGCTGACCGTGAAGGACGGGGTGCCGAGGGGTACGGTGCGGCAGTTTCAGCTCGACTCGACCGACAGCCGTTTCTACCCGGGAGTCGGCTGCGACGAGTTCGGGACCGTGGACCCCGACAACCCGCGGACGCTCGTCGTCCGCACGCGCCCCGCGCCCTACCGGCGCACGATCACCGTCTACGTCCCGGCGCAGTACCGCCCCGGGGCGAGTGCTCCGTTCATCGTCACGCACGACGGCCCCGCCCTCGACAAGGTCGACGACCGGCTGCCGCGGATCCTCGACAACCTGATCGCCGAGGGCCGCGTGCCCGCGATGGTCGCGGTGATGATCCAGAACGGCGGCGGCGACGCGCAGGGCAGCGAGCGCGGCCTCGAGTACGACACGCTCTCCGGCCGCTTCGCCGAGTTCATCGAGGCCGAGGTCCTTCCGCAGGTGGAGTCGCGCTTCTCGGTCAAGCTGACGCGCGACCCCGAGGGCCGCGCGGCGATGGGCTGCAGCTCCGGCGCGGCGGCCGCGTTCACGATGGCCTGGTTCCACCCGGAGTGGTACCGCCGCGTGGTCAGCTTCTCCGGCACCTACGTGAACCAGCAGTGGCCGTTCGATCCTGCGACCCCGGGCGGGGCGTGGGGCTACCACGAGACGATCGTCCCCGCGAGTCCGCGCAAGCCTCTGCGGGCGTGGATGCACGTCGGCGACCGCGACCTCTACAACCCGAACGTCCTGCGCGACGGCATGCACGACTGGGTCGAGGCCAACCACCGGATGGCCGCGGCTCTGCGCAAGAAGGGCTATCCGTACCAGTACGTCTTCGCCCTCGCCTCGGGCCACTGCGACCGCGGGGTGATCGACCAGACGATGCCGGAGGCGCTCGAGTACGTCTGGCGCGGGTATCGCGGCCGCTGATCGCGGGGGCCGCTAGCGCTTGCCTCCGGCCGACGAGCGCCCCTTGACGGCCAGGAACACCACGTGCTTCCGCCCGCCCGCGCCCTTGCGGGGCGGGACCTTCACCGCCGCGGCGGAGAATCCGCCGCGCACGAGCCGCCGCAGGTAGCGCTCGTCGGAGGCGGCCGCCCAGACGGCGAGCACGCCGCCGTCCTTCAGCGCGCGTCGGCAGGCGGCGATCCCGTCGGCGTCGTACAGGCGCGCGTTCGCCCGGTGGATGAGCGACGCGGGCCCGTTGTCCACGTCGAGCAGGACGAGGTCCCATTCGGCCTGCGACCCGGCGATCCGCGCGCGGACGTCGCCGGGGCTGACGCTGACCCGCGGGTCGTCGAGCGGATGGCCGGCGAGCGCTCCCACGTGCGTGCGGTTCCACTCCACGACCGCGGGGGACTGCTCCGCGACGACGGCCCGCCCGCGCGGGCCGAGGCGGTCGAGGGCCGCGCGGAGCGAGAAGCCGAGGCCCAGGCCGCCGACGAGCACGGCCTCCGCGTGAGGCGCCCGCTCGAAGGCGAGCCGGGCGAGGTCGTCCTCGGACCCGTGCTCGCGGCTCGCCATGAGAATGAACCCGTCCCAGCGGACCTCCCAGTCCCCGCCGTGCCGGGCCAGGGTGAGGACCGTCCCGTCGTCGGCGCGCGCCTCGTCGACCGTGACCCAGGGAATCACGCGGGAAGATTACCGCGAGAGGGGGTCAGATGCGGCTGAAGGGCCCGGCGAGGAGCTGGCACAGCAGCGCGCCGACGACCGCCATCGAGAGCCCCCAGATCATGAGCTGGCGGAAGAGCGGCCGGGCCGCCTCGGGCTCCGCGACCGCGGCCACGCACAGCGCGCCGAGCGTCGAGAGGGGCGAGACGTCGACGAGGGAGGAGCCGACGTTGATGCTGAGGGCCAGGGCCAGCGGATCGCCCCCGCCGAGCTTCGCGACGAGGGCCGGGGCCATCGGCAGGAACGTCGGGAGCACGACGCCCGACGTGCTGCTGTAGATCGAGATGAGGCCGGTGACGAAGGCCACGACGCCGTTCGCTGTGGCCGGTGTCGCCGCCCGCGCGAGGAGGTCCGTGAAGAGCCCCATCCCGCCGGACTTCTCGACGACGCCGACGAGGACCGACATGCCCGTCACCATCAGCACCGCGGCCCACGGCACCCGCCTGATGGCGGCGCCCTCGTCGGCCGCCCCGAGCACGACGACGAGCGTCGCGCCGGCGAACGCGGCGAGGCCGAGCGGGAGGGCGAGGAAGACGACCCCCGCGATCCATGCCCCGGTGACGGCGAGGGTCAGCCACTGTCCGCGAGTGAGGACCGGCCGCCCCCCGGTCGCGGCGTCCGCGCTTCCCCGGAGGCGGAGGCCGCCGAGTGCCACGTAGGCGGCCGCGGCGACGAGCAGCTCGGCCAGGAAGTTCGCGGCCCAGACCTTGACCGAATGGCAGCCGAGGCCGGCCTCCGCCATCTTCGCGTTGGCGATGACGCCGACCGTGCTGAAGGCCGAGAGGTTGCCGGCGTTCGCGCCGTTCGCGACCGCGAGCGCCACCATCAGCGGCGGGACCCCGGCCCGGCGGCCCACGGCCATCGCCATCGGGGCGACGAGGGCGACGCTCGCGATGGCGCCCGGGCCGACCGAGGCCAGGGCGCAGGCGACCACGAAGAGGATCGGCGGGACGAGGCGCGCGTCGCCGCGGGCGAGCCGCACCGCGGCGCCGGCCATCGCGTCGATCGTCCCGTTGACCTCGGCGAGGGCGAAGAGGAGCGTGACCCCGGCGAGGGTCACGAAGAGCTGGGCCGGGAACCCCTTCGTCACGGCTTCGGCGCCGGCCCCGGTCGCCGCCCCGACCGCCCAGGCCAGCGCGAAGGCGAGGAGGCCGACGTTCACCCGCG
>WBZP01001287.1_pt1 | contig 31533 bp, 33 predicted proteins | sample 5204301 | NCBI WGS metagenome assembly WBZP01 (sample SAMN12412401, study PRJNA552823) | activated sludge metagenome | isolation source: activated sludge from nitrification reactor of wastewater treatment plant... | place: USA: Pennsylvania | collected 2017 | reverse complement strand
TGTCGAGCTCGGCAAGATGCGGGGTCAGTTCTCCCGCGCCGGCTTCCAGCGTCGTCCTGACGGCATCGGCCAGTTTTCCCAGGCTGATGCACATGGCGTTGTCTCGCCCGGCATCGAGACCCAGCCCGATGGCGGCTTGCGCCATGCGGTTGATCAGTTGTCGCGCCGGGTGTTGCGTATCGGTGAAGAACGCGGCATCGAGAATGGCCTGCTTGAGCAGCGGAATCTGCAAACGGCCGATGGCGGCCTTGACGGCATCGGGAAGATCGGGGGCCGAAAAGATGGCCTCGAAAATCAGCGAAAGTGTGTCCAGGGCGACGGCCGCCGGCTGACCCATGGGCAAGTCGAGATCCTGCGACCTGAGCGCACGCAGTTGCGGCGGCTGGCCGGGTGCCGCGGACGCGGCCTGTCCGACACCGGCCAGTTGGCGCTGTTCCAGATTGCGCAACTGGTCCATCAAATGGTTCAGCATCACGAGCGTCGACACATCCAGCGCGACATTGGCCGAGCCCCCGGCGGAACGGCCTGGCAGGTGATCGGCAGGTGCCGGGTCATCGCCGCCCAACTGTTTGCGCAGGATCTGCTGCAGGGTCGAGAGGGCATTTGAGCCACCCGGACTATCGTGGCTGCCCGGGCCATCCACCCGCCCGGCGACTGCCTGGTCCGAGGACTTGCCAGCAGCGGCGCGTTGCACAATCTTGACCTGCGCCGGCGCTATGCGGTGGCGTTCAAGCAGGGCGTTAAGCTCCGAATAAACCTCGGGAAGCCGCGCCTGCAGCTTTTCTTCCAGCCGGTCCAGCCGGTCCAGGTTTTGCTCCAGATTGTCGCCGCTTTCCCGGCAGATCGCCCACAGCCCACGGCTGACCGGCTCGATTCCCGCCGGGTTGTTTTCCGCCGTCATTTTCGACCGATCGAGCAAAGTCATATAACGCAACTGGACGCGCCAATGACCGATGCGCTCATTGTTTTTCAGACGATTGGCAATTTCGCCAATGCGTATCTCCAGCTCGAGATCGTCGTTGCCGACGAGCGAAATTCGCGACGCCGTCAGACCGTCGGTCTGCTCGAACCCGTCCTGCTGCGCCGATGCCGCGAGTTCATCATGCACGGCGCCGATTTCGCCGGAAAATGCCTCAAGGGTCGATGACGATGTAATTCCCGATTGGCGGGCAATATCCGAGAGCCGGCGCTGGAACAGTTCCCGGCTTTCGCGCAAGACAAAATAGGAGTCCTCGGGTGCCGACGGATTCGTGCTTGCAGAACCGGGCTGCTCAGGCATTGGCGTTGATTGGATCGTGTTCGTTGAACACTGCGGCGCAATCCGGATCGCCAAATTCGTTGCGCGCGACCAGCCGAAACTTTACCTGACCCATATCAGACTCCTGTTTCTGTGCGTTCAATCATTCAGGTTCAATATCTCAAGACGCATCGGGCGCAGAGTTCGACGCGGCTTCAATGTTTTTCCGCCGCACTCCTGTCCGGTTTCGCTTCAGAGGCCGTGCCGCCGGAAGTCGCTGCCCTTCTCCGGGTACCGGGCGCCGAGGCGGGCGGCAGTTGAGGCTCGACGGTTTCGATCTTGTTTTCGCGCATGTAGGCATCCATGTCGCGCCAGCCTTCGTAGATCGGCGCCTTGGGCAGCCACGAATAAATCGAATAACAGTCTTCAATGGCGCGGCCCGACTGGCGGCAGGCGCCACCGACGGCTTTCCCTTCCGCGTCGGTGCGGGCGGCCTTCGCGCCCGGATCCTCGATCCCGAGCTGTTGCTGAATCATGTCGCAGCCGGAAAGCGTGAGTACCAGCATGGCGGCGCCCATGCAATGACGCAGCGCGTTCACTCGCTTGGCTGGCACGGGAATCCCTGGCAGTAGGTTTGCATAACCGCCATTTTAACCATAAAACGGGATGCGTCGATGCGGCGGCAGGCGCTTCAAGACCCGCCGCCGGCTTCGCGCGCATTCTGCTCACGACGGTCTTTCCCGCTTCGTCGTTCTTTGCTCACGCGCGTTGGTCTGGCGCGACGCCGGTCGGCACCGCGCCCCAGGGCCGCCACGGCCTGCGGCGGCGGAGCATTGATCTGGTGCCGGATTTCCTCGGCGATTCGCGCCACGGCGTCATCTGGCAACGCAGCGGCCAGTTGCACCAGGTCACGCCGCAGGGCGTTGTCGCCGCGATGCGCCGCACTGAACAGCAGAAAGAGCACGAGCGCATCGATGACGACGACCATGCATTCGAGATAGAGCAACGGCCAGTAGATCGTGCGCCGCGAGCGGCTGCCGAAGATGAAATAGAAACTATCAAAGCCGCCGGTATCGTAGCGCAGCAGCGACTGATAAGGCTCAAAAGGGGGAAAGACAACGATGACGGCAAGGTTGACGGCGACAAACCCGCCGATGGCCTGGGCAAACCGGAATTCGGGATTGGCGCCGCGATCATTCTTGTCCTGCAAGACCAACCAGGCGATCAGGGTATTGATGCCAACGAACATCAGCTGTAAGGTTAACAGCTCCGTAAATACAGGTTTGCTGCCCAATTGGCTGAACAGTGGGAAAAAGCCATCAAAACCGGGTAGCACGCCCTTGACCAGCGGCTGACTGGTAAATGGGGGAAACAGCACCATGACCAGTGCATTGATTAGAGCGGTAACCACCACCAGGCGCTGATACTTGTTCATGGGGGATGCTCCAGGAACGTTCCGGGACCGATGAGGCGAACTATAGCGCGCTTTGGAAGCAAAGTCCTGAGCGCTTGAACCTTATCGAAAACAAGGAACACGTTAGCCACAATATTTTTGTCTATTGTCGTCACAAAGGAAAACAGATGAAACTCTCCATTCTATTCATGGCGCTGGGCGGCCTGATTCTCGCCGCTCCAGCCCTCTCAGCGCCGGCGCATGTCCCGGCCGCGCCGTCAGGACCTGTCGAGATCGAGCTGTCGCAAAAACTCGACGAAGAGCGCGCCGAACGCCTTGAATCGCTGATCGAGCGTTTCAACAGTCAGCACAAAGACGTTCATCTGAAATCGGTGCGCCGGGTCGATGGCGATGCGCCGAAACAGATCAATCTGGTGACAAGCGTGGAGCACGCCCGGTTCATGGCCGACAAGGCCAAGTTCAAACCGCTTTACGATGTCATGCACGAAGCGAAGCAGCCACTGGATACCCGGCAGCTTTCTCCTGAACTGAGCCATGGCCTGGCCGATGCCAAGGGCAATCTGTTCGCCTTGCCTGTCGCTTATTCCACACCGGTGCTCTATTACAACAAAGCAGCATTCCGCAAAGCGGGATTGAATCCCGAAGCCCCCCCGAAGAGCTGGAGCGAAGCCCAGGTAGCCGCGGGAAAATTGGCCGATTCCGGCAGCCGCTGCCCGTTCACCACGTCCTGGCCGGCCTGGGTATTTATCGACAACATGAGTGCCTGGAATGGCGCCCCGGTGAGCGACGCCAAAGGCCAGCTGGCGTTTAATGGCCTGGTTCAAGTCAAGCACATCGCCATGATGGCTACCTGGTACAAGAGCAAGTACTTCTCCTATTTCGGGCGCCGGGACGAAGCGGATCGTCGGTTTGCCAGCGGCGATTGCGCCATGCTGACCAGTTCATCTTCGCTAAACGGGTCCTTGACCGAAAACAAATCGCTGGACTTTGGCGTTTCTGCCATGCCCTACCATGACGACGTGCGCGGCGCGCCGCAGAACACCCTGGCCGACGGCGCCTCGCTGTGGTTTGCCAATGGCATGAGCCCGGCGGAAACCAAGGCCGTCGCCAAATTCGTTCATTACGTCATGGGTCCGGAAATTCAGATCGAATTGACGCTGGCCGGCAGTTTCCTGCCGATGACTTCGGTCGCGCGCACGGCGGCTGAGAGCAAACTGCTGAAGGCGAACCTAGCCGGTCTGAAGGTCGCTTACTCGGAGCTGCAAGGCAAGGCATCTTCGCCTCCAGTGCGCATCGCCCAAGACGAGAAGTTGCGGACCATCGTCGAGGAAGAACTTGAAACGGTCTGGGCGAACAAGAAACCCGCCAAGGAAGCGCTGGACAATGCCGTGACGCGCGGCAATGCCACTATCGAACCCGTCGTCAAGGTCGCCAAGGCAAAACGCGGCAAGTGAATCGCCCCGCGCCCGGCTGGACCTTCCCGCGTGTTTTTGCGCACCGCTGCGGCGGTGCGCTGGCGCCGGAAAACACGCTGTCCGGGCTACGCATCGCCGCCGCCATGGGTTGCCGGGCCGTCGAGTTCGACGTCATGCTGTCCGGCGACAACACGCCGTGGTTGATTCATGACGAAACACTGGAACGCACGTCCGACGGAATCGGCCCTGTTTGCCAGACTTCCGATGACGCCTTGGGCCGGCTCGACGCCGGCCTTCGCTACCATCGCGCCTTTACCGGCGAGCCGCTTCCTACGCTTGCCGCGGCAGCGGCCTTGTGCCTTGAACTCGGCCTCATGGTCAATGTCGAGATCAAGCCGGCGGCAGGGCATGAAGCCGTTACCGGCGAAATCGTCGCCACACGCATTACCGAGTTATGGCGTGGCGCACCGTTGCCCATCGCTTCTTCATTTTCGGAAGTGGCGCTGGAAGCCGCGCGGCAGGCGGCATCCCAGTTGCCGCTTGGATACCTGTCGGTTAAACCGCCGCCCGACTGGCTCCACCGCCTGAATGCGCTCGGCGCCTACAGCCTCCATTGCGCTGTCGGCGAACTTGACGATGCCGTGCTCGATGCCGCCAAAGCCAATGGCGTACCCGTACTCTGCTACACGGTCAATGATCGCCCGGCCGCCGATGCGTTATTCAAACGGGGCGTCGCCGCCGTGTTCAGCGACCGCATCGAAAAATTCCGTACAGGCACCTGACATAACGCCGACCACTCACTGTATGGCGTAGGCGTTTCGCTATTTCTCGATGGCATACGACAAACAGTTCAGGCCGCATGGCCGTTGAGTTGTAAATGTCTATTGCTGGCTTACGGCTTGTTACAAAATTGCGGTTTCCCTCGACCGTGAGCGTGCGTTAATTCTCCCATGGGACGACCCATACCAATTTCCTCTACAACCTCAAGGAGAACAACATCATGAAACTGCTGAATGCAACACTGGTTTCCATCATGCTGGCCGCGCCGCTGACGGTTTTCGCGCAATCGAACAACACCCCAAGATTCGACCAGCGACAGGCCAATCAGGAAAGGCGCATCGAGCAGGGCGAGCAATCCGGATCGCTTACCCCGAGAGAGGCAGCGCGCCTTGACAAGGGTCAGGACCACCTGCAGACAATGGAAGACAAAGCCAAGGCCGATGGCAAAGTCACCCGGCAGGAACGGGCTAGGCTCCAGCATGCTGAAGACAAGCAGAGCAAACGGATTTACCGACAGAAACACGACCGCCAGCACGACTACAACCACGACGGCAAGGTCGACCGGCCGCATCGTGGCGGCCATGTTTGATCCGGCCTGGCGTTTATGACGACAAACCCGCTTCGGCGGGTTTTTTTCGCCCTTCAAACTCCGCGTAACCTCCCGGAAGCAGCATAACGTCTACACCGTGGCAGGGCCTGGTCATGGCCTTTCGTGAGCTGCCCTCAGATAATTCGGTGCTAAAATCAAACCCCCTTGCAATACGCCCCTTCAGGGACACATTCCGATGAAAAGCGCCGAAATACGCCAGAAGTTTCTCAAGTTCTTTGAATCCAAAGGTCACCAGATCGTGCCATCCAGTTCGCTGGTGCCGCACGAGGATCCGACGCTGCTGTTTACCAACGCCGGGATGAACCAGTTCAAGGATGTGTTCCTCGGTTTCGACAAGCGACCCTACGTTCGCGCGACGACTTCGCAAAAATGCGTTCGCGCCGGCGGCAAGCATAACGATCTGGAGAACGTCGGCTACACTGCGCGTCACCACACCTTCTTCGAGATGCTCGGCAATTTCTCGTTTGGCGACTATTTCAAGCTCGACGCCATCAAGTACGCCTGGGAGCTGTTGGTCGATGAGTACACGCTGCCGAAAGATCGCCTTTGGGTTTCGGTCTATGCCGAGGATCAGGAGGCCTATGACATCTGGAATTCGGTGATCGGCGTCCCGGCGGAGCGCATCGTGCGCATTGGCGACAACAAGGGCGCGCGCTATGCCTCCGACAATTTCTGGATGATGGGCGACACCGGCCCCTGCGGCCCGTGCACCGAAATCTTCTACGATCACGGCGAGCATATTCCGGGCGGGCCGCCGGGCTCGCCCGACGAGGACGGCGACCGTTACATCGAGATCTGGAACAACGTCTTCATGCAATTCAACCGCGACGAGAACGGCGTCATGCACCCGCTGCCCAAACCCTCGGTGGACACCGGCATGGGGCTGGAACGCATCGCCGCGGTGTTGCAGCACGTGCATAGCAACTACGAGATCGATCTGTTTCAGAGTCTGATCGCCGCTGCCGCTCGCGAAACGAGCGCCGAGAACATGGACAGCCCGTCGCTGCGCGTTCTGGCCGACCACATCCGCGCCTGCGCGTTCCTGCTCGCCGATGGCGTCATCCCCGGCAACGAAGGACGCGGCTACGTCCTGCGCCGCATCATCCGCCGCGCCATTCGCCATGGCTACAAGCTCGGTGCGCGAGCGGCCTTCTTTCACAAGATGGTTCCGGATCTGGTTGCCGAGATGGGCAGCGCCTATCCCGAGCTGGTGTCGGGCGAAAAGCGTATCACCGACGTGTTGCGCCAGGAGGAGGAGCGCTTCTTTGCGACCATCGAGCATGGCATGGCGATACTCGAAGGCGAGCTGGCGGCGATGGGCAGCAAGGATATCTTCAACGGCGAAACGGCGTTCAAGTTGCACGACACCTTCGGCTTCCCGCTCGATCTGACGGCCGACATTTGCCGCGAGCGCGCCGTCACGGTCGACAGCGCCGGTTTCGAAGCAGCGATGAACCGGCAAAAGGAGCTGGCACGCGCCGCAGGTAAATTCAAGATGGCCGCAGCGCTTGAATACAGCGGCCCGACGACGATCTTTCACGGTTATGACACGCTCGATTTCAAGGGCAAGGTGCTGGCGCTTTACAAGGAAGGCAGCCCGGTCAATGACTTGAAGGAAGGCGATCACGGCGTGGTCGTGCTCGACGAAACGCCGTTCTACGCCGAATCCGGCGGCCAGGTCGGCGACCGCGGCATCGTGCAATCGGCGCAGGGAATCTTTGCCGTCGATGATACGCAGAAGATACAGGCGGCCGTATTCGGCCATCAGGGTGTGCTCAAGACGGGAACGCTAAAGGTTGGCGATGCGGTCAATGCCCGAGTCGATTTGCTGGCGCGCAGCCGCACCATGCGCAACCATTCGGCGACGCACCTCATGCACAAGGCATTGCGCGAAGTACTCGGCGAGCATGTGCAGCAGAAAGGGTCGCAGGTCGACCCGGACAAGACACGCTTCGACTTCGTGCACAACCAGCCGATGAATGACGAAGAAATCCGCCGCGTCGAGAACATCGTCAACGCCGAGACCCTGGCCAATGTGGATTGCCAGTGCCGTGTGTTGCCGATTGCCGAAGCGCAGAAGCTCGGCGCGATGATGCTGTTCGGCGAAAAATACGGCGACGAAGTGCGCGTCATCGACATCGGTTCGTCACGCGAACTGTGCGGCGGAACGCACGTGCGACGCACTGGCGATATCGGCGTATTCACCATCGTGGCCGAAGGCGGCGTAGCGGCCGGCGTGCGCCGTGTCGAAGCCATTACCGGCGACGTGGCACTGGCCTATATGCAGAATATGGAGACCGCGCTGGGCGGCGTGGCCGGAACGCTCAAGGTGCAGCCCGGCGAGGTCCATGAGCGCGTCAATTCCATGCTCGATCAGGTACGCCGGCTTGAGCGCGAGTTGTCCGCACTGAAGAGCAAGCTGGCGACGGCGCAGGGCGACGATCTGGTCGGTCAGGCGGTTGAGGTGAAGGGATCGAAAGTATTGGCGGTGACAATGGAGGGCGCCGACCTCAACGCCTTGCGCGAAACGATGGACAAGCTGCGCGACAAGCTCAAGAGCGCGGCCGTTGTGCTGGCCTCGACTGCGGGCGGCAAGGTCACCCTGATCGCCGGCGTCACGGCCGACCTGACGGCCAGGGTCAAGGCCGGCGAACTGGTGAATATGGTCGCCCAGCAAGTCGGCGGCAAGGGTGGCGGCCGGCCGGATATGGCCCAGGCCGGCGGCACCGAACCGGGCAAGCTGCCCGCCGCGCTGGCCTCGGTGCCGGCGTGGGTGGAGCAGAAACTGTCAGCACCGGTTTGATCGCCATCACGCATGGCTTGACTCGGCAAATCGCTTAAAGCGCACGATTTGCCTCGCGGCGATTTCTCTATAGCCGGCGTATCTTGTCGAGCAGTGCGGTTGTCGATGTCTGGTGAATGAAGGGAATCGAGACGACCCGGCCGCCCCAGCCGATCACTTGCGTGTTGCCGACGATCTTATCCACCGACCAGTCGCCGCCTTTGACCAGCACGTCGGGGCGGCACGCCAGAATGCGCTCAAGCGGCGTGTCTTCGTCGAACCAGGTGACCAGCGAGACGCATTCCAGCGCCGCCATGACCGCCAGCCGGTCGGCCAGCGCGTTCACCGGGCGGTCATCGCCTTTGCCCAGCCGCCTGACCGAAGTATCCGAGTTGACGGCCACCAGCATCGATTCGCCCAGCGCACGCGCCTGGGCCAAAAGTGTCACGTGGCCACGGTGCAGAATGTCGAAGCAGCCGTTGGTGAATACCAGCGGCCGCGGCAGTGCCGCCAGCCGGGCCGCCAGATCGCCGGGGGCGACAATTTTTGCTTCATGGACGGGGGGTGGAAAGCTCATGCGATGCGACTCCAGGTGCGCCGAGCCATGATTTTATCATCCGCACCGGAATTCGGAATTAATCGTCATATCGGCGCCTTCAAAACGGCACGCCATCATTCCGGGAATCGACTATGATACAGCCGCTGTCGGCCGTCGAGCAGGCGCTTCTTCTGCCGGCCCGGCTCCGCTCGGACTAACGGACAGACGGACAGACAGAAATCAGATCGCTCGTTGAACAGATATGCTCCTACTCAAACTCGTTATCTTGTTGTTGATCAGCTCAGTCGCTTTGGGCTGGCTGGCGCGCCACTTCAAATTCCCCTATCCGATCGCTCTGGTGGTCGGTGGCCTTCTGCTGGGCTTCCTGCCAAAACTGCCGCAGTTCCCCTTCAACCCGCAGTTGATCCTGGTGGTGGTCTTGCCGCCCATCCTTTACCAGACCGCGCTGCTGACCTCATGGAGCGACTTCAAGGCCAATATTCGCCCGATCAGCCTGCTCGCCATCGGGCTGGTCATCGCCACGACGCTGACGGTCGGCGCCATGCTCAAGCTTCTGGTGCCGGACGTGCCGTGGGCCGTGGCGTTTGTCCTCGGCGCCATCGTCTCCCCACCCGATGCGGTGGCCGCCACGGCCATCCTTTCCCGGCTCAATATACCGCGCCGTATCGTCACCCTGCTGGAAGGCGAAAGCCTGGTCAATGACGCCACCGGACTGGTGATCTACAAATTCGCCATCGCCGCCGCGCTGACCGGGACGTTCTCGCTGGTGGACGCCAGCTTCAATTTTTGTCTCGTATCCGTTGGCGGCATAGCGCTGGGAGTCGTCTTTGCGTTCGTCTTCATCGCCATCCACAAGCATCTCGGCGACCCGTTCATCGAGGTGCTGACTTCGCTTGTCGTGCCCTATACGGCCTACATCACCGCAGAGTCCATCCATGTTTCCGGTGTCCTGGCGGTCGTTGCCGCAGGGCTGGTTCGCGGACGTCACGCGCCTGAGATCGTCTCCGCCGAGATGCGCATCATTGCCCGTTCGGTCTGGAATCTTCTCGTCTTCATGCTCAACAGTCTGATCTTCATCCTGATTGGCATCCAGATGTCGGACGTCGTGGAAAGCCTGACCCGTTTTACCTCACAGGAACTGATCGGCCTGGGCATCGTCATCAGCGCAGTGGCTATTGTCGTGCGTTTCGCCTGGGTTTATCCGGTGGCTTACCTGCCGCGCTGGCTCAGCGGCAGCTTGCGCGACGACGAACCGAACCTGCGCAAGCGCGAGCTCGGCATCATCAGCTGGTGCGGCATGCGCGGTATCGTTTCACTGGCCGCTGCCTTGGCCCTTCCGGTCTTCTTGCCCGATGGCCGGCCCTTCCCGCATCGCGACCTGATTGTATTTCTTTCGTTCTTCGTGATCGCGGTCACGCTGATCGGACAGGGACTAAGCTTGCCCTACCTGATCCGCCGCCTCAAGGTAGGTTCCAAATGGAATATTCTCAGCGAACAACAGCGCGTTCGTGCCGCCATGAGCGCTGCGGCAATGTCCGCCATCGATCGAATCATGGCGACCGAGAAGGCCCCGGTCGAGTGGGCCGATCTGCTCCGGGCTGAAATTGTCGACCGGATCTCGCTGGCCGCGCCGGATGGCGTGGAACGTCAACCGCGAGCAGAATTCATGTCGCGCCTACGCCATGCGGCGATCCAGGCCGAGCGCAAGGAAATGATCCGGATGTGGCATGACAACGAAATCAGCGACGAGGTGATGCGCCACCTCGAAGAGGTGCTGGATTACCAGGAAGCGCACCTCTGAGCGGAGACGGCGCGTCTTGTCGAACCGCCTCCGGTCAAGCCGGCAAATGGATTACTGAACCTTCTCTTCCGGCGCCTTGCTGTTGTTGTTCGAATGGGTCACATCAAGTTCTCTGGCCTTGGCCGGCTCGATGATCTCGAACAGGTTGACGACTTTCTTGACGCCACCGGTGGTTCGCGCCACGTTGATGGCCGAATCGGCTTCCGCCTGAGTGACCAAGCCCATCAGAAAGACTACGCCGGCTTCAGTGACCACCTTGACGTGAACCGGGTTGTATTTGCCCGAATCAACCGAACGGCTCTTGACCTTGGACGTGATAAAGGAGTCGTTGCTGCGCTCGGTGAAGGAACTGGTCGGGCCGACCACGAGCTCGTTGTACACTGCTGCGACATTGGGCACCAGGGAAACGATGCGTTCCGCTTCGGGCTTCTGGTCGGCGGAATACACTTCGCCGGACATCAGCACCTTGCGGTTATAGCTCGTGTAATTGACATGAATCTTGTCGCCCAGCTTTTCACCGACTCTGGCACTGGCTTTCCATTCAATGGTTTCATCTTCGGTCTGCGTGCCGAGCGAGCGTCGATCGATCGTGGCCAGCGCGCCGGCCGTGGCGCCGGCAACAACCACAGGGACACAGCCCTGCAAAGCAGGAAGGAAGGTGGCGCCGAGCAACAGGCCGGCGAGTATGCGTTTTCTCATTCTTCAACTCCTAAAAGAAGACAGTCGATCCCATCGCACAAACAATGGATGGTCAGGAGATGAACCTCCTGAATCCGTGCCGTTCGGTCCGAAGGCACGCAAATGTGTACATCGGCGTCACGCAACAAGCCGGCGATCTCGCCGCCTCCTCTACCGGTCAAGGCGACGACGCGCAGTTCGTTGTCATGCGCCGCGTGAATCGCTTCAATGACGTTGGCCGAGTTACCCGAGGTCGAAATGGCCACCAGTACGTCACCCGACTGGCCGAGCGAGCGCACCTGTTTTTCGAATATGGCCTTGAAACCATAATCGTTGGCAATGGCAGTCAGAATTGAACTGTCGGTGGTCAGCGCAATCGCCGCCAGCCCCTGGCGTTCCATTTCGAAGCGCCCCACCAGTTCGGCGGCCAAGTGCTGTGCATCCGCGGCCGATCCGCCATTGCCGCAGGTCAGTACCTTGCCATTGGCCAGCAAGCAAGCGACCATCGCTTCGGCGGCCTCGGCAATCGGGGCCGACAGTTGTTCAACCGCGTCGAGTTTAACCTGGGCACTATCCTGAAAGTGCTGGCTGATACGTGAAATCAAATCCATAAGTTACGGTGCTTGTATTGTGCCAGAGACGCCAAGTCTATCATCACAGGATCAGATAGACGGCAAACTCGACGCGCCGCCATGGGTTGGGATCGTCATTCAGTTTCAATACGCGCGCTTCGAGCGGCTCGCCGGCGTCCAGCGCTGCAGCCACGGCGCGGTTCTCGGCACGCGGCACGTAGCCGAGCGGGTTGCCGTTCCAATCCACACGTACCGCATTGCGATCATGGCGGTTGCGCGGTTCGCGAACAAGTGTCAGACGGTCGCCCGGCCGGATATCGGCCCACAACCGTTCAACCGCGTAATACTGGCTCCCAGCCAGGGGCGAACGCTGAATGAGGATTTTTACCGATTCGGCACCGGCATTCAGGGCGGCCAGCAGCGCGATGACAAACAAGTTAGCCCGCAGCAAAGGCATCGGGTATCCATTCGATATGGGTTTCCTGTATTTCGTCGCTTCCTTCCAGCAATACGCAGTCGAAGCGGCAATCGCGAGCGGCTTGGTCATGAAGCGCCAGATAGTGTTGTGCCGCCAGAACGATGCGCCGTTGCTTGGCTGGCGTGATGCTCGCGCTCGCGCCACCATAGCCGGCGTTGCGGCGCAGACGCACTTCGACGAAGACGAGCACATTTCCGTCACGGCAAACCAGATCGATCTCTCCGCAGCGACAGCGATAATTGCGCGTCAATACGGTCAATCCGCGCTTTGCCAGAAATCGCGCGGCGCATTCCTCGGCAAGTTTGCCGCTGACGTTGCCGGCACTCCTCGTGGTATCTTTGGCTTTCACTGTTTTCGTGCCCCTCCATGACGGAAGAATCCCCCGCATTATATGTAGTGCCGACGCCAATCGGGAATCTGGGCGACATGACGCTGCGCGCCATCGAAATCCTGCGCCAGGTGCCGTGGGTGGCCGCCGAGGATACGCGGCACAGCGGACCGTTGCTCAAGCACTACGGCAGCGATGCGCGCCTGATGCCCGCGCACGAACACAACGAAGAAGCCGCCGCGCAACAAGTCATCGCACGCCTGGACGGTGGCGAGTCGGTTGCCCTGCTGTCCGACGCCGGCACGCCGGCCATTTCCGACCCCGGCGCTCGACTGGTGGCGCGCGTACGCGCGGCGGGTTTTCGGGTCGTCCCCCTGCCCGGCGCCTGTGCCGCCATTTCGGCGCTCTCCGCATCCGGCCTTCCGGCGCCGCATTTCTTGTTTTACGGCTTTTTGCCCGCCCGCACGGCGCAACGTGAAACGACCTTGCGCGGATTGTCTGCGCTGCCTTACACCCTGGTGTTTTATGAAGCGCCGCACCGGATTCTGGAGACTGTCGAATCGCTGGCCGCTGTTTTCGGGCCGGATCGCACGCTGGTCATGGCGCGCGAGCTGACCAAACTCTTCGAAACGATTCACAGCGGCTTGCTCGGCAATGCCTACGACTGGCTGACCGCTGACGCCAACCGCCAGCGTGGCGAATTCGTGTTGCTCGTCTCCGGCGCGCAGGAGGCAGCGGACGATAGCGAAAGCGCGCGAGTGCTCAAGTTATTGCTTGGCGAAGGGCTTCCGGTCAAGCAGGCGGCGAAACTCGCGCACGCGATTACCGGGGCGAAGAAGAACGCGATGTACGAGATGGCGCTGGCCTTCATGCAGCATGCCGACGTTTCGGGCCGCCAAATCATCTAAAATCGGCCTATCCAATCCCAGGCTTTTGCGATGCGAATCACACCCACGGCCACCCCCACACTCACACCCACGCTTACCCTCACCCGCCCCGACGACTGGCACTTGCACCTGCGCGATGGTGACGCGCTCGCCGCCGTTCTGCCCGACACGGCGCGCCGGTTTGCACGGGCCATTGTCATGCCCAACCTGCGTCCGCCGATAACGACCGTCAGTGCGGCGGGAGCATACCGGCAACGCATCCTCGCCAGCCTACCCGCAGGGATGGATTTTGAGCCGCTGATGACCTTGTACCTCACCGATGCAACCCCGGTCGACGAGATCCGCCGGGCGTCGGAGAGCGGCTTTGTTCATGCGGTCAAGCTTTACCCGGCCGGCGCCACGACCAATTCCGACGCCGGGGTAACCGACCTCGAGCATTGCGACGCCGTTCTGGCCGAAATGGAAAAGCTCGGTTTGCCGCTGCTGGTTCATGGCGAAGTGACCGACCCGGCAATCGACGTTTTCGACCGCGAAAGCGTCTTCATCGAACGCGTGCTGCAGCCGCTGCTCGCGCGCCGCCCGGGCTTGCGTGTCGTCTTCGAACATATCACCACACAGGATGCGGTGGATTATGTCCTTGCCGCCGGAGCCAACCTGGCGGCAACCCTCACCGCGCATCATTTGCTGTACAACCGCAATGCAATTTTCACTGGCGGCATCCGGCCGCACTACTATTGCCTGCCCATACTGAAGCGCGAGAGCCATCGTCAGGCGCTGGTAAGTGCAGCGACTTCCGGCAACGACAAATTCTTTCTCGGCACCGATTCGGCCCCGCATGCGCTGCCGGCCAAGGAGTCGGCATGTGGATGCGCCGGATGCTACACGGCGCATGCCGCGCTTGAGCTTTATGCCGAGGTTTTCGAGGCAGCCGGGGCGCTCGACAAGCTGGAAGCCTTTGCCAGCTTCAATGGCGCCGACTTCTATCGGCTGCCGCGCAATACCGGTACAGTGACGCTGGAAAAGAACACCTGGGCGATACCGGATGCCGTCAATTATGCTGACGGCGACAAGCTGGTGCCGTTCCGTGCCGGCGAACCGGTACATTGGAAGCTCATCGCTTGACGATTGATCTGACTGCTTAGGGAGGTTATCCGTGAAATTCTCCAGCATCACGCGCCGGTGGCTGCCCCTGTTCCTGCTGCCCTTGCTTGCAGCCTGTTCCGACCAGCGCGCCAGCTTTGAAATCAAGGGCAGCGCGCATGCGCTCACCCTGATCCGGGTGACCGGCATGCCGTGGGACAAAACAGCGAAGTACACCATTGTCGCGGCGCGCATGCCCGACTGCATGCGGCGGCACCCCATGCCGGATGCCGGGCTGGAAGCCAGGGTGGAGGTGTACTCGCCGGGCAACGACGCCTGGATTCTCAAACAGGACGGACGCATGTACGTTGTCGAAACCCGCAGTTGCGAAGGATTTGCCGCGCTCGACAAAGCGCCGGAAGGCGGCGTGGGCCCACTGGCGGGCAGTTTCGAAATGCGCAACGATACGCTCGTGTTCACTGCCGCACCGAAAGTTGAACCGCCTCCGCAGCCAGCGGCGGCAGAGCCCGCCCCAGCAACGAACTGATTCCGGCGGACGCGACCGCGTATAATCGAACCGGGAAGTCGGTCAGGCAACCGCTGGGCGAGAGGTGAGCACTTCGGCGCAAGCCTCAGCCGAGAGGAAAGTCCGGGCTTCATAGAGCGAGATGCCGGTTAACGGCCGGGCACCGTGAGGTGACGGAAAGTGCAACAGAGAACAGACCGCCTAAGTCCGGGGCAACCCGGGCCGGCAAGGGTGAAACGGCGAGGTAAGAGCTCACCGCGTACGTGGTAACACGGACGGCACGGCAAACCCCATCTGAAGCAAGGCCAAATAGGGAAGCGCATGGCGTGGCTCGCGCCGCTTCCGGGTAGGCTGCTTGAGCGCACTGGCAACAGTGCGCCTAGAGGAATGGTTGCCCACGACAGAACCCGGCTTAACGACCGGCTTCCCCCTTTTTCGACCCGAGCTTGACTCACGCATCGTCCCATCCGGACAAAAAAAGCCCATGCACTGGTGTGCATGGGCTTTTGTGACTTCTACTCCGGCACGCCTGGCCGAAGTGATCGGCTTTTCGCCGTTGGGGTTGCTACACAATCATCTGTATCGAATGGCAGTGACAAAGAACCAAGAAGTCTCCTTGAAAAAACGGTTGGTGCACCACATTGAAACGCCGGACTCACCGCAGATCACGACGCACTTTCAATGTAGCTCATAAAAAGGAAAAAGCCAGGATTGAACCGCCCCCGGGAGCGAATGCCGGTTTGTGATTCAAATCGCGATTTCCGGCAGCGGCACGATCCGGTATCCGCGAGCGACCAGCGCCTGCCGCAAATGGCGTGCGACGCCTACCGCGTCGGGGTTGTCGCCATGTACGCAGATGCTGGCGATCGCAGTCGCGATGCGGGCGCCATTGACGGCAATCAATGCCCCGGCTTCCAGCATGGCCAGGGTGTGGGCGAGGCAGGCTTCGGCACCGTGGATCAAGGCGTCCGGCCGCGACCGGGGCACCAGTTGGCCGTCCGGCAGATAAGCCCGGTCGGCAAAAATCTCTTCCAGCACATTCAAACCGGCAGCATGTCCAGCGGCAAGGAGTTGCGAAGCCGCTGGCGCCAACAAGATCAGGCGGCGATCGATGGCCCGAATCGCCCGGCATACCGTATCGGCAACGCCGCGGTCGATACTGGCGAGGTTGTTCAAAGCACCGTGTGGCTTGACATGCGTGACTTGAGCCGCTTCCAGCGATGCCACGCCTGCCAGGGCGCCGATCTGGAATGCAATCTGGCCCTCCAGCTCGGCTGGGGAAAGCGTCATGGCGCGACGACCGAAGCCCTGCAAATCAGGGTAGCTCGGGTGAGCGCCGATCGAAACGCCGCGCGCCTGGGCCAGCCGCACGGTACGCCGCATGGTTTCGGGATCGCCGGCATGTCCCCCACAGGCAATATTGGCGGAGGCAACTATTTCGAGCATCGCGGCGTCGTCGCCCATGCTCCAGGGACCATAGCCTTCGCCAAGATCGGCATTGAGGTTAAGCCGCATGGTTGGCATCGATCACTCCATCAATCAGGTTGGCCGCATAGAGCGCGTCCGCATCGAACGCCGAATGACTGGGCCGCAGGCTGGCGATACGTGCAGCCAGCTCGGCCGCCGTTTGGTGACGGGCAGCGAGCGCCTGCCGCAGGTCGACCTCGACAAAGCGCAGCGCCTGACCCGGCAAAGCGTGCCCCAAGCGTGGCAAATCGGCACCGATCACGGTCGCAATGATCGGGTAGCCGCCGACGGTCTGGCAGTCGGCCAGTAGAACAATCGGCCGCCCATCACCGGGAACCTGTATTGCCCCCGGCGTCACGGCTTCCGAGACGATGTCGGCACCGTAGCGCGGATCGTGATCCAGGCGCAAGCCGTTGAGGCGCAAGCCCATGCGGTCGGCCTGATGGCTGACGACCAAAGCTTCGCTCGTCAACCTTGACCAGGCGAGGGTGGTGAAATGTTCTCGCTGCGGCCCGGCCAGTACGCGTATCGGGCTCCGATCCAGACGCGGCGGATCGGGCAATCTGAGTTCACGATCCCGAAGCGCGTCAGCCTCCCCCAATTGTTCCGGGCAACGTGCGATCTTTATCTTGTCTCCGATAGCCAGTTGCCGGCCCTCAAGACCGCCAAAGCGCGCACGTGCATAGGTCGAGCGGCTGCCCAGCACCAGCGGCACATCGACCCCCCCGGCAATGGCCAGATAGGCCACGCCGCCTTGCACCTCGCCCAGAATCAGCGTGTCGCCCGTCCGCAAATGATGGCTGGCCCAGGCATCGGCTGGACGCAGATCGCCATCCACCGATTCGATGCGACCATCGACAGATCCCGTCAATGCGATCAGCACCGGCGTCAAGGCGTGCAGCCGCGGCCCGACCAGGCGCATTTCGATGGTTGCCGCCGTCGGAGGATTTTGTACGAGCGCATTGGCCAATTGCAGAAAGACCGGGTCCAGCGCGCCCGAGAGCGGCACGCCGAGATGTCGGAACCCGGGTCGCCCCATGTCCTGCACCGTGGCATAACCGTTACATACGAGGATTTCGATCATGTCGCGAGAAACTTCGCGCGGGGCAATTCGCCTGCGTCTACTGCTGCGGCGAGGTCGGCGAATTCGTGTTTGCCGATCGGTGCAAACCGGACAGTATCGCCCGCCGCCAGCAGCGCGGGCCGTTCTGGCTGGTCAAGGTCGAACATCCGCAGGGGAGTTTGACCCAGCAGATGCCACCCTCCGGGACTCGGCCACGGATAGATGGCCGCTTGCGCACCCGCGATGGCGACGCTGTGGGGCGGCACGTCGCTTCGAGGGGTTGTCCGTCGCGGCAAACGCAGCCCTTCGGGCAACTCGCCAAGGTACGGGAAGCCCGGCATGAAGCCAATCATGAACACGGCCAGCTCGGCCCCACAAAGCGTTTCAACCACGGAGGATTCGCTGCGTCCTGTGGCGCGCGCGACAGTGGCCAGATCCGGCCCGTGCTCACCACCAAACAGGACTGGAATTTGCCAACGCGCCGCCAACGTGCCGACTGATGTGCCCTGGAAAAGTGTCAACTCGGCGGCACGGCACAGGTTTTCGGCCAGTTCGTCCCGGCTCAGGATTGCCGGGTCGTAGTGCACAGTCAGAGAACAATAGGTCGGCACCACGTCAGTGATCCCGGGCAACATGCCCAGCGCATCCCGTGCAGCAATGACGCGGGCGTTAAGCGCCACATCGACACGATCGCCCAGTTCCAATGTCAGCGCCGTGTCGCCAAGATCGCGAAGTCGTGGCTTCATCCCACCATGTGCTGCGGCAACCAGGTGATGATGGCGGGAAAAGCGTAAAGCAGGCCGACCGCCGCCATCATCAGGAGAAAGGCGGGGAGCGCGGTGCGAGCGATCCATGGCAATTGCTTGCCGGTCATCCCCTGAATGACAAACAGGTTGAAGCCGACGGGCGGCGTGATCTGCGCCATTTCGACGACCACCACTAGGAAGATGCCGAACCAGATCAAGTCGACGCCGGCGGCGACGATGGTCGGCTGGATCACGGCGATGGTCAGTACCACCATCGAAATACCGTCGAGAAAACAGCCGAGGATGATGAAGAAGATCATCAGTCCGAAGAGCAGGCCGAACTGGCCGAGGCCGAGGCTGGCGATCCATTCCGCAAGATGGCGCGGCAAGCCCATGTAACCCATGGCCAGTGTCAGGAAGGCGCTGCCGGCGAGGATCAGCGCGATCATGCAATACAGGCGCGTGGCGCCCAGCAGGCTGTCGCGGAAGGTGGCCCAGGTAAGCGAGCGCTGCGCCGCCGCCAGCAGCAGGCTGCCGACCACACCCAGTGCCGCGGCTTCGGTCGCGGTGGCAACGCCAGCATAGATCGAGCCGAGTACCAGCGCGATCAGCAAGACCACCGGAATCAGATGGCGCGAGGCATAGAGCTTCTGGCTGAGGCTGGTCTTTTCCGTGGCCGCGGGAACGGCATCCGGATTGAGCAGAGCCCAGACCACGATCCAGCCCATGAACAGGGTGGCCAGCATGATGCCCGGCAGCACGCCGGCGATGAACAGCTTGGCGATCGACACTTCGGCCGCAACCCCATAGACGATCATGATGATCGAGGGTGGAATCAGCAGGCCCAGCGTGCCGGCGCCGGCCAGCGTGCCTATGGTGATGCCTTCCGGATAGCCGCGCTTCTTCAGCTCGGGCAGCGTGATCTTGCCGATCGTGGCGCAGGTCGCCGCCGACGAACCGGAAACTGCGGCAAAGATGCTGCAACCGATTACATTGACATGAAGCAGGCGCCCCGGCAGTTTTTCCAGCCAGGGGGCCAGGCCCTTGAACATGTCTGATGACAGGCGAGTACGAAACAGGATCTCGCCCATCCACAGGAACATCGGCAGGGCGGTCAGTGTCCACGACGACGAAGCACCCCAGATCGTCACCGCCATCGCGTCGCCGGCAGCGCGAGCGGTGAACAGTTCCATGCCCAGCCAGCCGACGCCGAGCAAGGCCAGTCCGATCCAGATGCCGCTGCCAAGCAGGACGAACAGTGCAAGGATCAGGCCCAGAGTGATTGCCAAGTCCATGACTTACTCGCTCCTGACAGGTTCACCGCCCGCAGCCCGGTGGCGCGGTCTTTCGCCGCGCAGTACGGCGACCAGTTCGTCGGTGATCGCGAGGGCAAAAATCGCGCTGCCCAGCGCCATGCCCAGTTGCGGAATCCATAGCGGCGTGGCGTCGGTGCCTTGCGAGACGTCGTTGAATTGATAGGACTGCCAGACCAGGCGCATGGAGAACCAGGCCAGCAGCAGCGCACAAAACAGTCCGGCGACATGGCTCCAAAGTTCCAGCGCGTGCCGCGTTCGCGGACCGGCATGATCGAGAATCAGCGTGACGCGGATGTGTTCGCCACGCTTCAGCGTGTGTCCGAGGGCCATGAAAGCCGCGGCCGCCATGCAGTAGCCGGCGTAGGCGTCGGTGCCGTGCACATGAAAATCCAACAGACGCCCGCCGATAGAAAGCAGGATCATCGCCAGGGTGCCGATCATGAACAGCGCCGCCACCCAGGCGGCGCCGCCGTAGATACGGTCGAGCGTGCGTCGCAGCGACACGCAGCTACTTCCGGTAGGCGTCGAGAATCGCCTGCCCTTCGGCTCCGGCGGTTTTCTGCCATTCGCCGATCATCGTGTCGCCGACCTTTTTCAGCTCGGCCTTCAATGTGGCCGAAGGCGCGGCAACGTTCATGCCGTTCTTGGTCAGTTGCTCGAGGTAGAACTTGGTCTTCTCCTCGCTGACTTTCCAGCCCCGGGCTTCCGCTTCGCCGGCGGCCTTCAGCAACGCGTCCTGGCTCGGCTTATCAAGCGCGTCGAAGGCTTTTTGCGATACCAGCACGGCATTCTTCGGCAACCAGGCCTGGGTATCGTAGAAATACTTGACCTGTTCCCACACCTTGCTGTCGTAGCCTGTGGCACCGGAGGTCATGAAGGCGGCAACGGCGCCGGTGGCCAGTGCCTGCGAAAGCTCGGCGGCCTGAATAGTGACGGGCTGGGCACCGACCAGTTCGGCGATGCGCGAGGTCTGCGGGCTGTAGGCGCGCCATTTGACGCCCTTCAGATCGGCCGCCGAGTTGATCGGCTTCGCCGCGAAGATTCCCTGCGGTGGCCAAGGCACGGAGAACAGGATCTTCAGTCCCTGCTTGGCCAGCAGGGTCTCCATCGCCGGCTTTTGCGAGGCCGCGAGCTTTTTCGCTTCGGCGTAGGAGGTCGCAAGGAAGGGAACGTTGTCGGTACCGAATAACGGGTTCTCGTTGGCGTAACCGCCGAAAATAATCTCGCCGATCTGCGCCTGGCCGCCTTGCACCGCGCGCTTGATCTCGTTGGCCTTGTACAGCGAGCCGCCAGGATGCACGGTAATCTTCAGCTTGCCGGCGGTAGCCTTGTCCACGTCGGCGGCAAACTGGGAAATGTTCTCGGTGTGAAAGTTGGCGGCCGCATAGCCGGTGGGCATGTCCCAAACGGTTTGGGCCGAAACGGTTGGGGACGCAAAACCGATAGCGGCGGCTGCGATGAGCGTGCAGAGGCGTGTATTCATCATCGGACTCCTCATGAAATTAAGAATCAAAGGGATTTGCGTCTATGACGTTAATAATTTATTTACACGTTGTCAATATAATGTTGAAATATCACTGTCGAATCGGGATTGTGAGATACTGCCATGGTGAAAAGACAGCCGGAAATCAAAACAGCCGTGCGCACCGTGATTACCGGGCCCGAGGTAAGCCGCATCGTCTCCGCAGAACACCTGGTATCGGAGAAGTGCCCGGAACTGTCCGAACTTGAATTCGGGCTCATTATTGCCAGTCATGCCTTCGGACGCTGGATGACGCGGTGCATGGCCGGTGCCGGGGTGAAGGACATGACCGAGACGGAGATACTCGTCGTGCATCACGTCAACCATCGCGACCGCGAAAAGAAGTTGGCCGACATCTGCTTTGTCCTCAACATCGAAGACACCCATGTCGTATCCTACGCGCTGAAAAAACTCGCCAATCTGGGCCTTGTCTCGGGCAACCGACGCGGCAAGGAAGTATTTTGGTCCACCACCGAGGCGGGACAGGCGCTCTGCGAACGCTATCGACAGGTTCGCGAAGCCTGTCTGATGCCGGGCTTTGCCGGTGCGCAGGATGAAAACCAGCGCATCGGCGATCTGGCACGCTTTCTGCGCACCTTGTCCGGCCGCTACGATCAGGGCGCACGGGCAGCTTCTTCGATTTGAGGAACGGTCCGACAAGCGCTCGAGAATTGATCAAGATCATGCGCTTTGAACGCACGCTGGGTATACTTGCGGCTTCATTTTGAGAGAATTCCGATGCCGCACGCGAACGTTCCCGAACTGGTTTGTCCCGCCGGAAGTCTGCCCGCGCTCAGGGCCGCAGTCGACAACGGCGCAGACACGGTTTATTTCGGCTATAAGAACGATACCAACGCGCGCAATTTTGCCGGCCTGAATTTTGACCATAAAGCGATGGTCGAGGGCATCCGATATGCCCACTCGCATGGCAAACACGTGTTGATGGCCATCAATACCTTTCCCCAGCCAGGACGTGAAGCCGACTGGCGCAGTGCCGTCGATGGCGCTGCCGATCTCGGCGTTGACGCCGTCATTCTGGCCGATGTCGGCTTGCTCGACTATGCCAGCACTCACCACCCCGATTTGCGTCTGCATCTCTCGGTGCAGGGCTCGGCGACCAGCTATGAAGCGGTGAATTTCGCCCATCGCGAGTTTGGCGTGCGGCGCGCTGTGTTGCCGCGCGTGCTGACGCTGGCCCAGGTCGAACAGGTGATCCGAAACACGCCGGTCGAGATCGAGGTCTTCGGCTTTGGCAGCCTGTGTGTGATGAACGAAGGGCGCTGCTGGCTTTCATCCTATGCGACGGGCGAGTCGCCCAATACGGTGGGCGCCTGCTCGCCGGCCAAGTATGTGAAGTGGGACAAATCACCCGGACAGATGTCCACGCGGCTTAACGGGATTCTCATCGACCGCTACGCCGACAACGAGCCCGCCGGCTATCCGACCTTGTGCAAAGGGCGATTCGAGGTCAACGACGAAACCTACTACGCGCTGGAAGAACCGACCAGCCTTAATGTGCTTGAGATCCTGCCGGAAATCGCCCGGATCGGCGTCTCGGCGATCAAAGTCGAAGGACGGCAGCGCAGCCCGGCCTATGTTGCCCAGGTGACAAAAACACTGAGAGCAGCGCTCGACGCGCTGACCAGCGATAGTGAGCGCTACCACGTCAAGCCGGCGTGGCAGGCAGACCTGGCCAAGGTTTCCGAAGGCAACCAGGCAACGCTTGGCGCCTACAACCGGCCGTGGCGTTAATGTTTTGAACTGCATTCAACACAGAGATTTTTCTGTTTTTTCTCCGTGAACTCCGTGTCTCTTTGTTCTCCGTGTTGTAAGAGGTTTTACCCATGAAACTCGCTTTAGGCCCCCTGCTTTACTTCTGGCCGAAACACGACGTTCTCGAGTTCTACGCCGAAATGGCCCAGATCGACGCCATCGATATCTTTTACGTCGGCGAAGTGGTCTGCTCCCGCCGTCAGCAACTGCGCACCAGCGACTGGATCGGTTTGGCGCGCGATCTTGCCGACGCCGGGAAGGAAGTTGTTGTCTCCGCACAGGCGCTGCTCGAATCGGAAAGCGACCTCAAGGCGCTGCGTCGCATCATGGATGAATTGACGGAAATGCATGGCTGCAAGCTCGAAGCCAACGATCTCGGCGCGGTCAACCTCGCTGCCGGACGGCCCTTCGTCGCCGGACCACACCTCAACATTTACAACGCGGCGACCTTATCGACCTATGCCCGCTTTGGCATGCAACGCTGGGTGCCGCCGCTGGAAGCGGATCGAAAACTGATCGAAACGCTGCACAAACACTGTCCGGCGGGAATCGAAACGGAAGTCTTCGTTTATGGGAAATTGCCGCTCGCCTTCTCGGCGCGTTGTTTCACTGCCCGACACTTCGACCTGAACAAGGACGACTGCCAGTTCAAGTGCCTCGATCACCCCGAAGGGATGACGCTGCGGACCCGGGAAGGCCAGCCTTTCCTGGCGATCAACGGCATTCAGACGATGTCGGCACAAACGTATAACCTGCTCAACGAGGTTCCGGAAATGTTGACGATGGGTATCGACATCCTGCGCCTCAGTCCGCAGCAGAAGCACATGCCCGCCATTGTCGCCGCCTTCGACGCGGCACGGCGCGGCCAATCCGGATCGCCAGACATGACGGGATGGGCGTCCGAGGGTCTGGTCGATGGCTATTGGTTCGGCGCTGCCGGAATTGCCTCGCATCATCCGGGGGCAGTGGCTCAACAACAGATGACGCAACAGTGACTGACAACACGACGAGGAGTTTGAGCATGTCCGAAATCATCCGCAGGCCATTCAGTATTCCCCGCTTCACGCTTCCGACCGTGTTTGCGGTTGTCGGCAGCAAGCTGCCGCAATGGCCGCATGCCGTGGCGTTGACGGCCGGACTGAACGTCCTGGTCAAAATGAAGCTGCTGCCGCAGGACAGCCTTGAACTGCTGGAAGAACGCCGCTTCGTCGTCGATGTACTCGATAGCGGCGGTCGCGCCTGTTTTACCTTTCGTGACGGACTGTTCCGACCGCTGTTTTCGTGGCCGGAAACACCCGATCTGGTGTTTAGCGCCAATCTGTCGGCCTTCCTGCAGCTCCTGGCCCGTCAGGAAGATCCGGACACCTTGTTCTTCAACCGCGAACTGTCGATCGAAGGCGATACCGAACTCGGTCTGGTCGTGAAGAACATGCTCGACGCCGTGGAGTGGCCCAAGCTGCCCCGGTTGCCCGGACTGGCGAGCCTCTTTTCTTTCCGTCATTGAAACGTCTTTCTTAACAACAAGCAGTATATTTTTTTGCCCGCAGGAGTCAGCGCATGCCGATCTGGAACAAGGAAGCTGAATGCGCCTCGAATGAGGCCAGAGAGAAGCAGCAACTGGAGCGACTGCAGAAGACAGTTGAACGGGTTTACGCACGCGTGCCCTTTTACCGCGAAAAACTCGATCGAAGCGGCATCAATCCCGATTCGATCACCTCTCTGAAGGACATCGCCAAGCTGCCGTTCACCGCCAAGCACGAGCTTCGGCAAACCTACCCCTACGGCCTGCTGGCCTGCGACCCAAGCGATCTGGTCGAGATTCACACCTCGTCAGGCACCACCGGCACTCCGGTGGTTGGCGCCTACACGCAGGCGGATATCGAGATGTGGTCGGATGTCATGGCGCGCACGCTGGCCATGGCCGGTTGCGAGAAGTCGGATACGGTCCAGATCGGTTACGGCTATGGCCTGTTTACCGGCGGCCTGGGATTCCATTACGGGGCGCGTCGCATCGGTGCCAATATCATTCCGATTTCTTCGGGCAACACCAGGCGCCAGTTAATGACCATGCGCGACTTCGGAACGACTCTGCTGACGTGCACGCCTTCGTATTCTCTTTTTCTCGCCGAAGCCGCGCAGGAAGAAGGCATAGACTTCCGTGAATTGCCGCTCAGGGCCGGTTGCTTCGGCGCTGAACCCTGGAGCGAGAACATGCGCGTCGAAATCGAGAGCAAGCTCAACATCAATGCGTATGACTGCTATGGGCTGACCGAGTTGATCGGCCCCGGCGTTGCCTCGGAATGCGAGCACAAGAACGGTCAGCACTTCAACGAAGATTATTTCTATCCGGAAATTGTCAACCCCGAAACCGGCGAAGTCCTGGCCGACGGCGAAAAAGGCGAGTTGATCATCACCAGCCTGCAGCGCGAAGGCACGCCGCTGCTGCGCTATCGGACCCGCGACATCACCTACCTGATGCGCGAGCCCTGCGCCTGCGGTCGCACTTCGGCACGCATTCACCGCCTCCTTGGACGCACCGACGACATGATGATCATCCGCGGCGTCAACTGTTTCCCGTCGCAGATCGAAAACGTGCTGATGCGTATCGAAGGGACTCAACCGCACTACCAGATCGTCATCGACCGTGGCGTCACCCACCTCGACGAAATCGAGATCCAGGTCGAAGTCGAGGAAGCCATCTTCTCCGATCTCACGCGCGGCATGGAGCAGTTGAGGAAACGTATTCACAGCGAATTGAAGAGCGAACTGGGCATCAGCGCTCACATCAAACTCGTCGAACCGCGATCAATCACCCGCAGCGAAGGCAAGGCCCAGCGCATCATCGACAAGAGGAGTCTCTGATGATTATCAAACAGATTTCCATCTTCATGGAGAACACCATGGGGCGGCTAGCCGATGTCACGGCCTTGCTGGCCGGGGCAGGCATCAACCTGCGTGCGCTGTCCATCGCCGACACCGCCGAATTCGGCATTCTGCGCATGGTCGCCGACCAGCCCGACATGGCCGTCCAGTTGCTCAAGGACGCCGGCTTTACCGCTCGTGAGACCGATGTCATCGGCGTCGAAGTGCCCGATCGCCCCGGCGAACTTGCCCGTATCATGGCCTTGTTCCGCACCGAGGGCGTCAATATCGAATACCTCTATGCCTCGCTCGAACACCAGTCCGACAAGGCGGTGATCATCCTCAAGGTCGACGACATCAACGCCGGACTGGCGATTCTGGAAGATCACGGTTTCGTAACGAACCCGTCGTTTTGATACCAGGCGCAGGCCATGTTTGAGCGTATCGGGCGGCTGAACAGCGCACGACGGGCACTGCCTGCGAACCCGCTCTTCCGGCAATTACGGGGAAGAAAGAACCGCCCACAACTCAGCACAGGGACGCCCTCTGCAGCAGAGGGTATTGACTGCCTCAACCCGAGAATGGGCTCACGGAAACGAGATCGTCGACTTTGCTTATACGACGTATCCGGCGATGGCGATATAGTGCGCCGCGCTACCGCCCATGACAAAAAGATGCCAGATGCCGTGCCAGTGTTTGAAACGCTCGTCATAGGCATAAAAAACGATGCCCAGAGTATAGAGCAGCCCGCCCCCGGCCAGCCACATCAAGCCAGCGGTTTCAAGATGCTTGAGCATGGGCTTGCTGGCGACGAGAACCCCCCAGCCCATGACCGCGTAAATAATCAGCGACCCGATTCGTGCTTCGGAGCCCGGTTTGAATTCCTGCAGCATGCCGACGATGGCCAATCCCCACACCACACCGAGCAGCGACCAGCCCCAAGGCCCACGCAGCGTGACTAGACAGAAGGGCGTGTAGGTTCCGGCAATGAGCAGATAGATGGTCAGATGGTCGAGCTTGCGCAAGACGACCTTGGCCCGTCCCTTCAGGCTGTGATACAGCGTTGATGTCGTGTACAGAAGGATCAACGCGGCGCCGTATATCGAAACGCTCACAATTTTCCACGGATCTCCCGCTGCCGCTGTCCTCACGACCAGAGTCACAGCACCGACTACCGCAAGCACGGCGCCAAAAAGATGCGTCCAGGCATTGAATCTTTCGCCACGATACATGGTGCACTTCCTTCACCGACCATGAAAAACATGATCTTAACGAAACAATGTGCCCCAATCGGAAAATGCGTTGCCACGCGCTAGAATGTGCCGGTGATTCAGGCCAACCAAGCTGGCTAAGCGATCGATGACAATCGTCGAGACAAGCACTGCCAAGGCATTCGACATTTCGCGATTGGTATGGCAATGTAATCCTGATGCCGCACGCTGCCGCGCCGGAGTCGTTCGATGACAGAGTTCATATCGCTGTTTGTTGCCCTGATTATCAGGCACTGGGAAGTTCTATACAGTCTGCTTGTGGTGGTCGGGCTGGTCATTTACGCTGCCGCTTCGCATAGCCTGCACCAGCGCCGACACCCTTCGGCGGCTATCGCCTGGGTTTTGGGCATTGTGCTGCTTCCCTATATAACACTGCCTTTGTACCTCGCGTTTGGCAGCCGAAAGGTGCTCACCAAACGCGCCGCACATGCTGGTTGGAAGAATGCTGCGGTCACCACGCCGGCGACGCACGCCACAGCAGCGCGCGCGCAGCAGCTCGGCATGGCGATGGGCTTGCCCGAACCGGTGGCCCACGAAGGCCTCAACATTCACCAGGACGGCACACAGGCGCTGAATGCGTTGCGACGCATCATCGACGGTGCACAACATACGCTGGAGCTTTCGACTTTCGTCTTCGGACGGGATGTTCTCGGCGATGAAATAGCCGAAAGGCTCAAGCAAATCGCACGGTCGGGCGTCAGGGTGCGTCTGCTGATCGACGGCATCGGCATCTATATCGGTGGCTATCCTGATTTGAAAGGCTTTGCTGAGGCTGGCGTCGAAGTGGTTCGTTTTGTTTCTCCGTTTCGCTCGCCCAAGCGAGGCCGTACCAATCTGCGCAACCACCGTAAAATGGTCATCGCGGATGGGCTGCACTTATGGTGCGGCGGAAGAAACCTTGCCGCCGAATACTTTGAGGGTGATCCTCGCCCGATTCTGGGGCGCAAACCCTGGCTTGACCTGAGTTTTGACCTGCGAGGAGAACTCGCCAGGCAGGCGCTGCACCAATTCGAGCAGGATTGGTCTTTTACGACCGAACGCCCGATGCCTGCGAATAGCCATTCTGTGGTGCCTTCATCGCCCGATTCGGACGCTTTGGCGCAGTTGGTCGCCAGTGGCCCTGATCAACCTGACGACACCATTTTTACCCTCCTGGTTTCGGGCTGCTTTACCTCGGAACGGCGCATTCTGGCGGCGACTCCCTACTTCGTGCCTGATACCGCGCTGCTGACGGCACTGACGCTCGCGGCACGACGGGGGATAGAAATCGATCTGGTGCTGCCGGAACGATCAAATCATCGCTTGGCGGATTACGCGCGCCACCGTTCGCTGCGCGATCTGGCTGGGGCTGGCGCTAGAGTATGGTTGCATCCTCGGATGATTCACGCCAAGGCCGTATTGATCGACGAAGAACTGGCCCTTGCCGGGTCGGCAAATCTCGACGGACGCAGCCTGTTTCTCAATTACGAAATGATGGTTGCCTTCTACGACCACCAATCTGTTCGCGGTTTTTCGCAATGGGTCGATGCGCGGCGCCTGGAATCCGTGCCTTACGTCGCTCGCCGTCCGGGTATGCTGCACGAGCTGGCTGAAGGCATAATCCTGTGGCTGGCCTTCCAGCTCTGATCAACAGTCATGATTTGGCGCTGCGGCGTTGACGGTGTTGAGAATATGGCGGGTATGCAGCGCAATCATCAGCTCTTCGTTGGTCGGGATCACCCAGACCGGTATCCGGCTCCCTGACCTACTGATGCGCGGACCGCCGGCAGCGTTAGCGACCGGGTCGAGCTCTACCCCGAGCCAGGCAGCGACCTGACAGACACGCTCACGGATCGGCGCAGCGTGCTCGCCTATGCCGGCGGTAAACACCAGGGCATTGAGCCCTCCCAGAGCGGCGGCGAGCGAACCCAATTCCCGGCCAATGCGGTAAACAAATAAGTCAATCGCGAATTCCGCCTTTGGATCGGTGGAATCAAGCAAGGTGCGCATGTCGCTGGACACGCCCGAGACTCCAAGTAGTCCCGATTGCTGGTAGAGTAGTTTTTCGATGGCGCGAACATCCATCTTCAACTCATCCATCAGATAGAGAACGACGCCAGGGTCCAGGTTGCCGCAACGCGTGCCCATCGGCAACCCATCCACTGCGGTGAACCCCATGGTACTGGCCACGCTGTTGCCATTCTGGATGGCGCACATGCTGGCGCCGTTACCGAGGTGCAACACCACGGTGCGTCCCTGTGCGGCGCTCGGGTCGTACTTCGCCAGAACCGAAGCGATGTACTCGTAGGACAAGCCGTGAAAACCATAGCGGCGCACTCCCCGCTCCGTAATCGCGGAAGGCAGGGCAAAAGCTTGCGCCACCGCTGGCTGTCCCCGATGAAAAGCGGTATCGAAGCAGGCCACCTGGGGCAACTCCGGCCGGTCGGCCAGCATCAAGCGAATCGGTGTCAGATTGTGCGGTTGGTGCAGCGGTGCCAGCGGTATCAATTTTTCAAGATCTGCAACAATTCCGTGGGTTAGCCGAACCGGTGCCGCATAGTCGAGGCCGCCATGTACCACGCGGTGGCCGACTGCGGCCAACCGGTGCGGCCCGAGATGGCCACGCAGGAAATCGGCCAAGTAGCTCAGTGCGCCGTCGTGGCCGAGCGCTTCTTCAGACGCCCACTGTTTATCGCCGATGACGGTCCCAGTGGCATCCTTGGCTTTGAACTTTGGCGAGGTGTATATCCCTTCGAGCTGCCCGCCGAGAAACAGCTCAAGCGACTCGCCGCGTTCCAAAAACAGTGAGAACTTGATGCTCGAAGAACCCGCGTTGAGAACCAGAATCGCGTCGCTCATCACGCCACCGCCTTGACCGCGTTCCCGCGTCGGGGCCTGGGCGTTCTAGCCAGTGCGACGGGTTTGGCCATGGTCAAAGGCACACGAATAAACGCAAATGTATTGTCCACACTGCAGGTCCAGTTTGGCGGGCGCACGATGTCGCATTAATGGCGGTTATCATATTTCAGATGAGGGTCTACTGCTGGGAATAACCGGTAAAGGGTCCAAGAACTTCAGGAACAAAGATCTGAATTAGACTGTACGGGCAAACTCAAGTTGAAGGAGTAAATGATGGAATACGAATCAAATGACGCTGGCGTGATTTCGGTCATCATTGAACGCCTGGAAGAGCAACAACTGCCGCGCGCGCTTGACCTAAAAGACAAGGTAGATCAGGGTGGCCTGCTCGATGACATGGATATCGGTTTTCTGGAACGTGTGTTCGCCGAAACCAATGAGGCGATGCCGTTGCTGGAACGTCACCCGGAGTACCAGCTTCTGGCGGCCAAAGTAACGAACCTTTATCACGAGGTGATGACGAAGGCATTAGAGAACGAAAAGAAATAAGGTCGGGTACGGAAAATGCAGCCAGGAGGTATTATTTGCTGCCCGGCATTTCTTCAAGTTTCTTCTCGATCTTGGCCAGGGGCACAGCTCCCGGAACGCGCTCGCCATCGGCAAAGAAAAGGGTCGGCGTTCCGGATATGTTTAACCTACGGCCCAGTTCAACCGTTTTTTGGACTGCGCTCGTGTCGCAGTCGCCATTGCCTGGAGGCGCCTTTCCCTCCAGCATCCAATCGTTCCAGGCCTTCCCCTTGTCGGCCGCGCACCAGATCTGCTTTGATTTGACCAGTGAATCGGGCGAGAGAATCGGGTAAAGGAAGGTGTACAGCGTAACGTTATCCAGTTTGGCCATTTCCTTCGCCAGCTTCTTACAATAGCCGCAGTTCGGGTCTTCGAATGAAGCGAGCACGCGTTTGCCATCGCCATGTACGCGTTTAACCGCAAGTTCAAGCGGCAGTTCGGAAAACTTGATTGCCGCAAGCTTCTGCAACCGTTCTGCGGTTACGTTTTTCATGGTCGCGCCATCGATCAGCGTTCCGGCCAAAATTGCCGTAATCTTCTCGTCGGTGTAGAGAATTTGGCCTTCGGCATAAACCTCGTACAGTCCGAGATAGGGACTCTTGCTAACGCTGGCCACCTTGCTGCCCAGTTTGGCCTCGATCGCCTTCTTGACGCTGGCCTCATCAGCGTGGACGGGCAGACTAAATGCGCTTGCCAGAGCGAGCGTAAGCAAGAGTTTCAGCATGGTGTTTCTCCGGTTAAACACGAAGGTTAAATGGCGCCGATGGCGTAACGTACCAACATGTTCTTCATGACTGGCAAGGCATTGGTCAGACTCATGCCGACATTGCGCAAGGGTTTCAGTCCCGGAAGTTTCTCACGAAACAACCGGTGCAATGTGTGAGTTGTGTACTGCATCAAGACCGTTTCTTCACGTCGAGCGCGCTGGTAGCGGCGTAACAGACGTTCGCTTCCGATATCC
>WBZP01001286.1_pt1 | contig 31533 bp, 15 predicted proteins | sample 5204301 | NCBI WGS metagenome assembly WBZP01 (sample SAMN12412401, study PRJNA552823) | activated sludge metagenome | isolation source: activated sludge from nitrification reactor of wastewater treatment plant... | place: USA: Pennsylvania | collected 2017 | reverse complement strand
GCATTCCAGCATTCCGCTATACTGAAGCTGGACCATCGGCAGCCTCCTTGCATATGAGGGATGAGCAAACCGATCATATGCGAACCAGCCTCCGATGGTCCAATTGTTACTACATGAAAGAGCCCTGGGGCATTTGACAGTGCCTGCGAACATGTGTATAATCCGCTGGTGTGTGCCCGATCCCCGATAGCTCAACGGTAGAGCGGCTGACTGTTAATCAGTAGGTTCCAGGTTCGAATCCTGGTCGGGGAGCCAGCATCACAAAGCCTTCGGAGCGTGTTTGCTTCGGGGGCTTTTTCGTTATAGAGTGCCATCTTCTGTGCAATGCGCGCATCTCTGTTGCTTGGTGATAGGCGCGCTGCCCACACACCTGATGCTGTGCCGCGCCACCGTGCCCGCTTGCAACTCGTGCCGTCTAGCGTCCAATGCCCGGTCTGTAGTGAGAAAGCAACATCAGCACTATGAATGATCGTGAACTGAATCTACGCCAGGTCTTTGCCATTGCTGGCCTGGTATGCGTCGCTCTGTCGATTGGCGCAATCTTCGTCGCTCCTGGCACCTTCTGGAACTGGGGGCTGCTGCTGGTTGCGCTGGTGTTCCTGTTCCTCTCGCGCCGCGCAAGGTAGCCGCCCGCCCTGGTTGCAAATTCCGCCGTTCCGCATACCATAGGTGCAACCGTATTGTACGAAGCGAGTGCATCTGTGACATGTACCCCTACAGCGGCGGCGCAGACCGCCCACACGCTCTATGGCATCGCCGCAACCGCCCAGCCGCTTCCCGGCGAGTACGACGACAACTTCCACCTGCGCGCTACCGACGGCACGGCGTATGTGCTGAAGATTATGCACGCCCGCCGCGAGGCCGCGCTGATTGAGGCGCATTGTGCGGCGCTGGCACACCTGGCCGCGCGCGCGCCCGAGCTAGCGCTGCCGCGCGTGCTGCCCACATTGGCAGGCGAATGGCTCACGACCCTGACTGATGGCGATGGTGTGGCACGGCTGGTATGGATGCTGAACTATCTGCCTGGCGAGCTGTTTGCCCATGCGCGCCCACAAACGCCTGCGCTGCGCCACAGCCTGGGCCAGCTACTAGGGCGCGTGGATACGGCGCTGCGCGATTTCGCGCACCCGGCGGCGCACCGCGAGCTGAAGTGGGATTTGCTGCGCGCCAGCTGGATTCGCGACGCGCTGCACTATGTCGCCACCCCCGCGCGGCGCGCGCTCGTTGAGCGGGCGCTGGCGCTGTACGATGCGGTTGCGCCGCTGCTGCCGGGCCTGCGAAAAAGCATCATCCACGGCGACGCGAACGATTATAACGTGCTGGTTGGGCCGCCGGGACTCGACCGCGCGGTGGTAAGCGTGATTGATTTCGGCGACATGATGCACACGGCGACGGTAAGTGAGCTGGCGATTGCAGCGGCCTATGCCGCGCTGGGCCAGCCCGATCCGCTGGCGGCAATCGCGGACGTGACGGCGGGTTACCATAGCGCGCTGCCGCTCGAAGAGCCCGAGATCGCCGTGCTATTCGTGCTGGTGTGTACGCGCCTGGCGGTGAGCGTGGTGAACTCGGCACAAGGTGCTAGCCAGGCACCCGACGACCCCTACGTCACGATTAGCGAGGCACCAGCATGGGTCGCGCTTGAGCGCTTACTGGCGCTCAACCCACGCTTCGCCCACTACACCCTGCGTGCGGCCTGTGGCCTGCCGCCAGTGCCGCATAGTGCCGCCATCGTCGCATGGCTGCGGGCGCAGGATTGTGCCCCGGTGCTGGATAGCGACCCGCGCAGCGCGCCGAGTGTGGTGTTCGACCTGAGCGTGGGCAGTTTGCTGCTGGGCGCTGATCCAGCCGCTGCGGCGACGCCTACGCTGACCGAGGCGCTGTGGCGCGAAATGCGCGAGCAGGGCGCGGCGCTGGGCATTGGCCGCTACGACGAGCCGCGCCTGATCTACACCAGCCCGGCCTTCGCCGCAGGTGCGGGCGCGCTGGATGAGCACCGCACAATTCACCTGGGTATCGACCTATGGCTCGATGCGGGCGCGCCGGTGTATGCCCCGCTGGCGGGCAGCGTTGCGCTGGTGGCGAACAACGCCGCGCCGAAAGACTATGGCCCGCTGGTGGTGCTGCGCCACGTTACCGACGATGGTACGCCCTTCTTTACGCTCTACGGCCACCTGGGCGAAGAAACACTGGCGCTGGTGCAGCCCGACCAGGCCATCGCACGCGGCCAGCAGATTGGCGTGATAGGCGCGCCGCCAACCAACGGCGACTGGCCGCCGCACTTGCACTTCCAGCTCATCACCGACATGCTTGAGCTGGGGCGCGATTTCCCCGGCGTGGCCTACGCCAGCCAGCGCGACCTATGGCGCAGCCTCTCGCCCGACCCAAATGTAATCCTGGGCATCCCAGCCGAACGCTTCCCCGCGCCCGCGCCGAGCCTGGGCGCAACGCTGGCGGCGCGCCGCGCGCGGCTGGGTGGCAACCTGAGCGTTTCGTACCGCGCGCCGCTGAAGATCGTGCGCGGCTGGCGGCAATACCTCTATGACGACACCGGGCGCGCTTTTCTCGATGTGTACAACAACGTGCCGCTGGTGGGCCACAGCCACCCGCGCGTGGTGCGCGCCGCCCAGGCCCAACTGGCCCTGCTGAACACCAACACGCGCTACCTGCACGACAACATCGTGTGCTACGCCGAGCGCCTGACCGCACTAATGCCCGCACCGTTACGCGTGTGCTACTTCCTCAACTCGGCCAGCGAGGCTAACGAGCTAGCGCTGCGTCTGGCGCGCACCTTCACCGGCCAGCGCGACATAATCGTGCTCGACGCGGCCTACCACGGCCACACCAACGCGCTAATCGACATCAGCCCGTACAAGTTCAATGGGCCGGGCGGTGCGGGCCAGCCCGATTGGGTGCATATCGCGCCTATCCCCGACGATTACCGTGGCCAATACCGCCGCGGCGACCCGGCGGCGGGGCCGAAATACGCTGCGCACGTGGGCGAGCTGGTCGCGCAGCTTCAGGCGCAGGAGCGCGGCCTGTGCGGCTACATCGCCGAAACGCTGCCGAGCGTTGGCGGGCAAATTGTGTTCCCGCCCGGCTACCTGGCCGAGACGTACAAATACGTGCGCGCGGCGGGTGGTGTGTGCATCGCCGACGAGGTACAGGTTGGCTTTGGCCGCCTGGGCACGCATTTCTGGGGCTTCCAAACCCAGGATGTGGTGCCCGACATTGTGGTACTCGGCAAGCCAATCGGCAACAGCTTCCCGCTGGCGGCGGTCGTCACCACACCTGAAATCGCGGCGGCATTTGACAACGGCATGGAATTTTTCAGCACCTTTGGTGGCAACCCGGTAGCTTGCGCCGCCGGGCTGGCGGTGCTAGATGTGTTGGAAGAAGAAAAGCTGCCGTCGAATGCGCAGCAGGTGGGCGACTATATGCTCGGCGGCTTGCGTGCGCTGGTCGCCCGCCACAGCGTCGTTGGCGACGCGCGCGGTATGGGGCTATTCCTGGGGCTGGAGCTGGTGCGTGACCGGGCGACGCAGGAACCCGCCGCCGACATCGCTGCATACGTCGTCAATCGGCTGCGTGAGCGCGGCATCCTGGCTGGAACCGACGGCCCGCTGCACAACGTGATCAAAATCCGCCCGCCGCTGGTGTGCGCCCGCGCCGACGCCGACACACTGCTTGCTGCGCTCGATGATATTCTGGGCGAGGACTTCGCGCAGGTGTGAGCGGAAATTGATCACGGCGGCACCGAGACACGGAGATAACAATAAAATCTTCGTGCCTTCGTGCCTTTGTGGTGAAGAATCTACTCGCTGAAGGGTAGCTCAACCACCGTGCCCTGCGCGTCGCTGCCCGCAATGCCAACGACCGTGCCTGGCGCGGCATGTGCACTGCGCACATACGCCAGCGCGATCGGCCCGTAGCGCGGCGAAATAACCGCACTGGTCAGGTCGCCCGCCTCTTGCCCGGCAACATCGAGCTTGGCAGTCGCAGCAGTGGGCGCGCTCAGGCGCAGGCCCATCAAGCGCTTGGCTAGCCGCCCCCTGCTCTCCATGCGTGCGATAATTTCTTGCCCCACGTAGCAGCCTTTGGTAAAGCTCACCGCGTCGGCAAGGCCAGTTTCCAGCGGAATATACTCCGTGCTCAGCTCGTGGCCGGTGGCCGGGTAGCCCGCCTCAACCCGCAGCACATCGAATGTCGCTGTGTCGAGCAGGGCCGTGCCTTGCTGCGCAAGTGCGGCGTGTACCGCTTCAACCTGTGCGGCTGGCACCAGCAGCGTGAAGCTCGGCCCGCCAATTGGTAGGCGCGCGGACACAATCACGGTTGCACCGGCCAGCGTCACCGTCCGATGCTGATGCAGCGGCAGCGTGCTCAGGTCGGGCGCGCCAAGCCGGGCCAGTGTGTGCGCCGCCGCCGGGCCATACAGCGCCAGCTGTCCATAAGCGCGCCCGGCAGCTTCCAGCGTCACCTGATCCTGGAAGAAAATATTCTTCTTCAGGTGCGCCCACACTGGCCCGCCCTGCTCAGGGCCGGTCACCAGCAGCAGCGCGTCGTCGAGTGCATACACCGTCAGCAGGTCGATGATGCGACCGATCGGCGTGGTGAGCACGGTGCGCGTGCCATGGCCGGGCTGCAACCGCAAAATGTCGTTAGTCGAAAGCCGGTGCAGCAGCGCCGCCCGGTCGCGCCCGCGCATCAGGATGCGGCCTGCGTTATGCTCTTCAGCCAGCGCTACGCCATGGAGCGCGGCATCGTAATCGGCTGCCGTTGGTATAGTTTCGGTCATCGTGCGTTTCTTCCCTGCTGGTGCGGCCCGCCGCCGCGCCCGGCATGATACCACGCGGTAGTTGGCGGCGCAACGCAGCGCGTGGCCGGAATTCTGCTACCATAGCGAAGAACCCTGAACGAACGACCAACGATTACAAACGACACTGCTAGCGCAACACGTTGTCGGTTGTTCGTGGTTGGTGGTTCGCATATGCTCAACAGCAGTTTCAGAGAAAATGGTCGAATGAGCGCAAAAGAAAGCGAGAATTAGATGACCGCTGTCCATACGCCCGATTGGGTGAAGCACGCCGTGTTCTACCAGATATTCCCCGACCGCTTCGCCAAGAGCGCGGCCCTGCCTAAGCCGAACAACCTGGAGCCGTGGGATCGCCCGCCGACCATTGAGGGCTACAAGGGTGGCGACTTGCTCGGTGTCGTCGAGCACCTCGACTATATTCAGGATTTGGGCGTCAACGCCATCTACTTCACGCCGATTTTCCAGAGCGCCGCGAACCACCGCTACCACACCCACGATTACTATCAGGTCGACCCGCTGCTGGGCGGCAACCAGGCATTTATGACCATGCTCGACGAATGCCATCGGCGCGGGCTGAAGGTGGTGCTCGATGGCGTGTTCAATCACGCCAGCCGTGGCTTTTTCCAGTTCAACGATATTCTCGAAAATGGCCCGCATTCGCCCTGGCTCGATTGGTTTACGATTGAGGGCTGGCCGCTGAGCGCCTACGACGGCAGCAAGCCCGCGAACTACCGCGCTTGGGTCGGTAACCGCGCGCTGCCCAAGCTCAACACCGACAACCCGCAGGTGCGCGAGTTCATTATGCAGGTGGCCGAGCACTGGATTCGCCTGGGCATCGATGGCTGGCGGCTGGATGTGCCGTTTGAGATTCATACTGTGGGCTTCTGGGCCGAATTTCGCCAGCGCGTGAAAGCGATCAATCCCGAGGCATATATCGTGGGCGAGATTTGGTACGACAGCCGCCCCTGGCTGCAAGGCGACCAGTTCGACGCGGTGATGAACTACCTGTTCACCGAGCGGGTGATTGCCTTTGCCGCCGGGCCGCATGTGCAGGCCGACCAGGTGGCAGGCCGATCGTATAACCCCATCCCGGCGCTGAGTGGCACGCAATACGCCGACCAGATCGACTGGCTGCTGCACCTGTACCCATGGGAAATTCAGCTTGCGCAGCTCAACCTGCTCGATAGCCACGACACTGCGCGGCTGATCAGCATTGCGGGTGGCGACAAAGCCAGCGTGCGACTGGCGACGCTGCTGCAAATGACCTACCCTGGCGCGCCGAGCATCTACTACGGCGATGAGATCGGTCTGCCTGGTACCAACTTCGACCCCGACACGCGGCGCGGCATGCCCTGGGATAAGCCTGAAACCTGGGATATGGCGACGCTGGCGTATCACAAGCAGCTGATTGCCATGCGGCACGCGCACCCGGCCTTGCGTACTGGCGCGTACCACCGGCTCTATGCCGACGATACAAGCTATGCCTTTGCCCGTAGCACCGACAGTGAGGCGCTGCTGGTGGCGGCCAACACCAGCGACACAGCGCAGGAGATTGTGGTGCCTACCGGTGAACACTTTACCGAGGGAAGCGAGCTGACCGCCGTGTATGGCACGGGGAGCGTACAGGTGGAGCATGGTGCAGTGCGCATAGGCGTGCCCGCGCGCGATGGCGTTGTGCTGCATACCGCCCGGTAGTATGCGCGCCTGCGATTGCGTGATTATTGATTGTGAAGACGCTAGGAGTAATGCCGCATCATTCGCTACGCTTGGCGTCTTCATTAATTGTATGGCTATCGATGTTTTGATACTGCATTAAACTCGCTACAATCGCGTGCAACAGGCGGGCCTGCCCTAGCGTTATGCTATACGAGCATCACACATTCATCGCAGCAGGAGCTTCTCGTATGCACGCCCGTTTTTCTCTGTATTATTCCCTTCGGCGCTTTGGTTCAATGCTGCGCCTACCCGTATTTGTGCTGGTAGCATTTAGCCTGAGCGGTTGCCTCGGCAGCGCGCCTACCAGCCAGGCCACTGCCACACCCCACCGCCCTACAGCGACACCCAGGCGGGCAGACAATGCGCCAACCACCACCCCAATGCCAGCGGCACAGGCCGAGTGGACCGTGCTGGTTTACCTTGATGGTGATAACGACCTGGAGACGGAAGCGCTTGCCGATTATGCCGAAATGGCGACGGTCGGGTCGAGCGCGGCGGTGAACATCGTTGTGCAATTCGACCGGATCAGCTCAAACGAAGATTGGGACGATAGCTCGAATGGTGATTGGCGCGGCGTCAAGCGCTTTCGTGTTGAGCGGAACAAAAAGCCGGTGAAAGGCAACCAGCTGGCCGACCTTGGCGAACTGGACATGGGCAGCCCGCGCACGCTCGCCGATTTCGCGAGCTGGGGCATTGCGACCTATCCGGCGCGGCACTACGCGCTGATCTTCTGGGATCATGGCGCATCGTGGCCGGGCGTAGCCAGCGACGACACCAGCGATGGCGATATGCTCACGTTGCCCGAGCTGGCCAAAGCCCTGGCCGATGTGCAAAAGCGCACCGGTGTCTCAAAGCTCGATCTGATTGGTTTCGATGCGTGCTTAATGAGCCAGCTCGATGTGTTTCAGGCGATTGCGCCGTTTGGCAAGATAGCGATAGGCAGCGCCGACCTTGAGCCGGGCGAGGGTTGGGCCTGGAATGCCTGGTTGCGCGAGCTGGCGAATCAGCCGCCCCAGGATGCGGCGGTGCTTGCGCCGAGCATTATCAAGAGCTTTACGGCCTTCTATAAAAAGGAAAAAGATCCTTCAGTCACACTCGCCGCCTTTGATCTAGCCAAGATCAATGCCCTTGCCGGTCAGCTCGATACCCTGGCCAGTGCGCTCATTCATGCCATGCCTACAGCGTACAAGTCCATTGGCAAGGCACGGGCGCATGCCGCCGAGTATGCCGAAGGCGATACCGACATTAGCGCAATCGACCTGGGCCACCTGGCTGATTCGCTGGTTACCGCGAAGCTCGACCCGCAGGTAACGAGTGCCGCGCGCACGTTAAGCCAGATGCTGAAGGATGCCCGGATTGCGGCGGGCTTTGGCGCCGACCAGCAGACATCGAGCGGTATGTCGGTGTATTTTCCCTGGAAGAAAAAGAACTACGACAGCAGTTATCTGGCAGGTTCGCCGCTCACCGCCAAAACGCGCTGGGATGAATTCTTACAGGCGTTTTACAAGGGTGGCAAGGGCACGCCCACGCGCGCACAGCTTGCGCCGCCCCAACTGAGCCAGCTCGAAGCCAGCGCGCATACGTTAGTTACGCTTTCCTCCACCATCGCTGGCGACGACACGGCCGATGTGTATTATTTCGTTGGTGCCGCCGACCCAGCCAATCCTGAGATAGTGCGCATTCTGTCGATGGATTACCTCTACCCGCCCGGCGCGCAGCCCGGCGATCCTGGCCCGTCCTGGAAGGATGGCGATGCGGTAGAGCTGCGCTGGCCTGCTACGAGCTGGTACCTGAGCAATGGCAAGGCGGTGGTACTGGCCCCGCTTGCGCCCAGCGACTACGGCAGTACGATCTATAGTGTTGAGGGCACCTATACCAGTGCGAAAACGGGCACATCGACGCCGGTGAGTATTGAGTTTGCGGTTGAACAGGGCCGTGGCGTGCTTCAGCACATGTGGGCCTTCGATAAAGGCGGCAGCAATAACCCGCGCCCGCGCGAGCTTAGCCCGCGAGCAGGTGATACGTTTACGCCCGATATTGAAACCTATAACACCCAAAGTGGTGATGATAGCACGCTGGCGGGGCAGCCGATTGTATTTACGAGCACGCCACTGGTACTATTTGAAAGCCCAGTGCCGGCTGGTGATTATGTGCTTGGCCTGATGGTGGAAGATGTAGCTGGTGAGATTAGTGACCAGTACGCTGACGTGGTGGTTACGAACCCGAATGGCGCGATATTGCCGCCCGCGCCCTGAGCCATAGCAGTTTTTATGCACAGAGACGCCGGGCGAGCGACGAAATACCATTGGTATTTCGTCGCTCGCCCGCGGTGCTTCTGGGCTGGCTTGGTCTGCGCCGCGCTTAGCCCTGTGCTGCGCGAATCAGCTCGGCCATGCCGAACTTGCCGTTATGCACAAACTCGTCGCGTGGCCGCCAGCCGGGGTTCTGCCGCAAGTACGAGTGCGAGTCGCCGTGCAGCAAGCCTACAAACACCTCGCCTACCAGGCGCCCGCCCACTGGCCCCAGCCGAATCGGCGTCTCATCGTCGAAGAAGGCTTGCTGCGCCTCGGCCAGGATGTAATACCACAATGGCGCGTTGTCGGCGAAATTGGGCGCAATATCAGCGAGGCGTATGTTCGTGGCGTGCGCCTTTTCGGTAGCTTTCCCCACCCGCAGCCGGCCGTCGGGGATAACTGGTAAGCCCATTGCCCGTGCCACCGCCTGGCCCGAAGGCAGGCTCATACGCAGGCCGCGCAGCAGGTTGCGCTCGGCCAGGTTGGGGGTGTTTTTCACCACCGAGCGTGGCAGGTGCGCCAGCGGGTTCACCAGCGAGCTATCGATCTTGTAGGCCATCTGCACACGCTCGCGGCCAAGCAGCGGCGCGTTTTCGTCCATGCGGAAGAACAAGCCCCAATCAATCGCCCAGGTGCTTGGGAACTCGCGGAAGCCGACCAAGCTCTGGAATGGATCGGTGGCGAAGATTTCCTGGCGGTTGCGCAGCGCGGTGTTCAGCCGGTAGATTGGCCGCACCATTGAGTGGCCGAAGCGGTAGGCCGCCACGCTGAATTCTACCGGAATATACGATTCGTATTTGGGCTTGAAGAAGTGCAGATTGGGCTTGAATTCCTTCACGCCATTGCGCACGCCATCCTGCGCTAGCTGGGGCAGCAAATCGCGCACCATATCGTCGCCGATGATTGTGGGCAAGAAATCATGCAGCACCACCCACTGGTAGTGGAAGCGCACTTCGCGTTGAATGCGCTCGAATGGTAGCGGCTGCATCAGGTCGGCCATGCGATTGTGGAAGCGCATCATTGTGGCCTGGATCTGCGACACAATCACGTTCTCGTCGTTGCGCGGGTCGCCGATCAAGGCGCGGCCCGGCTCGCCCGGGTTTGGCGTGTTGCGCGGCACATCGCGGGTGTTCGGGTCGGCGGAGTTGCCGGTGAGTGTGCGCCCCAGCAGCAGGTGGACGCCATCATCGGCATACAGGTAGGGCTGGTCGTCAGGCCCACGCCCATACAGGCAGTCGAGGTCGAAGCGTGGCGTGCGGAAGTTCGTCAGGCCGTCGGGGTCGTTCTGGCGCTGCAGGCTGCTGTTTGGGTCGAAGGTCAGGTCGTGGTCGATGAACTGGCCCAGGTAGGTATAGCCCGCGCTGATGCCCAGGTTCTCCTCGTCGTCGCGCTCGGTTTCGGGGGTGGGCTGCGCCTCGGCTTCGGCGCTCATCTGCTGTCCCAGCGCGGTTAGCTCGCCTTCGGTGTGAAAGGCGGCGGGCAGCGTGCGGAACATGCGCCCAAAGCGCCCCTCGAACTGCGATGACTGGCGCGAGAGAGTTTCACCGCGCACGCCAGTGCCGTGCGCGCGCCGCGCCGCCGAGGCGTAGTGCGAGCCAGGCCGGGCCGGTGTGTCGGTAGGTGTTGTGGTTGGTGTCGTTGGCTCGCCATTCGTGGTGGTATCAGGGTCGGCGGTTGGGTCGGGCAGCCCATTGGTTGTGGGTTTACGCTCAGCAATACTCATGGGTGTGTCCTTTCGCGTGTGTAGCCGACCAACGAGCTGGCGGCGCGAACTAAATAATTTCGGCAACGCAAGGTTAAAGCCCAACGGCTATGTTGCCAGAGCGCACTACAATCGACAGAATTGCTATCATGTTGTGGTGTCGGTTGGCGCGATTGCGCGCGTTCTATGGAAGTAAACGGTGGCTGTATCGTGTTTTGGGGGTAAAAAATTAGTAATTGCGGGCTATACTACTCGGCGCAGTAATAGCTATGGAGCGCTGTACAACGGCATATGTAAACGCACGACCGCATTACTTCCTAATGCGTGAGAGACATAGGAAGTAATGCGGTCGTGCGTATAGGTGCGGAAGTTCAGGTTAGGTCAGCATCGTGCTTTGTGCCTTCCCGTCTTTGTTGCCCAGGGTTTATTGCCAGCCGAAACTCGCAACATTGTCGGCGGCGAGGCGGCCCAGCAGCACGCGGTAAGGTGCGGGGTTGTTCGGGTGGTACTCAAAGCGTGCCCGCTCGAACCACTGCACGAGCAGCGTTTCGCCGGTGGGCAAGGTTTCGTAGCTGGGTGGCGTGAGCGGGTAGCCCCACAGCGCCAGCGCCTCGCGCTCGCTTACGCCGCGGTCGCCCAGCTCCAGGCCGTGCGTGCGCCAGTATTCCCAGAATTCGGGCGCGATTGCCTGGCCGGTGGTGGCGAAGTAGTGCGGCGTATTCGGGCTGGCCTTGGGCATAGTTTGCCAATCACGGCCCTGCGCAGCTAATGCCTCGGCACCCAGCCGCCCGAGCAACACCACATACGGCGTACCAGTGTTTTCTGGGTGGAACTCGAAGCGCTGCCGTTCGAGATACTGCACCGTATAATCAGCGCCGTTACTGGCGTTTTGCTGCATAAACTCTTCGGTCAGTGGGAAGCCGAATACGGCCAGTCCGCCATTGTGGCGCCAGAAGTTGCGAAACTCGCCACCCAGGCTGTGCCAGGTTTCGGGGAAGAATGACCGGCCAGCCGCCGCGGCTGCGGTGGCGCTGCGTGGCGAGCTGGGCAGAACTGTGTTGATTGGCTGCACGCGCACGATATACCCGCCAGTGCGCGCCTGTTCGAACCAGGCCAGTGTATCCTCGCCCACCGCCGGAGATGCAGCGCTGGCGGTACTCACCGGGAAGGTGCTGTTGGTGGCCGGGTCGTAGCCTTGAATACCCGCGATGGCAGCGCTATTCCAGAACATATAGCGTGAAGCGATTGCCAGATCGATATTGGCGTGCGGGCCGCTACGGCGCACTTCGCCAGTGGGTGGGTTACGCTCCACCAGCAGGTTGTAGCGATCGACATAGGCTAGCCGCTCGCCGTACAGATCAAACGGTACCCGCTGATCATCGTGGCATACCACATCGTTGATAAGCTGCTGGTCGCTGCCATCGGTGCGCACGGCGTAGAGCGTGGGGCAGCCGTATTGCCCGCCGGGCTGGGCATCGGCCTGCACCCAGGCAACCCAGCTGTTGCTCATACGCGAGTCGCGCAGATCGTCGCTGTGCTCAAGCCCCAGATGCAGCAGCTCGGTTGGGGTCGCAGCGCCGCGCAGGGGGCGCACCATCAGCCGGGCGGTGGCGGGTGCATCGCCCAGTGGCGAAATATCCCACCAGCTGACGTTCCCACCGGCAATATTGGGGTAGAGGCCGCTATTTTCGGCCAGCACCCACGCTTCGCCGTTCTGCAAATCAATCGCCTTGAGCGGGTTGGGCGATTGGCCGCTGGTGCCATCGCGCCACACCAGCACCCCATCGCCAAGCGCAAACGTGGCACCATATTGGGCGTCGTAATTCGAAACGTTGAGCTGGCCGAGTTCGAGGATTTGCTGACCATTTGCCAGCAGCGCCACATGAATGTTCACATAGCGCGAAAACCGGTTCGGCTGGATTTCTTCGGCCCAGGCAACATAGGTGCTGGTAGTACGCACAGCGAGCGGTATACCGCCACCAGTGGGAATATCGATGTTATGGCTCGCAGCCTGGGCGGCCTGGGGCGGCAAGCCCGCAAGTAATACGCCAAGCACCACCATGATTGTAGCAATTATTCGTCGCATACACGCCTCCAATCGCGGTCACTATTGCTCATTACTGCGCATAGCATAGGTGCATCTATTCAGGCATACGAGGGTTTGGCCGTGAGCCGTGAATGATAGCAACCTGACGAAGATGATGGGGGTGAAGCTTACGACGCAATATCGTATGGGGTGGGGTTAGGCGCTTGCTTCGGGCGTGCCACGCAGTGCAATCAGCCTGCCGGTGCCTATCTGTTCGAGGCCCTGGGCGACGCGGGTATCGCCCGCCAGCAGCGCCTGAATGGCGGCGTGTGGTAGTGCCAATACCACCAGCGGTGTGAGCGCTACCACGCTCGCGACCGGCGGGGTATTTCGCAATAGCTCAAGCTCGCCAAAAAATTCCTCTGGCCCCAGCTGCGCAACCCGCCGTACTGAAGCAGGTGTATCGTTGGTTGGGGTATCGCGCACCAGCACAGCGGCGCGCCCCTGGCGAATGATATAAAACACGCCTGATGGGAAGCCTTGCCGCACAACCACGGCGCGGGCAGTAAATTCTTGCTGCCGGGCGATGTTTGCCAGCCCGCGCAAGGTATTACGGGGTAGCTCGGCAAACATGGGCACGTGTTCCAGCAGCTTCAGCCGGGCTGCGGCATCGCGCCGCGCCGCCGATGGCGCACCAGTGGGCTGAGTAATTGTGCTAAAGTCGGCAGCTGGAATGAACAGTAGGTTGGTTGCTATCGTCGTGCGGTAGGTTGCATGGCTGGCTTCGCCGCCTTCCAGGTGCGCCGCGCCGAATACTTCGCCCCGGTGCAGCTCGGCCACAAGCTGCTCGCCGTGCATAATCGCCACTTCGCCCGCTTCGAGCATCCAGATTCCCGGTGCATAAGCACCTGGCTGAAGTAGTAGCGTGCCAGCTGGAACGGCCTGCTCTTCAATCACATGCGCAAGCGCCGCCAGCTCGTCATCGTCGCAGGCAAGAAACTGGTCGCTCTGGCGCAGCAGCCGCAGGCGCGATGTGCGCACATCGCCAAATGCTTGCGAAAGCTCGCGCGCCCAGGGCGTATCGGGGAAGCAGTAGCGGCTGGCGGTTTCGCGCTCGGGCCAGGGCAGCGCATCGTAGGCGGCCTGAATAGCGCGACGCGCGAAGGTTGCCCCGGCGATTTCCTCAATCGTCGCCACCGTGTAGCGCAGCACCTCGGCGTAGCGCGCGCCCTGCACATCAAGCGGCAGCGCCTGCACGGTTGGGCTAATGCGCACGTGGTCGCGGTCGAGCGTCACATCCCAATTTGCCGTGGCCGCAAGCACATCCATCCGGTCATCGAGCGCGCGCGTGCGCCGGGCACCATACACCACGCGCAGCAGCCGGTAGCAGCCGATATAGCCGAACTGGAAGGCGCGTTGCAGCCGCTGGGTATCGCTCATACTCGGCTCGTGCGGCCAGGTCACTTCATCGGGCATAATCTGGCGCAAGGTTGCTAGCTGCACTAACCACGCGCCTGCCCATAGCCCGGCGGCTAATATTCCTAACGCCGATGGCCGCCCACTCAAATCGGCGACATATGCAGCGGTGTACACTAGCGTGGCACACCATATCAGCACCCACGACCAGATCAGCCGCGAGTCGTATAAATCGAACAGGCGCGGCAGCAGCAAGGCCAGCGCCAGCGCGCCACAATAGGCCGGTACCGCTACCGCCACCTGCCCGAGCATCGAGCTTTGCAAGGGCGCCAATAGCAACGCTGCCGAGCCAATGCCAAAAGCCGCGAGGAGCAGGACTGCGGTACCAGCCAGCTCGCGCGGTGTCGAAAGGCGGAGATCGACATCCAGCAGCGCTGCGAACCCGGCGATCAGCAGAAAAATGAATGCTACACCGTCGATCACCAGTCGCACGTTCACCGGCACCAGCCCGTAGCGCGCAATCGCCGAGAGTGCGGCCAGCAACAGCATCACAGCAAAAGCCTGGAGGGTTGTGCCAATAGCTGCGCGGCGGTAATCGGGCAATAGGGTGAGCAATGCGCCCAGCGCCAGCGCCCAGAGCAAAGGGGCAACCATGCCTGCCCAGCCATCGGCTGCGCCCGAGCGCCACACCAGCCATGCGAGGAGCATTGCCAGCGCGCCAGCTAGCGCGGTGAGCAATGCGGGTTGACGACCATAGCCGCGCCGCAGCAGCCAGCTAAGCATGCTACGCCCGGCCCCTACCAGCGCAAATACAAAAGCGAATACTATTGGTAATAGTACTACTAAAACCAATAACGCCGCAATCATTCTTGGCAGCACAAGATTGGTCGCCCAGAGCGAGCGGATGGTACCGAGCAGCTTTTGATTCCAGAATTGCAGCGCAAACCATGCTGCCACGAGCGCGTAGCATGCAGTTAATGCGCCATAGAGTGTGAGCAAACGCTCTTCGTGCGAGAGTGCAGGCAGTGCAAAGGCCGACGAGTTTGTTCGATCTTTGGTAGAAATTGGTCGCCTAAGCCGTGCCCATAGTGGCCCGCGCACAAATGCCAGCGCACGGCGGCGCAAATCCGGCATCCGCAGCCAATCGACCAGAATATAATATCCATCAAGCTCAAGCAGTGGGTTAAGGTTTACCAGTGTGGCAATGTAACAGGTGAATGCGAGCTTGTACGCAATGCCCGCAGCAAGTGCTTCTGGGCGCAGAAAAACCAGCAACGATGCCGCGCCGCCCACAAATAGATCCGCCATGGGGCCAGCAGCAGACACGAGGATGCGGGCAGCGCGCGGTGAACGCCAGATATCGCTTGTATCCACAAAAAACGCGGGCATACCAAAATACAGCATCGCGCCGCCACTGCGCAATTCGCGGCCAAAATGCTTCACCGTCAGCGCATGCGCGCTTTCGTGCAGAAAGAACGATACCAGCAGTGCACACCAGAGCGCCACCAATTCAGCTGGTACGGCTGCGCTATTCAGCACATGCGGCGCTTGCCCATACCCAAGCAGCAGGGCTAGAAATGCCCCGAATCCCACCAGAGCAACAGCCAGCCAGAGCGCCACAAAAACCCAGGTGAACAGCAGCCATCCACCTGCCCGGTAGAGTACGTTATAGAAGGCATCGATCGTCGTAAATTGCCAGCTTGCCCGTGTGATGCGCTGTATGATGCGGCGGCCCCAGCCTTCAGGGGTGCGCGCCTCAAGCCTGCTAGCTAAGAGCGTATACACACCCACCGGCTGCTCGATGAGGAAGCCTTCGGTGCGCAATGATTCTACGAGTTCGCCAACCGGTAACAGCTGTTTTGTGCGTAGAAATGCCTGTGTAGCAAGCTGTGCTACGGTGTGCGTTCCATCCATCTGGTGCCATAGCTCACGCTGTGGTGGGGTAAGGTTCAGGTAAGTTCCACGCGGGCTACGCAAAACGGTGAGATTCTGGTCGCCATCGGCAATCTGCTCTTCTGCAACATCGGGAATGGCTTGCGGGCAATACTGTGCCGGGTCGATGCGGGTAGCAAGCGCCTGCCAGAACGGGCGCGATACCGGTGCTGTGGGCGGCAATTGATGCTTCAGAGTATGCCAAAAATTGCCATTCTGTTCAGCAGAAAGAATTGCCGCGGCGATGCGTATCCAAATACCGTGCTTCGTCGTTTTTATTTGTGATGAAAGTAGTAGCTCATTCATACGTGTCTACTGAAAGGACGGTTATCGGTATTGTAGTATAGGGCGCAAGCACAGGCTGTTACCACTACAAACGCATGCTCTTCCTCATTTTGCAATGCACACCGCTGCGAATTTGCAACGATACAGCCCCGTAATCAAACGTGACTTTTTCTGAAATTGTTCGACTATACCATAACAGGGTATCACGAATAAGAAAATGAGCGGTTGATGCTCCCCGGGATGTGCACATAGCCCGGCAGCAGCGAAAACCAACCCAAAAGTTCTACCTCAGTAGAACTATAAGGTATGGTATACTCTCGCTAAGTCCCAATTTCAAGCATTTTTCGGCAATCTAGTCAACTGTGGTTAAAGATTAGTTTATATATTAAGGGTGACGCAGCTTTTAGGTTAATCTTGCTTCTCGGCATGTAATACGCGCAGGCTTTCTTTTTTTGCCCGCTTCCTCTCCTTGAAAGCTGTATTACATCCAAGCCACGTTATACCCATTTGGGAACAATTAAATAGTATTCCAAGGCGATGTTTGCCTCATTTTGGCACCAGGCTCATTGTATGCCTACGGTGTTGTTCTCTACTGCCAAAATCGCTTATAGGCGCTTGTAAGGCCGCCCAGGATGTCGGCGCTTGAGTAAACATCGGTGGAGCCTTGCTATTTATAGTGAGATGTATTTTTGTCTTTGCATACTCTATACATATGCTATGTTTTCAGGCAATATGGGTAATTTACAACGGTTGTTTCATTATTTGAAATTAAAAATAGTATTTTCAAAATGGCAATTAATAATGCTTAATACAAACCTAATCTTTGTCTAGTACGATTATAATCCGGCCTTTTCGTCTCTAATATACTAATACACTAAGGGAGGGGTTCGTATGACTCATATCCTCATCGTTGGCTCTGGTGTTGTAGGGTTAGCTACCGGAAAGGGGTTTGCCAAAAAAGGCCATGATATCAGCTATTGCGATATCAACCCGCAAACCATCGAGCGGCTACGCAGCCAGGGATTGCGGGCAACGCTTACCCATGATGTTCATTGGGATACTATCGATGTAGTGATGCTCTGTGTATCAACACCATCTGTCGAAGGGCGGATCGTTCTTGATTACATTGAAGCTGCGGCGCTGGATATAGGGCGTGGGCTTGCGACGACCAGCAATTACGTGACTGTTGTGGTACGCAGCACGGTGCCGCCAACCACAACCGAGCGGCGGATTACGCCGATCCTTGAACGCGCCTCAGGTAAGCGTGCTGGGTATGACTTTGGCGTAGGCATGAACCCCGAATTTTTACGCGCTGTGACGAGCGAGCAAGATTTTGCACGCCCCTGGATCACGGTGCTAGGCGCTAGCGACCAGCATACAGCAGAGCTGCTCGATCGTTTATATGCCTCCTTTGGCGCGTTGATAGTTCGCTGCACCCCCACCGAGGCTGAACTTATCAAATATGTAAATAATGTGTATAATGCGGTGAAGATCAGCGACTTCAACGAAGTCCATGCCATCTGCCAGAAGCTTGGTGCCGATAGCAACCTGATTGGTGCAACCGTGGCACGAAGCGCTGAGAGCATGTGGAACCCCCTGTATGGGACTCGTGGTGGTGTGCCCTATGGTGGCGCGTGCTTGCCGAAGGACACCGTTGCGTTTATGCAATTTGTGCAAGAGCAGGGGTTTGAGCACATGATGCTTGAAGCAACGATTGCGGTTAATGAGAGCTTGGCAGCTATGGTGCCAGCTGCGCCATCGCCCGATAAGATCGAGGATATTCTTGAGGTGGTGCGCCAGCAGGACGATATGGCGGTTGAGGAGCTGACGCTTGAACTTGGTAAGCGGCCATCGGTGATTTTATAGCAATAGGATTATTCGCTTACCTATGAACCATGCGAGATACCGCGCTTTGCCCGTAATTTTGTTGTGCTGGCGTGTCGGAAGCGGCCAAAGGTACCAGCAAAGTACTGCGTGCTCGTATACCAAATATCAGGCTAGGGAACGCACATGATACACTTTCTGAGCGCATTATTCCAGCTACTTGGGCAGGCACTATGGTTATTGCCGATCGGGGTGCTGGGCATGTTTCGCTGGGCAATGTGGCTCGCTAAACGTATTCCGGCGCTTTTCTACCGCCCGATTGAAAACGACTACAACACTACAGCTACAATCGTGACGCCGGTGTACAACGAAGATCCGGTATTGTTTCGCCGCGCGCTCGATTCCTGGATCGCGAATGGCCCCGAGCGTATTATTGCGGTTGTTGATGTAACCGATACATCATCCATGGAGATTGCACGCTCGTACCCCCAGGTCGATGTCATACCAATCGATATTCCTGGCAAACGCCCGGCGCTTGCCGTGGGCGTGGATGCAACCACTACCGATATTGTTGTTCTTGTTGATAGTGATGTTATCTGGGAGTCCGACGTTCTTAAGAAACTGAAGATGCCGTTTGCCAACCCGAAGATCGGCGGGGTTGGCACACGCCAGCATATGTATCCTAGCGATGGTATCAAACCAACCCTGTGGGAGCGTTTGGCCGATATCTACCTCGATATTCGCTATTCCGACGAGGTGCCCGCGACGACACGGTGGGGCATGGCCGTAAGCTGCCTTTCTGGGCGCACGGCAGCATATCGCACCCACCTGCTTCAGAACCTGCGCGAGCCGTTTCTGAATGAAACCTTTAATGGTCATCCGTGCATGAGCGGCGATGATAAACGCTATACATCGCTGATTTTGCAAAATGGCTACCGCACCTGGAATCAGCTGAACGCCTGTGTCTATTCAACCTTCAACCCCAAATTCCGTGGCTTCGTAAAGCAGCGCATTCGCTGGAGCCGTAACAGCTTCCGCAGCGACTTACGGGCGCTCTGGCAGGGGTGGGTATGGCGCTACCCGTACCTTGCAATTATGCTCATCGACAAAACCATCGCGCCATTTACCCTGCTAATTGGCCCGATCGTCCTGTTTGTGGCGATTATATTGGGTAACTGGAAGCTGGTGCTCATCCTGCTTGCATGGTGGCTTATTAGCCGTGCAATCAAAATCTGGCCCCACCTGCGTCGCCGCCCTGCCGATTGGTTGATCTTACCCGTGTTCTTAGCCATTACCTACTATATGTCGCTGGTTAAAGCCTATGCTTTGTTCACCATCAATGAACATAAATGGCTGACGCGTGCGGTTGCCATGGTTGATGGCAAAGCCGCGCGGGTATCGGAAGCATCGCAGTAGGTGTTGGCTGCGTTGCTGTGGCAACTGCCCACGTTGGTCATCGTGCTACAGCGCCATTGTTCGCTTCAATCTATTTGGCTTTTGCGTGCTAGCGGCGCGCAAAAGCCAAATATACCCTATAGAGAGCCTCATGAATAGTTCACGCACTGCAACGATATGGCAGCGGGCTTGCGCGTGCCTGCTTCTGCTCGCCGTAAGCCTCAGCGCACTTACTGTGCCAGGTGAGGTACAGGCCCAGGCACCAGCCGCATTGCCTACGGTAAGCTACGATGCTCCGAGCAACACGATTTTTATTGGCGAAGCCTATACTGACCCACAGCTAGCAGCCTATCCATCGCAGCCGGGTGCGCCCAAATCGGCAATCACCATTCCACAGCTCGCTGCCGCACTTCCGAACCCGGCTTTGCTGCAATCGCAGGGTAGCGGCGCGTGGCTGCTCAACGCGAATGTTCTGGTACGCGCCAATGCCCAGCTCGATATCACTGGGGCCGCAGTAAGCTGGTTGCGCCTCGCCAGTACCTCAACCTATGTCACACTCGAAAGCGATGGCGGCTTCCTTAATATTCAGAATACCAAAGTGACCTCGTGGCAACCTAGCACCAACACAGTTGACACAACCTATGCCGATGGTCGCGCCTACATTCTTGCGCTGAACGGCGGGCGTTTAGATATTGGCAATGCCGAGCTGGCGTACCTGGGATTCACCAATGGCGAGCCAAGTGGTATCTCGTGGCGTGTACGCGCTACCGAAAGCCGCCCAGAGACTGGCGCAACTGGCAGCATTGTGAGCAGTAATATTCACCATAACTATTTCGGCATGTATAGCTATGCTGCGTACAAATTGCACATTACCAACAGCCAGTTTCACGATAATATTGGCTATGGCATTGACCCGCACACAGGTACCGTTGCCTCCGAAGTGGCTTTCAACCAGGTATATAACAATGGAACGCACGGTATCATTTTTTCGCGCGATTGTGTGAATAACAGCATTCACGATAATGTTGTTTATGGGAATGCTGAGCATGGCATTATGCTCGATCGCGGGAGTAATAATAATAGTATTACGAACAATACGGTTTACAACAATATTGATGGCATCGCTATCTTTCAATCATCAAATAATACTATTTCAAATAATCGTCTACACGATAATCAGCGTGGTATTCGTATTAATGCTACCTACGATGTAAATGATATTTTTGATGGTATTTCAGCAAATAACACAATTTCTAATAATATCATTGAAAATAATGCGCAGTATGGCATCTACCTATACGAACGCGCTGACCGAACACTGATTCAGCAAAATGTGGTCAGTGGTAGTGGCGCAACCGGCGTGTACATTAAAACCGGCGGCAATACGCTGACAAATAACAGTATTCACCTCAACGGCACAGGTATTTCAATTATTGGTGGCCCCTTGTCGCCTTTCCCGTCCGGCGGCCCCAAGCCAGTGCCTGCACTTGAGCAGCCCGGCGATAAGAACACGCTTACCAGCAATGCGATCGAAGATAACGACACGACCGGCGTGCAGCTCAAAGGCGCAACCAATACGCTCATCGGCGCGGCCGCACCAGGGGGCAGCGGGGCGAATAGCGTTCGCACGAATGGCAGCTATGGCATTACGCTGAACACAGCCACCACCGATACCACGATTCGCGGGAACACAATTGAGGCTAATGGCAATGCTGGTGTGCTGGTGAAGGATGCCGCCAGCGTGCGCAACCGGATAACACGTAACAGTATTACCGCCAATGGCAGTGTTGGTATTAGCATTGGGGTGGGGGCGAATGGTGGAATTACGCCGCCAACGATTACTAGTGCAGCGAATGCGACCACGGTGACGGGCAAAGCTGCGCCAAATGCAACCGTTGAGGTGTATCGCGATGCGAATGGTCAGGGCCAGTTTTATATTGGCAGCACCACGGCGAATGGCGCTGGCGATTGGAGCTTTGCCCTGCCCGCCAACGACGACCCGACCCAAGGGTTGGTAACGGCGCTCGCGATTGCGGCAAATGGCAACACGTCGGCATTTGGCGGCAACCTGCTGGGTGGTGCTCGCGCAATCTATACCGTGGGTTCAGGGCGAAATGGGAATCTTACCATCTTTATCAGCGGGCCAACCGCGAATGTGACATTACCCGATATTAAGCGTGTGCTGGATGTGATCAGCCCTACCGCGAATTTGCTTGAAGACCAGGGCAATGGCGTATGGCAAGCGAATGCCAGCCTATTCTTCAATCGTGGCGTAACCCTCACTCTCACCACCGATACAGTGAAATGGCTGAAGCTCCGCAGCCAGGCATCGCCAATTCATATTAACGCAACTGGCAAGCCCGGCCTGTACGATTACGATAGTTTTGTGACGCTGCGTACCTATAATGGTGTGTTAAACATTGACGGTGTGCGGATTACTTCGTGGGATCCGAATACGAACGACTACGATCGCGATATTTCTAATGGCCGCGCCTATGTGATCGCCAAATACGATGCTCGCATGAATATTACGAATGCCGACCTAAGCTACCTTGGCTCAGCGGATGGCGAGAGCTATGGCGTAGCATGGCGCGATATTAACGACGAACTTGCGCCTGATGTGCTGCTCACGCGTGTTACCGGGCAGGTGACGAATAGTAATTTCAGCTATAACTACTACGGCATTTATACCTTCCAGGCGCGCGATATGGTGTTTCGCGGCAATCGCTTCCATAACAATATCGGCTATGGCTTCGATCCGCACGATTTCTCGCACCACTTCACCATCGAAGATAACGAAGCGTTTGCTAATGGTAATCACGGCTTTATCATCTCGCGCGGCTGCAATAATTTCGTGTTCCGGCGCAACAAATCGTATAACAACCACTACACGATTAGCACCGAAAACCGCCGTGCCCACGGCTTTATCTTCGACCCTGGCTCGCCAAATAGTGAATTTGCCCAGGCATCTTCGTATAACAACCTGCTCGAAGATAACCAGGCCTGGGGGAATGATGGCTATGGCCTGCGTATTCTTGGCTCGATCAACAACACGGTGCGCAATAATACTTTCACTGGTAACCTGCAGGGGATTACCCTTGAACAAGGGAGCACCGGGAATACCGTGCAAGGCAACACCATCAGTGATAGCGGGCTGTATGGCATCTACTTAATCGGCGGCTCCGATCAGAACACGCTTCGCGGCAATATTATTAGCCACAGTGGCAAGCATGGCATCTATATCAAAACTGGTCAGAACCTGGTGGTGGGTAATACCATTAGTGAAAACGGCTCGATTGATGGCGTAACGCGCGCTGGTTCGGGCATTGCCACCCTGCAAGAAACCATAGCAAATGCCGCCGCCGATTTTGCGCTGCCCGGGCAAACAACCAGCCTGGCGACCAGCGATTCCGACTTGTTGAGCGTGCCAACTGCTATCAGCGCCATTGACAGCAACCAGATCATGCAGAATACCCTGATTCATAATCTGGCGTCGGGCATTGAGCTGAAGGATGCCGTGAATACGCGGGTTGAGGGGAATATCGCGCAGCGTAATGGCTTCAATGGTATCTACCTCTCGTCGGGTTCACACAATAATCTGCTCAAGCAGAACCAGGCGTTTGGCAATGTAGGCTATGGCATCCGTGCAAATGGCCTGGATGTGCTGCACAATACCTGGACTGAGAATAGCGTGTATGCGAATAGTGTGGGCGGCATCGGCACCACCAGCAGCGCCAATGGTGGCATTACCCCGCCGACCCTCACAGTGCAGGGGCTGGTGGTAAGCGGCACAGCCGCGCCTGGCGCAGTAGTCGAAATCTTCGCCGATGCTGGTCAGCAGGCACGCTTCTTTGTCGGGCGCGTAACGGCGGGGCCAACAGGTGCATTTACCTTCACCGCAACACAGCCCTGGCCCGGCGCGCATGTGAATGCCACTGCTACCGATACCCAGGGAAATTCATCGGCATTGACGTATAACCGTGGTGAGTTTGTCGCATTTGCTTCGGTGTATGTGCCGCTCGCACGCCGCTAAATTGGCTCATAATGCAGTTGTAAGTACAACGCACTTGTAACTGCCAAACCTTTAAGAAGAAGGTTGCCTATGCAGACCCAGGGAATAAGCACCATGCCGGTATTGCGCTCGGAATATGTATCGAAGCGCGGTCGAGTGCTGACTATCATTATGTTCAGCATCACGGTTTTATTGCTGCTCGCCACATTCCTATGGATTGGCGCGCGTCGTATTAACAACTTTTTTGTCAGTCGCGGCGATGCGGCAATCGAAGCGCGTGATTATAAATCGGCACAATGGGATTATACGTGGGCGATTCGCTTCGATCGGCAAGATGCGCATGCGTATCTTGAGCGTGGGTTTACCCGCCAGCAGCTTGCGCTCGAACAGAATGCCATCCGCGATTTTACGCGGTATATTGGGCTACGCCCCGATGATGCGTCGGGATATTTTGCCCGGGCAGTGAGCGAAACGCGGCTGGGCAAATACACCGAGGCAGTGGGCGATTTTGGCGCTGCGATCGAGCGTGAGCCAACCAATGCTGCCGCGTATGCTGGCCGCGGGCGTGCCTATATGCACATGAATTCCTGGCAGGACGCGGTAAATGATCTAGGTGCTGCAATAAAACTTGCACCCGATGAATCGGGCTATGTGCTCGATCGGGCGCGGTCGTATAGTGCGCTCAATCAGCTTGATCCGGCGCTCGCCGATGCTGATCGCGCGGTACAGCTCGAGCCCGACGATACCTCGATTCTTAGCGTTCGTAGCGAGCTGCGCGAGCGCAAGGGCGACATGAGCGGCGCACAAGCTGATCTGGATCGCATTATTCAGCTCATACCATCGAGCGCGGATGCCTATGGGCGGCGTGGTGCCTTTTACGAGCGGCGGGGGAATGACCAGCAGGCCCTGGCCGATTACCAGCATGCGATCGCGCTTGACGCTGAGCTAGCATGGGTGTACACACGTTTGGGGCTGTTGCAGCAGCGCCGGGCCGAATATGATGCAGCTGAGGCAAGCCTTACTCAGGCAATCGCGTTGCAGCCGAACGACGCTGCCGCGCTCTATCGCCGCGCTGACCTGCGCTACGATGTGGGCCACTACGATCTCGCTCTGGCTGATGCGTCCAAGGCACTTGAGCTAGCACCCAATTCGCCGGCTACGCTAGTGTTGCGCGCGCGTATTCAGCGCGCTCAGGGTAAGTTTGCCGATGCAAGCACCGATGTGAGTCGGGCAATCGAGCTTGATGCCTCCTACGTGTCGGCCTACCTCGAACGTGCGCGGGTGGCGCGAGCGCAAGGCGATACTAATGCCGCCCTACGCGACCTGGGCAAGGCGCTGGAATTGTCGCCCGAGAGCGCTTCGGCACACGCTGATCGCGCTGCGATCTATACCAATGAGCAGTTATATGATGCTGCACTCGCTGATTATGATGCGGCGATTACGCAGCGCCCCGATGATGCTAGCTTGTATATTGCGCGGGGTAAGCTGAACCGGCTGCTCGGCGAAACCGACAGTGCTGTTGCCGATTTCTCCAAAGCAACGACGTTAGCGAAAAACGACCCCGAAGGGTATATTGAGCTTGGCGTTGTTTCAGCCGATGGCGGAAAGATCGATCAGTCGCTGCAGTATTTTGCTCGCGCCCTTCAGCTTGGGGCTAACGATGCTCGTGTGTTCGCAGCGCGGGGGCATGTCTATGCCGATCAGGGCAACCTGTCGGCGGCGATCGACGATCTGAACCAGTCGCTGCGTTTGCGTCCCGATCATATTCCGACTTTATTAACGCGAGCACGCACCTACACGCGGCAGAGTAAGTTGAATGAAGCCCTGGCAGATTTCAACCGCGCTGTTGAGCTACAACCTGAAAATGTCGATGCGCTGCTGGCGCGCGCGCGCTACTATGCCCAGCAACAAACGTTTGACCTGGCGCTGAAGGATGCCGATACAGCGGTGACACACCGCCCAAATAGCTCAGATGCGCTGTTGGCCCGCGCGCGGATTTATGCACAAAAAGGCGACCGCTCACACGCGCTAAGCGATGTTGGGCAGGTGCTCACCCTTGATGCTACCAATATCGAGGCGCGCTTGCTCAGTGCGCGCTTGTATAGCAGCATAGCATGGAACACCCAGGCTCTGAACGACATCGACCAGGTGCTAGCCCTGAATCCCCAGGATGCGAACGCTTACCGCTTGCGCGCCGACCTGCGTAAGCGCCTGGGTGATATAACTGGCGCGCAGGCCGATCTCGAACGCGCCCAGGCGCTGATGCCAGGGAATACCGCACTAGCCTTACGCCAGGCCGAATTGCTTGAGCAACAGGGAAAATTGCGTGAGGCGCTGGTATTATATGCCCAGGCGGTGTCGGTAAGTGAGAATCCGGGGGAACTGTATTTGCATATTGGCAAACTGCGCTATCAGCTTGCGCAGTATCACAAATCCCTAGCCAATTTCCAGGCCGCACTTGAGCGCTTACCCAATAACCCCGACGCATATGCGGGTGTTGGCCGTTCGCAGCGCCAGCTTGGCAACTTTAATGCCGCAATAGCAGCCTTTAAGCAGTATCTGCGCCTGGCACCTACCGCGCCCGACCGCGCCGAAATTACGGCCTGGATACGCAAGCACGGCGGGTAGAATATTCGCGTCGTTCGCTTCCGCACATCGGCAATCGTTTGCTCGCATCATCGGGCAGCGATTGCCGAAAGCCATGTTTGGAGGCATTCCTGTTTGTATTTCGGCTACGTGCTGTACCGTATTGGCCAGGCTGCCAATTGATGGTGGGGTTGCTGGGGGCATTACTGCTGGTGAGCTGTGCAATGCCCATAGCGCCAGGCACCGCTTCCCCAACGGCTATTCCTCGCCCGCCCTTGCCAACCGCGGCTGTTTGCCCGGGCTTACCCGATGACACAACCGCCCCCGCGCCGCCTGCCCCCGACCCGCTGCTGGATGATACCGAAACCCATTCGGCTGCGCAGGATTCGCCCATGAAATTCGATACGTCTCAGCCACTCAAATACGATGTCGCGAGTAATACGATTGTGCTGGGGAATGGCGCGCCCGCCGATATTCCCGCCTTAGCGCGCAAGCTCAAGCGCGACGATCTGCTCCGCCCGCTGGCGAGCGGCGAGTGGCTGCTGCTGGCGAACCTATGGATTGGGAAACAAGTGACGTTTCAGATCGCTGCCCCTAGCGTGCAGCGGCTGAAGCTTCGTAGCGACACAACGATGTTTGTGTCGATCAAAACCTATGGCGGGCGACTTACATTCGATGGCGTGTGTGTGACCTCGTGGGATACGGTACATAATACTGTCGCGACGGATTATTCCATTGGGCGGAGCTTTGTGCTGGCGCGTGATGGAGCGCGCATGGATATATTGAATTCTGAGATGAGCTACCTGGGCTTTCTGGCGAACGAGTCGTATGGGGTGGCGTGGCGGCTCCCCGGCACGACTGGCAGCGCAAGTAATAGCCGCTTCGGCCATAATTTCTATGGCTTATATAGCTACGAGGCTTCGGATTTAGTCATTCGGGGTAACGAGGTACATCACAGTATTCGCTATGGCATCGACCCACATACGCGCTCTAATCGCTTACTCATTGAGAATAATATCTCGCATCACAATGGCAAGCAGGGCATTATTCTCGCTGAAGAGTGTAATGATAGCACCATCCGTAACAATACAGTATATGCGAATTCGCTGCACGGTATTGTGATTTATCAGCGTTCGAATCATAACCTGGTGGAAGGGAATACGTCGTTCGGCAATGCGCTGCAAGGCATAAATATCAATGATTCAAGTGGCAATACTATCCGTGGTAATACTGTATATGAGAACGCCGAAGTAGGAATTGGTGTAGGCCAGAATGCCGCCGATAATCTGGTAGTGGGCAATACCGTGCGTAATAATGGGCGCGATGGGATTTACCTGTTTAGCGAAGCCATACGCAACACCATTCGCGATAATACGGTTCACGATAATGTGCGTTTTGGTATTTATGCCAAAAGCGCGGGAAATACCGTGGAAGGGAACCATGTCTCAGGGAACCCAAGCGGCGATGTACGCGAGTAGCGCCGGAGCCAGATGTTCTGCCAGAAAATATATGTCGGGCGCTACCACCGGGTATTATTGGCCGATTGTGATACGCCCAATCTCTAGCGCATCGGTGGGCTGGCCGTTGATGCTGGTGGGCGGGTGCCCGCTGCTGGTGGGGTCGAACATGCCGACGACCAGGCTATACTCGCCTGGGGCAAGGTTCGCGGGCAGCGGCAGGTCGTTCACATCCACAATCAGGGTGTTGGCGCGCCAGGTGCTGGTAGGGAAGCGGCCCTGCCAGGGCGGCGTATCGCGCTGGGCCACGGTTGCGCCTGTAGCATCGCGCAAGTGAACGAAGATGAAGTAGTCGGTAGTGAAGGGCTGGGCCACTTGCCAGAACGTGCGTAATGCGAGGGTCTGGCCGGGTGCAATACGCCGCGCAGGTTCCAGCCCAAGCGTTGGGGCATCAGCATTGGGCGTGCCAAGCGCGAACCCAACGAAGTGTGCGCCGCCAACGATTGCATCCCCGGTGAGGCGCATTGGAGCATCGGCGGAGGTAAGGCCAGTGGCATAGATTGCCAGGTGTGGGCCAAGCTGCCAGCGCGGGTCGGGGCCGCCGAACTCGGCAACTGGCGCACCTGCGAGCTGGCGGTAGGGAGCGGGAATATCCCATTGCCGCCAGGCATCTGAAGAGCCAACCAGGAACGCATAGCCCTGGCGGCGATACCAGGCCAGATCGTGCGCGGGGAGTGCGGCTACTTCGGCCCAGCGGCTTTCGGGCGCGCCGGGCAGCGGGCGTAGCTCGGCGGCAATGCGCGCGCCTGGCGGTACATTCGCGTCGAGCCAGGCTAGCGATTGCACGCGCGTGTCGCCGCGCCGCAGGCGCTGGGTATAAGCCCACGAGTCCAGCGCGCCAGGTAACACCAGCGCCAAGCAACATAGTGCGGCTGCCAGGTGTCGTAAGCCACCGAGCTGTTTTTGTTTTTGACATATGGTGGCAACCCGTGCGCCTGTAGCGCCAATGGGCAGGGCGGCGAGCACAACAACCGCAACCATATTCCGGTTGAAGTGGCTGCTCTGGGCCATATGCAAGAGTACATACGGCGCGACAAAGCTCAGCCATAGGATTCCGGCGGCGCGCTGACCGGGACGTGTGGGGCGCAGCAACAATAGCGCCAGCCCGGTGAGCGCAGCGAGCGCGGCCAGCCAGCCCAGGCCATCGTGCGTAAAAAAATCGACGTAGCCTGCAACGTTCCATGCCCCGGTGAAGTCGCCATGCGCGGTTTCGCTATAATCCTTCACCTGGCCGAGGATGCCGCGCGTGAATTCGCCCCAGCTGAGCAGCGCGTAGGGTGTGCCAGCGAAAAATCCGACTGCTGCCGCCGCACCCGCAGCCAGCAGCCGCGGGAAGCGCATGAGCGATTGCCGCCGGGCCGCCAGTATGTGCGCGGCCACAACCATGAGCGCGGCGATGCCAGCGTTGTATTTGGTTGAAGCGGCCAGCCCGACAAACGCACCAGCGGCCAGGTAATCGCGCCAGCGGCTGCCCTGGGCTACCGCCAACGCCGCCCCAAATGCCAGCAGCACCAGCCAGGCGGTAGTGACATCGGTGGTGACGTATTGCGAGTGCCGCAGGTGAAATGGTGCGAGCGCGAGGAACAGCGCGGCGAGTAGCCCGGCCTCCCAGCCCGCGATGCGCTTGCCAACTGCTCCCACGCTGATCACCGTGAGCGCGCTGATTGCCGCCGTAAGCGTGCGCCCCCAGAGAAAGAACCCTGGAATGGTGGTGTAGATATGCGTTGTAATGGTCATCTGGTCGAGCGGGGCGTAGAGCCCCTGCGCCAGGCCCCAGCGGTAGTGTGGGCCAAGCACCGCCAGCAGCAGGTAGACATAGAGCGAGGGCTTTTGAAAGAAGTGTGGGTTTGGGTCGCCGGTGCGTAGCATTCCAACCACATAATTGACCGGGTTTGGCTCGTCGGGGTGGTCGACGTAGGGCAGGTTGAGGCGCAATGTCCAGGCGCGCAGCCCGAAGGCGGCCAGGGCTAGCCCGGCCAGCACAAGCCAGGGCCAATAACGGGCCATGCTGTGTGGAGTAGCGCGGGCTATTGGATTGAGCGCATGATCAGGGTGCATCGGCGGCACCGGGTGACGGGGTAAGCATTCGCATTGGCCGCCCGGTGCCGCGCCATTATAGCGGAAATTGTTGCTGTGTTGCTTGGGTGCAGCTGGGAAGCTCAGGCTTTCGCGTTTGAGGGCGTTTGCCTGCGGGTGTGTAGCGCTTGATGGTGTTCTGGGCGCAATCGCGTCCCAGAGCACCATCAAAAGAGTACAAAATATGCGTGCCGGATTTGGTATTATAGCCCAATTGGTGCGGTGTTAAATCCCGCATCATCGAGTAGCAGATTGTACGTGCGGCCCGACTGTACTTCGCCGATCTGCAGCCGACCAATGGCCGTGGTGCCTAGGTTCGTGCTTACCGACAATGCCGGTATTTTCACGCCATCCAGCCATACTTCGGTTGCGCCAGTTGCGCTAATGGTTGCGTGGAATTCCAATGCATGCCAGCCGCTCCCGACGATAGTGGTGCTGGTGAAGGTTGTAGCTCCCGCATCGTTGCGCAAAGCGAGCTTACCCGCTGTATCAACATACAAGTAAGCGATCGAGCCATCGGCGGCGGTGCGAAAACGGAGCACGTTGACCTGGCTCGCTTGGCTTAGGATATTGAAGTACACGCGGGCATACGCATCGGTGTAGGTACTAGGCAGCGTTTTCTTGGCATAGGTTGCGCCAACGGTCGTGTTCCCCTGCGCTGCATACGTGCCACTATGCACAACCCCGGTCTGCACTGTCAGTCCACCGCTCGATGTCCAGGCCGTAAGGTTACCGCTCTCGAACCCATCACTAAAGATGGCACCTGGTGCCGGGGTATTGGTAGGCGGTATGGCGGTGTTGGTTGGCGTGTTGGTAGGTGGTGGGTTCGTAGGCGTGTTGGTGGGCGGTATACCAGTGGGGGTATTCGTCGGCGGCGCGGTGGTAGGTGTGTCGGTGGGCGGTAGCGTTGTATTGGTAGGGGTATTGGTGAGTGGGATGTTGGTTGGTGTGTTGGTCGGTGGTACAGCCGTATTCGTTGGTGTGCTGGTTGGGGGCGTAGCACCGAAATTATAGGTTTGTACATCAAAGGTTTGCCCATTCGAATCGGTGGGGGCAACCGTTACCTGATTACCATTAACGCTCACCAGCAGGAAATGGAACACCCGCGCACGTGACGTGGGCTTGCTGGCACTACCGCAGGCGCTACCAGCACCAGCGCCACCATTCGCCGAATATGACCAGCCGATGCCATATAGATCGACTGCGCTACAACCATCGGGGCCAATTGGCTCGACTTTTGCACCGCCACCACCGGTTATATACGTCACCAGGCCGTTGGCACTGGCCTTCGCATTCCGCTGGTAGATATGCGAGTGGCCGCTAAAGGCGATTGCGACGCCATTGCTACTCAGCAGCCCTTCGAGCCTGTTTGCGCCCTGTAAGAAAGTATCGGAGGCTGTGTTGCTTTTGTCGGAATAGATTGGGTAATGTAAGAAGGCGAATTTCATTCCGCCGGGATGCGCGGCGAGATCGGCAGCAAGCCATTGATATTCGGCCTTGCCTGGTGCCCAGTGGTAGGCGTAATCCATCCCATAATCGGTCGATGTGCCGACATTAGAATCGGCCCAGGCGACCTGAAGAATGTAGAAGCGCGCCACTCCGGCATCGAACGCATACCAGGCACTTGGGTAACTGGCTGAAGTTGAGCCATTCAGACAACAATACGTATCTTTGGTGTAGCGCCCGCCCGAGCTGCTTACGGCGACGCTCTGGGGCCAATTTTGGAAGTGTGGGTGAATCGTATCTGAACGCGCCAGCCCATGGTTGCCGATAGTGGGGAAGAGTGCGATTGAGGAACCGGGCACTGCCCAGAACGAAGATTAGTCAACATCTCTTCTGTACTTTTGGGGGCGCTCCTCGGCAACGGCAGCTGCCGGACAGCGATTAGGGTGTCATGGACAGATACACTTTTCCGGTCTCCCATTCATCGCTGGTTTCCATG
>WBZP01001066.1_pt2 | contig 31536 bp, 21 predicted proteins | sample 5204301 | NCBI WGS metagenome assembly WBZP01 (sample SAMN12412401, study PRJNA552823) | activated sludge metagenome | isolation source: activated sludge from nitrification reactor of wastewater treatment plant... | place: USA: Pennsylvania | collected 2017 | reverse complement strand
AGAGAAATATCAGCAGCGGATTGAACAGGCAGAAAGAGAAGATGGTTTCATAAATATTATCGACAGTACAGAAAGGCTGGAACGAATCACCCGTTCAGAAACCTCCAACACCTGGATATTTGAAGCGAAACATGTTACTGATGCAGTGTTCGCACTCAGCAATCATTACATGTGGCAAAGCAGCAGCCTGGTAGTTGATAAAACCACAGGGAGAAGAACAAGGGTTGATGCTGTGTTCAATCCCAAACACAAAGATTATTTCTGGGTTGTTGGCGATGCAAGGAAAACTGTTGAATCAATGAGCTACCGGTTTCCAAAGTGGCCATATCCGTATAGTCATGAAACAGTATTTGACGGGTTAGACCAGATGGAATACCCGATGATGGTAAATGATAACCCGCTGGAAGATCGTTCCGAAAGCATTGAACTTACCGATCATGAAATATTTCATACCATGTTTCCTTTCTACATGGGTATCAATGAAACAAAGTATGGCTGGATGGATGAAGGATGGGCAACGATAGGGGAATGGCTTATTTCACCCATGATCGATACAACAATCGTTGATGAATATGGTGTTGCCGGCTACGAACGTGCTGCAGGCAATGAAATAGATCTTCCGATAACAACGCTCACTACCCAGCAATTTGGCACTTCTATGTTCATCAATAGTTATCCCAAGCCTGCCATGGGCTATCTTTTTATAAAAGATATGCTTGGTGAAGACCTTTTTTATAAGGCACTTCACCATTACATCCGAAATTGGAACGGTAAACACCCGATGCCTTATGATTTCTTTTACAGCATGAACGAGGGATGCGGCAAAAACCTGAACTGGTTCTGGAAGCGATGGTTCTTTGATGATGGCGTTCCTGATCTTGGTATCAGCAAAGTTTCTGTGAAAGGAAACCAGAAACAGGTTGTTATAGAATCGAAAGGCACAAAACCTGTTCCGGTTGATGTTACAATCAATTATACTGATGGCAGCACAGAGAAACTACATCGCAGCATCGCAGTATGGGAAAAGGAACCTAAAACCATTGTACTTACTGTAACAAACAATAAAAAGATAAAGACGGTAAGCCTTGGCAGCACTTATGTTCCGGATGTGAACAAGAGTGATAATGTGTATGAAATGAAATAGCAGTAAGCGATGAAACAAATGCTGAATGTATAAATGAACTCTATTACTTATACATTCAGCATTTATTATTTTATATTCTTCATTTATCTTCCGTTCATGGCGCTTGCCGGCAACGGAATGTCTCTTTTCAGCATAGCATCCCTGTTTGCAATTTCCCAGGCGGTATAGAAAATCATACGGGCCCTGGTTTCATACAGCTTCCAGTTGATCTTATCAACAGTATCGGTAGGCTTGTGATAATCTGCTTTCAACATGCCATCATAGAAAAACAAAACGGGAACACCTTTACGGGCAAAATTGTAATGATCGCTGCGGAAATAAATTCTTTCCTTATCATTTGGGTCATCGAATTTATAATCAAGCGTAAGGTTGGTATACTTTTTATTCGCCCCTTCATTAATAACAGGAAGATCGCTGCTTAACTTATCGTGTCCTACAACATACACATAATTCAATGTGTCGTCAAGTTTTCTTTCTGTATCAACCCTTCCGATCATGTCGATGTTCAGGTCTACCGATGTTTTATCCAGGGGAAATACGGGATGATCACTGTAATATTCGCTACCCCACAGCCCTTTTTCTTCGCCGCTTACTGTCATAAATACCATGGTGCGGCGGGGGCCTTTACCGGCTGCTTTCGCTTTTGCAAATGCCTCGGCCATTTGCAGTACGGCCACCGTGCCGCTCCCGTCATCATCGGCGCCATAATATATTTTTCCGTTACGCATGCCCAGGTGATCGTAGTGCCCGGTAACAAAAACATATTCATCTTTTTTATCGGTGCCTTCAATTACGCCCAGTACATTACTTGCTTCAACTGTATTTCTGTATTCATCATAACGATATTCAATTTGTGCCGTTCTGCTGAAAATCTGTTCCCTGGAAAATGGTTTATTTCCTTTTGATGTTGCCAGGATACTGTCTGCATTGCTACCCAGTATTTCTTTCGCCCCAGAATGTGAAAGACTGGCATAATTTACCACTCTTTCTTTGGCTCTTGGGAAATAGAGATTTGTTTTTTTGCTGCTTTCAGCTGATTGGTGATTGATCGTTTCCAGGGTTGAGCTTACAATAAGCGCTCCAGCAGCTCCTTTCTTTGCAGCAAGCGCCAGTTTTTTCGGGAGGCCCGGAAATGTCCAATCGCTGGAACGATTGGTTCCTGTAATAATATATTTACCATCAAGTTTTGGTTCACCTAAAAAGAAAACAACAGTCTTTCCTTTTACATCAAGGTCACCGTAATCATTGTAAAGACTGTCTTCAATGCCGTAACCAACAAAAACAACCTCTTTGCTGTTAAAGCCAAATTTATCATTGGATGATGCCGGGATAATATAATCCGTTTCATAACTGAGGTCCTTTCCATCTATGGAAAGTTTGCTGCTGATCATACTATCCTGGAATAAGGGATATAATTGCTGATGCCCTTTGAGACCTCCGGGGCTTTTAAGTCCCAGTTTTTTAAACACTGCTTCAATGTACGCAGCAGCTTTTCTTTGTCCTTCTGTACCTGTTTCACGCCCCTGCATTTCTTCTCCGGCAATAACGGTCAGGTGCGACTTGAGGGCTTCGCCTGTAATTACTGATGCAAACTTTGTTGCGTCATTGTTCTGGGCAAAAACATGCAGACCTGCAGTTAGCAAAGGGAGCATAAGTATTTTTTTCATCCTGTTGGTATTTTCAGCAAAATACTGAAAGCGATGAAAGTTGAAGAAGTTTTTTTATGAAAGGCGGGCCAGGTGTTTTTGAACGATTTGACAAATACGGAATCTTCATCCTGTTGCCGGTTAGCCGCAGAGATAAACAGTTTGATATATAGTACCCAAATGCCAGTGAGGTCTGTGAATCTAACAGGGGATCTTTTCAACCCTGTTCTTATGCCTTCCTCCTTCAAATTCAGTGTTCATAAAAATGTCGAGCATCTTTTCTGCATCTCCGTCTCTTACGAAGCGTGCAGGAATGCAGATGATATTGGCATCATTGTGTTTACGGGCCAGTTCTGCCAGTTCTTCGCCCCAGCAAATGGCGGCACGAATACCGGCATGTTTATTGGCAGTGATTGCCACGCCATTGGCACTGCCACACAGCAAAATGCCAAAGGAGGCCCGGCCTGTTTCAACCGCTGAAGCAACCGGGTGGGCAAAATCAGGGTAATCGACAGAGTCTTTGTTGTATGTTCCAAAATCTTCATAAGCCATTTGCTCTCCCTCAAGGAAAGAAATAAGATCTTCTTTACAGTCAAAACCAGCGTGGTCACATCCGATCGCAATTGGTTTTGTTTTATCAAATACGTACATGGAGAATAGTTTAATAGATTATTTTTCAGAAGGACGCAGATCATTCGGAAAGGATAATGGACAAATTTCTGCTACAAAATTAACGCAATAAAGGAGACAAGGGATAATGGAAATTATTTAATGAATAATTAAAATCAGAGTGAAAATAACTACCCATTTTCAGCTATCTACTTGTCACTTTAAATCAGCTCCATTCTTTTTCTTCTTTGGCCCTTTGACGGTCAACACGGGCACAAAGGATCACGCTTATTTCATAAAGAAACAAAAGAGGTATGGCTACAATGGTCTGGCTGGTCCAGTCTGGAGAGGGAGTAATAACAGCTGCCACCACCAGGATGATTACGAAAGCATATTTCCGATAGGTTCTCAGGAAGCGGGCAGATATGATACCGATCTTGGCAAGCACATACGCAAGGATGGGCAATTCAAAGGCGATACCGCACCCGAGAATGATATTATTCAACGTATCTACATAATCGGTAATACTTGGCTGGTACATTACCACCCCGGATTTGCCCAATGTAAAGGTTGCAAGAAAATTGAATGTAAAGGGTGCCAGTAAAAAATAACCAAATGCAGCCCCGGTAAAAAAACAAAGAGAAACCCAAAACAGGCTGCCCCGGGCGTATCTCATTTCTTTAGGTGATAATGCCGGTTTTACAAAGCGCCAGAGTTCCCAGAACAGGTATGGAAATGCTACGATAATACCACCGATCATGGCAATATTGATGGCAGATGAGAAAGTACCGTTTACTTCTGTAACGATGAACTTAATTTTAACCGGTGGCATGCAAAGGCTGTCGCCGATATGCAGCCAACGTCCAAAACGGCACAGGCTTCCATAAGTAACAAAACTCTCACTGGCGGGGGCCAGAATAATGTTATCATAAATCCAGTCGATGAAAACAAAAATGCCAATGGCAGCCACAAGCCAGGCAATGGCAGCCCTGATAACGTGCCACCTCAATGCTTCGAGGTGATCCATAAAACTCATCTCGGCATTTTCCGGGGTTGGGCCCGAACGGATGCGGGAGAAAAATGATTTCCTGTCTGTCTGACTAGTTGCCAAATTATCGAATTGTTTTGCAAATGTAAAGCAGGGAGTTTATTTTAAGCAGTTGCAACTGTATTTACATTGCCTGTTCTTTTTAACACCCCCCAACCCTGCAATTCCCCTTTTAGGGCCCTGCTGAAAGACTTGATAAGAATATAATACATGAGCTGCCGGTACACAAAGCGCTGGGGGATGAGCCAGAATAGTTTTTTATAGTCTTCTTTCTCATACGAAAATGCAATAGCAGCACCGGCAATGTCAACAAATGTGAATACGACGTAGTAAAAGATAATATGCCCGATGCTGGCAGGTATAATCCCAAGCCCTGCTGAAATAAGGCTTAACACTAGGATAAGATCTGCAAATGGCGACAGGAAAGGGAGGATCATCTGGAATACAAGCATGTTAGGTAAAGCCACCATGCCAAAGTTTTTAAACCTCGGGTTAAATACAGCATCGCGGTGCTTCCAGAAACTCTGCATAACGCCAAAACTCCAGCGGAAGCGTTGTTTCATAAACTGCCTGAGTGTTTCCGGGGCCTCAGTATATGAAATTGCGGTGGTACAATTGCGTACCTGGTAACCATTCCGGTGAAGCCTCATGGTAAGATCACAGTCTTCTGCAAGCGTATCAGTTGTAAAGCCTCCGGCATCAACAATGGCAGATTTTCTGAAAGCTCCTATCGCTCCCGGAACCACCGTAATACAGTTAAGCAGGTCAAAAGCCCTCCTGTCGAAATTCTGCGAGGTAATATATTCAATGCTCTGCCAGCGGGTAATCATATTTATTTCATTGCCGACTTTTACATTTCCTGCCACAGCGCCTACAGTCTTTGCATCTTCACCTGTGTTGAATTTTTTCATCAACTCAGCTACAGCATCTTTTTTTAGTTGTGTGTCAGCATCAATACAAACGACAAAATCATTGGAAGCCCTGGCAATACCATAATTGAGAGCTGTTGCTTTTCCTCCGTTGCTTTTGGTGAGCACCATAACCCGGGGATTATCGTTGAACCCATCAGATACTTTTTTAAACGTAGAATCGGTGCTCCCGTCATCTACGAAAACAATTTCAAGATCCGGGTAATCCTGTTTAAGCAGACTATGAATTGTTTTTACGGCATTCAGCTCTTCATTATAAGCTGGAACGATGATGCTTACACCAGGTTGTACCGGGTTGGGAATAAAGGCTTTCTCTTTTTTCTTCTGTATCGAAGCAAGTATAGCCATTGCAATCATCCTGCCTACAGATAGAAATATACCTGTGATGAACAAAGCAAATAAAATATGTTCGCCCCAGTATGCCGCTTCTGCAAAAAAGAAATTAAAGGAGTTTAAAATACTCATCTTAACAGGAGGCATTACATCGTCTTTTGTCTTGCCCATAAGATCGGCAACAGTAGTGAACCGGCAGCCTCTTTTTTTGAAATATTCAATGATACGGGGAAGTGCGTCAACAGTAGGCTGACGGGTTTTTCCTCCGGCATCGTGTAATAAAATGATGCTCGCATTATTGGCCTCTGCAAATCTGATGGTACGGTTTACGATGCTGTCGGCATTCATCTTTTCATCCCAGTCATTCGGGTCTATACTTTCGCCAACAGTTATGTAATTATATTTTTTACTGCGGGCCAATGGTTCAATTTCCTCAAATGTCTGGGGTTCACTATCCGCATTGTATGGGGCCCTGAATAAAATGGTAGAATGCCCGGTAATGCATTCAATGAGCAGGCGTGTGGCTTTTAATTCCAGGTCGGAACGCTCGGGACTCATTTTTGCAATATTGTTGTGTGTGAAGGTGTGGTTGCCTATTTCAAATCCGTCTTTATAAATACGCCTTAGAATAGGAATGTTGTTTTCTGCATTCAATCCTACTACAAAAAAAGTAGCCGGAACTTTTTCCTTCTCTAAAATGTCAAGAATTTTAGGGGTGTACTCAGGATCGGGGCCATCATCAAACGTAAGGATGATCTTGTGTCCTTTATTGAAAGCAGCAGTATCTTCAGCAAATTTTTCATACACATACCCGGAAGGAAGCTGTAGGTAATCCTGCTCAGCAATAAGCATCTCGCTGCTGTCTATTTCCAGTTTTATATTCCCTGCTGAAGGGCTGTAGATGATGTTCAGTAATTCACCTTCCCCGTTAGCGGTGGGTTTTTTATTGGGATCAAATCCAACAGAAATAAGTGAATTAAAGTTGAAAGGATATTGTTGAAGGGAAGCGGTGCTAAGGCTCCTGTTGTAAAATTTCCATATCCGTGGGTCTTCACCTCCAAGGTGCCAGATGGCCGTACCTGCCGTAGCATAGTCATCACTGAAACGAAGCGTGTTAAATGTTGTGGCGGCATCGGTAAACCATACATTGTGCGTTTCTTCTTCCGTTGAATCGGATTCAGGGATGTAATAACTGTAGTTCAGGTTGTAGGTGTCGTTGTTGAAAATGATTTTTGCATTGCTGAGTTTGGCATCATCAATGGCGGCAGCATAGGTTTTATCTTCTACGCTTTTTTTCCCTTCAATCATTTGCCAGTCACGGGCATAACAGGCAACGCCGAGGATTATTTTCGATACATCCACCTTATCATCCATCCAGTCGAGTTTGGCTTCTATCCATTTTTGTGCGCTGATGGGGCCAGGTGCTGTTGCATCATTGAACTGGTCATACGCCATCAGTATAAGATAGTCGTTGTATTGTGACAGGGCATGATAATTATAATCTTCGTTATCAGGAGAAATATCCATCGTGATGATCATTCCTTTACTGTGCAGCAATTCATAAAGCTCTTTTTGAAACTGAAGGAGTGGCTCATCGGTTTTTTCTGTCAACTCTTCAAAATCTATATTGATCCCCTGTAACTGGTAATATTGAAGCGTATCGGCAATCTGCTGAATGATATTTTTCCTTTTTGCAGGATCCGAAAGAATTATGTGTGCCAGTTTACCATCAAAATCCCCTTGTATTAAAGTAGATTTGCTGCTCCTGAAATTATTAAAGATGGGTTGTATGCTTAATTTTTTCTGCTTCATCACAGCAAACCCGGCCTTGTCGATACGTGTTTGCAAAGTGTAATTGATTGTATCAATAAAGAACCATTCGGGATAGATTGTATTCAGCTTATCCCCGTTTTGCTGCAGGTCATATAAGGATGATTGTTGCCAGGGAGTATAAAAAGCGCCTCTTATCATAGAAGCATTGAGTCCTTTTTTTTCAGACCTTTCAATAGAATCTTCACGTTGTTTTTTTTCCAGGAAATCTTTAAAACCCTTGAATTTTTTATTTAATGGTGTGGCAAAAGTGAGTTTATTGGAAGGATCCATTTTGCTTTGGTAGTATCGTGCTTTATCATTGAGATTCGGCAGATTCGGTTTTGTGCCGTTAACAACGGCCACTACTACCACTGCGAGCAGGAATATGCTGATGAATAAAAAAATCCGGCCTGTCCATTTGATTTTTTTCCAACGGGCGGGACTATTAGCCTGGAAGATCTGTGCTGAATGAATTGTTGCCATAGTAGCGATTATGACACAAAGTTTCCCGATGAACTGCAAGAAGCATGTTAGTTAACCAGTATTTAACTGTACACAAACTGCGTATTAAATTCCCCAACGAGAAAAAGAATTCCCTAGTCTTTTCACCCAACTTGCTCTGCAGCTTTTCTATTGGAGTATGAAATAAAAGAAAAGCCCCCGTAGAAACGGGGGCCGGTTTACCAAAACTAACTGCTTATGAGAAAATTGACTATTTGCTAATGTCTTATACTCTTAATCTTTCAAATGGAGTGCCAGAACTTTTTATTCGCTGTTAAGGAACTCCTAATGATTTTTCCAGTATTACTGTTTTAAAGAGCTGTCATATAAAAGACAATAATCGGGCCCGAACGTTTAATTAAGCGCTCTGTATAAGCTGTATTTATAAATGTTTTAACAGATAGAAAAAGGAGGGGAGAAACTGCCCAAAGAATAAACAATAATAAATGCAATAGGAAGATACCTATAAAATGCTTTTCCGGCGGGGGTTGCAGGGGCATGAGTTACGGATTGCAGGAAGCGTTACCCAATGAAGCATACCAACAACCCGTAACCTATGTTGCAATATCTTATTTTAGAAATCCCTGTATCAGATCCATGAGGTTACCGCCACTATTACTGTTTTGCTGACCAATTTGCTGTTGGGCATTGCTGGTAACCTGGCTGATTATGTCAGATAGTCCGCCATTATTCCCGTTGCCGGAACTAAAATTGTCTAACAGGTTCTGGAAGTTGAAACCACCGCCAGCCTGCTGGCTGCTACCACCTGTTAATGAACCAATAATACTGTTGATATCAAAACTGCTGTTATTCGGGTCATTGGTTTGGCTTACGAGTTTATTCAGCACATCAGGAATAAGATTGTTGGCTACACTGCTGGCCTGGGCCGGTTGCATATTGAATTTGCCGGTAAGTTTACCGATGAAATGCCCGATCATCATACTCACAATCGGGTTGTTCATCAGGCCCCCCTGCTGGCTGTTATTTCCCTGGTTGTTGAAAAGCGAAAGGATATTTTCCAGTCCTCCGCCCGCAAGCATATTTTGTAAACCGCCTGCAACCGTATTGGTAGCTTCAGCCATGACTGCATCGTTATTTTCGTTTGGGATTTCTGTATTATTGATGACACTGTCTGTGGCAGAACCTTTTACGAGGTTGAATAATTCTTCTAACATGTTGGTTTGATTTTATGATTATAGATTACCCGGATTTATGGCCCGAATAGTAACTCAATGACTTGGGCAGTAACTCCCACGTTGCATGTACGAATGTAAATTTAAAATACAGGATAACACCAGTAATATTGATGCTTATGGATTAAGACCCCTGTGTAGTTAGTTTCTCAGCGTTTTCGGCAAACTGTAATGCATCAATGAATTCCTGGATATCACCATTCATGATCGTATCCAGGTTGTAAACGGTGAGCCCGATGCGGTGATCGGTAACCCTTCCCTGGGGATAATTATAAGTGCGGATCTTGGCACTTCGGTCGCCTGTGCTTACAAGGCTTTTGCGCTGGCGAGCTATTTCTTCTTCCTGCTTGCGAACCTGTTCTTCATATAATTTGGTACGAAGCATTGCCATAGCTTTTTCCCGGTTTCCAAGCTGGCTTCTTTCCGTTTGACAAACCACTACCACGCCGGTAGGAATATGGGTGAGAAATACTTTTGTTTCTACTTTGTTTACATTCTGTCCTCCGGCGCCACCGCTTCGGGCAGTCTCCATTTTTACGTCGCTTTCTTTCAGTTCAAAATCCACTTCTTCGGCTTCAGGCATAACCGCCACGGTGGCAGCGCTGGTATGAACCCGGCCGCTGGCTTCGGTATCAGGAACCCGTTGCACCCGGTGTACACCGCTTTCAAATTTGAGGGTTCCGTAAACATCATCACCTACAACTTCCACCTGAACTTCCTTGTACCCGCCTACGGTTCCTTCACTTTCACTGAGGATGGCGGTCTTCCATCCACGGCGCTCACAGTATTTGAGGTACATGCGGAGCAGGTCGCCAGCAAAAAGACTGGCTTCATCTCCTCCGGTTCCCGCCCTGATTTCCAGGATAGCATTTTTTTCATCCTGGGGATCCTTCGGAATGAGCATATTTCTCAGCTCCTTTTCTTTGGCTTCTTTCTTTTCTTCCAGTTCGGGCAACGCTTCTTTGGCCAGTTCCCGCATCTCCTCATCAGTTTCATTCAGCACTTCTTTATTGAATGCAATATCATCCAGCAATTTTAAATATTCGTTGCGGGCGTTCACGATCTTTTCCAGGCTACGGTACTCTTTACTCATGGCACTGTAACGCTTATTGTCGCTTACGATCTCGGGATTGGTGAGAGCAACACCCAGGTCATCAAATTTTGCCTTTATCGCATCCAGTTTATCCAGCATAATGTATTTATTTTTGATGGCGGCCGGTTTTATGACCGGTTTATACGAAAGAGGTCTGTGAGATTTCTTTCGGCCACAACGCCTGCAAGCAGGCTCAATGAGGGCGCAAATTTAAGTCATCTCAAGCAATCATTTTGTACAGAAAATTCAAAGCAGCGAAGATATTTACAGGAAGCAGTTTTACTGTTGAAGGCACGGTACTTGTGACCGATGAAAACGGTATCGTGAAAGATATTATAGCAGAGCAAGATGCAGGAGACGATGTAGAAATAATGGATGGGATATTATCACCGGGTTTCATCAATGCTCATTGTCATTTGGAACTTTCGCACATGAAAGGACTGATCCCGAAACACACGGGGCTGGTTGATTTTGTTTTCAGGATTGTTACAGAAAGAAATTTTAAGCCGGGTGAAATTTTGCAGGCTATTGAAAAAGGTGCAGATGAAATGTATCGCAATGGAATTGTTGCCGTTGGTGATATCTGTAATAATGATCTGACGATCGCCGAAAAGCAGAAAGGAAGATTGTATTTCCAAAACTTTATTGAAGTCAGCGGTTTTCCGCCGGCTATTGCGGCAAGCCGCTTTCAACGGGCCATCGATTTATATAATATCTATGCTGCTGAATTACCTGCCAGTTCAATTGTTGCCCATGCACCTTACTCGGTTTCGCCGGAACTGTTTGGGTTAATCAATGGATTTACAGGTAATACTCTTCAGTCGATTCACAACCAGGAAATACCGGACGAGAATTATTTGTTTGAAAAAGGCAGCGGAGATTTTATAAGGATGTATGAAAAGATGAATATTGATATTTCATTTTTCAGGCCATCGGGTAAATCAAGCCTGCAGACCTACCTTTCAAATTATACGAATGCAAAACGATTGATATTGGTGCACAATGTTGCTTTGAGTGAACCCGACCTTGAGTTTATTTATCAGCATGAAAAAAATACCGGGTTGCACGTGCATTTTTGTTTATGCCCCAATGCAAATCTTTATATCAGCAACATGCTTCCCGATGTTGGTTTAATAAATTCCTGTTCTGATCGTATGGTGCTGGGGACTGATAGCCTCGCTTCCAATGATCAGCTGAGTATACTGGAAGAAATGAGAACATTGCTGCAGCATTACCCGGAAATCGTAAAAGAAAAAGTATTTCAATGGGCAACACTCAATGGCGCCCTGGCGCTGGGGATTGAAAACGTTTATGGCAGTTTTGAAAAAGGGAAAAAGCCCGGCGTGGTTTTGATTGACGAAAACCTGGCAACTGCGAAAAGGATTTTATAAAACGGATAACGCAGCATGGAAATTATAAGATTTCATGTAATACTTTCAATGTTTTCAACTGCCCGAAATCATGGATATGCAGCGCATAATATTCCTGGTACTTTATTAAGAGATCCCTTCTTATCTGTTTGTTGAGGTGCAATTCATTCAGTTCTGCAGGAATGCGTGTCTTTAATAATTCAGCAGTAAGTGATGCATGTTCCTTGTATAAGAAATGTGGATGTGCAGGTTGTTCATAAGTAAATTCTCCTTCTTTAAGATCGAGGTAGGCAGGCTCATCTTTTAACGGAGTGCTCATACGAAATCCCAAAAAATCTGCCAGGTGAAGCGTAAAAAACAAAGGCAGGTTGGCAGCTATGCTGTTACCGGCGGTATCGAGTTGCAGGAGGGCGTCTTCACAGAAATAAAACAGTTCATGATTTTTTTCCGGCTGTTTGAGTGCTTTGTGAAGCAGTTCAATCATGTATAAAGCAATACTGTTCTTGATCACATCACCAAGTACATGTTGATAAATAACCGACCAGTTTGCTTCCTTGATCCGTTGTATTTGTTTTTGATCGCTGTGATAAACTTCCAGGTCGAGTATGGCAGCTGGCTGAAACATGGCGGCTTTGTTTCCTGTTTTCCGGGAAGATCTTGCACCATTTACCATGTAAGCCTGCAATCCGAATAATTCAGTAAAAATGGTAACCACCAGGCTGGTTTCGCCATACTTGATGCTACGCAACACAATTCCTTTTGTTTTATGCGTCATGCTTTCCTGTATTGTGTTTTTGAATTTTAAATAAATATGGCATCACAAAATTAGTTGATCGTTTTTTATAACTTATTAACGCACCTGATTAAAGTTTCCGGCTTTCATCCGTTCAAATTAACGTTCTTTGCAGCACAAAAATCTTTACGCAAATATGTGGCAAAGTTTAGGCAGGTTTGTACTCAGGAACAGGCTGGTATTGCTGATTGTTTTACTTGCAGCAACCGGTGTCATGGGATTTTATGCTTCCAAAGTGAAACTCAGCTATGAATTTTCAAAGGCGATTCCAACGGACAATCCCCGTTACCAGGAATATCTTGATTTTAAAAAAACATTTGGCGATGATGGGAACCTGCTGGTTCTTGGTATCAGCACAAAAGAATTGTTTTCCCTGAAAAATTTTACCGCTTACCGGCAACTCCATACTGAACTACGGGCTGTGAAGCATGTGGAAGATGTTTTGAGTATTCCCGCCGCCGTTGTATTGCAAAAAGACAGCCTGGCTGAAAAACTCACTGCTGTAAAAATTTTCCCGGAAAGTATCAGTTCTCAAACCCAGCTTGACAGTGCAACTGCCGTATTCATGAACCTTCCCTTTTACCATGGATTGCTTTATAATAGTAACACCAGCAGTTACCTTGCTGGCGTGAGGATCAACAAAGACATTCTTAATTCCCCGGGGCGAAGTAAGGTAATTGCTGATATTATGGCTGCAGCCAATGAATTCACTTTGGCAACAGGTTTGGAAACACACCTGAGTGGGCTGCCATTAATCCGGACAGTTGTAGCCGACCGTATTCAAAAGGAAATGCGGTTATTCCTGCTGGGTTCATTGGCTTTGAGTGTTTTAATACTCCTGTTGTTTTTCCGTTCATTCAGTACCACGCTTATCTCCCTGGCAGTAGTGATCATAGGGGTTGTGTGGACTGTTGGAACCATTTATCTCTGCGGCTACAACATTACACTGCTCACAGCACTTATTCCGTCGCTGGTTGTTGTGATCGGGATTCCCAACTGTATTTATTTCATTAATAAATATCATACATCCTATCTACGCTATGTTTCATTGCCTGAACAGGAGCGTAAGGAAAAAGCCCTGGTTGATATGGTAAGCAAGATGGGGGTAGTAACACTATTCTGCAACCTTACTGCAGCAATCGGTTTTGCTGTTTTTGCTTTAACAAGAAGTGCAATCCTGAGAGAATTTGGCGTGGTGGCCGGAATCAGTATTATGGTCATCTTTGTGGTGTCTTTTATTCTGCTGCCATCCGTGTTAAGTTACCTGCGTGCCCCCCGGGAAAGGCAATTAAGATATCTCGATAACAAATGGATCGTAATTTTCCTTGCACGGATAGAAATATGGGCTTTTCATCATAAAAAAACAGTCATTTCTGCAACCGTTGTTGTTTTGATAATGGCTGTAGCTGGCATGATGCGCTTGCGAACTGAAGCTCATATTGTGGATGACCTTCCAGCAACAGATAAAATATATACCGATCTTAAATACTTTGAAAAGAATTTCAAAGGTGTTATGCCGCTGGAGATTGTAATAGATACAAAGAAAAGAAATGGCCTTACCGGTATGAGGGCTCTGAACGTATATGAAAAAGTGGATTCTCTTTCTCAATATATTTCTGCGCAATCAGACATGAACCGGCCACTCTCTGTTTCAGAGGGATTAAAGTTTGCCAAGCAGGGCTTTTATGAAAATGATTCTACCCAATACCTGATGCCCAATGCCTTTGACGGATCTTTTGTGGCGGAATATCTCCGGCCTTCTAAGGCGGGGGGAAGAAACAATAATTTCACCCGGATGCTGAACTCTTTTGTTGACAGCACCAAACAGCGGACCCGCCTGAGCGTTAGTATGGCCGATGTAGGTACGCAAAAACTTCCGGACATATTGAATGGAATTCGTAAAAGATCGAATGAATTATTTGATACCACAACTTATAAGGTCACTCTTACAGGAACCAGTATTACTTTCCTGGAAGGAAGCCGCTTTATTATCAATGGCCTCAAGGAAAGTATTCTGTGGGCTTTTTTGCTGATTGCCCTTTGTATGCTTTACCTGTTCAGGTCATTCAGAATACTGGTTTGCTCGCTTATACCAAATGTAGTGCCCCTGGTGGTTACAGCCGGTATAATGGGTTGGACGGGAGTGCCGCTTAAGCCATCAACCGTGTTAATATTCAGCGTTGCCCTTGGGATAGCTGTTGATATTACCATCCGGTTCCTGGTAAATTACAAGCAGGATCTTGGCGTGCATAACAATGATGTTGCTGCTACTGTAAGGAGTACTGTTCAGCAAACAGGATTGAGTATTGTTTATACATCGCTTGTGCTTACCGCCGGATTTATTATTTTTTGCGGCAGTAGTTTCGGAGGAACTTTTGCTTTAGGATGGCTCACTTCGGTTACTTTGTTTGTCGCAACGATCACAAACCTGCTATTACTTCCGGTGCTGTTGTTATTGCTGAAAAAGAAATAAACACAGGCAATAATATTTTCTGAAATTCGTTACCGTACTCATTTTCGCCGGATTCAAGGTGCAGCGAAGCACCAAAGAAACTTGTCTGTTATTTAATATTCATAACGTATTCTGATTTATCTTTGTACGCAAAAACCAAACTGCAAATGAGAAAAACTATCTTATCCCTGATCACAGTCCTTGTATTCATACTGGGGGCTTCTGCACAGGATCGAACCATTACCGGTAAGGTGGTGAATGATAAGGAAGCACCGATGGAAGGTGTTTCTGTCACCGCTTCTGACGGCAAGGCAGGAACGCAGACAGATAAAAATGGTAACTATACCATTACTGTCTCAACTGCAAAGTCGATCATCTTCAGTTTCGTGAATTACGAAACAGTTACAAAATCAATAGGCAAGTCAGCAACCATTAATGTAACCATGAACTCTTCCGATATGAAACTGGAGGAAGTGGTAGTGGTTGGTTATGGTGTGCAGCAGAAGAAAGCTTTTACAGGTTCTGCTTCTAAAGTCAACACCAAAGAGTTTGCACAACTCATTACTCCTTCTGTTGATAAACAACTAGCGGGAAGGGCGGCTGGTGTTAGTGTAACTAACAGCAGCGGGTTGGTGAATGCGCCGGCAAGGATTCGTATAAGGGGTTTGCAAAGTATCAATGTAGGACAGGATCCATTGGTAATTGTTGATGGCGTTTTGATGACAACCGGAAACCTGGCACTAACAACAAATTCAAATGCGATAGGAGATATTAACCCCGATGATATTGAAAGTATTGATGTGCTGAAAGATGGTTCTGCAACCGCCATTTATGGTTCTTTGGGCGCAAATGGAATCATCCAGATTACAACAAAAAAAGGTAAGAAAGGACAAACGCAGGTGAACTACACAGGTGTTATCGGTTACTCAAGTCCTATGCAACGCTTCAACCTGTTGAATGCACAGGAGTTTGTTGCCATTGCTAATGAAAAACTTACCAACTCAGGTGCTTTGGCACAAGCGAGGATGGATTCTGCAGGAACAAATACAAACTGGCAGGATAATGTTTTTGTAAACAATGCCTTCTCTACAAACCAGACTGTAAGTGTTTCTGGTGGAAATGATAAATCCTCATTTTATCTTTCACTGAACTATGCAGATTCAAGAGGTATCATCCGCACCAATAAGAACACTGCATACAGGATTCGGACCAACTTTGATGTACAGGCCACCAAATGGCTGAAAATTGGAAATAATCTTTCTGTTTCACGTCAGAATGACTTTGATCAGAATAATGGTACCAATGCATTGAGTGGAGCGATCGTAGGTGCGATAAGGGCATTACCCAATGTAGGCATTTACAGTAAAACGCATCCTACAGGATACAATATCCTTCCAGGCGGAAATGCTTTGGGACAGGGCGCTAACCTCCGTTCTATTGATGATAACTATACAAACATTGCTTTTGTTTTGGATAATAACAGGTATCAGTCTGACAAATACAGGATACTTGAAAATGTTTACGGGGAAGCTTCTTTACTCAAAGGCTTAAAGTATACTACAAAATTGGGGGTTGACTATTTTACTGATAACAGTTCCCAGATTCTTGATCCGCGTCATGGAGATGGATTTTCTTCAAATGGTATTATTTACCAGGGACAACAAAATGTTCTGCTCACAGACATCCAAAACTACCTGAATTATACCTTCTCACTCAAGAGCCATAATTTTAATCTGACTGCAGGTCATGAATTGATTCAGAAAACAACCCGTTATTTCACAGCGCAGGGAACCAATATCTCAGATCTGTTTTATATCAAAGAGAATATTATTACCAGTTCGGCAAGCACTCAGAGTATTAGCGGATATTACCAGAAAGAAGGAATTGAGTCTTTTTACGGAAGGTTATACTATGACTATAAATCTAAATACTTCGTGCATGTATCTTTAAGAAGGGATGGACAGTCATCACTTACTAAAGATAACAGGTATGAAACTTTCCCTGGATTCTCAGTAGGCTGGAGACCGGTTCAGGAAGGCTTCTGGAAGAGAAGTGCTAAACTTTCCAAAGTAATAAATGATTTAAAGATCAAAGCATCTTATGCAAGGGTAGGTAACCCACTTTCAGGTTTCCCATATCTGAGTACATACGGAGCCAGCCCTTACGGAAATATTAATGGTATTTCTGTATCGGGGGTGGGTGATCCTAGTCTGAAATGGGAGTTAAGTTCTAAATATGATCTGGGTGTTGAATTGTCTTTATTTAAGAAAGTCAATTTTACAGCAGATTATTTTAAAAATGATATTGATGGTTTGATACTGGCAGTTCCTACTCCTTACAGTGTGGGTATTCCTGGAAATACAATTTTCAAGAATATAGGACGTGTTAGAAATACGGGCATCGAATTGTCCTTGAATTTTGACCTTGTAAAAAGAAAAGATTTTACCTGGAATGTTAATGCCAATTACACCAATATAAAGAACAAAATAATATCGCTTTACCAAATTGGCGGGGCTGATGTAAAAGAATACTATCCCAGCAATTATAACATTAACAAAGTGGGAGAGTCAATCAATGCTCTCTTTGGATATGAGTTTGCCGGTGTAAACACTGGAAACGGTAACCCGGTATATTATAATGCTGCAGGTCAACTTGTACAAAGAAATATATCCAATGGCACTTATTATTTCGCCAATTCTTTGAGTGACCCGGCACTGGGAGCTCAAACAACACTTACGACTACCGACAAGAAAATACTTGGAAGTTCACTTCCTACTTATTTTGGGGCATTTACAAACACTTTCAGCTACAAAGGTTTTGACCTGGAAATTATGTTCCGTTATGGCGGAGGTAACAAGATCATGAATATCACCCGCCAGGAAGTATTGTTGAACCAGAAATTCGCAAATGGAGGTAAAGAACTGTTGAACAGGTGGACAACACCAGGACAGGTAACTGATGTTCCAAAATTATGGTATGCCCAGGATGCCGTTGTAAATCAGAATGGCGAGGCAATCTCCAGGTTCATAGAGAAAGGTGACTTCCTGCGCCTGCAGAATATAGTACTGTCATATACTGTAAATGCAGAAAAGCTTCAGAATTCAACTAATAATACCGTAAAGAGTCTTCGCTTTTTTGTTCAGGCTCAGAACGTTCATGTTTGGACAAAATATACAGGGATAGATCCTGAAGCGTTCAGTGCGAATGGACAGGATAACAATATTTCTCCCCAGGTTAGAAATTTATCAATAGGTGTGAACCTGGGACTTTAATATTAAAAAAACTCAATACAGTAAATATGAAATACTATCATAAATTATTTGCAGGAGCTATCATGCTGAGTTCAACATTGCTGGTAAACTCATGCAGGAGCAAGTTAGATCTAACCCCATATACATCGCTGGTAAATACTACAGCTTACACAACACCTGAAAAGTGCCAGCTCGCACTTTACGGAGTATATGATGCAGCACAAAGTGGTACATACGATCCGTTGAATGGAACAGCTACTTCTGTGAGAGGCTATCCTTTTGGAGCTGCCAGTATTGAGCAGGGGGATATGAGAGGTGAGGATATGGTAAACATTGCTACTTTTTACCAGATAACTTATCTGTCGACCTACAATACAACATCTCCCAACAATGTAAATATGTGGAAGGAGTTATATGCATTGGTAAACAAAGCTAACCTTTCCATCGCAGGCTTCAGGGGTGCTGCTGCAAGTGGTGTTCTTACAGCGGGTGTCGGAAACCAATATGAGGCAGAGTGCAGATTTCTCAGAGCATTGGCTCATCATGAACTGCTGCTTAATTTTGCCCGCCCGTATGCCGATAATGGCGGAGCGTCTTTGGGTGTTCCTTACAGGGATTTCCCAATCGAATCTGCGGCCTCGGTTGAACTCGCAACTACAAAACCAAGGGAAACCGTTGCTGAGGTATACGCTAAAATCCTTGCAGATCTTGATTTCGCAGAATCTAATATGCCTGCTACATTAGGAACAGGAAGCATCAACACTTACCGTGCTACCAAAGCCGCAGCCATCGCCCTTAAGATGCGTGTGAAACTTCATATGGGAGACTGGGCAGGTGTAGTTACAGAAGGAAATAAACTGATTCCTGCTACAATAAACCCTCAATCATGGACAACCGTTGTTAGTCCGATTGGTAACTGGGCATTGACCGCAAATCCTGATGGCCCATTCGCAAACTTTGGCTCGGGATCTACAGAAAGTATTTTCTCTGTTAAAAACGATGCACTGGATAATCCTCAAACCAATGCTGCACTTGCCAGGATGTATGGCGCCAACTCGGGTGGAGGAAGAGGACTTGTTGCGATAAGCCCGATCGTTTGGGATTTGCCTGAGTGGACCTGCACTGATAAACGCAGGGCATTGTATGTAGATGGACCAGATGGTAACGGGTTAACCAATAAGTTCACAAAAAAATATACAGACGTAGTAAATATGTCTGACTATGCACCGATCATCCGTTATGCAGAAGTGCTGTTAATGCAGGCAGAAGCTGAAGCAAGAAAAAATGCAAATCCAACTCAACGTGCGGTTGACCTGCTGAACACAGTAAGAAACAGGTCTCTTGCAGCACCGGCAACAGATGCCTATACACTTGCAGGTTTCCCAACTCAAACAGCTTTGTTGAATGCCATACTCAAAGAAAGAAGAATTGAATTCCTGGCAGAAGGAAAACGCTGGGGTGATATTCATCGCCTTTCCCTTGATCCGGCTTTCACCAGTAATGGAATCCCTGCTAAAATGGCTAATGGTTTTGCCAATATAGGAGCCTTTACATGTGCAGGTACTGTTCCTGCTACCGGCGTTCCTGCTATTCCATATTCTGATTACAGGTTCCTGTGGCCAATACCACAACAGGAAAGGAATACAAACCCGATCATTGAACAAAACCCGGGTTACTAATATTCTCAATCCATCTAAAACTAACTGACATGATGAAAAAAGGACTATCAATTATACTGGGTGCAACTGTGATATTAGCAGGCTGTACTAAAAAAGAAGGCCTTACAGGGCCGGCCGATACATCAATGGCCTATATGTCTTTTACCAATGCCAATGCCAACGGTAAAACTGTAGACTTTTTTGTAGACAATACAAAACTGAACCAGGCTGCCTCTATTGCGCCCAATGGTACTGTTACCGGAACATACGTAGGAGTATACCCGGGTGAGCGTTTGCTGGAGGTAAAAGAAAGTTCAACAACTGCTACTTATTACCATAACAGCAACATCACTACACTTGGCGGAAAATCTTATTCCTACATTATTTATGATACCATTAAACAGGGAAGGTTCAAAGGAATATTACTTACTTCAGAAAGAAAAATAGATCCAGGCAACGGAAACTGCAAAGTAAGATTCCTGAATCTTTCACCAAAAGCTCCAATGGTTGATCTGTGGTTTGTAAGAAGGGTGGGTGCTGTTGCCAAAGACAGTATCAAACTATATTCTGCAGTACAATCACTGAGTTCTGTAGCAAGCCCGGATGCAACAGCTTTGTCGGCATATATTGATCTCGCTGCCAACCAGGCTGCAGGCGCTGCAGGTGCAGGCGTTCCGGTTTCTGATTATATCATCAGGGCAAAACTGACCGGTACCAATACGATTCTTACTTCTACCGCTGCCACTACACTGGTAAACGGAAGGACCTATACATTTTTCCTGAGAGGTATTTTCCCGGGTGTAGGGTTGACTTCCTTCCTGAACAACTAATCAATATTGTATCAGAAATATTAAAAAGTCCCGGGTTGTTACCGGGACTTTTTTGTGTTAAATAGCTTTGTGTTTATTTCAGTACTTCAGCAAGCTTCTCTTCCAAATCAGAACCTCTGAGCGAAGTTGCAATGATCTTCCCGGAAGGATCTATCAATACGTTGTAAGGAATGGCATCGAACCCATAAGGTGCAACAGCCGCGGATTGCCATCCTTTGAGATCACTTACCTGCTGCCATACAAGTCCATCATCTTTGATGGCTTTTAACCAGGCTGTTTTATCTTCATCAAGTGAAACACCCAAAACAGTAAAATTTTTACTGCTGAACTTATTATACGCAGCTACTACATTCGGATTTTCACCGCGGCAGGGGCCGCACCAGCTTGCCCAGAAATCTACCAGCACATATTTTCCTTTCAACATGCTCAGTGAAAATGGTTTTCCGTCGGGTGTAGTCATAGAGATTTCAGGAGCCATACTTCCTGCTCCCGGCATCCTGCTCTTCAAAGCATCCTGCTGCTTACGCTGCTCCATCATCTGGTTAAATTGAATTACGATAGAAGCCACGCCCTGGTGCTCCGGGAAACGTTTTGTCATGTTCGGTACGATCTGGTTAAGCTTACCAGGATCCATGTTACCTGTATAGCCAAGCGCAAACATTGCCACCACGGGATCTGAAACCGTATCAATAAATTTCAGGATATAAGTTGAAGAAGATTGCTGAAATTCTCTCAGCCTGGTAGATTCTACAGCAACAAGACTGTCGTTCCCTTTACCGGAAGATAAACTTTGCAGCCTCCCGTTGCATTGTTGGATCGAGTCGGACATGGAAGAGAGCGCTTCGAGTAAATTTTTAAGCCTGAGGTTGGCGGGGCCGCTTACTTTTGGTCCGTTGATGGCCATATCATTTCCATCTGCTTTGATACTGATGGAGGAAGCATCGTTGATAAAAATATAACCACGCTGCTGCTTCTCAAACCTTACCCTGTACAAACCTTCTTCCTGTGCTATGGTACTCAATTCGAATTTGCCGTTTTTTAATTGAGCAGTATCCAGTACGTCGGGATTTTTCTGGCTGAAATAAAGCTGCTCCAGAAAAACCTGCTGATCAGGAACATTTTTTACATCACCTGTTACACTGAATTTTCCCTTCTGTGTTTCATGACTGCATGAAAGCATGAAAATGCTTAACGCAATAACTGTAATACTTTTTTTCATCATTTATGAATTGCTGGTTGGGTATAATACAAACAATGACAGGCAATGGTTTTAAACATTAGCTGCCAGGTCTGAATTCATTGGCTTAGTTTTTCCGACAGAAGTTTGTTCACTACCTGCATGTCGGCTTTTCCTTTACTTTTCTTTTTTACTTCTCCTGCAAACAAACCGATCAATCCTTTTTTGCCACTTTTGTATTCTTTCACTTTATCGGGCATTGATTGCAAAACTTCATTCACCCAGTCTTCAATGGCTCCTGAATCACTTTCCTGTAAAAGGTTAAGAGATGAAGCTATGTCAATCGCCTTTTCTTCCGGTCTTTTGATTAACTCCTGCAATATCCTGCCGGATGCATTGGTGAAATTCACCTGACCGGCTTCTACCATGTTTATTAAAGCTGCTACATTTTCAGGTGGGAGCGGGAATGATGCCATACTGATGTTATGTTCATTGCAGTATGATTTCAATGGGCCAAGCATCCAGTTGGCAGCTGCTTTATAATTACTGCATTGTTCTGTAATGCGGGTAAAATAATCTGCATCTTCTTTGTCATGACTGATTACAGATGCATCATAAATTGTAAGTCCGAACCGGGTAACTAATTTTTCTTTAAGTACATGTGGTAGCTCCGGCATCGATGAAGCAATATCATTAATATAAGAATCGCTGATTGTAAATGCCGGCAGATCAGGCTCAGGAAAATAGCGATAATCATCTGCATCTTCTTTTGTTCTCAGGGAGAACGTGGTATTGTTATCTGCATCAAAACTTCTTGTTTCCTGTATGATGGTTTCCCCTTTTTCAGATAATGCAATCAATCTTTCCTTTTCTATTTCAATAGCACGCGTTACATTGCGGATGCTGTTGAGATTCTTTACTTCCACACGCCTGCCCAGTTTGGTTTCTCCATTCAGCCGTATAGAAATATTGGCATCGCAACGCATACTCCCTTCTTCCATATTGCCATCACAAACCTGCAGCCAGCGTAAGATTTTTCTTAATTCAGTTAAAAAAGCAAAAGCTTCCTGGGCGCTGTGCAGGCAGGGCTCTGTAACTATTTCCAACAATGGAACTCCGGCCCTGTTGAGGTCAATACAGGTATATGCCGGATCAATATCATGAATGCTTTTTCCTGCGTCTTCTTCAATATGTATACGGTTAAGTATTATCTTTCTTTCCCCTTCTTCAGTTTCAATATTCAAATAACCCCCTATACAGATAGGGGCGGTATGCTGACTGACCTGGTATCCTTTGGGAAGATCAGGATAGAAATAATTTTTCCGGGCAAAGAAATTATGTCTTTCTATATCGCAATGAAGACCAAGGCCGAGTTTTACAGCCAGCTCAATAGCTTTTTTATTGAGTTTTGGCAAAGTGCCCGGGTGTGCCAGTGAAATGGGGCTGACCTGTGTGTTTGGTTCTGCACCAAACGCTGTACTATCGGCACAAAAAAGTTTTGTTTTCGTGAGGAGCTGAGCATGAACTTCAAGTCCGATAACGAGCTGGTATTTCTCCTTTGTCATTGCGGCAAAGTTAAGTAATAGCGATGTAAAGGCAATTTTGCCGATACCCGTTTACTTCAGTCCCAGCTTACTGATATGTAGATGGGCTGATCTTTCTTTCATTTCCTTTTCCAGTGTAGTGAAAGCATCCCTCGAAACGGATTGCCTGATGCGCCCATTACCAAGCAGATGAATTTCATCGCATGAGTCACTGAGTGTGGAGAAAATATGGGAAGCTATAATGATCGTCTTATTCAGTTTTTTTAAAGCGGCAAGGATTTCCATAATAATGATGTTCCCTTCTATATCAACACCATTGAAAGGCTCATCCAGTATGAAATAACTGTTTTCCTGGAGCATGATGGCAAAGAGAGCCAGCTTCTTTTTCATTCCTGTTGAATAGCCGGTAGCATATTTATCAAGCGGTAAATGAAAAATGTTTTTATCATCAATATCACCCGGATTTGTATTGCGGGCATTGCAGAGTAACCGAATGTATTCACGTCCTGTTATCCGGGGTAAAAAATATGGTTCTGTTTGAAGAAACCCGGTATGATCCTTAAGCGGGTTTATACCTGCGGTAATTGATCCCTGGTATTTTTCAATGCCTGTGATACACCTGAACAGGGTGGTTTTACCGGCACCATTCTCGCCAACAATACCATAAGTCTTTCCCGTTTCAAAAACCAGGTTTATGTCGTGCAATACCTGCAGCGATCCGTATGATTTCGATAGATGTTCGATCTTAATCATGCCAATATGCTGTTTAGTTTTTTCTGAGATTGTATGACAAAGTAAGGAGTTGTAATGAGCAGGAGCGGAGGAAACGCAAGGCCGCCAGCAAATAACAATACCTGGGGTAGGTTTAATTTTCCGGGCCAGGCAGCATATTTAGCCGCAATCATATTAATGAGATAGCATGTACCTAAAAGCTGGAATCCCAATAAGAGAATAATGTGATCATTAAAAAAAATTGTCAATAAGATTAACGGTGGTACTGTGAGTATTTGTGAATGAACGACACCGGTCTTTATTTTTTCAAGCAGGAAGGACCTTGGATTTTTTTTGAATATCCAGACATAAAATTCATTTTCCGGCTCGTTGTAAGAGGAGAGGCACAGTATATGAATTAAGAGTAGTGTGAAAACCGCCAGGTTAAAATTAAAATTCATGATAGAAATTACAGCAAGTATATAACAGCCTGTAAAAAGTACCAGTAACAGCCTGAAATTACTGATGAATTCATAAGGCTTCCTGTAAAAGGGTGTAGGGATGCTGTGATCTCCCGAGGAGCTGGTTCTGTAAAATGAAATGACTGGAGCCAGTATTATCAGGATGACAACTTCTGCAAAATGATGATTCCATAATAACAAGGGTAGAAACGGAATAGCCCGTAGTACATTCTCAAACATGCGTATCATCCGGTATTCCTTTTTTCTGAAAATAATACTGAGAAAATCATTCCTGTCTTTTTCACCCGGGGGCAGCATGAATGCAATGGCAGCGAACGCATACAGGGATGAAGCATACGGTGTGATGTTGAACAGGTAAACGGAAAGTCCGTAAAATAGTATCACCGCCAGCAGGAAGCCTGTTAATGGATGAAGCCCGAAATCGGCAATACCCCGTTTTACTGTTTTATAATAAAGGATAAAATAATCTTTTATCACCGGCAGGCTTTTTTAATCCGGCTCAATATAAAATATTATCAGAAGCCCGGGGTGTCTATTGTTATATGTGGCATGAGAAAAAATAACGGCAGATCAAAAAGATCTGCCGCTTATCCGATTTTTCGATGGCTGTTATAACTTTTATAAATTGGCTGTTTTCAGTTTTCTTGGAATTTTAATAGTGAAATCCATTTCAGTGCCGTTGCGTTTTGCTTTCATCGTATAAGAATTCTTGTCGGCATTTTCCATCAGTTGCTCCCTGGCTTCATCTGTATTGGTAACTTTTACACCACCGATCTCAGTGATGATATCATCTTTTTTCAATCCAGCAGTAGCAGCAGCAGAACTATCGGTTACCTCCAGTACTTTTACACCGGTATTTTCTTCGGTATCCTGGATGCGCAAACCGAGTTTCTTCTGGCGTGGGAATGAACCGAATGAAAAACTGGGCTCTGAGCCTCCCCAGGTACTGCCGAAACCTTCAGCAAAACCATCGGAATAAATTTGCGGAGCAGAAAATGAACGGTTCATACCCGAGCCACTAATACTATAGGTTGTTGTCATTTTTCTTTCCTGTAAAGTTGCCTTTACTGTTTTTTCTTTTCCGTCGCGGATATAAGTCACTTTTACCTCATCCTTGGGTTTGTTGGCAGTTATAGCTTTGTATAATGATTCAGGGCCGTCAACTTTCATATCTCCCACTTTTGTAATGATATCTCCTTCCTTCAGTCCGGCCCTGGCAGCGGCGCTTTCTTCGGTAACGTCTGTTACCATAGCACCTTTATCATCCTTTTCAGTTGTAACTCCCAGGAAAGCCCCCCGGGCTTTATAACCGGAAACAACTGAAGGATCGTATAGATTTTCCAGCTTATCGAGGTTTACGAGGGCATCATCTAAATACAGGTTTGATCCATCTCTTACAATGATCTTTCTTTTATTTACAGTAATCTCATCATCTTTGAATTCGATCAGGGGTTTCCCGTTGATCAACACTTTATCACCCTGTATCTGGATGTTGATATTGGCATCCTTTTCTCCTTTCTTGCGGATGATGATTTCTTCGGTTTCCTTTTTATCTTTTTCATCTTTACGATCGTTATTCTCCTGCGCCATGGCTGTATAACCAATGCCGGAGATGAGTAAAGCTGCACATGCGATGACAATCTTTTTCATGACTTTAAATTTATGTACGAAAGTTTTAGTACATCAAATTTAGGGCGAAATTCTGAAATACGAAACTTTTCGCAAATATTTATTTTTCTTTAACAGAAAGTGAAATTTTACCTGGAAGCGATATAGGTTTTTACCGGGCAGTCGTCTACGATTTCGTCTTTTATATACTTCATACCGATCTTTTCCAATACATGCAGGGAAGCGGTATTTTCTATATGTGCCCTGCCGGTGATTACATCCAGGTGAAGATGCTGTAGGCCATGTTCGATGGTTTGCCGGGCAGCTTCGGTGGCGAAACCTTTGCCCCATTCCTTTTTCATGAACCGGTAGCCAAGATCAGTTTCATCGATTTCAGGTCGGTATTTTAATCCACACCAACCCACAAAACGCATATCGTCTTTTACGTGGATGGCCCACCTACCAAGGTTGTTTTCATATTGCGGCAGGATAATATTGCTGAGTACCTGGCGGGCATGATCATGATCTGTTACCGGTGGTTCATGCAGGTATTTCAACACCTCAGGATCTGAGTTCAACTCCAACAAGAGTCCCGTATCGTTCAGGGTAAAACGACGGAGCAGGAGCCGGGTTGTTTCGAAAATAATCTGCATGAAAAAGATTACGGTGTATGATTGAATGTTTCGGGTTACTTATTTTCTGATAAGAGATTTCTTACTGTTTCAATCACTTCGCTCACCCTGCTAACATCCTGCCCGCCGGCTGTTGCAAGCGAAGGTTGCCCGCCGCCGCCGCCATTGATAAGTTTACTTACATGTTCTTTGATGATCTTTCCTGCATCCAGTTTCTTTGCAGCCACAACTGTATCGCTGATGCTGATAGCAATGTTTGCTTTCCCGCCAATGTTGGCACAAAGAACTACAAGGTGGTCGTGCAGGTGATTTTTAAAATCGAAACAGAGTTTCTTGAGGGCATCTGCATTCGGTACTTCTACAATATCACCTATGAAACTTACGTTGTTAATGATCTCGTCTTTCTGCATCAGTTCATTGCGGATACCAACCAGTTGCCTTGCTTCCAGTGATTCAATACGTTTGCTGAGTGTATTATTTTCTGACAGCAGGCTTTCAATTGACCTGATAATGTCTTTCGGATTTTTCAATGCTTCACGTATGGCATGCGTCAGCTCAAACTGTTCGTTTACCAGCTTCTCTGCGGCGCTTCCGCAAACAGCTTCTATCCTGCGCACACCGGCTGCTACTGCAGATTCATGTTTTATTTTAAATAAACCAAGTTGCCCGGTAGAGCCCACATGAGTACCGCCACATAATTCTATTGAGTAGGCTGGATCCATGATCACAACCCTTACTTCATCGGCATATTTTTCTCCAAACAACGCCATGGCTCCCATTGCAATTGCCTCATCTTTCTGCATGGATTTGATCACCACCGGAATATTTTCCCTGATCTTTTCGTTCACTGTTTTTTCAACAGCAGCAATTTCCTGGTCGGTCATTTTTGCAAAATGCGAAAAGTCGAAACGCAGGTGCTCTTCATTTACCAGGCTTCCTTTCTGCGCTACATGTGTACCCAATGCCTGCCTGAGTGCTGCATGCATGAGGTGTGTTGCACTGTGATGCACACATATCTGGGCACGTCGGTATTTGTCAACAACCGCCGTTGCATCTCCACTCATATCATCAGCTATTTTCTCTGTGAAATGAATGATAAGGTCATTTTCTTTTTTGGTGTTGTTTATGAGAAGCTGATTCCCGTTTATGCTGATAACGCCCGTATCGCCAACCTGTCCGCCACTTTCCGAATAGAATGGAGTTTGCTCCAATACTACCTGGAATAATTCTTTTCCTTTTCCTTTCACTTTGCGGTAGCGTAAGACTTTTGTTTTTGTTTCAAGACTGTCGTACCCGACAAAACCAAGCTGGTTGCCTTCATGTACGATCTGCCAGTCTTCAGTATCAAGTGTAGTAGCTGCCCGGCTCCTGTCTTTTTGCTGTTTCATTTCGGCTTCAAAACCGGCCTCATCAACATTGAGGTTGTTTTCAGAAGCAATCAAACGGGTGAGATCTATCGGGAAGCCGAAAGTATCGAGCAGTTCAAATGCATCTGCACCGGAAATCGTTTTGCCGGAAGCTGCAGCAATGATGCTGTCCATTTTTTTCAGGCCTTTATCAAGTGTTCTCAAAAACGCTTCTTCTTCTTCCTTAATCACTTTAGTAACAAAATCCTCTTGTTTATGCAGTTCAGGGAAAACAGTCTCAAACTGGGCGGCAATAACCGGCAGCAATTGAAACAGCAATGGCTGTTTGTAATCGAGATAAGAATAATAATACCGTACGGCTCTTCTTAATATCCTGCGGATCACATAACCGGCGCCGGTATTGGAGGGAAGTTGTCCATCGGCAATAGTAAAACTGATTGCACGGATATGATCGGCCAATACCCTGAAAGCGATGCTTTGTTTGTCATCGCCATTGATATATTTTTTGCCGGTTATCTTTTCTGTTGCTTCAATGGTTCCGGAAAAGATATCAGTATCATAGTTTGAATGTTTCTGTTGTATAACCCTTACAAGTCTTTCAAATCCCATACCTGTATCAACATGTTGGGAAGGAAGTGGAACCAGGCTTCCGTCTTTCAGCCTGTTATATTGAATAAAAACATTGTTCCAGATTTCTATTACCTGGGGGTTGTCTTTGTTCACCAGCGAATGTCCGGGAATTTCGGCACGCTCGTTGTCGGGCCGCATATCCACATGTATTTCGCTGCAGGGTCCACAAGGGCCGGTATCGCCCATTTCCCAGAAATTATCTTTTTTGTTGCCATATACAATATGGTCTTCAGCAACGATCTTTTTCCATTCGTTTAGGGCAATCTTTGAAGGAGGCAATCCTTCTTTCTCGTCTCCTTCAAAAACACTCACATAAAGACGATCTTTCGGTATCTTATAAACTTCTGTAAGCAATTCCCAGCTCCAGGCGATGGCTTCGGCTTTAAAATAATCGCCAAAACTCCAGTTGCCCAGCATTTCAAACATGGTGTGGTGGTAGGTGTCAACGCCTACTTCTTCCAGGTCGTTATGCTTGCCACTTACACGGAGGCATTTCTGGGTATCGGCAATGCGTGGCGCAGGAGCCTGTTTGTTTCCCAGGAAATAGTCTTTAAACTGGTTCATACCGGCGTTCGTGAACAGGAGGGTAGGATCGTTTTTCACAACAATTGGTGCCGAAGGAACGATCACATGTCCTTTAGACTTGAAAAAATCAAGAAATAATTGCCGGATAACTGCGCTCTTCATCATATTCCGAAATGTAATGTTGAGTTGATTTTACTTGTTATATCAGTTTATATTTGTAAAGTTTTGTAAACCGAGCAGCAAAGGTAATAAAACTGCCCTGCCGTTGAGTGTTGTAAGGAAATTAAGTTGTACAGGGGTTTAATATTCAGGCCCGCTGCCGGTATTTTAAAAAACAATAAATCTGCGTCTTTTCGAAGACAGGCTGCATGAAAAAAGTAAAATACTTCTACAACACGCATACACTCCGGTATGAAAAACTGGTAACACCCCTGCGTGTGAAGCTGCTTCGCTTTTTCGGATTTATTTCTGCACTGATTGTAAGTTCTGCGATTGTAATTTACCTGTATAACCGCTTTTTCCCCCGGCCTACCGATATTGAGGCAAAGAAAAAATACGAGGCTTTGAGGGAAAATTATTCCATCATAAACGGCAAGCTGAAGGGACTGCAGGAACAAATGACTGCATTGGAGAAAAGAGATAATGAAGTATACCGGTCCATCTTTGAGGCCAATCCTTTGCCCGATAGCGCCCGTGTTAAAGTAATCGAAAAGCAGAAAGAACTGGAAAAGGTAAATGTAATGAGTGATGATGCCCTGGAAAAAAGCATTGCCAGCCAGTTGAATAACCTGGGGGCAAGGATCGCTTTCCAGTTTACCAGCTACGATGTAATTGCCAAACTTATCAAGAACCAGGATGCCAAGCTGGCCTGTATACCGGCTATACAACCCGTAAGCAATAAGCAGCTTACCCGCATAGCCAGTGGTTTTGGTATGCGTATAGATCCTGTTTACGGTACACCCAAAATGCATAAAGGGCTTGATTTTACTGCGGCCCAGGGAACACCCATTTATGCAACCGGTGATGGCGTAGCAGAAGTACCGGGGTATTCGGAAAGTGGTTTTGGAAATCATGTGATCATCAATCACGGATATGGGTATGAAACACTCTATGGCCACATGATAAGGGTGAAAGTAAGGAATGGTCAGCGGGTGAAAAGGGGCGAAGTCATTGGTTGGGTAGGCAGCACGGGAAAAAGTACCGGACCGCATTGTCACTACGAGGTACACATCAACGGCGAAGCGGTAGATCCTGTTTACTTTTTCTACAATGACCTGAATGCAGAGCAATACGACAGGCTCCTGAAGCTGGCTGCCACTGGCAGTGCAAAAAGTTTTGATTAACTTCGATATGTTTAAAATTTGATAGAATCCACGGGTATTGCAGATCTGATAAATGATCACCCGGGAAATCGTTAACCATTAAACACAACAGCATGCCATTAAAGCAAACAGCATTTGATTTTGATTTCAGCGAAGCTGCAACAACAGCGGCTGAACTTCCTGTGGTAGAAGAGCGGAAGGAAGTGGTAAAAGTAAAGGTTAAGCCTGTGATTGTTGAAGAGAGGCCGATTGCTCCCGGTGATGTAGTGCGCAGGCGTGGCAGGATAAAACTGAGTACAGCGCCCGACAAGATATCGGTTCCGGAAGATGAAGTGTTGTTTGAAAAAAGATATTACAGTATTGGCGCAGTTTCTGAAATGTTTAATGTAAAACAATCCCAGATCAGGTACTGGGAAAATGAATTCGATATCCTCAAACCCAAGAAGAACGGGAAGGGTGATCGTTATTTCAGGCCGGAAGATGTAAAAAACCTGAAACTGATATACCAGTTACTCCGGGAAAGAAAATATACCATTGAAGGAGCCCGGGAATTTCTCAGGAAAAATAAGGATGCGGAAGCAAAGTTTGAAATGATCGAATCACTGAAAAAAATAAAATCTTTTTTACAGGAGCTCAAAGCCAATTTATAAAGTACCGACCTATGAGAAATTTTCTTTTCTTTTTGTTGCTGTCTGCAACCGGCACAACTGTATTTTCACAAACACCATATACCTCTTCACCGGATGAGAAACATCCTGAAGTGACGGTACTCAATGGTATCATTACAAAGTACATCCTGCAAAACAGTCCCGCATTTAACTGGTATGGATCTAACCAGAATATTTATGAGCCACCCGCCACCGCGGTAAATGCCAT
>WBZP01001285.1_pt1 | contig 31540 bp, 36 predicted proteins | sample 5204301 | NCBI WGS metagenome assembly WBZP01 (sample SAMN12412401, study PRJNA552823) | activated sludge metagenome | isolation source: activated sludge from nitrification reactor of wastewater treatment plant... | place: USA: Pennsylvania | collected 2017 | reverse complement strand
CGTGCACCACCACACCTACGCCCTGGTCGGCGACGGCTGCCTGATGGAGGGCATAGGCCACGAGATCATCTCGCTGGCCGGCCACCTGCGGCTGGGGCGCCTGATCGTGCTGTACGACGCCAACGGCATGACCGACGACGGCGCGGTGGCGCAGGCGGTGTCCGAGGATTACCGCACCCGTTTCGCCTGCGCCGGCTGGCACGTGCAGGAATGCGACGGCCACGACCAGGACGCGGTGGCGGCGGCGATCGCCGCGGCCAAGCTGGACCCGCGGCCTTCGATGATCCAGTGCAACACCACGATCGGCTTCGGCGTGCCACGCATCCAGGGCCAGCGCGTCGCGCACGGCGGCAAGATCACCGCCGACGACTGCACGGCCGCACGCGCCTTTCTGGGCTGGCCGCACGCGCCGTTCGAGATCCCGCCGGCCATCCTGGCCGAATGGCGGCGTGCCGGGCAGTCCGGCGCGCAGGCGCGCCAGGCCTGGCAGGTGCGGGTCGAGGCGATGGCGCCTCAGGCACGGGCGAAGTTCGAGCGGTTGATGCGCGGCGAACTGCCCGCGGGCTGGGACGCGGCACTGCTGGACTACAAGCGCCAGGCGGCAAAGAACGCGCCGACCCAGGCCACCGTGCGCTCATCCGGCGAGATCACGCGCGTGCTGTCGCAGGCGATCCCGGAACTCGTCGGTGGTGCACCCGACCTCGAAGCGGCCACCCAGCACAAGCGCGACATGCAGCCCTTCACCCCCGAAGACCACAACGGCCGCTACATCCATTACGGCGTGCGCGAGCACGCCATGGGGGCGATGATGAACGGCATGGCCGCGCATGGCTGCGTGGTGCCCTATGGCGCGACCTTCCTGGTCTTCTCCGACTACATGCGGCACTCGATACGGCTGTCGGCGATGATGTCGGTGCCCGTGATCTGGGTCTTCAGCCACGACTCGATCGGCATCGGCCGCAACGGGCCGACACACCAGCCGGTGGAGTATCTGGCCTCGCTGCGCGCGATACCGAACCTGACGGTGATGCGCCCCTGCGACGCGGTCGAAGCGGCCGAGTGCTGGCAATTGGCCGTGGCCAATCGGCATGCACCGTCGGTGATCGTCAACTCACGGCAAGCGCTGCCGACGGTGCGTGGCGCCCAGGCTGCCGGAAGCGACGAGAACCTCTGCGCGCGCGGCGCCTATGTGCTGGCCGAGCCGGCCGGCGGCCCGCGCAGGGCCACGCTCTTTGCCACGGGGTCCGAGGTGGCGCTGGCGCTGCAGGCGCGGCGTTTGCTGCAGGAGCAGGGCGTGCCGACCGCGGTGGTGTCGGTCCCCTGCTGGGAACTGTTCGAGCAGCAGGATGCCGGCTACCGGGCCGATGTCATCGGCCGCGGCACGGTGCGCGTCGCGGTCGAAGCGGCGGTCGGGCTCGGCTGGGAACGTTTCATCGGCGAGGACGGAGCCTTCATCGGCATGCGCAGCTTCGGCGCCTCCGGGGCGGAAGACGCGCTGTTCCGTCACTTCGGCATCACGCCGGAGGCGGTCGTCGCCGCGGTGCACCAGCGCCTGCCGGTGCAGCAGCCGCAGGCAGCCCTGGCCGCAGACTGAGCGCGAAGGCCCGGCCGGGCCTTCCCCCCGTCCCGGTGCGGTACGCTGCCGGGATGAGCGAGAACCACCTGCCAGCCGCTCTGGGCATCGACCTGGGCGGCACCAAGGCCGAGGCGGTGTTGTTCACCGCCGCCGGCCAGCCACTGTGGCGCCAGCGCGTGGCCACCCCGGCGGGCAGCTACACGGGCACGGTGCAGGTGCTGGCCGACCTGGTGGCCCGGGCGCGTAAGGCTGCCGCCGGAAAGCCACTGACCGTAGGCATCGGCACGCCTGGCAGCCAGACGCCCGAGGGCGTGATGAAGAACTGCAATTCCACCTGCCTGAACGCGATGCCGCTGCAGCAGGACCTGGAGTCGGTCATCGGCCAGCCGGTGCGCTTGGCCAACGACGCCAACTGCCTGGCCTTGAGCGAGGCCACGGATGGCGCTGGGGCCGGTGCAGCGGTTGTTTTTGCGGTCATCCTGGGCACCGGCACCGGTGCGGGCATCGCCGTGCACGGCCGCGTTCTGCAAGGGCCGAACGGCCTGGCCGGCGAGTGGGGCCACAACCCAGTGCCCTGGGGCGCGCCGGATGAGGATCCACCGTTCGACTGCTACTGCGGCCAGCGCGGTTGCGGCGAGACCCTGCTCAGCGGCAGCGGCCTGGCGCGCGACCATGCCCACGTCACCGGCCAGGTGCTGGTGGGCGAGACCATCGTCATTCGCGCAGCCGATGGTGACGCGGCCTGCCGTGACACCTTGGCCCGTCACAGCACCAGGCTGGCCCGTGCGCTGGCCGCCGTGATCAACCTGCTGGACCCGGATGTGATCGTGCTCGGCGGCGGTCTGTCCCTGATGCCGCACCTGTACACCTCGGTGCCGGCGCAATGGGGGCGCTGGGTCTTCTCCGGCGGCGTGAAGGACCCCGTGCGCACGCGGCTCGTGCCCAGCGTGCACGGTGATGCTTCGGGGGTGCGGGGTGCAGCCTGGCTCTGGCGCGAAGACCACCCCTGAGCCATCGCAGGCCCTTGCCCGCCCTCGCCCGGCTCCGCGCCGCTCAGCTGTGTTTGGCGATCAGCGCCTTGGCGCTGTCCAGCAAGGCCTTGCCCTTGAAGCCGCGCTTGTCCATGTCGGCCACCCAAGCATCGTCGATCTGGCTGGACAGCTGGATGAATTCCTGCGTCTCGGCCGGCGTGAAGGTGTGGATGGTGTTGTTGCGGTCCACCGCGCTCTTGCGGCCGATGGCGTCGTTGGACTGCTGTACCTTGCCCAACCAGGCGCTGGTGGCCATTCCCGAATTGGCGTCGATGACCTTCTTCAGATCGGGCGCCAGGCCATCGTACTTGGCCTTGTTCATGGCCATCACGAAGGTCGTCGTGTAAAGCGCCGGGCTGCCGGTCGGGAACTCGCTGTGGAACTTGGTCAGTTCGTGCACCTTTACCGAGGGAACCACCTCCCAGGGGATGACGCAGCCTTCGATGGTGCCTTTGCTCAGAGCGTCGGGGATCTGCGGCAGCGGCATGCCCACCGGAATGGCGCCCAGCGAGCGCAGCAGGTTGGTGGCCTGACGCGTCGGGCCCCGCACCTTCAGGCCCTTCAAGTCAGCGGCGGTCCTGATCGGCTTGGCCACGGTGTGGAACATGCCAGGGCCGTGCACGTGCAGCGCCAGCACCTGCGTCTCTTTGAACTCGTCGGGGCATTGTGTCTGGAAGTACTCCCAGAAGGCCTTCGAGGTGGCTTCGGCGTTGTTCATCATGAACGGCAGCTCGAAGGCTTCGATGCGCGGAAAACGCCCGGCGGTGTTGCCCGGCAAGGTCCAGACGATGTCAACCACACCATCGCGCGCCTGATCGTACAGCTGCACCGGCGTGCCGCCCAGCTGCATGGCCGGGTAGCCCTCGAACCTGATGCGACCGCCGGACTCCTTCTCGACCTTGTCCATCCAAGGCTTGTGCATCAGCAGCCACACGTTGCTCATTGGCGCCATAAAGGTGTGGAACTTGAGCGTTACGCTCTGCTGGGCCAGGCCGGACAGGTGCGGCGCACCCAGGACGGCAGCAGTGCCGGCGCACAGGGTGCCCTGCATGAAGGAGCGGCGTTTCATCAGTCGGATCTCCAGAGGGGTTGGTGCAGCAAAGGTAACGGCGGCACGGCGCAGCCGTGGTCACGGTTTACCCTGATGAACCAGATTCAGACGGATCACCAGTGGGCGCCGAACTGCTGGCGCAATGCCTGGATCTGGTCCTCGTCCAGCGGCGTGGGCCTGGGCTGGCAGCTGCGCCACAGGCGCGCCGTCTCTTCCAGCTCTTCCAGCACCGCGCTGGCCTGCCCCGGGCTGCGATGCCAGACGTTGGGGCCCAGGCGGTCCAGCATCACCGCGCGCAAAGGCGTGCCGCAGGCTGCCATCGTGGCCATGCGCTGAGCCACCTGTTCGCCCACGGCCGGATCGCCCGGACGGTGGTAAGGAATCAGCGGTACATGACCGACCTTCATCACGTAGTAGGGCGTGATGGGCGGCAGGATGTCATCGTCATGCCAGACGCCTTCCAGCGTCAGCGCCACCAGGTTCGTGCTGTGGGTGTGAATCACGCAGCCTGCATCAGGCGCGGCCTCGTAGATGCGGCGGTGCAAGGCCAGCGTCTTGCTGGCGCGGTCGCCGCCGGTCTGCCGCCCCGCGGCATCCACCCGCGCCAGCCGCAAGGGGTCCAGATCGCCCAGGCAGGCGTCGGTGGGCGTGATCAGGAAGCCGTCGCCCAGCCTCACGCTGATGTTGCCGGCCGTTGCATGCACGTAGCCGCGCTCGAACAGCGAGCGGCCGACGCGGCAGATCTCCATGCGCAGACTCGCTTCGTCGCTCATAGCAGTGTGAAAGCGCGGGTGAAGAAGTCGGGCCCACCGAAGTTGCCAGACTTCAGCGCCAGGTGCAGCGTCGCCGCTCCCGCCGGCGCATGGCACCAGGGCACACCGGGGTCGATCTGCGGGCCGATGCGAAGCTGCGCGATGCCCAGTGCCGCGATGCAGGCGCCCGAGGTCTCGCCGCCGGCCACAAGCATTTGACGCACACCCAGGCCCACGAGCCCCTGGGCCACGCGGGCCAGTGCCCGTTCCACCAGCGCACCGGCGCGTTCGGCACCGAGCCGGGCCTGTACGGCCTGCACCGCAGCCGGTGGTGCTGTGGCGTAGATCAAGAGCGGCCGTGCAGGATCCTGAGCCAGGCGGGTTGCAGCCCAGTCCAACGCTTGCCGGACCATGTCAACACCATCGGCCAGACGCAAAGGCAACAGCTCAAAACCCATGCCGCCGGTGGCCAGGAAGCGGGCCACCTGGGCGTTGGTGGCCGCGGAACAGCTGCCGCTGACAATGGCCCGGCTGCCCGAGGCCGGTGGCAGCTGCGCGGCCGTCGCCGCCGGGGCCAGCCCGTGCAGCGCCGGAATGCCGATGGCCAGACCAGACCCGGCCACGACCAGCTTCAGGCCCCGCGAGGCCTGGGCCAGCACGTGCAGGTCGGCATCGTCTAGGGCGTCGGCGATGGCAAAGCGCACGCCTTCACGGCGCAAAACGCCGATGCGTTCGGCCACCGCCGCCGCGCCGGCGGCGACCTGCCGGCGTTCGATCAGGCCAACGCGCGATTGCGCCGCCTGCGCCTGCAGCACGCGGACCAGGTTGGCATCGGTCATCGGCGTCAACGGGTGCTGGCGCATGGGGCTGTCGGACAACAGCATGTCGCCGACGAAGAGGTGGCCCTTGTAGACCGTGCGGCCGTTTTCCGGAAAGGCCGGTGTGACGAGCGCGAAGTCGCCGCCGGCATCCGCCAGCAGCGCCTCGGCCACCGGACCGATGTTGCCGGCCGGTGTCGAGTCGAAGGTCGAACAGATCTTGAAGTAGATCTGCGGCGCACCTTGCGCCCGCAGCCAGCGGGCCGCAGCCAGGCTCTGCGCTACCGCCTCGGCCACCAGCGCGGTGCGCGACTTGAGCGCCACCACGATCGCATCCACGTCGGCCACCGGCACGGCAGGCACGCCGATGGTCTGCACCACACGCATGCCAGCACGCACCAGGTTGTTGGCCAGATCGGTGGCACCGGTGAAGTCGTCGGCGATGCAGCCCAGCTTGAGCGTCATGGTGCGGTCCGCAGGTAACGTCCAACGGTCTTCTGTTCGACCCAGTTGGCCGTGGCCCGCTTGAAGGCCAGGAAGTGCGCCGACTGCAGATGCGCCTGCACCGCAGCTTCGTCATCGTACAGTTCGTAGAGCAGGAAGCGCTCGGGCCGGGCCGGGTCACGGCAGATGTCGAACTGACGGCAACCCGGTTCGCTACCGCGCGAGACCTGCGCGTTCTCGGCGATGGCGGCCTCGAAGGATCGGACTTGCTCCGGCCGTATGAGGAACTCGACCAACAACACCTGCATGCAGTGTTCACCAGCTCTGGATCAGGCGCGGCAGCCAGGTGGACAACGCGGGGATGTAGGTGATCAGCAACACCACCACGAAGGTGGCACCCATCAGCGGCCACAGCGCCTTGGTGATCTCGCCGATGCCCGCGCGCGCCAGCTTGGCGGCGACAAACAGCGTGCCACCCACCGGCGGCGTATACAGCGCGATGGCCAGGTTGGCCGTCATCACCACGCCGATGTGCACCATGTCCATGTTGAAGTGCTTGGCCAGCGGCAGGAACAGCGGCGCGCTCAGCAGCATGGCCGGCAGCGGTTCGATGAAGATGCCCAGCAGCAGCAGGCAGACATTGAACAGCAGCAGGAACATCCAGGGCTCGGTGGCCACCACCTGGATCCAGGCCGCCATCTGCACCGCCACCTGCTCCACCGTGATCAGCCAGGCCATCGCGCCGGTGGCACCGATCACCAGCATTACCGTGGCGCTGGTCATGAAGGCGTTGAGCAGCAGCTGCGGCACACGGCGCCACTGCAGGTCCTTGTAGTAGTAGAGAGAGACCAGCAGGCCGTAGACGACGGCGATGGCCGCCGATTCACTGGGCGTGAACAGGCCCGTCCAGATGCCGCCGATGATGATCAGCGGCATCAGCAGCGCCGGGCCGGCGTCGCGCGTGGCGGCCCAGATCTCGGCGGGCGATGAACGATCCTCACCATCGTCGCAGCCGGTGCGCTTGCCGTGCCACATGCACACCGCGATCAGCGCGATGGCCGAGGCCAACGCCGGCACCAGCCCGGCCATCGACAGCGTGCGCATCGAAACGCCCGAAATGAAGGCGTAGATCAGGAACGGAATCGACAGCGGCATCAAGAGCGCCAGCGTGCCGGCCACCGCCAGCAGCGCCGCAGCAAAACCGCGCGAATAGCCACGCGCCACCATGGCCGGGATGACCAGCGAGCCGATGGCCGCGGTATCGGCGATGGCCGAACCCGAGACACCGCCGAACAGCGTGCAGCTGACCACCGTGACCACGCCCAGCCCGCCCGGCAGCCAGCCGAAGAGCACACGCGCGAAGGCCACGATGCGCTGGCCCACGCCCCCCTGCGCCAGCAGCTCGCCGGCAAAGATGAACAGTGGCACGGCCAGCAGAATGAAGGGTTCCACGCCGCCGATGAAGGACAGGAAGATGGTCTCCATCGGGTGGCCCAGGCCCTGCCAGGCGATCACGCCCACGGTCGTGATCAGGATGGCAAAGAGCAGCGGCACGCCGGCCAGTGCGATGGCGAAGAAGATGCCGAAGAGGGTCAGTGCCAGCATGATCGTTCAACGTGTGCTTGGGTAGCGCTGCTCGCGCGGGACGCCGCGCAGCGTCTGCCAGAGATCGAAGGCCATGAACAACGCCATCAGCGAGCAGCCCACGGCCATGCCCATGTACTGGATGGCCATCGGCCACTCCAGCACCGTCAGCTGGTTGCCCCAGTTGCCGGCCACCAGCGACCAGCCGAAGCGCACCAGCACCAGCAGCATGCCCAGGCACAGCATCTGCACCGCCGTGTCGGCCCAGCGCCGCCGTGCCGGCATCAGCTTGTCGATGAACTCGGTGATCGTCATGTGCGCGCCGCGTTGCGCGGCGCAGGCACCACCCAGGAAGGTCACCCACACCATCAACAGCTCACCCAGTTCGGTGACCCAGGCTAGGTCCAGACTGAACAGGTGAAGGCTGACGTTGAAGAAGACCAGCAGCGCCATCGTGCCGCCGATGACGATGACCGTCCAGTCGACCGCACGGCCGATCAGACGGATGGGCAGCGGCGCCGGCGCGACCGGGTGAAGCAACGCAGCCATGATCGCCTACTTGACGGCCTTGCGCACGGCCTCGGCGTCCTTCAGGAAGGCATCGACGTCGGCTCCATACTTGTCGCGGGCCTTGGCATAGACCGGCTGCACGGCGGCGCGGAAGGCAGCCACGTCGGGCCTGGCGTTGATCTTCGCGCCCTTGGCGGCCATCTCCTTGAGCTGGTTGGCATCGTTGCCCGAGATGAACTCGCGGCTGTACCTGGCGGCCAGCTGCGCCGCTTCGGTCACCGCCTTCTGGTCGGCCGGCGACAGCCTGGCCCAGGTCTTCTCGGCAATCGCCAGCGGGATTGGGCTGTAGACGTGGTTGGTCAGCGTGACGTGGGGTGCAACCTCGTAGAACTTGTTGGAATAGATCGTGTCGACGGGGTTTTCCTGCCCAGCCACCGCACCCTGCTGGATGGCCAGGTAGACCTCGGGCAGCGGCATGATCTGGATGTTGAAGCCCATGGCTTCCAGCGTCCAGCGCATCATCTCGTTGGGGAAGGTGCGCAGCTTCTTGCCCTTGGCGTCGGCCGGCGTGGCCAGCATGTCGCGTGTGGTCATGCTGCGGAAACCGGCCTCCCAGGTGGCCAGGAAGCGGAAGCCCTTGGCCGGCGCCTTCGCGAACTGCGCCTGCAACCACTGCGATTCGTCGTACAGCTTCCAGCCCTGCGCATAGCTGTCCACCAGGAAGGGCATCATGGTCAGGTTCAGGCTGGGTACGTGCGGCGCATAGCTGCCGGTGGCCGAAACCGTGAAGTCGATGCCGCCCAGCGCCAGTTGCTCGATGTTCTTCGGGTCGTTGCCCAGCTGACTGCAGCAGAACACGTTCACCTTGTAGCGGCCCTGGGTGAGCTCTTCCACCTTCTTGGCGAAGACCTGGGCCGCCGCCTGGCGTGCGCCGGCCTGCTGGTCGGTGTGGCTGAACTTCAGCACCGTCTGCGCCGAGGCAGGCAAGGCGACCAAGAGCGTGGCGGTGGCCAGCGCGGTGAACGTGAAGCGGCTCATGTCATTCTCCATTCAGGGTTGTCGTGAGGGGTGAACTGCGACATCACCACTCGGGTCCCGGTGGTGTGCGAGTGGTAGATGGCCGCCTGCACCTGCAGGTTGACCAGATAGTCATCAGCGGTGTTTTCCAGCGGCGCACCCTCCCGCAGGTGGGCCAGTACATGCGTCTGCAGCGCGGTGCAGGCGCCACCGAAGGCTCCCGGCGCAATGCCGCCGTAGGGATGCTCGCGCTCGGTGCCCGCGTGGGGCTTGAACCACAGGCGCGCCTGGCCATCCAGCCGCAGCACGCCGCGTTCGCCTTCCAGCCACATCTCGCCCATCGTGAGCAGCGGGTTGTCGGCCACGTGGTCGTTCAGGCGGTTGCCGTCGAACAGGCCCGTGCAGCCGTCGCCGAACTCGAAGACGATGTGTGCGCAGTCTTCGCCCGCGATGGCCGGGTTCAGCCGGCGCAGCCGTGCACTCACGGCCTCGACCTCGCCGAGCAGGTAGCGAAAGGTGTCGATGAAGTGCACTGCGGTCTCGCGCACCAGGAACTGCGGCATGCTCTGGAAGTAGGGCTGGCGCTCCAGGTAGGCCCGCGGACCCTGGCCATCGCCGGGGCGCAGCCGGAAGCTGATGCCGTGCACCCGCCCGAAGAAGCCGTTGTCGATCAGGCGGTGGCATTCGCGGAACCAGGGCGCGAAGCGGAAGTTCTCGTGCACCACCAGCGGCGTGGCCTGCTGCCGGGCCCGCGCTGCCATCGCCTGCGCCTGGGCCAGGTTGAGTCCGAAGGGCTTCTGGCAGATGACCGGGATGCGCCGTTGCAGCGCCGCACTGACCGCGTCTTGCTGCGCCTCGGGAGGCAGCACCACGTCCAGCAGCGTGGGCTGCTCGACATCCAGCATCTGCGCCAGGTCCGTATAGCAGTGGGGCACGGCAAAGCGTGCAGCCAGCGGCGCTGTCTTGGCGGCGCTGCGGTTGCACAGGGCCACCACCGGCGCGCCGGCGGCGCACCAGCCCTCCAGCTGGAACTGTGCCCAGTAGCCTGCGCCGACCATGGCCACACGCTCGTTCATCTCAGCGGAGTCCCTGGACAACCGCACGCGTGATGTCGGCGGTGTTGCTGGCCCCGCCGAACTCCCGTGGCCGGACCGCACCGGTCTCGAAGGCGCGACGCACGGCGGACTCGATGACCCGCGCGCCGTCGGCCAGCGCCGTGTCGGCATGCCGCACGGCCAGCCAATCGAGCATCATGGCCAGCGACAACAGCATGGCCGTGGGGTTGGCGATGCCCTGCCCCGCGATGTCGGGCGCGGTACCGTGGGCGGGCTGGAACACCGCATGGCGGTCGCCGATGTCGGCCGACGGCGCCATGCCCATGCCGCCGACCAGCGCGGCGATGAGATCGGACAGGATGTCACCGAACATGTTCTCGGTCACCAGCACGTCGTACTGCCAGGGCTTCATCACCAGGTTCAGCGCCATCGCGTCGACGTAGGCGTTTTCGGTGGTGATGTCCGGGAAGGCGCGCGCCCGGTCTTCGAAGATCTCGCGCCAGAAGGCCATCGAGGCGAACACGTTGGCCTTGTCGACGCTCGTGACATGGCCGCGCCGGCCCTGGGCCTTGCGCTGGCGCGCCAGCTGCAACGCGAAGTCGCAGACGCGGGCCGTGCCGGCGCGTGTGATCTTCATCGTGTCGAACACGGCGTCGGGCTCGACGACGCCGCGGCCCCGGGCGTGGAACAGGCCTTCGGTGCTCTCGCGCACCAGCACCAGGTCGATCTCGGCAGCTCGCGGGTGGGCCAGCGGTGTCGGCAGTCCGGGCCAGGTGCGGATCGGGCGCACACCGGCGTATAGATCCAGCGCAAAGCGCAGGTCAAGCTGCGGAATGACCTCGGTGCCGTCGGCACCCCGCACATGCGGCAGGCCCATCGCACCGAACAGGATGGCATCGGCAGCGCGGCAAGCCTGCAGGGTGGTTTCGGGCAATGCAACGCCGCTGTCCAGATAGTGCTGCGCACCGGCCGCGTGGGTCACGGTGCGGAAGTCGCGGCCGATGAGTCCTGACACCACCTGCAGCACCTCCAGTGCGCTGGCGGTGACCTCACGGCCAATGCCATCGCCCGGCAGCACGGCAATCGAGTAGCGGGTGTGCGGGCTCATCGGGCGCTCACATCTGCGCCACGCGGTAGCGCTCGAACAGCGCCACCAGTTCGCGTCGGGCACGTTCGCGGTGGGCTCGGGTCACCCGCGTGGCACCTTCGACATCGCCGGCGCTGATGCGCTCCAGCATCTGCCGGTGTTCCTGGGTGGAGTTGACGGGCTTGGGCCGCAGCCGCAGCGTGAACATGCGCGCCCGGTGCGAGCGATCACCGTAGTTCAGCACCGTGGCTTCGAGCTGGCGGTTGCCGGCCAGCGCCACCAACTGGGCGTGGAAGCGTTCGTCGGCGGCTGCCCAGGCGTCCAGGTCGTCGTTCTGAAGCGCTTTGTCCATGGCAACGGTGGCATCGAACAGGGGCCTCAGCTCCGCCGCTGTCGGCCGGCGGCTGGCCAACAGTTCGGCGGCCATGCATTCCAGCGCGGTCAGGACCTGGTAGATCTCCTGCATGTCGGCCGGTGACACCGGCAGCACCCGCATGCCGTGGCGTGGAATCACCTCCACCAGGCCTTCGGCGGCCAGCCGCATCAGCGCTTCGCGCACCGGTGTGCGGCTCATGCCCAGCGCCAGCGCCACCTCCTGCTCCAGCGCCCGGTGACCAGGCGGCCAGACGTTGTCCAGGATGCGCTGGCGGATCTCCTGGTAGGCCGCATCGACCAGGGATGTGCTGGCACTGATCTTCTTCTGGGCAATCATCGGTGATTCCAGTGAAAGGGCGGCACGCCGGCCACCGGCATCTTCAGCGTGGCCAGCCGGTCATCGAGCAGGCAGCCGAGCACGGCGGTGCGGCGGTCGGCCCCGCAAAAGGCGATGCTCGAGATGTTGCGCAGCACGCGGCTGCGGATGCCATCCAGGTGCGCCCGGTCCATGCAGCCGGCTTCGAACGCCGCTTCGACCCAGGCCAGGTGTTCCGCGTCGGCGTCTTCCAGCCAGACGGTCTGCGTGCCATCCGGCGCCACGCGGATGAGGCGGTTGCTGACGATGCTGACCACCCAGGCGGCCCCTTCCTCGTCGAAGGCCAGGCCATCCGGGAAGGTGCCGGAACCAAACTCGGCCACCACCTCCTTGTCGCCGAGCTGGCCCGCGGCGTGCAAGGCAAAGCGTGACAGGCGCCGCGCGAAGGTCTCGTTGACGTATAGCCAGCGGCCGCTGGGATGCACCGCCACTTCGTTGGTATAGCCCAGGCCATCGGCGGCCACGAGAGCGCGCCCGTCGGGCCGCACACAGACGATGAAGCCGTCGTCGCAGCTGCGCCGATAGCCCAGCGCACGCGGTGTCAGCCGTGTGCTCACGGTGACCCAGGTGTTGCCGCCCTCATCCTGCACGACGTAGTTGGTGGGGGGCAGCACCTGGCCTTGCACGGCCACCAGCCAAGGCGTCACCGTGCCGTCGCGCTGCAGCCGGTACACACCGCCGGTCTGGGCGCCGAGATGGGCCAGCAGGAAGCTGCCATCGGCCAGCAGCGCAATGCCGTTGGGCCTCAGTTCACCACCGTCGGGCAAGCGACCCGCATAGAGCGTCTGGCTGCCATCGGCTCGGCGGTGCGCCACGCCACCGCGCCAGTCGGCGCTGTACAGGTCGCCGGCCGCATTGGCCAACACGCATTCCGGCCGCTGAAGACCCTGCCCAACCCAGGTCAGGGCAGCCAGACGATCCAGTGGGAAGCTCTTCATCGCACTCATTAACGCATACGTTAACGCGCACACAAAGACAAGTGTTGAGGGTTAACCCTAGTTCGATGCGTTTGCGCATCGGAATCCCGTGGTTCAACGACGAAGGCGTCAGGAGCAGGCGGACCACGGGTAGTAGACTGCGCCCCCTTCTCACGGATCCTTCGACTGGCCTTGATGTTGCACGGGTCACCCAGCCCGGGCGTGGCCGGCTCGGAGCTCGCACACCTGCTGGCGCGCCTGGCCCGGGTCAATCCGGCCCCGGCGCGAGCGGCACTTGCCGAACGCCTGGGGGCCTGGCTTGGCTGGTCTGGCGCCGTCTCGCTGTCTGCGGTGATCGACGCCAGCCCGTCTGTTGCCCGGACAAGCCGCAAGCCCAGCTGCAATGCCGAAGCGCTGGAGTTCCAGCGTGTGCAGGCGGCACTGGAAGCGGCCCTCGCAGATGGCCCCGGCGAACCCGCATCGAGCCCGACCGACTTCGGCCCGCACCATCGCCACTGCATCACGCAGCAGCGGGCGATGCGCGTGGCCGTGGCCGCGCTGCGCCAGCGGCTGCGTCAGGCGCTGGCACAGCAGTCCAGCCTGGGCGCACGCCTGGCGGCTATCGACGCGGTGCTGGAACAGGCTTTGGACGCCCGGGAACAGGGCCTGCTGGCCCTGATACCGCTGCACCTGCAGACGCACTTTGAAAATCTGCAACGCGGCGCTGCAGCCGCACCCCGCTGGCTCGAAACCTTCTGCGAAGACCGGAACCATCTGCTGCGGGCCGAACTGGCACACCGGCTGTTGCCGGCCCAGGGCCTGCTCGCCACCTTGAGCATTCACCAAACGAGATGAACCGCATGCTCTATCCAACCACCTTCACGGCGGGATTGGCCGCCGTCGCCTGGGTCGGTGTCGGCTACGTCCCAGGCAATCCGCTGGCCTTGACGCTGGTCTTGATGATCTGCGCGTTCTACCTGATGGGCGCGCTGGAGCTGCATCACTTCCGGCAGGCCCATACCGGCCTGGCCCAGGCGGTGAGCACGACGTCCGAACCCCCAGCCACGCTGCAGGCCTGGCTGGCGCAGCTGCACCCCAGCCTGCAGGACAATGTGCGGCTGCGTGCGCAGGGCGAACGCGTGGCCCTGGCCGGCCCGACCCTCACGCCCTACCTGGTGGGCCTGCTGGTGTTGCTGGGCATGCTGGGCACCTTCCTGGGCATGGTGCTCACGCTGCAGGGCACTGGCGCGGCGCTGGACAACGCCAGCGACGTCGAGGCCATCCGGTCTACGCTGGCCGCACCGGTGCGCGGGCTGGGTCTGGCCTTTGGCACCTCGGTGGCCGGGGTTGCCGCATCGGCCGCCCTGGGTCTGATGTCGACCCTGGCGCGGCAGGAGCGTCAACGCGTGGCGCAGCAGCTGGACACCTGCCTGGCCACCACGCTGCGCCGCTTTTCGCGGGCACACCAGCGCGAAGAGACGCTGCGCCTGCTGACGATGCAGACCGATCTGATGACCGGCACGCTGCCCACGCTGGCCACCCGGCTGCAGGACCTGGCGACGCAGATGGCGCAGGACGGGCACGCCCTGCACGAACGCCTGCTGGCTGGCCAGGCGCAATTCCATGGGCAGACGCAACAGGCCTATGCGGCGCTGGCCGAGTCGGTGGATCGATCACTGAAGAGCAGCCTCGGTGAAGGTGCCCGGCTCGCCGGCGCGGCCATCCAACCCGCCGTGCAGCACACGCTGGCCGGCCTGGCACGCGAGGCGAGTGCGCTGCACCAGGCGCTGGGCGGCGTCGCGCAAGAGCAGTTGCACGCGGTCACCACACGTCTGGAGTCCAGCACAACGGCGCTGTTGCTCGGCGTGGCCAGCCATCTGGACACCCACACCCGCCAGGCGACCGAGGCCTGGGACCGGGCGCTGCAGCAGCAGCGGCAGGGCCAGGCAGGCCTGCGCGAGGATCTGCACCAGGCCCAGGCCGCCGCACACGCTGCAGCAGCCGAGGTGATCGGCGAATTGCGCCAGGCACTCAGCGCGAGCCTGGTGCGCGACAACGCAGCCCTGGACGAACGCAACCGTCTGCTGGCCACACTGGGTGGCCTGCTGGATACGGTGAACAGCGCGAGTGGCGAACAGCGTGCCGCCATCGACGCGCTGGTCCAGGCCTCGGCAGGCCTGCTGGACCGCTCGGGCGAACGCTTTGCGCAGACCGTCGAGGCCGAATCGCGCACCCTGCAGGCCGTGGCGACGCAGGTGCGCGGTGGTGCGGCCGAAGTGGCCAGCCTCGGCGAAGGCTTCGGCCAGGCGGTGCAGCAGTTCTGCCGCACCAGCGAAGCGTTGATGGGCCAGTTGCAGCGCATCGAGTCCGCGCTGGACCATTCGCTCAAGCGCAGCGACGAGCAACTGGCCTACTATGTGGCACAGGCACGCGAGATCGTCGACCTGACGCTGGGTTCGCATGGGCAGATCGTCGAAGACCTGCGGCAGCTGGGCAGGCCACCGGCCCGCGCCGCGGCCTCGGTTGGCGGCGCCGCCCCGACATGAGCAGCCTGGACGAAGCGGAAGACAGCGGGCAGACCGTGGCCCCGGTGTGGGCCGTCTTCGGCGACCTGATGGCCGGGCTGGTCGGCGCCTTTGTGTTGATCCTGGTGTTCGGCCTGGGCATGCAGCTGGATCTGGCGGAGCGGCTGAAGGCCGAGGTCCGGCAGCGCCAGGCCGAGACCCAGCGCCGCCAGGCGCTGGAGCGTGCGCTGGCCGGACCGCTGGCCACCGGCCGCGTGACCCTGTCCGATGGGCGCATCGGCATCAGCGGCAGCGTGCTGTTCGCCTTGAACTCCGCCGAGCTGCAACCCGAGGGTCGCCAGCTGCTTAAGACCCTGGCCGGTCCGCTGGGCGTCTACCTGGCCGCACGTGAGGAAGCGCTGATGGTCAGTGGCTTCACAGACGACCGGCAGATCCGTGAAGGCGGTGGCACGAAGTTCGCCGACAACTGGGAGCTTTCGGCGCAACGTGCGCTGACCGTGATGCGTGCGCTGATCGACGATGGCCTGCCGGCCTCGGCAGTGTTCGCCGCCGCTTTCGGCGCCGAACAGCCGGTGGCCTCGAACGCCGACGCCGCCGGTCGTGCCCTCAACCGCCGCGTCGAGATGTCGCCCACACCACGGCCGCGACGGGACATCCCTGCAGCTCCCCGATGAGCTGCGACACCGACGATGACCCGCTGGCGCTGGTGCAGGCCGCCCGGTCGCAGGCCGAGACAGACCCGGCACAGTGGGCCGTCATCGAAGCCCTGGCAAGACGCACCGCCGCGATGGACGGCCCGGCGCGGCCGTGGTTGATGCAACGCCTGCGGCAGCGTCTAGCCGCACGGGCCGAGACAACCCGGCCTTCCAACATGCGCCCCGAACCCCCGGCCACGCCTGGCACAGGGCTGGCCGGACTGGCCGCGCTGGTGGATAGTCTGGGCCGGCCAGCTGCCACCGACGACCCACCCGCAGGCGCCGACGGGCCAGCCATCCGGCGATCGTTGGCTGCCGCCCCACCCCCGTTGAGATCGCTGACCGCCTTGCGCAGCACCTGGTCGCGCCTGCGCATCGAGCAGCGCCTGCGTCAGGCCCTGGAACAGGTTCCCGCCCAGGCCGGGCCGTTGAACTCGCCGCACGTGGTGCACCGGGCGCTGCAGGCCCTGCAGCGCCTGTCGCCGGCCTACCTCGAGGCCTTCATCGCGCAACTCGACACCCTGCTGGCGCTGGAGGATGCCGCTGACATGCCGGTGCAGCCGGCGCGCGCGCCGCCCGCCAAGCGCAGGAACCGACGCTGAGCCCTTGTGCGTCTACCCGACATACTGGACCAGCCACAGCGAAATGGGCGGAAACGCCAGCAGCAGCAGCAGGCGCAGGGCATCGCTGGCCAGGAACGGCATCACGCCACGGTAGCTCTCACCGATGGGTACGTTGCGTGCCATGCCGTTGACCACGTAGACGTTGAGTCCGACCGGCGGCGAGAGCAGGCCGAAGCTGACCGTCATCAGCACCAGGACACCGAACCAGATGGCCACGCTCTCCTGGGGCATGCCGAAGTCCAGCACCATCAGGGCGGGAAAGAAGATCGGAATCGTGAGCAGCAGGATCGACAGCTCGTCCATCAGGCAGCCCAGCATCAGGTAGAAGGCCACGATCACCGACAACACGCCCCACGGCGGCAGCCCCGATCCTTGCACCAGGCCGGCCAGCTGTGCCGGCACCTGGGTCAAGGCCAGCGCCGCGTTCATCAGGTCGGCACCCAGGAAGATCATGAAGATCATCGCCGAGGCCTCGGCGGTGGCCAGGAAACATTGGGCGAACTTCCGGCGCGTCATCTCGCGTTTGGCCAGCGCGGCCACGAAGGTGGCCGCAGCGCCCACGGCCGCGCCTTCGGTGGGCGTGAACTTGCCGCCATAGATGCCGCCGAAGACGATGAAGAAGATCACCACGATGGGCAGCACGCCCCACAGCGCGGCGCGGCTCAGGCGGGGGGCATCGTCGTCGTGCGCCGGCGCCTGGCCGGGCACCAGCCGCACGTAGATGGCGATCGCCACGAAGTAGCCCAGCATCGCAATGACACCGGGGATCATCGCCGCGGCAAACAGCTTGGCGATGTTCTGTTCGGCCAGGATGGCGTACACGACCAGCGGCACCGAGGGTGGGATCAGGATGCCCAGCGTGCCGCCAGCGGCCAGGGTGCCGGTGGACAGGCGGTCACCGTAGCCGTGGCGCCGCATCTCGGGCAGCGCGACGCTGGTGATGGTGGCCGCGGTGGCCACCGATGAGCCGCAGATCGCACCAAAGGCGGCGCAGGTCAGCACGGCAGCCATCGCCAGGCCCCCCTGGAAGCGCGCCATCGCCGCGGCCGCCACTTCGAACAGCGCCTTGCTGATGCCGCCCTGGGTGGCAAAGTTGCCCATCAGGATGAACAACGGGATCACGCTCAGGTCGTGGCTGGCAAAGCGCGCAAAGGCCTGGGTGTTGAGGAAGCTGGCCAGCGGCAGCCAGCCCGCCTGCAGGATGTAGCCGACAGCGCCGGCAGCGAACATCGCCACCGCGATCGGCGTGCGCAGCGCCATCAGCGCCACCATCACCAGCAGGATCAGCAGCGTGAGCTGGATCGGGCTCATGCGAATGCCCCGCGCAGGGCCTGCCGCGGGCTGCTCGCCTGGGTGCGTCCCGGCTTGATCATGCGTGCACCGCCACGCGATGGAACCCCCGCGCCGCCTGGGCCAGCGCGATTGCGGTCGTCAGGGCCAGGGCGGGGACCATGCAGACGTACACCGTCCACTCGGGCAGACCCATCATCATCGATGCCGAGCCGGACTCCCACGCCTTGACCGCGCCGACCGCCGTGCGCCAGGTCATCAGCGCCATCGTCAGGCCCAGCAGCAGCGCGCCCAGGCGATCCAGCCGCTTGCGGGCGGTCACGCTGACCTTGGCGGTGAAGAAGTCGACGATGATGTTGCCTCGCTGGATCTGGCACCAGGGCAGGAACAGCGCAATGGCCGCTCCGGCCACGAAGCCCGAGATCTCCACGTCGCCGACGATGGTCCAGCCGGTGGTGTTGCGGCCCACCAGGCTGATGCAGGTCATCAGCGTGATCGCCGTCAGCAGTACACCGGCCAGCACGGCTGAGGTCTTGGCCAGTATTTCAAGCGTCTTCAAGCAAGGCTCCTGATGCGCTGCGCGGCACCGTTTCGGTCCAGTATTGTCGGTCGGGCAGCGACCGTCATCTCCAGCATCACCAGCTTGTCGACGGCCGCCGAAGGCCCGCCTGATGGCATCGACCCTGAAGGACAAACCATGAGCACCCTGCTGGCCCAACTGACCGACCTGCACATCCGCGAACCCGGCAGCCTGGCCTACGGCCGGCTGGACACCGCACACTACCTGCGCGCCGCAGTGCAGGCGGTGGCGCAGCTGCGCCAGCCACTCCAGGCACTGGTGCTGACCGGCGATCTGACCGACTTCGGCCTTGCGGCGGAGTACGAACACCTGGCCAGCCTGCTGGCGCCGCTGCAGTTGCCGATCCACCTGCTGCCCGGCAACCACGACGACCGCGACCAGCTGCGGCGCAGCTTCGCCCACCACGGCTACCTGGGCCAGGACGAGTTTGTGCAGTACACCGTTGCGCTGAGTGGTGGCCTGCGCCTGGTGGCGCTGGACACGGTGGAGGCCGGCGACAGCGCTGGCCGCCTGTGCCCGCGGCGTCTGCAGTGGCTGGACCGCACGCTGCAACAGCACGCTGGCGAGCCCATCGTGGTGGCGATGCACCATCCGCCCTTCGAGACCCTGATCGGCCACATGGATCGCATCGGCCTGCTGCAGGGCGCCGATGAACTGGCACGGATCCTGGCCCGGCATCCCAACGTGGAGCGGGTGATCTGCGGCCACCTGCACCGCAGCATCGTCACGCGCTTTGCCGGCACCCTTGCAAGCACCGCACCCAGCACGGCACACCAGGTGAGCCTGGACCTCGCACCCGACGCGGCGTCCACCTGGACCCTGGAACCACCAGGCTTTCACCTGCATGCCTGGACCGGGCCGGGCCGGCTGCTGACTCACGTTGCCGCCATCGGCAACTTCGACGGGCCACACCCGTTCCACGATGGTGGCGGGATGGCCGGCTGAAGACACCATCGGCCCAGTCGCCACGGTCGAAACGCCAGCGCAAGCGTGCTATAGCGCCGGGGCCAATGAACAGGCCGCCCTTCTGGCGCCCGCCCGACGGCAACGCCTGATCGCTAACATCACCTCATCGCGCGGCGCTGCGGTGGTCCGGTTCGACCACGTTCATGTGCCGCCGGCCGGCAACGTACCTTCCTCTTCCAGCAACGCAGCGGAGGTCGCACATGTCCAGGGCAATTGGCTCAGTCTGCCTGCTCCCCGGGCTGCTTCTTTGGTCGTTCAGCCAGGCGGCCAGCCCGGTCCACAAGTGCGTGGTGAGTGGATCCATCAGCTACCAGAGCAGTCCTTGTCCGGCCGATGAGGATCGGCAGCGGCCCACGGCAGCGCAACTGAACGCCGAACGCAAGAAGCGCGCGGCGAGTGCACCCGTTGAAGAGGTCAGAGCGCGGGCCGCAGCAGCGGCCGGTCCGACGACCCAGGCGGATCAACGAAGCCCGTTCCGATGCGACGGACGGACCTACTGCTCACAGATGACATCGTGCGCTGAGGCGAAGTACTTTCTTGCGAACTGCCCAGGCGTGAAGATGGACGGCGACCGAAACCGCATTCCATGCGAACGGCAGTGGTGCAGCCCGTCGTAGATGCGGCGGGTCGCCGCCAACGGCAGGCGTCGCGGGCTTGGGTACCATCCCAGCCATGCCGAGCGCCGTCATCGAGATCCGCACCAAGTACCCTGCCGAGGTCGAGACCCGGCTTCTTGAGGCCGTGCACACCTCCATCGTGGATGCGTTCAAGGTCTCACCGGTCAACAGGAACGTCACGCTGGTGGTCCATGAGCCGCATCGCTTTCTCGGGCGCACCGATTGCGGGACGCCAGAGCGTCTCACCAACGTCAGCATCTACGTTCTGCCGGGCCGCTCGCTGCAGGCCAAGCGCAGGCTGTACAGAACCCTGACCGAGCGTCTGCAGGCGCTGGGCATTCCGGCTGGCTGCGTACTGGTCAGGCTGCACGAATTGCCGCCTGAGAACTTCGGCGTCCGGGGTGGCCTGCCGGTGTGCGACATTGAACTCGGCTATGCCGTCAACGTGTAGGTCCGGCGCGCTGGGACCGGCCCTGTCTCGGTGCTGCCGGATGAGCCGACGGCCCAGCAGCGAAGACGCAGCCAGGCGCTGGACCCGGCCCACCCCCTGCACGAGATCTTGACGGAAGCCAGCTAGCGCGAAGCGGAGATACCGGCCCTGGTGCATCAGCGAGCGCCGCGCGCGGGCCAGAAGTCGCGGTGCAGCGCCGCGATTTCGTCTTCGACCTCGGGCACCGGGCCCAGCACGTGAATCGGCTTGTGCCCGCGCGCGAAGACTTCGCGGCAGGGCAGGTCCAGCGTCGGGTTCTCGGCATGGTTGCCGGTCAGCGTCAGCAGGCGCGACTCGCTCAAGCCGTAGACCAGGTGCCCGATGTGTGCCCAGTACTGGGTGCCGGCGCACATCGCGCAGGGCTCGACCGTGGTCACCAGGGTACAGGGCCACAAGGTGGCTGCATCGAAACGCAAAGCGGCCGTGCGGGCCAGCACGGCCTCGGCGTGGTTCACGCTGTCCATGTTGCCCTGTGTCAGCAGGACCGTCTCGCCGTCGCCAGCCACCAGCACCGCGCCAAACGGGTGGCGTCCTTCGGCCAGCGCCGCGCGGGCCACCTGGTTGGCATGGCGCAAATGGCGCCGTGCCTGCTCGGGGTTCAGCGGCATCGGCGGTGCATCAGTGGTTCTGCGAACCGCGGTGCGCCCAGCCCGTGGTGCGCTTCTCGACCCAGCTGAACAGCTCGTACATCGCCATCGCCATCGCGCCGATGGTCACCAGCCCGGCAAAGGCCAGCGGCATGCGCTGCTGGCTGCCGGCGCTTTGCATCAGGTAGCCGATGCCGCTGTCGCCGGCGGTCATCTCGGCCAGCACGGTGCCGACGAAGGCCAGCGTGATGGCGATCTTCAGCGAACCGTAGAAATAGGGCATCGACCGCGGCATGCCGACCTTGACCAGCACGTCCCAGCGCTTGGCGCCCAGAACGCGCAGCACGTCTTCCAGCTCGGGCTCCAGCGTCGCCAGCCCGGTGGCGATGTTGACGGTGATCGGGAAGAAGCTGATCAGGAAGGCGGTCAGCACACCCGGACCCAGGCCGATGCCGAACCACACCACGAGGATGGGCACCACCGCCGCCTTGGGCACGGCGTTGAAGGCCACCATCAACGGGTACAGCGCGGTGTAGGCCAGCCGCGAGCTACCGATCAGGAAACCCAGCAGCACACCCACCACGATGCTGATGGCAAAACCCAGCATCGTGACCCAGAAGGTCTTCCAGGCCGCCTCCAGCAGCGCGCTGCTGAATTCCACGAACTGCAGCGCGATTTGCCAGGGGCTGGGGAAGATGAAGTCCGGTATGCCAAAGACCACGACCACCAACTGCCACAGCAGCAGCACGGCCACGATCACCACCAGTGGCGACCAGCGCTCGACCCGAGGAGTGATCTTCAAGGGGCAGCCCCGGCGGCATGTGGCGCCGGCTTGCCCAGCGGGCTGCGCACGCCGCCGATGTGGCCGCGCAGTTCGTGCACGATGTCGGTGAAGTGCGGCGTGTAGGTGAGCTCCAGGTCGCGCGGGCGCGGCAGGTCGATGTCACGGCGCACGACGAAGCGGCCCGGGCTGCGGCTCATCACGTAGACGGTATCGGCCAGGAACACGCTTTCGCGCAGATCGTGGGTGACCAGGATGACGTTGAACCTCTGCATCGCGTGCAGGTCGCGCAGGATGCACCACAGTTCCTCGCGCGTGAAGGCGTCCAGCGCGCCGAAGGGCTCGTCCAGCAGCAGCATCTTGGGCTCGTGCACCAGCGCGCGGCAGATGCTGGCGCGCTGCTGCATGCCGCCGGAGAGTTGCCACGGGAACTTGTCCTCGTAGCCACCCAGGCCGACGGTCCTGAGCAGGCCGCGTGCCTTTTCCGCGTATTCCTTGTGCCGCGCCTTGAAGCTGCTGCGGTAGGGTTCGACGATCTCCAGCGGCAGCAGCACGTTGTCCAGCGTGGTGCGCCAGGGCAGCAGGCTGGGTGCCTGGAAGGCCATGCCGCTGATCTTCAGCGGCCCGGTCACCGGTTGGCCAGCGATGTGGATGCTGCCCTTGCTGGGCATCTTCAGCCCGGTGGTCAGCTTCATGAAGGTGCTCTTGCCGCAGCCGCTGGGCCCGACGATGGCGATGAACTCGCCCTCCTCCACCTTCAGGCTGATGTCCTCGACGGCGAACTGCCCCAGCGCGAGCAGCTCTTCGTTGTAGGCGAGCCAGACCCGGTCGAAATCGACAAAGGACACGCTGCCGCCACCGCTTACTTCTTGATCGGCGGCAGCACGTTCAGTTCGGCCTTGGGCGGCAGCAGCGCATCCGTCCACACCGCCGAGGGGTCGATGCGGGTCTTGGTCGCAAAAGCGTCCGAAACCTGCGACGCCATCAGCGCCAGCCGGCCCGGAACGGCCGCGCCGAAACCCTCGGCACGCGCGTCGGGGCTGGCAACGACTGCGTCGATGGCCATGCGCAGGCGGCGCCTCTCCAGTTCGACATTGATGATGCCGTCGCGTGCCTTCACGTAGTCGATTGCCGGATCGGGGTTGGCCATCACCTCCTTGGCACCCTTGAGGAAAGCGCTGAGGAATGCCTTGACCGCAGCCGGGTTGGACTGCATCAGCTTGGGACTGACGATGATGGCGTTGCCATACAGCTTCACGCCGTGTGCCGGAAAGGGCATCACGACGATGTCTTCGGTCTTGACGCCGCGGGCCTCCAGGTTGAGCAGGCTGGTGAACGAGAAGCCGGTGATGGCTTCGATGTCGCCACGCACCAGCATGGTTTCGCGCAGAGGCGGGTCCATGCTGGTCCACTGGACACCGGTGATGTTGTTGGCCTTCGCGAAGATCGGGAAGGCCTTGCGCCCGGCGTCGAACCCGGGGGCGCCCAGCTTCCTGCCGTTGAGGTCGGAAGGTTTGCTGATGCCGCTCTTCTTGAGCGTCAGCACCGCAGCCGGCGTGTTGTTGTAGACCATCATCACCGCCACCGGCTTGTTCGATGCGTCGGGGTTGTTGGCGTGGAACTCCATCAGCGCCGCCATGTCGGCAAAGCCCATGTCGTAGGCGCCACCGGCCACACGCGTGACGGTGCCGCCGCTGCCATTGCCGGCGTCGATGGTCACGTCCAGGCCCGCGGCCTTGTAGTAGCCCTTGGCGGCACTGGCCAGGAACAGCGCGGCCGGGCCTTCGAAGCGCCAGTCGAGCTGGAACTTGATTGGCGTCTGCGCCAGGGCCAGCGTTGGTGCGGCCAGCAGTGCAGCCAGCACCAGCAGCGTGCGGCGCCCGATTGAGGGGCTCGAGAGCGTCATAGCGTGAACTCCAGGTCGGACAGGTTGGAAATGCAAATGCATTCTGCAAGTTCCGTGCTCAACCCACACTACGGTTTTGCCCCCACGGCAGAAGGACGGTTCGAGCCATGCCACTCGCCGATCCCCGGAGTGGCACTCTCAGGACGCCGTTGAGTGATGCCGATCAAGCTGCCGGGTACAAGGGCGCCAGCTGCAGTCCCTGGCCGGACGGGCAGGCAGGCGCAGGCTCGGGCAACAAGAGCCAGGTCCTGTCATCAAGAACCGATGATCAGGCTTGCGGCTTTGCAGGGAAGGCGTCGACGAACTTCAGCTCAAGATCGCCATGCGCGTAGATCACGACGCCCGTGTCGGTTTGCGTGATGCGATGGCCCGTTCCGGCTGGCGCGAGCTGGTAATCGCCCTCCTGCAGCAGCACGTCGTCGAGGAACAGTTCACCTTGCACCATCAGGCACTCCTCGTCGTGCCCGTGGCTGTGCTGCGGCACGGCCGCCCCGGATTGCGCGTGGTACAGCAGGGCCGCCTGGCCATCATGCTGCCACAGCACGCGGCGGCGGATGCCCGGCGCAAATTCGGGCCAGCCGGCCTCGGCATCGCGCACGGTCAGCGCCACTTCGCCGGCAGCAGCATCACGCAGCGACTCGCGCAGGAAGAGCAAGGCGCCCTGCGGATCAGCCACCAGCGGGCCGGCAGCGGTGCCGGCCGGCACGACGTGGTAGTCGCGCAGGCTCAGGCTCAAGCCACCAAGGCGCACCGTTCCGCGCAGCACCAGGTACTCGCCGTGGCCGGCCAGATCCGGCGCCTGCCACACGCTGCCGGGCTGCAGCTCAATGAGTCGCGCACGAAGGGGTTCCCCAGGGCGCAGCGCCCGATCACGTGGCGCCAGATACAGCGTGCGCGCAACAACGCCGGATGCCAGCTCCTGGCCGGCCAGGCGCTTCAAACGCGAGGTGACCATCTGCGCCGAGGCCGCACGCGATGCGGCCGTTCGCTCGAGCAGCCTGCTGCGCAGCCTGGGGGCGGGCGGCCTGCCAGCTGACCGGTCGCTGGCCCAGCCACTGGCCAGCGGCTCGCTGAGCAGGGGTTCCAGCGCGCGATCGACCGGATCGGGGGTCGCTTCGATGCGCCAGGGCAGTGTCTCGGGTGGCATGTCGCGATTGTCATCGAGACGCGGTTGGGATGCGAGGCGGAGGCGGCCGGTCATGATGACAGCACCGGTGAGCCAAGCGTGCCGAGCGTTTGCCGCAGCGACAGCAGCGCACGGCGTATCTGCGACTTGACCGTGCCCAGGGGCAGCTGGGTCTGCTCGGCGATCTCCTCGTGCGAAAGACCGCGCAGGAAGGCCAACGAAACCAGCTGGCGCGGCTGGGCGCCCAGCAGCATCAGGGCCCGGTGCAGGTCGGACCGGTGGCGCGCCAGGTCCAGCAGTTCGTCGACCGGTGCCGCCTGGCAGGCGAGCTCGGCCGCACCCTCGTCGTCCAGCGCGTCGTGCTGGAAGCGAGACTCGCGGCGCAGCGTGTCGATGGCGCGTGAGCGGGCCATCGAAAGCAGCCAGGTCAGAGCCTTGCCTCGCGCCGGGTCGAAGCGCACCGCCTGGCGCCAGACCTGGAAGTAGGCGTCCTCTACCACTTCCTCGGCCAGTGCGGTGTTGCGTACGATGCGCTTGACCAGGCCGAATACGCGGCTGATCGTGGCGTCGTAGAGCGCGGCCAGTGCGCGTTCGTCACGATTGGCGATGGCCTCGATCCACGACGCGAGCTGCCCGTCCGTCGCGCAGGGCTGGGTCCCGCTGCCGCTTGCCGCTGCAAGGTCCTCGCATCGCTCGACCTCACCGGCCAGCACCTCATCGCCCGGTTCGTCGTCCGGCACCCAGTCAGGCGGGTGGCCCAGCCCGTCGTCGTCGCCCGCTTCGTCCCTCGTATTCCTGGCAGCATTCATGCGTCAACCTCGGTCTCGGGGGGCCCCGACTGCGGACCGCCGGCCGGCCAATGCGGGGCGTCCATGGTGGTGGATGCGACACGCAACAGCTGCGCGGCCGGATGCAGGCGGCGCAAGCGTGCCGATTGGGGGGCCGTGTACAGGTTCATGCGATCACTCCAGGACTTGGCTCGCGTGCGGCACGGCGCCGCGCAGAAACAGGATGGCACCGGTCTCGGTGCCGATCGTTGCGTGCAGGGCACCCCGATGGGCCAGATGGTAGCCACCCGGGCCGATCTCGATCTGCGCGCCCACGCGCACGCGACCCTGCAGCACGATGCACTCCTCATCCTGCGGATGCCGGTGCGGCGGCAGTGTGGCGCCAGGGTCCAGCCGCAGCAGGTACGACAGCACACCGGCCTGCTCGCGCAGCACCTTGATGGCAACACCGGCCAGAAGGGGTCGCCACTCGCCCTCGTCCCCGGCGATCGTCAGGTGCGAGGTGTCGGTATCGGCCACGCGGTCCATCAGGCGGCGGCGAATGGCCGGTGCGCCGACGGGCACGTCGTCACCCGCGGGGGTGTCCACAGAGGGGCCGGGTTGTTCCATGACGCCTTTACGCCGCAGCGGCAGACCCGGATTCAAGACCTTCCGGACAGCGCGGTCAAGCCGCCGATGCGCTTCAGGAATCCAGTCCTTGCAGGGCTTCGTACTGAGGGACAACCCCATCACCAGCCGAGATCCACGATGTCATCGACCCACTTCGACCTGGTGAGCCAGTGGCGCATCGACGCACCGGTGGAGCGCGTCTGGGCTGCACTGACCGACCCCTCGTCGTGGCCGCGGTGGTGGCCCTATGTGCGCGAGGTACGCACCCTGCGCGAAGGCGGTACTGACGGCGTGGGCAGCGTGCGCCGCATCGACTGGGCCACCCGGCTGCCGTACGGCATCGTCATCGAGGTGGAGGCCATCGAGTCGGTGCGCCTGCAGCGCCTGCGTGCCCGCTCGCGCGGCCAGCTCGAAGGCGAGGGCCTGTGGCTGCTGCGCGCTGAGGACGGCTACACCGACGTGACCTATGTCTGGCGCGTGCATGTCGTCAAGCGGTGGATGCGTTGGCTGGCGCCGCTGTTCGCGCCGGTGTTCCGCTGGAACCATGACGGCGTGATGCGGGCCGGCGAAGCCGGTCTGCGCCGCCACCTGCTGCGGCAAACGCAGGCGGCTGCGCCGCAGCCCTGATCGACCCCCTGATCGACCGTGCAGCCAGCAGGTCCACCTCATCCGCAAGGAGAAGACCATGACACCCATCGAACGAGTCCAGCAGATCTACGCCGCGTTCGGCCGCGGCGACCTGCCCTACATCCTGTCCTGCCTGGCCAGCGACGTGGACTGGGAGCACGACAGCTTTCCCAATCCCATACCTTGGCTACAGCCGCTGCAGGGGCGCGACGCCGTGCCGCGCTTCTTCGAGGCCCTGCAGGCGAACGTGGAGTTCCACGTCTTCCAGCCGAAGCAGTTCTTCGCAGAGGGCAATACCGTGGTCGATCTGGTCGACCAGGAGTTCACGGTCAAGGCCACCGGCAAGCGTGTGGTGGAATCCGACGAGGTGCACATCTGGCGCTTCAATGAACAGGGGCTGGTTCAGCGCTTCCGCCACCGTGCGGATACCTGGCAGAGTGTATTGGCGTTGAAGGCCGATTGACGTCACTGCGCCGTCCGGCCTTGGGCGGCGCCAGCCAGGTCAGGGCGCTCGCGGCGGGCCTGGGCGCAGTGCTTCTGCCACCACCGCCTGGTAAGCGTCGAACCGGTGCACGTCGGCGTGGGCGGCGCCGCGGATCACGGCCAGCCGTGCCAGGCCGGCACGTGCCGCGAGTTGCTCGGCGTGCGACAGCGGGATCAGGGTATCCCGGTCACCGTGCACCAGCAGCAAGGGCTTGTGCAGCCGAAGCACCGCCTCGTCGGTGCGCAGCGGGTAACGCACGACGGCAGTTGGCACCCAGGGGTAGTGAAAAGCGGCCAGCTCACGCATGCTGATGTAGGGTGAGACAAGAACCGTCAGGTCCGGCTGATGCCGTGCCGCCCAGGTGGCAGCCAGCCCCGTGCCCAGCGAGCGGCCATAGGCGATGACGCGCTTGCCCGCATAACGTGGCGCAACAGCCTGCCAGACGGCTTCGACATCGGCATGCAGCTGCGCTTCGGACTCGATGCGCCCGGTGCTTTTGCCGAAGCCCCGGTAGTCCATCATCACCAGATCCAGGTTCGCGCGGCGGTACAGGCTGCCGTCGGTGAACCACTCCTTCAGGTTGGCGCTGTTGCCATGCAGGAAGAAGACGACACCTTGCGGGCTGGGTCGGCGAAGTTCCAGCACTGACAGTCGCGCACCGGGCACGTCGACAAAGCGCTCGGCCACATCGGGGTCGGTGGACAACTGGATGTCGGCGCCCAATGGCACCGGCTTGAAGAGCAGGCGTTCCTGCCCCAGCCACAACGCTGCCAGGCTGCCAGCCCAGGCGAGGCCGGCAATCAGGGCGCCGGCCGCCACGGCCCGTCGAGCCGACCTCGAACGCCGGTTGCCTGCGCCGCCCGGCCGCGCAACGACAGCTTCAGCCACGATGCCAGGTTGGTCTTGAGTAGGTCATCCGGCGCCTACGTGGGAATCGAGCGATCGGATGCATACCTGCCCGTGGGCCGAGGGTCCGGGCGAGTGCATGCCCCTGGTGCGGGAACGGAGCGCGCCGGCAGCCGGCCTGTGCCTTGCATCCGATGCGCGAGTGAAGGCGTAGACCTGCCTGTCTTCCAACCCAACCCACAGGAGTTCCCCATGCAGACCCTTGTCACCCCCTCCCGCCGCCTGTTCATGTCCCGTTCGGGCCAGCTCACCTTGTCCGCCGCCGCGGTCGGTCTGTTGGCGGGCACGTCGGGCGTCGCGCAGGCGCAGTCGTCGTCCCTTGTGGCTGCTGACGTCGGCATCCTCAACGTCGCGCTGGGCCTCGAACACGAGGCGATCAATGCCTACCAGCTCGGCGCCGGCAGCGGCCTGCTGAGCAAGCCCGTCCTGGACGTTGCCGTGGCCTTCCAGTCGCACCACAAGGCACATCGCGACGCGCTGATCGCGACGATCAACAAGATGGGCGGCAAGCCAGTGGCCGAGAAGAAGCTCGACGAGTACGCCGCCGCCCTGGGCGCTTCATCGCTCAAGAGCCAGGCCGATGTGCTGATGCTGGCGGCCAAGCTGGAGCTCGGCGCGGTCAACGCCTACCTCGGGGTGATCCCCGCGTTCAAGGACAACCAGCTTGGCCAGGTGGCCGCGCGCCTGGCCGCCGACGAGACCATGCACTGGACCGCGCTGTCGCAGGCGCTGGGCAAGATGCTGCCGTCCGGCGCGCTGAGTTTCGGGGCCTGACATGCACCCCGTCGCCACCCGGGCAGCGCTGATGCTGCTGCTTCTGCCTGCCTCAGCGGCGTTGGCGGGCAGCGGGGACGCCGCGCGGGGCAAACAAGCCTACGAGGCCCGTTGCGGCGGCTGCCATTCCGAGGTGGCCGACCGCATCGGCCCACGCCACGCGGGCGTCGTCGGCCGGCGTGCCGGCAGCGTCGCGGGCTTTGCCTACAGCGACGCCCTTGTCCGCAGCGGCCTGACCTGGAACGCCCAATCGCTGGATCGTTGGCTGGCCGACCCCGAGGCCGTGGTGCCCGGCCAGCGCATGGGCTATCGCCTGGCCGACGCGCAGGCGCGCGCCGACATCGTGGCCTATCTGGCGACGCTGCCGGCATCAAGTCCCTGACCCGCTTGTGAGGATGCGAAGCGTGTCCGCGCGGGCCTCCTAGACCCGCTGCACCACCACACTGCCAATCGAGTAGCCGGCGCCGAAGGAACAGATCACGCCGCGGTCGCCGGGCTTGAGGTCGGCATGGTGTTCGTGGAAGGCGATGATGGAGCCGGCCGATGCGGTGTTGGCGTACTCGCTCAGGATGATGGGCGCCAGGTCGTCGCCCACCTCCTTGCCCACCAGGCGCTTGACGACCAGCTGGTTCATCGCCAGGTTGGCCTGGTGCAGCCAGAAGCGGCGCATCTGCGTGGGCTCCAGCGCCAGGTCATGCAGGTGCGATTCGATGTGCGCAGCGGCCATCGGCACCACTTCCTTGAACACCTTGCGGCCCTCCTGCATGAAGGTCTTGTCGCGGGCATCGGGGTCGGTGTCTTCGCAGCGGTTGATGAAGCCTGCGTTGTTGCGGATGTTGTTGCTGTATTGCGTGATCAGCCGCGTACCCAGGATGCGCCAGCGGTCGGCCGAGCGGGCCGTCTCCTCGGCTTGCACGATGACCGCCGTGCAGACGTCCCCGAAGATGAAGTGGCAGTCGCGGTCGCGCCATTCCAGGTGGGCCGAGGTGATTTCGGGGTTGACCACCAGCACCCGCGTGGCCGTGCCGCAGCGTACGGCATTGGCCGCTTGTTCGATGGCAAAGGTGGCCGAAGAGCAGGCCACGTTCATGTCGAAGCCGTAGCCACGCGCGCCGACGGCCTGCTGGATCTCGCAGGCCATCGCCGGATAGGCACGCTGCATGTTGGCCGCGGCGCACAGCACGCCGTCGATGTCGCTGCCCTGCAGCTTGGCGGCGTCCAGCGCCTGACGCGAGGCGTCCAGCGCGATCTCTGCCATCAGGCTCAGTTGATCATCCGGGCGCGGCGCAAATCGCGGCTTCATGCGCGTGGGGTCCAGCACGCCGGACTTGTCCAGCACGTAGCGCTGCTGGATGCCTGAGGCCTTTTCGATGAACTCGACGCTGGAGTGCACCAGCGCCGGCAGTTCGCCGGCCGCGATGCGCCGGGCGTGGCGATCGTTGTGCAAGTCGGCGTAGGCATTGAAGGCCTGCACCAGTTCGGCGTTGCTGATGACGTGCGCCGGCTTGAACAGGCCGGTGCCGGAGATGACGACGTTTTTCATGTGCAGGCAGTTTAGGCCGACGCCCCGGGGGCGGGCGTCGGAAACGGGCGCGCAGGTCCGGGCGTCTACTTGCGGCCGGTCTTGCGCGCCGCGCTGCCGGACTGCAGCGCCTCGGACATGCCCATCAGCACCCCGCTGACCACCGCGGTGTAGCTCTCGGCCAGCACTTGCGCCGCACGCATCGAAGCCGCACGCGTGCTGCGCACCGCGTCCTGCATCTGCTGCGCGATCTGCTCGCCCGTGGCGCTGGCTTGAACGCCGGTCAGCGTGCCACCGGCCTGCATCTTCTCCAGCACCGCACCCCAGGCGCCGGCCAGCGGCGCGCCGGAGCCGGCGGCGGTTTTCTTGACGGCAGCGAACATCGCATCTTCCATCTTCTCCAGATCGGCCAGCGCCTTGCTGAGGTGCTTGTCACGCAGGTCGGCACCCTGTGCGGCCAGCGTGCTCAGCGCGGTGCGGTTGGCCTCCACAGCCTTGAGCAGCGCGTCGTCCATGCCGGCCACCGCCTTGTCCAGCAGGGCCTCGGTGTCAAAACCCCCGGCGGCTGCCAAAGGGTTCTTGGCAGCGCCCATGCTGGCCGCATCGGCCACCGTCTTGAGTGCGGCACGGATGTTCTTCAGCGTCAGTTCGCGGCCCTGCAACGCGGCCAGCGTGGCCTCGCTGGTCGCCTTGCGCAGTTGTTCGCCCTGGCGGGCAGTGGCGTTCTGGAACATGTCGATCAACGCCGCGGCGTCGAACAGTGGCTTGGCCATCGTCGGGTCTCCTCGTTGGGAAGGTTGTTGAGCCGGGCAGATGCTCTCATCTGCCGGCCCGCCCGACAAGCCGGGCAGGCCCCGGCCTGAGGCGATTGGTCGCATCAAAACGATCAATACCGATGCTGGAAGCTCGTGTATTGCATCATCTTGATGCTTTTTGACCAGCACTGCGAGACAATAGGATCATTCTGATCTAAAACAATGGGTCATGAACATCGCCAAACAGTTCCTTACCGTCATGAACCGGTGTTATTCGGCCAACCACATCGTGGTGG
>WBZP01001284.1_pt1 | contig 31548 bp, 22 predicted proteins | sample 5204301 | NCBI WGS metagenome assembly WBZP01 (sample SAMN12412401, study PRJNA552823) | activated sludge metagenome | isolation source: activated sludge from nitrification reactor of wastewater treatment plant... | place: USA: Pennsylvania | collected 2017 | reverse complement strand
CCTGCCGGCGGCAGCTCCCTCCAAAACGATGACTTTTACCACCAAGGAACAATGTCAAACCAACTACAAAGTCATCGTTTTCTCCGGAGCCCATATTAACTGCTGACACAGTTTATGTAACACTACCATTTATCACTTTTCGGTACCTGCATCTGTGGTTTCATATTAAACTCCAACTTCAACTACAGTTAACTACAACTCTTCATCTCTTATAACTTTCAACTCTTTTAACTCATTTAACTCTTTTAACTCTTTAACTCTTTTAACTCTTTAACTCTTTTAACTCTCCGCCGTCCGCTGAACAGCGGACGGCGGATAACCCTTTAACTCTTAAACACTTCTAACACTTCTAACATTTATAACTCTTAAAACCCTTATAACAGCAAATTCCGGCTTTAGGCCGGAATTTGCATAACATTTTAACATTTATCATTTCACCAAATTCGCAAACATCGCAGTGATCTTTTTCGGATTCCACTGAATGCGGTACGCAAATTCGAGGTTGATGAAACTATAGGAATCTGTTTTACCTGGATTTCCTCTCGGAGATGTACGTGGACCTACATATCCATCTGTTCCAAGTCCTGTCGGATCACTTATATATTTAGCAATATCCTGCTTTACCGGATCGCCGGAAAAATTCTGTTCTATCTGTTTATAGGTTGCATATGCATCGCTGGCATCGTCCAGGTAATCCGTGAAGAATTTATAATAGCCAAACTCAGCAGAAATGGTAATGTTACGGTTCAATCCATAGCGAAAACCGGCGGCGAGTGGTATACCGACATGCCAGGGACTGTACATTTTCCTCGTTGGATTCGATTCATCGATTGCTCCCTGCCCTTCAGTATGCCAATCAAGGAGGTCGGTTTCATACTTTCCATCCTTTTCAATTACATTGCCCATTCCCGATTGCTCCGATCCATCGCGGATGGTGCCATCACTCCAGTAGAAGTAGCGGTTCTTGAGATCAATACTTCCGTTGAAGAGATCGGCTTTCGGGCGTCCGTAGTAAATACCAACTCCCGTGTAAACGAACATCGCCAGACTCTGCTTATGCAGTGGCACCCGTCGGTTAGGATAATACGTGTAGCTAAAATGGGTTGCGAAACCGATCAGGTCGTTTCTGAAATTCAACCCACGGCCGTAGTTCCTCAGTTCTCCACCGCTTTTGCCATTCACCGCACTGGTTTCATCATACTGTATCCGGTGCCAACTGATGCGCGCTTCCACGTTAAATGGAGCGTATTTCATACCGCTCAGTTCACTGGGCGAAATGAAATTGCGCAGCGTAATGGCAATGCCGGGACGCATAGAACTTTTCTGCATGAACTCATCGTTACCAAGGTCGCCAAAGTAATTAGTTGTGCCGGCTGCAAAACCCAAATCCAGCGATTGCTGAGCCTGCATTACACCTGATAAGAGAACAGAGAATACAATGAAGTAGATTTTCCTCATAACCATAGGTTTTGCTCTAAGTTAAGAGGATTATTTAAACCTGCAAGTCCTGCACTCAGAATTTTCCACACAATTCTTGGAACAATTCAAAATCGTGGGCAGATGAACAATTATTGAAGGTGTACCTACCCGTCGGCTGCAGCCTGATGCTGAAATCCGATGGCCTTTCGGGGTGTCGACGGCTTTACTCCCATCAACTCCCTGATAGCCTGAAATACCATCGAGATGTCTTCAGAATGCTGATCAACTTTTTGCTCCAACTGTTCGATTTTATCAGCTAATTCATGATGCTTCGCCAGGAGTTCCCGTAGCTTAATGTATACCCGGATGATCCGGATATTCATTGCCACCGCCAATGGGCTTGATAATACACTGGACAACATCATTACACCATGCTCCGTGAACGCATACGGCATATACCGTCTTCCTCCCCAGGACTTTGTACCGGAAAAATCTTGTTCGCTTGAGGTCGCAATTTGCGACCTCAAGTGTTGTGGACTATCAGCCCGGTCCAAATCATCCTCGTCCAAACTTGAGGTTGCATTTTGCAACCTCAAGTTTTCGTATTCTTCTTCTGTTAACTGAAACATAAAATCCTGCGGAAATCGTTCCGGGTTTCGTGCAACTTGCTGGTTTAACCTTTTCGTTGGAATGCCATACATTTCCGCCAGATGAAAGTCGAGCATGACTCTCAGTCCACGGATCGTAAAGATTCTCTGAGCTATGAGATTTTCAGGTAGATTAATTTCCATGGTGTGTTTGTTCTGCAATGACTGCCGCAGTTTTAAATTTTCGCGTTTCGCCGTCAATGTGAAAGAGTTCAGCCAATACAATGTAAATACCCGGTATCAGCGGCTGCCCGGTGTCGTCGGTTCCGTCCCAGATCCAAGTGCCGGCATCACCCATTAATTCCTGCCGAGCCAATGTTCTCACCGGAACACCCTGGGCATTCAGAATCTGAAGATGTGCTACGAATCCGGAATGGGAAGGGACACAAAAAATCTGCTGGACATCATGATACCCATCGTTGTCGGGTGTAATCAGCACCGGATTCACGCTTAGCCATTGGTTGCCGGTTGCGGTTTCAACACGTTGTGAATTCGGAGCTCCGGGTGTGGCAAAGCCGGCGTTTTCGGCTGCGCTATGCCAGCTGGTTGAATCAGGGGCCGGACGTAGCATCGATACTCTTTCAAGTGAAACGCCTTCCGGATCATTGATCAAGGGAAAGTGATGCAATTCACGATAATGATACCGCTCAATTTCCTGCAGCGAAGGCTCCATCAATACCACGATGCCTTCATCATCATTATAGGATGGTAAACCGGCAGGCATCAACGTACGCAGGTCGCTAACGATGTAACGTTTACGTATATCCGCAATATCGGTGGTGGCAGCAGCGTACCTGCCGGGCATTAACAATCGGGGTGCAGCTGTAAACGGAATAACATCCTGTGCCTGGCCGGTGAACAGGTCTGCATGTGCAAGGCGCAACCGGGAAAGATCAATGGGAAGACTTCCACTATTATACACCTCCACGAAGTCGCTGCCGTCAGGATAGGGATTGAAGAGGATTTCGCTGAGGCGGATATCCTTCATACCGGAATCGGAGGGTAGTTGAAAATCCAGCCGGTCCCAGCGGGATAACGGATTGCCGGCGCAATCGGTGAATTGCTGATCGACGCGCAGTGTGTAAACAGCAGCCCCTTGTAATGGATCGGACAGTGTCAATGTCACCTGTGGTTCCTGAGGGTCCCAGTAAAATCCGTTGATGACTCCCGGAAACCCGATTATCTCCAGCATGGTGGCAGGATTAAATGTACCGGAATCCGGATACTCACTGAATGCTACCAGCAGGTGTATCGAATCCATCGGAAAGACGTGTACCGCCCAGGGAGCAATGGTATCTTCAAAGGTTCCGTTGGAAGGATTCTGATATCCCGGCGATCCGCCCGAAGGATCGGCTGATGCTTTCCAGTTAAAGAAATCGTGACAGGCAAATGTTACATCGATACGCTCAAGAGACCAGCCATGATCATCTCGCAACGGATCGCGGTACATTTCAGGTGTATAATTAAGCGCATTGATGAGTTGACCGCTTTGATTTCGAAGTTCGAGATAGTCGCCGGTATTATTGAGAGAGGGAAACCCCGAAAGTCCTTTTACATGCTGAACTCCCGCTGCATTCATCAACGGCAGCAGCGAAAGATCGCAATAAACACGGTAAGCACCGGGGTGAATCGTATCCTGAAGAATCGATGCGGAAGAAGATGGATCACTGAACTCCCAGCCATTCAGCAGAACCGAATGATTGGTCCGATTATAAATTTCCACATATTCGACTTCCGGTAAGGACGGCGAATTTGTAGGATCATACATGACTTCACTGAATAAAATATCGCCCGCTGTGGCGGTGTCAAAGCGAAAAACAGGAACACAGGCCATCCCATTGATCAGGTTACCTGACTCATCGGATGTTCCCTGAATGCAGAGTTCAGGAGCTATCCATTGTTGAAGCGACGTAGCAAACAGAAGAAGTACTTGTATGTGGGAAGGATCCGTGATGATGACTTGCGATGGAACCAGGCTTCCATTCAATGTATAATGCAGCATATTCAATAGTGATGGGGTGTCCATGGGTTCCGAGAAATTCACGAGTAGGGTCGAATCGGATTCCAGAACAGCACCTGCAACGGAAGGAGGAATGGTGTCTCTGCGGTAGGCTCCCGCATAGTAATCGTCGAAGGTAAAATTGGTGGCATTGGTGGAAGTGTACACGCATTTAAAACCTGTAAATTGGCTTGGCTGCAGCGTATTATCAGTGAAGTTTCCTTCTGTAAAAAATGAACCATCAGAGTCGGTGTCCGTCAGCAGTTCCCATTGTCCCCCGGGATAGCGGACCACCTTGCAATAAAACTCGAATGGTTGTGCTACGATACTGTCGCGGCTTCGGAATACCGATGTTACCTGATAACTATTCTGCCTGCAGAAGACAATGGCATCTGAACTGCCGGTTTCTCCAAATTGAAGGAAATATCCGTCGAGCGCCGATTTCAGGTCTTGCTGGGTGGAAGATAAATACACCCGCAGGTAATTCAATGACGAAGGAGCGAAGTTCAGTCTCACCCGAACACTCCACTCCATCGTATCATTGACGCTGCTCAAGGCCGTAACGAGGTAGGACGAATCGCTGCCGGTATTGTTTAGCTTCAGTACACCGCTGTTCACCGTGAAGGCTCCTGTATCGCCGGTCCACACAACACCGTTGGTGATATCTCCGTCACTGAAGTCATCCCACACCTGCGCCATCAAGGAGTCCGGCCGGAACAGACTCAACAAACACAACAGCACCCGGCAAACGATCGATCCCTTCATTACATTTGTATTGTGCAAAGGAAAACCGGAGTCCGGCGGATAGTCGTATGATAAACGTTTATATCCGTTAATAAACGACTCCAGTAAACAAAGCACTGATATACAGACTCAATTCGAAAAACATGAAAGTTGCAGTTGTTGGCGCCACCGGACTGGTTGGAACGAAAATGATGGAGATTTTGCAGGAACGCAGTTTTCCAGTGACTGAATTTATTCCGGTTGCTTCCGAAAAGTCGGCTGGCAGGAAAGTACGGTTTGGTGATCAGGAATATGCCGTTGTCACACCACAGGAAGCGGTCAATATGAAACCTGACCTCGCCCTGTTCTCTGCCGGCGGCACCACATCACTCGAATGGGCTCCACGGTTTGCCGATGCCGGAGCGGTAGTGATAGATAATTCTTCTGCGTGGAGAATGGATCCGGGAAAGAAGCTCGTTGTACCGGAAGTAAACGGACATGTCATTACAGGTGAAGATAAAATCATTGCCAACCCCAACTGCTCCACCATCCAAATGGTAATGGTATTGAAGCCGCTTCACGACAAATACAAAGTTCGTCGGGTGATTGTTTCCACGTATCAATCGGTAAGTGGTACGGGTGCCAAAGCGGTGGAGCAGCTCAATGCTGAACGGAACCAGCAACCGGTAAACCGTGTTTATCCACACCCGATCGACCTGAATATCCTGCCGCAGATTGATGTATTTATGGAGAACGGGTACACGAAGGAAGAAATGAAGATGGTGAAAGAAACCTGCAAGATCATGGGCGACGACACCATCCGTGTAACGGCGACAACTGTGAGGGTTCCGGTAGTGGGCGGACACTCTGAAAGTGTTAACATCGAATTTGAAAACGAATATACGCTGAATGATGTGCGTGCATTACTCAATGCATCGGATGGAATTATCGTGCAGGACGACCCTGCCACCTCATTTTATCCGATGCCCTTATATGCAGAAGGAAATGACGAAGTATTTGTGGGACGTTTACGCCGTGATGAAACTCAGGACCGTACTTTAAACTGCTGGATCGTAGCCGATAACCTGCGCAAGGGAGCGGCCACCAATGCTGTACAGATTGCAGAATACATGACCCATAAAGGTTTCCTTAAAGTATAAAAGAAAGCATCCAAAATAAAAACGCCGCAACTTCGTTTGAAAGTGCGGCGTTTTCGTTAACACATCAACGTTATTTCTTACTCAGGCAGGCTATCGGATTCAACAGTCCTTTATAGGAGGTGATGTCCATTTTGATAGATCCCACCAAAATTTCAGCCTGCGCCCGGACGGGAATTTTATTTTTATCATCCGTCACCCAAATCGTCATGCCTTCTTTCTCTTTAAACACACGTCCTTCCAGCAGATAAGGCTTGAACACGATGCACCGGAAACTGCCCAGTTTGGTCTTTATCGTTTCCTTTCCCGAATATTTGATGACCATGGGAAATGTCTCATCATCCAGATAACACTGAATCAGGAAAGTATCACCAACTGCTGCATGTTCGAAATCCAGGGTGCGGGCATAATAAAACGAAGAGATCAGATCCTGCACTTGACCGGGCGTACGAATTGTTTTCTTTTCGCTGGTTGCCGTTGATTTGAAATGATTGAAACTGACGTTCTGATTCTTCGAATAACTGCCTTCTTCTATTTTGCGGATAAACAACCAGGGCACCATGGCATCGGCGTCGATATAACTTTCATAATGATCGCGCACTTTAAAGAACCAATCGAAAGCACCCACTGATTTACCGGTGCCAACCACTCTGTAACAAGAACGTCCGCCCAGATTTTTCATCACCGGATCTACCTCGAGACGGGCAGTTCCGGCATCAATAAAACCATAGTGGACACGATATTCTAAAACCTCATTCGGACCGAAGGCCTGATTGGTCACCTTCGAAAGTCCATTTTGAGCCGACACGAGGATCGGCAGAAATAACATCAGCAGTACGGTGCTGGTGATTGTTTTCATTCTTCTTTTTGTTCGGATTGTTCCTCACCGTTTAACAAATCCTGTTCCAAATTATTGCCCAGTCCGGCTTCGGCATCCACGGTTCCTTCAATAATGAACTCGCCCCCCTCCTCGTACTCCGGTGTTTCGGACTGTGGATTCACCAATCCTTCGCCTCCATCCGGCAAGTCCACCGGTATTGAATCCGGATCAATATCTACCGGCACATCAGAATCCATCAGATCCGAAGGTGTACCTATCTCATTTTCAGCAATATGTAAATCCTTTAATTTCGGAAGTTCCTTCACTGATTTCAGGCCGAAATGATCCATAAAGTTTTTAGAGGTAGCATACAGCAAGGGCTTTCCGGGGCCATCTCCTTTACCACTAATCACAATCAACTCTTTTTCAAGCAGTTTCTGAATACTATAATCGCAGTTCACACCACGGATATGCTCAATCTCCGACTTCGAAAGTGGTTGTTTGTAGGCAATAATGGCCAATGTTTCCAGTGCTGCTGTACTCAGACGCTTCTTTGCCTTGATCTGCAACAAGGTGCTAACCGCATGATGATATTCTTTCTTCGTGAGAAACTGAAAACCCTCTGCGATCTCTACCAACTCGAAAGAATACTCCTCCGCCAGGTATTTTTCCTTCAATTCAGCGATCAGGCTATGAAACTGCTCTTTTTTCAGTTCCCAGCCATAGGCCGTCTTGAGGCATGACAATATTTCATCTCCCGTGATCGGTTGTTCTGACACAAAGATGAGTGCTTCGATATGTTGAAGTAAGAGTTGCATTCGATTACTTTTATAAAATTAAGAAAGAATTATACGACTACATTAACAATCCTTCCGGGTACGACAATCACTTTTTTGGGAGCTCCCTGAACCAGTTTTTTCATCTCTTCGGAGCTCAGTACATTCTTTTCAACTTCCTCTTTTGTCAATTGCAGCGACAAGTTGATTTTGAATTTCACTTTACCGTTGATGGATACCGGATACTCAAATTCATTCTCTACCAGATACTCCTCTTTCCACTGAGGGAACACCTCTTCGGTTACAGACGATGTATGGCCGAGCATTGACCAGAGCTCTTCTGAGAAATGGGGCGCGTAGGGAGAGAGAATAATCACCAATGGCTCAAGGATTGCGCGCTTGTTGCATTTGAGATCGTAGAGTTCATTGAGGCAGATCATGAACGCGCTCACTGTTGTATTGAACGAGAAACGCTCTACATCCTCTTCTACTTTTTTAATTGTCTTGTGCAACACCTTCAACTCGGCAGGTGTAGGTGCATCATCGCTTAACACACATTTTCCATCCTGCACATTGTACATCCTCCACAAACGGCGAAGGAAATTATGTACACCATTGATGCCTTGGGTGCTCCAGGGTTTGCTTTGCTCCAAAGGTCCCAGGAACATCTCATAGAGTCGCAGTGTATCGGCACCGTATTCTTCGATGATATCATCGGGATTCACTACGTTGTATTTGCTCTTCGACATCTTCTCCACTTCCGCACCGCACTTGTACACGCCATCTTCCAGAATAAACGTTGCATCGGCAAAATCCTCACGCCATGACTTGAACTTTTCCAAATCAAGGATATGATTCGGCGCTATGCTTACCTCCACATGAAGTGGTGTTGTCTGATACTGATCCTTCAAACCGGACGATACGAACTGATGAGTACCGGTTACCCGATACACAAATGCACTCACTCCCTGAATCATTCCCTGGTTGATGAGTTTCTTCGCCGGTTCGTTAACGGGGATATAGCCCATGTCGTAGAGAAACTTGGTCCAGAAACGGACATAGAGCAGGTGACCCGTGGCATGTTCGGCACCACCGAGGTAGAAATCCACCTGTTGCCAATAGTTCACAGCGTCTTTAGAGACAAACGAGCTGGTATTCTTTGCATCCATGTAACGCAGGAAATACCAGCTGGAACCGGCCCAGCCGGGCATGGTCGTATGTTCGTATTCGTATTGTCCTTTGTATTTCCAGTTGGCAGCCCGGGCCAATGGCGGTTCACCGGTTTCGGTTGGCTGGAATTTATCAATCTCCGGCAGGATCAGTGGCAACTCCGACTCTTCTAACGTATGCGGCACCCCGTCTTTATAATAAACAGGAATTGGTTCGCCCCAATACCGTTGACGACCGAAAGCAGCATCGCGTAAGCGGTAGTTCACCTGTCCTTTGCCGATGTTCAGTTTTTCAATCTCTGCGATAGCTTCACGAATGGCCTGTTTCACCTCGAGTCCGTTCAGGAAACCTGCGTTTATCATTTTTCCTTCCTTGGCAACGTAGGCTTCTGTGGAAAGATCACCACCTGCGACTACTTCCCTGATGGGGAGATGAAAATGCTTTGCGAAGAGATAATCGCGTTGGTCGTGACCGGGCACGGCCATCACTGCACCAGTACCATAGCCAGCGAGTACATATTCACCGATCCACACCGGTATATGTTCACCGGTAAACGGGTGAATAACATGAGCACCGGTAAACTGTCCGCTCACTTTTTTCACTTCGGCCTGACGTTCGCGCTCAGATTTATTCGTTGCCACTTTCACATACTCTTCCACTTTGTGACGGTATTCGTCGGTCGTGAGTTTATTCACCAATTCATGTTCGGGAGCAAGGGTCACGAATGAAACACCGAAGATGGTGTCAGGGCGGGTTGTGAAGACTTCGATGAAATGGTCATGATCAACCACCTTAAACCGGATCGACGTACCTTCTGATTTACCGATCCAGTTGCGTTGAGCTTCCTTAACCGATTCCGGCCAATCGAGGGTATCCAGATCCTGCAGCAAACGATCGGCATACGCAGTGATGCGCAGACTCCATTGCTTCATCATCTTCCGCTCAACGGGATAACCACCGCGTTCGGAAACACCATCCTTCACTTCATCGTTGGCGAGCACTGTTCCAAGGGCTGGACACCAGTTCACCCAGGCATCGCTCAGGTAAGCCAGACGAAAATGAAGTAATACATCCGACTGTTCTTTTTCAGACATTGCCATCCACTCAGCAGCGGTAAACGGTCCAACTTCTTTCTCAATATCTCCGGTAAGAAAACGCGGCTGCGAACACACGAATCCCTCCGTTTCGAACACCTTCAACAATGTAGAAATCGGTTCGGCTTTTTTCGATTCACAATTAAACCAGGAATGGAACAACTGAATAAAAATCCATTGTGTCCAGCGATAATAATCAGGTTCGCACGTGCGTATTTCACGCTCCCAGTCGTACGAAAAACCAATTTTATCAAGTTGCTCGCGATAGCGGCGGATATTTTGTTCTGTTGTTACTTTCGGATGCTGTCCGGTTTGAATAGCATACTGTTCGGCCGGCAACCCGAAGGCATCATAGCCCATCGGATGCAGCACATTAAAACCCTTCAGACGCTTATAACGGGAAACGATATCGGAGGCGATATATCCCAGCGGATGTCCCACGTGGAGACCGGCACCCGAAGGATACGGAAACATATCCAACACATAATACTTCTTTTTACCGGGCGTTTCAGTTGAACGATACGTATGGTTTTCACGCCAGTATCGTTGCCATTTCGTTTCAATATCCCGGAAATTATAATCCATCATAGCGTTCATACAGAGGGGTACGAAGTTAGTAAAAAGCAAGGGTGAATAACTCGTAAAAGTTAGGGGAATAAGAGGGGGTGGGAATATCTAATTTTAGGGCCTGCATGACAGAAGAAACAAAGTTCGTTCGCAAAACACAACGGTCATCCCGTCTGAGCACGGTTATCAGTATCTCACTGGTGCTGTTCCTATTAGGTGCTCTGGGCATCCTCCTGCTCCACGCTCATAAACTCAGTGTATATGTTAAAGAGAACATTGAAGTTTCTCTGATTATAAAACCCGAGGCAGATAGTGTACAGGTTAATGAACTGATTCAACGCATCAGTGGACTTGAATACATTAAAAGTGCCCGGTTGGTATCAAAAGAAGAAGCAGCAGAAGGACTCAAAAAAGACCTTGGAGAGGATTTCATTAACTTCCTGGGATACAACCCTCTATATCCAAGCATAGATATCCGTGTAAAAGCTGATTATGCCGAAGAAACAACGATTCAGGCCTTCACAGGTTCCATGAAACTAGAGCCAACCATTTTAGAAGTCCAGTATCAACCTTCTCTGGTAGAAAGTATTAACCGGAACCTGCGCACCATCACCTGGATCATGCTCAGTTTTAGCGTACTCTTGATCTTGGTTTCTATAGCACTGATTAATAATACAATAAGGATCTCTCTTTATGCACGACGTCTCCTGATCCGGAGTATGTTATTGGTAGGCGCAACAAAAGGATTTATCCGGGCGCCGTTTTTGTACCGCAGCATGGTTAACGGGCTGCTGGGAGGACTATCTGCCATTGTTCTGCTTGCCGGCATCATGTACTTTGCAGTTATTAAAGTACCGGAACTCAGTCTGATACGCGATTTCCAATTAATGGGGATTGTAGCAGCCGGATTATTAATAATAGGTGTAATTTTGTCGCTGGTATGCACGTTATTCGCTGTGAATAAATATCTTCGCTACCGCACAGAAAATATCTATTAAGAAAATGGCTAAGAATCAGGCTGATAAAACCACAACCGCTGCCAAAGGCGTTGCTGGAAAGGAAAAGATAGATGATTCCGCTTTTGCTTTCGGAAAAGAAAACTATACGTTGTTGTTTATTTCGATCGGCCTGTTGCTGATTGGCTATTTTCTGATGGCTGGAGGAAGAGCTGATAATCCCAATGTATTTAACGAGGAGGTTTTCAGTTTCCGCCGTATCACCCTTGCTCCACTCGTAGTGATGGCTGGTTATGCACTGGGCATTTATGCGATTGTAAAAAAGGCCAACTAACCTTTAATGACCACCGTTGAAGCAATTGTACTGGCCATCGTTGAAGGCCTGACAGAGTTCTTACCCGTATCTTCCACGGGACACATGATCATTGCTTCATCTTTAATGGGAATTGCAGAAGATCCGTTTACCAAAACCTTCACCGTAGCCATTCAGTTTGGTGCTATTCTTTCAGTGGTTGCTATGTATTACAAGCGATTCATCCAGAGCATCGACTTCTACACAAAACTGATCGTTGCATTTATACCGGCAGCGGTTATCGGATTTCTGGCCGATGACCTGATCGACATGTTATTATCGAATGTACTGGTAGTTGCATTTACGCTGCTGGCCGGAGGAATTGTACTGCTTTTTATCGATCAATGGCTGAAAGGCGGTGAAGGCCCCGAGTCAGAAACCATCACCTTGCCGAAAGCTTTCCGGATCGGACTCTTTCAATGCATTGCCATGATACCCGGCGTATCACGTTCGGCGGCCACTATTATCGGTGGACTTGCATCCGGATTAAACCGGAAAGCAGCAGCGGAATTTTCTTTCTTCCTTGCTGTACCCACCATGTTTGCCGCCACACTCTTCAAAGTGTACAAATTCGCCAAAGCCGGGGTGGGTGTTACACCTGATCAGATCAACATACTTATCATCGGTAACCTTGTAGGATTCATCGTTGCCGGGCTTGCTATTCGCTCCTTCATCAGCTTTCTCACCAAGCACGGGTTCGCGCTGTTCGGTTATTACCGCATCGCCATTGGTGTACTGATCATCGTGCTTTCTGTGATGGGAGTTGATTTAAAACTGATGGACTAATGCAATATCAGCGTCCCGAAGGCGAAGTGATATTGATGAACAAACCACTTCAGTGGACCTCCTTCCAGCTCGTTAAAAAAGTGAAATGGCTCACCAAAGCCAAACGTGTCGGACATGCGGGAACGTTAGATCCCCTGGCTACCGGGCTACTTGTTATCTGCACAGAGAAAAAGACTAAAACCATTAACGAAATCCAGGCGGCGGAAAAAGAATACACCGGCACCTTTTACATTGGCGCCACCACTCCCTCTTTTGATCTTGAAACCGAACGCGATCAGGAATTCGACATTTCCCACATCACCGAAGAAAAAGTACAGGCTGTAGCGGCGGCGCATATTGGCGAAATCATGCAGGTGCCACCACTTCACTCCGCCGTAAAACTGAACGGACAACGAGCCTACCAGATTGCCAGGAGAGGAGACACCGCTGAGCTGAAAGCGAAACCACTTGTCATCAAAGAATTTGAAATCACCCGCTACGCCTTACCGGAAGTAGACTTCAGAGTCGTTTGCAGCAAAGGCACCTATATCCGTGCGCTGGCCAGAGACATTGGGTTAGCTCTTGGTGCAGGAGCCCATCTTACCGCCTTATGCAGGACCCGAATCGGAGCATACCGGCTCGAAGACGCACTTACCGTGGCCGACATGGAACAAAAATACCCGCCAAAGAGCCAAAATAACGCGTAAACTACTGATCAACAGCGATTTGTCGAAAAACAAAGTTTTTACTCTTTGACAATCAATCACATACAAGCTTCCCCATAGCGCTCGCCCAATAAAAAGGGTATCTTTGCGACCCGTTTTAACGGAAACCTTACATCTTAATTAAACCCGCTGAGGTTCCCTTTTACCCCTTGTACTTCAGCATAATACTGACGGCCCGTAAGCTATGAAGTTGTCGAAATTCAAATTCAGTTTCAACGAGAAACTGCTCGCCACCCACCCTGCTGCAAATCGTGATGAATCGAGACTGATGGTGGTACATCGCAAGAGTGGAAAAATCCTCCACCGCTCATTCAAGGACATTCTGGAATACTTTGACGACGGAGATGTTCTTGTTCTAAACAACACCAAAGTATTTCCTGCCCGTTTATACGGCAACAAAGAAAAAACCGGTGCCAAGATTGAAGTTTTCCTACTCCGCGAACTCAACGCTGAAAGCAAATTATGGGACGTACTGGTTGATCCGGCGCGTAAGATCCGTATCGGCAACAAGCTTTATTTCGGAGATGATGATATGTTGGTAGCGGAAGTGATTGACAATACCACTTCCCGCGGCCGAACCCTGCGTTTCCTCTTTGACGGAACGTCGGCAGAATTCAGAGATGTAATCGAGCAACTGGGGCATACTCCGCTGCCAAAATACATCAAGCGTAAAGCAGAACCCGCCGACAAAGAACGGTACCAAACTGTATTTGCCCGTCTGGAAGGAGCGGTAGCTGCACCAACTGCAGGACTCCACTTTTCACGTGAACTACTCAAGCGTCTTGAATTGAAAGGCGTGAATCTGGCTGAAGTTACACTGCACGTTGGACTCGGAACTTTCCGCCCGGTAGAAGTTGAAGACCTCACCAAGCACAAAATGGATTCAGAGCAATTCCAGGTGAACAAAGAGGCAGCGGACATTGTAAACAAAGCAAAAGCAGCACGCAAAAACATCTGTGCAGTTGGCACTACGGCCATGCGCGCGATGGAATCGTCGGTGAGTACAATGGGCGAACTCAAGCCCAACGAAGGATGGACCAATAAATTCATTTTCCCTCCTTACGATTTCAGCATTGCAAACATGATGATTACCAACTTCCATATGCCTGAGTCCACTCTTTTGATGATGACGACGGCCTTTGGAGGATATGATCTGATCATGGAAGCCTACAAAGTGGCTCAAAAAGAGAAATACCGTTTCTTCAGCTATGGCGACGCCATGCTGATTCTTGACTAATGAAAAGATTTGCCATCATTGTGGCTGGTGGGCAGGGCGTCCGTATGCAGGGTACCCTGCCCAAACAATTTTTACCCCTTGAAGGCGAACCTGTATTACTGCATACCCTGCGTCGATTTCATCTCCCCGGTATCCGGATCCTTTTGGTCATGAATCCGGACTATATCACCTACTGGAATGAAAGCTGCCGTGACCTTTCCAATGTTCCGGAACATCAGCTTATTCCCGGCGGAACCACACGCGCATTATCTGTCCTCAACGGCTTAAAAGCAATCACCGAAGACGGACTTGTGGCGATACATGATGCAGTACGACCGCTCTGCTCACCCACACTGATCGAACGGCTCTACGCAGACTGTACACTACACGGCTCTGCCATACCGGTAGTACCTGTAAAGGACACCCTCCGGTTAGTGGATCAAAATGGAAGCACTACTGTTCCCCGCGATCAATACAGGGCGGTACAAACTCCACAGGTTTTTCGTCTGAAAGAGATCCTGAAAGCCTTTGAAATTCCCGATGCAGACCGGTATACCGATGAAGCCTCAATTTATCAGGCAGCAGGAAATCCGGTACATCTCAGTGAAGGTGAAGAAAGCAATATCAAGCTCACGGTACCCTCTGACATGTTGCTTGCAGCCTCCTTTCTGCGTAAAATCTGAGGAAAAACGGCAGGAATCTTACATTCCTGAAACGGGCAGAAACAGGTATCGGCCTTAACTTTGTAAAATTACCAGCAATCGTAGTTTCGTCCGAAACTACGGGAAGACCTTATCGTACAATAAAACTAACAGGAAATTGTTTAAACAGAACAGACTACGGTATGAATAGCCGTATCTGAAAAAACTATCATTGCAGAAATGACGCGGAGGAAAGGAAGCAATTTCAGATGGAGCCTGATGAAAGGGTTGATAGTTGGTTTAATGGGCGCCTGTTTTTCAGGCATGCTGTATGCCCAGGAGCCCGTCCCTTCGTCTCCAGTCATCACTACCGTTGAATTTGGCGTAGATACCATTTCCGGACTCGTCCCCAATGAACGCGAGATCCGTGCGGGACTTTTGTACGATGTTGAGCGCAATAAAATCATCTGGGAAAAAGACATGGACTATGCCTACCCTATTGCATCGCTCACGAAGATGATGGTAGGATTGCTGGCCATTGAAGATATTGAAGCAGGCAATGTTTGTCTGGAAGACCGTATCACCGTTACCCGCACCTACAAGAAAAAATTACGTCGCCGCCGCTATACCACCTACACAGTTGAAGAAAACTATTCGCTCGAAGATGTTTTGAAAATGGCGATGGTAGCCTCTCACAACGAGAGCACTGTGTGGATTGCTAAACATTGCTCGGGTACACTTGAAACTTTTGTAGAGCGGATGAACAAACGCGCCCAGGAATTAGGTATGACGAAAACATTATACTCTAATCCTTCAGGCTTACCGGCCATTATGCGTGAACTCGATAACAGCAGCTCACCACGCGACCAGCTGATCTTAGGCATGGAAGTACTGAAACATCCCAAGCTTGTAGAGATCACGTCTATTCCATACGCTACTGTAAACAACGGCAAGGGCAATGTTAGTTACCGTAACCACAATGGACTTGTTATCAACTACGGGCTAGAAGTAGATGGCATCAAAACCGGATTTACACGTGCAGCAGGTTTTTGTCTCGTTGCGTCCGGCAAACGTGGAAATCATCGACTGGTGAGTGTAGTATTTGGCTGTCGTAGTCCCTGGATCAGAAACGGCTTAGTGGCCAACATGATGAACAACTACTATGATGCCGTAAAGCTGGGTCGTTTGGGAGAAGCACCTCCTGATCTCACCGAGTACAGGCTCTTTATGGATTCCGTTCAGCAAGGTCTCGCTTTTATCCGCCCGAATGTTGAACCTAAAATCAAAGACGATTCTGACGATGAGCAATATGCTTATACGTACAAAACCGTCACTCAAAAAATTAAAAAGCCACATACCGTTCGCAAAGGTGAAAACCTCGGCCGCATTGCCGACCGTTACAACGTATCCCTTACTGACCTGAAAAAATGGAACAAGCTGAAAGGCTCCACCATTCATCCGGGACAACGACTGTATGTGTACTCCGTTGTAAAGAAGAGAATCCCTGTAAAGCTCGTTGTTGATCCCGATGAATCCATTGCCGACCTGCAACCCTCACAGGACACCACCGAACAATGCGAAACAGAAATCTCCAGCGTTCACCAGCCGCACGCAGCAACGAAAGTTAAAGAAGACACAGTAGTCAGCAAAGACAGCGTTGTTAAAAAAGCGGCACCCGCTACAACCACTCCGAAACCACGATTTATTTATCATACCGTTCAACCCGGCGATACTTTATGGAACATCGCACAACGGTATCAGATCGACATGCAGCAGATTAAAAAGCTGAACAACATTACCAACAGCAAACTCCTGAAAAAAGGAACGAGGATTAAAATTCCGGTGAAAGGGAGTTGATGTTTAAGGTTTAAGGTTTAAGGTTTAAGGTTTAAGGTTACTGAGTTACTGAGCTTCTAAGCTGCGTAGTTACTTATTACATGCAGCCCTGAAGCCCCTGCAGCCTCTGCAGCATGAAGCCCCTGAAGCCCCTGAAGCCCCTGCAGCATGCAGCCCCTGAAGCCCCTGAAGCCCCTGCAGCCCCTGAAGCCCCTGAAGCCCTGAGGCCTCTGCAGCATGAAGCCTCTGCAGCCCCTGAAGCCTGACGCTCTGAAGCTTGCGGCCTTGCAGCCCGCCGCATCGGGATTGTTGATTTCTTCACGCAACATCTACAATATTCCGGTTGTTTTTTCTTTATACTTGTTACCGACAATTGAATGAAAATGACAAAGAAAATTCTTGCTCTGGCGATGGGCTTACTGCTCAGCGTGCAGCTCATCAATGCGCAGCCGGTTCAACAAGCGCCTAAGCTGCCGGTAGATGATAAAACCGGATTAATCACCTATAACAAAGTAACAGAAATAACAGGCACCAATGCAGCAACGCTCTATCAGCGTGCACTGGACTGGGCAAATAAATATTATAAAAATCCGACGGATGTTATTCGTGAAAGAGATTCAGTGAGTGGACAAATTGTCTGCAAAGCCCGTTTTAAAATCATGAACCCTGCCGATAAAAAAGGTGTTGCCACTGATGCCGGTAATGTGATGTACACCTTGAAAATTCAATTTAAGGATGGGCGTTACCGTTATGAACTTTCCGAGATCAACTGGAAACAGCAATCGTACTATGCCTGCGAACGCTGGATGGATAAAACCGTACAGACCTATAAACCGGAATTCGACTATTATCTCCAGCAAACCGATGCCAGTGTACGTGAAACGCTAAAATCGATGGAGAAAGCACTTTCCACGCCGCCCTCTGCCAAAACAGAAGACTGGTAAAACGGATCAGCACAAACGTTCCACCCGCACATCCGCATGAAATGACGGTTGTGCGGGATTTATATTTTTAAGCGACAGCAAACCGGGCTTCATGCCGGTTTTGATGCTGCCACAGAGATGATCGAGTCCGAGAAAACGTGCACCATTGTACGACGACCATCGCACCAGCTCTGCAAAGGGTAAGCCCGGAAACATTTGCTGAATACTTTTTAATTCACTCAGAATACTCAGCTGATGATTGGATGCCAGACTATCCGTACCGATCGTGATATTAGCCTGCGCCATAAACAAATCATACACCGGAGGAACAATACCGGTGATGTATTGATTTGCATGATAGCAGATACACCAGAACAATTGCGGATGTGTGTTCACAGCATGCAGAATTTCAGCATTCGTGGCCATCACATTATGCACCAGCTGACACTTATTTGAACGTGGCATCCACTTCAGCACTCGTTCCATCGGTCGAACACCTGCCGGTATGAATCCTTCACGCAGAAATCCCGAAGCCTTAAAAAAATCAAACATCGGTCCCTTCCCTTCTTCGGAAAACAGCACCTCATCCGGCGACTCATTCAGATGAATCGTAACCGGTTCATCGTAATTCATCTTTGTAAAAAGTAACTGCAGCAACGCATCCGACATGGAATACACCGCATGCGGACTCAGCGAAGCCGGCAGATTAAAATCCTCTCTGTAACGGATAACGGTTTCTATCCCACCCGATACAATCTCCTCTGCCCGGCTTGTATCCATTCCCAGCAACTCCACAAACGTATGATAGTAGATTTTACTCTTCGCCTTCACCGGTGCCGACTCCAGTCCGTTTGAAATATCACCAACAGCCACAATCCCTTCCCGATACATGGCCTCATCCGCCGCAATCATCGCCTTCATACGATCAGCCTCACTCACCTGAAAACGTTTCGCGAGTAACTGACGAATAAACCCCGTCATTCCGTCTTCGCGTTCCGGAATTTCTCCTGCAAGATGCGACAACTCCAGGTGCGCATGAGCATTGACAAAGCCCGGAATCACCACTTCACCAACCACATCCGGATCAGAATAGGCCTCACCGATTTCCATGACTCTGCCATTCCTGTCAACTGCCACGCCGGCATTGTTCAAGGGAATACCATCATTGGTCACTAGTAAAACAGCATTTATTTTCTGCATGTAGAAGAATCAGGATTGAAGTGCTTTCTTCGATGTAACAAACGCCGGAGAACGCTTCATTATTTCAGTCATGACCGCAGTATAAAAAGGTTCGCCCTGCTGTTGCAGTTCGAGTGCGATACTCTCTGCAGAAGGTTTCTTCTTCGACGGTGCCAGCAGGGACGAAAAATAGCGGTCAATGTACATCCAGGGATGCAGCGGCGTGTTCTTCCGGTATGTCTTCGCCCGATCAAATCCATCGAGTGCATCCTCCAGATCGCCCATCAGCAGCGACTGCAGCGACTTCCACTCGAGCATCATCACCGACAACTCATGACGATGTCGTCCCATGTCTTCCGCGAGTTGTTGTAACAAAGTCATTTGTCCGGCCATCGCAGTATCTCCTTCCAGTCCTTTCAACGTAAACAACAAGGTACGATACTCCGAAAGGAGCACCCAGTTATTCCGGGAAGCGAGACTTCTGGAAGAGGCTTTATAGATCAGATGCTCTGCATCATTCAGTGCTGTTAGAGCTGCATCCACGCGTCCCTCATCCGTTTCGATCATGCAACGGATAAAACGGAAATCGGGACGCTCATCATGAAGATCAAGTTTGCGGGCTTCCGCCTCTGCCATTTCGAGCCAGGCGAGACGCTGTTCGCGGCCGGCACGAAGATGATAGGTCGCCATCATCCGCTGAACCATACGACCGGCATCCGGGCGGAACAGAAGAATCTGCGGAAGATACTCGCCAAAGAAATCGAGGTAGACCGATAAATTTCGGGCAGGCGTTGCCGTTAGCACTGCTGCGCGAGCAATATACAACAACAGGAGGCAACGGTTCCGCAGCTGTGGTTCGAGGGTCAGGAGCCGGCCTGTTTCCTCCAGCAGGAGCTGACTGGCTTCCTCATCACGCAACCCACGTGCCGACAACTGTTCCTGTTTGAGAAGAGAAAATCCGATACGGAACTGATCCTGCAACTGTGACTGTCGCAAAACGGCCTGATTAAATTTCTCCAGCACCGCGTCCGGGCCATCCTTTACGAACACTTCCTCGAGGAAAGCAGCATGCATACGGTAAAACAACAGCTGCAGCTCCGGCATATCCGACTCCTTCACCGACTGTTCAAAATGATCGAGTTCAGACGTAAGCGACAAGGCAGGATGCATCGCCACACTCTGCGACAAGCCCGACCATTCGCGGAACAATGCATCGAGTCCCGGCTCCGCCGCCAGTTGAAACTTAAACTCCTCGCTATTGAGGATCACACCAATCTGCGCATCAATCTCCGCAAGCATCTGCTTAAACTCCGAAGCTTTTATCCGCCTGAACCGGCCTTTCGAAAGTGCAAACGGATCGAAGCCGGCCGACGTACGGTACATCGACAACAACGACTCCACGAATTCATACCGTTCGGGACTGGCACCCTCGCCCAGCTTCCGCAAAACAAAATCAAGTACATTCCTTTCCCTTGGCAGCCGAAAGAGCTGAAATGGAGGATCCTGGGACGTTCTGTTCTCGGGCATCTAAGGTGATTAGCTGGCAGTTATGCGTGAAAACGGGTTCCGCGGTTCACAGTGATAAAACTATTACCTTCGTGATCCAGCTTGCAAATACCCATGAGAAAAATACTAACATTGTTATTCACGTTCAGCCTTGGCCTCGGCCTGAGGGCACAAACCACCCAGCCGGTAGAAGGTCTTTCGGATGAGCGTGACGTTACCTATGTATTCAGGAATGCTATGCTCATCACGGATTCCCGCACCCTGATCAAAGATGCAGTGCTGATCATACGTAAAGACAAAATAGTACAAGCCGGAGCCGGCATTCCCATTCCTGCCGGTGCAGTGGTCTATGATCTGAGAGGAAAATACATTTACCCTTCGTTTATCGAGATGAGTTCAGGTTATGGACTCCCGGAAGCAAGAGAAAAGAAAGATCGCGAGCGCGGACCACAATCTAAAAACCCGGCAGGCGGTCCCATCAACTGGAACATGGCTATCCATCCGGAATATGACGCCGTTGCTGTTTTCACACCTGACCAGAAACAAGCTGAAGAACTGCGTAAATCCGGTTTCGGTACTGCATTGACGTTACAACGCGACGGTATCGCCCGTGGCACCGGAGCACTGGTTCTTTTAGGCGACGAGAAAGCACAGCAGATGGTATTACGCGACAAGGCAGCGGCCGGATTTTCATTCAACAAGGGATCGTCCTCTATGGACTACCCCTCATCACTGATGGGCAGTATCGCCTTATTACGTCAGACCTATCTCGATGCAAAGTGGTATGCCGGAACGACCAATCGCGAATACAACCTCTCGCTGGAAGCCCTTAATGCATCCAAAAATCTCCCACAGGTTTTTGAAGTGAAGGATTATAAATCGGCATTGAGGGCGAACCGTATCGGTGATGAATTCGGCATTAACTACATCCTGCTGGGCAGTGGCGACGAATACAAACGTATGAATGAAATCAAGTCAACCGGCTGCGCCTTCATTCTCCCGCTGAATTTCCCCAAGGCCTACGATGTATCAAACCCATACGATGCACTCAATATCAGTCTCGCCGAACTCAAGCACTGGGAGCTGGCTCCGGCCAACCCGGGCATTGCGGAAAAAGCAGGATTACGTTTCGCGCTCACAACAGACGGATTGAAAGACAAAAAAGAATTTATTCCTGCCTTACTCAAAGCTGTAAAAAACGGACTCAGCAAGGAAGCCGCTTTAAACGCGCTGACAACGGTACCGGCCTCACTGCTGGGAGTATCCGACAAAGTCGGAGCCTTACGGCCGGGCATGACCGCAAATTTTTTTATCTGCACACGCGACTTTTTCGAAAAAGAAAATCAGCTGATCGAAAACTGGGTTGCAGGAAAACGCTATATCCTGAAAAACAGCGACAGTCTCGACCTGCGTGGAAAATATGCCTTACAGATCGACACATTGAAGAACTGGAACCTTGTGATATCAGGAGATGTAAATTCACCCGACTGGAGTCTCCAGAGAGACACGCTAAAAATCAAAGTTGAATCCTCGCAATCCGGTGCTCAGTACACACTTCGCTTTGAAACGGCGAAAGGCAAAGGTCCTTACCGTATCAATGCGCTTTATGATGCAGCAACGACCAGCTTTACCGGCAACGGACAACTTCCTGACGGCACCTGGAAAACATGGAAAGCAGTCAGAACCGGAATTGCGGAAGAGAAAAAAGATACGGCCAAAAAAGACACCGGTTTTATTCTACCATCCATTTACTATCCTCTCAGCGCTTTTGGCTATGAGCAAAACAAGGATTCTACCAGTCTGCTCAATGCACCGGTAGCCGGCACCTGGCTGATCAAGAATGTAACGGTATGGACCTGCGAAGAACAAGGAAAAATTGAAGGAGCCAGTGTACTGATAAAAGACGGGAAGATCGCAGCCGTGGGTAAACCCGGAGAAAACGAACGGCTGAACATGAGTGGTGTTAAAGTCATTGATGGCACCGGAAAACATCTCACTCCCGGCATCATCGACGAACACTCGCACATTGCAGTCAACGGCAGCGTTAACGAAGGCACTCAATCCATCACCTCTGAAGTCCGCATTGGCGACGTACTTGATCCTGACGATATCGACATCTACCGTCAGCTGGCCGGTGGCGTTACGACCTCACATCTCCTCCACGGAAGTGCCAATGCTGTTGGCGGACAAACCGCGCTGATCAAGCTCCGCTGGGGAAAAGGTCCGGAAGAGATCAAATTCAAAGGAGCCGATCCGTTCATCAAATTTGCACTTGGTGAGAACGTAAAGCAAAGCAACTGGGGCGACAATAACGTTACCCGCTATCCGCAAACCCGGATGGGCGTTGAGCAACTGTACATCGACGCTTTCAGCCGTGCCCGCGCCTACGATAAAGCCTGGAAAGGCTATGCTGCCGGTGGAAAAAGCGGAAGTACGGTAATGCCTCGCCGTGACCTAGAGCTGGAAGCGTTGGCAGAGATTCTCAACAGCAAACGATTTATCACCTGCCATAGTTATCAGCAGGGCGAGATCAATATGCTGATGCATGTGGCTGACACCTTCGGCTTCCGGGTGAATACCTTTACACATATCCTTGAAGGTTATAAAGTAGCCGACAAAATGAAAAAGCATGGTGTTGGCGGATCCACCTTCTCCGACTGGTGGGCCTATAAATACGAAGTTATCGACGCTATTCCCTACAATGGAGCCTTGCTCTACAAAAACGGAATTGTAACCGCCTTCAACAGCGACGATGCAGAGATGGCACGCCGACTCAATCAGGAAGCGGCCAAAGCATGCAAATACGGTAACGTTCCTGAAACGGAAGCATTAAAATTTGTCACGATTAATCCCGCCAAACTCCTGCACATTGACCAGCGCACCGGCAGCATCAAAATAGGCAAGGATGCAGATCTGGTACTATGGAATGGTCCGCCCCTTTCGGTGTATTCGAAACCACTCCAAACCTGGGTTGATGGAGTACTCTACTTTGACATCACCACTGATGAAGCCTTACGAGCCAGAGATGAAAAAGAAAGACAACGCATCATCCGTAAGATGCTCGACGAAAAAGCAGGCGGAGGAGCCACACAGCGTCCCGGCGTTACCCTGCGTGAAGAATACCACTGCAACGATTTAGAAAAACTCCCTTACTAAAATGAAAAAGTACATCCTCTCCATACTTCTCCTCTCCCTCACCGTTAGCAGTTTCGCTCAGCGGCCTGCGCCGGTTGACTCCACGGTCCGCCGGATCCTGCTGTTGGGAGCCACCGCACACATTGGCAACGGGAAAGTGATCGACATGAGTGCCATTGGTATTGAAGGAAAAAAGATCAGCTTCATCATGGACGCGAAAGGATTTCGTCCTGACCCGAAAGCCTTCGACACCATCATCTACGTTCACGACAAGCACGTTTATCCCGGGTTCATTGCCATGAACACCAATCTGGGTTTAAGCGACCTTGAGCTGGTACGTGCCACCAACGACTTCAGAGAAGCCGGCTGGTTAAACCCCAGTGCACGGGCCATCATCGCCTACAATCCCGACTCCAGAGTCATACCAACCGTACGAGACAATGGTGTATTGATGGCGCAGATTGTACCACAAGGCGGATTACTCTCCGGCAGCTCATCCGTTGTGCAGCTTGACGCCTGGAACTGGGAAGATGCAGCCATTAAAACAGACGAAGGCATTTGGGTCAACTGGCCCTCCATGCGCATTTACAAGGCACCCTGGGCCGAACCGGAAGAAGAGCAAAAAGAAAAAAACGAAAAGAGCCTGAAAGCGCTGTACAAACTCTTCGACGATGCAAAAGCCTACGCCTCATCCAGCGGACAAACCAACAATCAGCACCTGGAAGCCATGCGGGGACTCTTCGATAAAAGCAAGCGACTTTACGTACGCTGTGATTATGCAAGAGAAATCATCGAAGCCATCAACTTCGCCGACAAATACCAGGTCCGTATTGCCATTGCAGGAGGCGCAGATGCATGGATGCTCACCGATCTGCTGAAAGAACGAAATATTCCAGTCATTCTTGAACGCACACATTCTGTTCCATATCGTGAAGACGAAGCCGTAGATATGAAATATCGTTTACCGTGTTTACTCATGAAAAACGGCGTACAAACAGTCATTACCGATCAGGGATTCTGGCAACAACGCAATCTCGCCTTTGAAGCCGGCAGTGCTGCGGGATACGGCTTAACAAAAGAAGAAGCCTTAATGACCATCACTTCCATTCCAGCCAGAATACTTGGAATTGATGGATTTTGCGGAACCCTGGAAGACGAGAAAGACGCCACCCTGTTTATATCTACCGGAGACGCACTTGACATGACCGGCAATCGCGTAGAAATGGCGTTTATACAAGGCAGGATGATCAACACCGACAATTATCAAAAAGAACTCTATCGCCGCTATGCTAAAAAATATGGCGTAGCCGAATAACGGTATCGCCTAAACGCAAACGCCCCTGACATCATTTTGCATTTGATAAACATCAACACGCTCTGAGGGGTGTTGCCACCGCCTCCGGACAGCTCGATGCCCGATTCAAGCGTATTGATGGTGTAGGTGAAGGTCTGATGGCCGCAAAATACCGAAGTATCAAAGGGCTGCACCAGCGTATCAGAACAACCCCATCCGGCCACAAATGTTATATCCGTCATGGAATCTCTCGGACAGGTCACAAGACTGGCGCAGGTGCTGTTGCTGGTAAGGATTTCATTTACCTGCAATGCTCATTTCATTACCGCTAGTTTTGTGATAGCCCTTTCTTTGTCACTTGATATTACAGCGGTGTATATACCCGAAGCTACATCCGGCAACTGAATAAATTGTAAGGTGCTCCACGGCGGCAACGGTTGAGAGTATACACGCTGACCGGTTAGCGAATAAACATCCAACCGCCCTGCCTTGTTTTGGGGAAGCAGATACGTTATTTTAAAACGCCCATCCACCACCGGATTGGGAGATATCCCGAAATGAAAATCATGCTGCATCTCCTGCAACCCTACACCCAACGTATCACATACACTGCCCACTACCGGGCCAAGGTTGTAGTTGGGGTGATTGGGGGCAGACCGGAAATTCCAAACTCCTAAACTCACGGCATGTTGTTGTACATCACAGGCCAGTCCTGCGCTATCCGGAAAGTTGATTTCATGTAGATGCTGTGTTCCATTGCCGGTGGTGAGGTAAATTTTACCGTTAGCTGCGAGATATTCATGCATAAATGTTGTTGCCGCGGATGGAATAGGATAAGAAAACCCATCATAAACCGCAACAGTATCAATCGATAGATTTGAGATATTTATTTGATATATATAATTTGCACTGTTTGTGTATAGATACTGACTGTTTGGCGAGAAAATTACACCCCACAAATACGATCCGTAAGTAATGGGAATCGAGCGGGTATTAGAAAATGTACCTGAGCAGCGATCAAAATCTACTAAGATTATCGAACTGTTCCTGTCAACTGCGTTATCATAAGTATGATAAGCGAACAAATTCCCTGATCTCGAAAAACAAATTTGAGAAACCACTTTGTAAGTTCTTGGGAAAAAATTCAAAGCGTAGCTTTCAATTTTTTCCACTCCATTTGGAGTGAATAAAACAACCTTTACAGTATCACTACTGTCTTTCATTGCAATAATCCACCAGTCCCTTCCATTAGCATGTTTGCACGCTGTAATTCCCCAGGTTAATGAATCATTAATTATTATGTTGTTCTTTGAGACAACCCCTCCTAACCCACCATCGAGTGTCATGTCAATTTGCGAGTAGGACAGATTGCAATTGGTAGAAGTGGAATTCACCTCTGTCTGATGAAATAATGTAACACTTGAACTATCCCCCGGAGTGGGTAAAAATAAATTGCCATTTGTAATTAATAATCCATTAGGCCATGAGTTCACAAAGTACCCCGGATTAAGCCCGCTTCCATTGAGCATGGTATCGTTGTTGGCATTGGCAATCCAAACCCCGTTGCTGCTCATCAGGAAATTTCCCTGTGCATCACAGATATTGCCTTGCGTGCCATCAAATGACATTTTTCGATATTCAGTTTGATATTGATAAGATGTACTATCAAAAAACAGCCTGCCCTTTGGAATTGTTTGCAGCCACTGATTGCCAATCAACCATTGATGGTTATAAAATTGGGCATGCCCCAAAAACATAGACAGTATTAACGTTATAAAAATTGGGATTACCTTCATCGTATCACAGCTATCTTTACTTTACAAACCGGATTACCGTCAGAGCAACCTTCGACAATATATACCCCCGGCACAAGAGAAGATATATTGATGATGGTAGTGTTTTTTTGAATCGATTGTTCCAGTACCTTCTTTCTTTCAACACTAAATATTGTGATTGTCGCCTGCTGCATTTCACCTCTGTTCCATGTTACCTCAATTTCATCCTTTGAAGGATTAGGGGTAACTTGAATGCATGGAGGAAGTTTCTTTTCAGGATCGGATGAATATCTCATTATGCCTTGTGTTAAACAAACCGCATCATCATCATATTCGATACTGTCATTAAAGAGCGAGATATAGTACCGTGCACGATATACACTCATTCCTCCCTGTGCCGGACATTGATTGGCAATCTCAACTAATAGATCGTATCTGTTTTGAATGCTGTCCATACCACCTGCTTCATAATCCAGCTCAACCTCATTTAAAAAGCGTTCGTTTTGCTGCGGAAGTTCATCTGGATTTGTCACTAAGGAGTTGTAAAAACCAGCCTCAGCGAGTAATGCATTGTTGGTGGTTTTTAATTGATTCACCAGTGACACATACGTCGTACGCATGATCAGCAATGAAGCCCGTAAAGTATCGATAATCGTATCCCTGTTAAGCTTGTTTAACTGATTCAGGTAGCGTATCGTATCTTCTGTTTGTTGCATGGCCTCCTGCAAGGATAACAGCAGATTGGCTAATGAGTCTTCCACCTCCCGGCTTTCCTGCATACGGGTGCGCGCTTCATACAAATTGTAAAGCACGGGCTCATTGTTCAGGAAGTACTGATAAACTACATTGCCGGATGCAAGAGAAGAGTCACTTCTCAGTCTTTCATATAAAACAGACTGAGCAATGCTTTGCGATTCTTCGACGAAGTCAACACTAAGCACAGAATCCAATGCTATCATGGCCAATAATGAGGGTGATCCTTCATCAAGTACCAGATCGTATTCATGGCAATTACTCATATTGCCACAGGAGTATGTGGTTCCTCCCAACTGAAAGTTAAACCACCCACTATTATTTACATAAGGCGGTAACGATGAATTTGTCGGGAAAGATGGATTGAAAACACTTCCCAATGAAGGATCAACAATAAAGAGAGATTTTCTAACATCATTTGGTGTTGCAGCATTCAGATTCACGGCCCCAAAACCAATGGTGTAACTTGAAGCATCATACCACATGCTGTTATATGCTCCCATCTCTATCATTTCATTACCGCCAGTTTTGCGATTGCACGTTCATTACCGCTGGAGATAACAGCGGTATATATACCCGAAGCTATTTCCGGCAACTGAATAAATTGCAGGGTACTCCATGGCGGTAACGTTTGAGTGTATATACGCTGACCGGTTAGCGAATATATATCCAGCCTCCCGGCTTTGTTTTGGGGAAGCAGATAAGTCAATTTAAAACGCCCATCCACCACAGGATTGGGCGAAATCCCGAAATGAAAATCATGCTGCATCTCAGCCATACCGACTCCTAGCGTATCGCATAAACTACCCACTACCGGGCCAAGGTTATAATTGGGATGGTTGGGGACAGCACGTAACTGTGCATAACCTAAATTTAGCGAATGTTGCTGTAAATCACAGGCAACCCCCGCACTATCAGGATAATTCATTTCATGCAAATGCTGGACTCCGCTTCCGCTCGTTATATATATTTTACTATTTGCGGCGAGGTATATGTTCCAAAAAGTAGTTGCACAACAAGTAAGATTAGGTGGTGAAATGAACCCATCGTAATAAGCAACTGTATCCACCATAAAACTATTCGTATTAATCTGAAACACCTTGGTGCTTGAACAGGCATATACATTATTCCCTGAAGCGCTAAAAGCTGCTCCCCATAAATAGCTACCATAAGTTAGTTGGATGGTAGTATCGTTGTAAATGTTTCCCGAGCAACGGTCAAAATTAGCTGTAACAAGGTAACTATCATGACTAGCTGAATCATAAGTTGTATACGCAAACCGATCACCTGAACAACTGGATGCGAATTGAGAGCCATTATACCATGAATAATGGGCATTGGTTAATGATTGAGAGGAAACAGTAAATCCATATGGAGTGAATAAGACCTTGTAAATTGTAGAGGTTCCATGTTTAACCATAAAAAGCCACCAGTCACGCCCATTCGCGTGTCGTATTGCCCCAATACCCCCATTTAAAGTATCTTGTAAAACAACCTGGTTTTTCAAAACAACTCCTCCTAAATTACCATCTAAACTCATATCGATTATTGAATAATATAGTTCGTAAGGTGGGTACGAAAATCCATCAAAAGTGAAGGTGTGGTGTATCAACAAATATTTTGAGGTATCACCGGGGTAAGGTAAAAACATAGCATTACTGGAAAAAGGTAAACCATAAGGCCAACTTGAAGTGACACCGTTAGGATTCAATCCTGCTCCGTTCAACATCGTATCATTATTAGCATTTGCTATCCAGATACCGTTGGTACTCATTAGGAAATCCCCTTGTGCATCACAAATAGTGGCTTCAGTTCCTTTGAATGACATTTTCCTGAATTCGCCCGTATGGACATATCCAGTGTCTGAAAACACAATACGACCTTTAGGATCTTGTAAAAAATCATAACTTCCTAACAACCAAATATGATTATAGAATCCCTGAGCAAAAAGTTGAGAGCTATTTACAACAAGAATGATCCAGAAGAAGAGCACATTTTTCATTTTTCAATCACCAGTTTTTTAAACATTTGCCGCCCATTGGCTTCTGTTATTACAACTGTGTATAAACCCTGATGAAGTGCTGCAACTGAAAATTGCATTGTATTGATGATGCCGGTGTATTCTTTTCTGAGAACTTCCTGTCCTAAACAATTTATGAGTTGTATCTTGTATGATTTTACTTCATGTTCATCCATGACAACCTGAACCAAATTACTGGCCGGATTCGGTTGTAAAATACAATCAAAGCTTAATATTCCATTATGAAATTGGTTAGCTACACGCAGAATACCTTGTTGCATACAAGTGCTAGAATCATCATACACTATTGAATCACTTATCAGCTTAATCAGATTGCGGGCAACAAACACAGCCGGCCCACCTGAAGATGGACATTGTACAGCAATTTGGATGAGGGTTTCATAGTTGCTTGAAATGGCTGAAATACCATTTTGCTTAAATAGCAAACTAACTCGCTCTACTTCTTTATGGTTTGCATCAGGAACTTGCTGAGGCGAAATAGATTCGTTTAACTGTTCTTTTGTAATTTGTTTGCTGTTCAAGTCAAGGGTATAGCTTTCCTGTATCTCATTTAACTCCAATTTTATTTCCTCTATTTGGCCAAGGATATTCTCTTTCTGCTGAAACAAACTAGTGTCATTCAAAATTATAATAGAGGAATCGATTGAAGCAATACTATCCGAAAGGATTTTAATCTGGATTAATAAACTACTTAACTCTTCATTTCTGGTTAAATGTGAAAGGTTGATCTCTGCTCCGATGGAATCAATTTTATAGATTATACCCTCTGATAGGTTTTCCTTATCATCAAGAAAATCTGAATAGGCAGAAACACTACTTGCATTCGGGTCTGTTTTCAAATCGGCATATATCAACTGTGAAGCTATTTGTTTTGATTCCGGAATAAACAAAGAGCTGATACTGCTATCATTAATCACCCGCATACGTAATTGATCGTCTCCCCAATCACCGGAATCCTGGATAGCTGCGATACAAACATTGAAGCGGCTACAATCAAAATTTGGTCCACTATTTTGCGGGTCAAACCATCCATTATTATCCACATTGAAAGGGGCTAATAAATTACTCAGAGGGGTAGTTGGATTATGGGCTGCAATAGTGATGTTGGTTTTAAATAGTGATGCTTGTAAGGTAATGAAAGATGCATCATTTAAATTCACTGCTCCATATCCACTTGTGTATCTTGAAGCATTCAGCCATACATTGCCGTGATATAATTGAATTGAACTATCAGGTTGTTTTCCAATGATGGCCTCCGAATTCAAATACAACCCGCAATAGGCATTGCCCATGTAGTTGCCTTTTAGCCGTGTACCTATACAAGCCGTTCCTTCAAACCGGAAGGAGTAACCAACACTGTCGGCGACATTACACTTCAGTGAATCGAAAGGCGATTGAGTTACCCGATATCCATAGCGCGAACTATCAGTTACCGTATGACCCGAAACATGATTGCACGAAAGTAAGTTACCACCGCCTCCGCCGATATCAATTCCGGTAGTGGATGGAGCCGTGTAGGTACCGGGGTTTTGTAGTTCTATGGTATTGTAGGTGAGCTTGGCGTTGCTGACACCGGCTGTTTGTATACCTGCAATGGAGTTGGCAATCTTTACATTATTGCTATTGATCCAATAATCAGTTGTATGATGGGAGCTGGATTCACCGACATAAATACCGATGCCGCTTTTTACCAAGGGCAATATTTTAATGGTATTGTATTCAACAGTGATATGGTCGCTGCCATCGTTATCCATCAGGTTGATACCACATTGATAGGCGTTGATGGTGTTGGATGTCAGATAGCTTTCTAAGGCAGCCCCCAGATACCGCTCATCAATACCGTAATTTACTGAGTCAAAAATACAGTTATACACTTCGGTGTATGCATACGTAGAATACACTCCGCAACGTGAACGGTATACATTGCGGCTGCTGTTGGGGTTGGGGTTCATCCCCAGATAGGAAGGTGATGCGGCTTCGGTCTCATTGTCGCCCATGATACATACAGCACTACCATTTTGATTGGTGCCGTTATTGTAGAATTGTACCACCTCTATATCCCTAAAATCAGAATTATGC
>WBZP01001283.1_pt1 | contig 31573 bp, 31 predicted proteins | sample 5204301 | NCBI WGS metagenome assembly WBZP01 (sample SAMN12412401, study PRJNA552823) | activated sludge metagenome | isolation source: activated sludge from nitrification reactor of wastewater treatment plant... | place: USA: Pennsylvania | collected 2017 | reverse complement strand
TAGTACGAGAGGACCGGAGTGGACGGATCTCTGGTGTACCGGTTGTCACGCCAGTGGCATCGCCGGGTAGCTAAATCCGGAAGAGATAAACGCTGAAAGCATCTAAGCGTGAAACTCGCCTCAAGATGAGATTTCCCGGGGGTTCAACCCCCCTGAAGGGTCGTCCAAGACCAGGACGTTGATAGGTCGGGTGTGGAAGCGCAGCAATGCGTTAAGCTAACCGATACTAATTGCCCGTGCGGCTTGACCCTATAACAGTGAGCTTCAGTATCCCGACTCCCTGTATAGAAACAACCAAAGACACGCAATCATCACCCAACACTTACTTCTCCCGAATCATGTGCGACGACTCAAGGCCCCTTCACAGGATGTCCCGCCCCGCCGCACCCCCTTTTAGTCTGGTGTCCATAGCGTCTTGGTACCACCCCTTCCCATCCCGAACAGGACCGTGAAACGAGACCGCGCCGATGATATTGCACTTCACCGTGTGAGAAAGTAGGTCAACGCCAGACTCCCCCATCAACCCCCTCCGGATTTCCGGCGGGGGTTTTTGCTTTGGCCAGCGGCAAGATGGGGTAGGTTGGCTCGCTGCCATGGCTAACCCGGGCCCGGGCAATGCCTTGCAGCCACTCGCTGGTAAAATGTGTCCATGAAGACGAGCTTTCTGGAATTCGAGCAACCGATCGCGGAACTTGAAGCGAAGGTGGAGCAGTTGCGCTTCGTGCAGGACGATTCCGCCGTCGATATTTCGGAGGAGATCTCCCGGCTCGACGCCAAGAGCCAGAGCCTGACCAAGGACATCTACGCCAAACTCACTCCCTGGCAATGCGCCTTGGTGGCCCGGCACCCGCAGCGACCCTACACGCTGGATTACCTTGGTCTGGTATTCACCGACTTCGAGGAACTTCATGGCGACCGCAATTACGCTGATGATCACGCAATTGTTGGCGGCTTGGCACGATTCAATGGCCAGTCCTGCATGGTGATCGGCCACCAGAAGGGGCGGGACACCAAGGAAAAGATCCATCGAAATTTCGGCATGCCGCGCCCCGAGGGCTATCGCAAGGCCCTGCGCCTGATGCGGCTGGCCGAAAAATTCGGCCTTCCCGTTTTTACCTTCATCGACACGCCGGGCGCCTATCCCGGTATCGATGCAGAGGAACGCGGCCAGTCGGAAGCGATCGGACGCAATCTGGCGGTCATGGCGGAATTGAAAGTGCCGCTGATTGCCACCGTGATCGGTGAAGGAGGCTCTGGTGGCGCACTGGCGATTGCCGTGGCGGATGTCGTCGCGATGCTGCAGTATTCGACGTATTCCGTGATTTCCCCCGAAGGCTGCGCATCAATCTTGTGGAAGAGCGCCGAGCGCGCCGGCGAGGCAGCCGAGACAATGGGCATAACCGCACCCCGACTCAAGTCGCTTGGACTGATCGATCGCATCATCAACGAGCCTGTCGGCGGCGCTCATCGCGACCATCGCGCGATGGCGCAGAGTGTAAAGAAAGCCTTGCAGGAAGCGCTCAAGCAACTTGCCGGCTTGTCGTCGAGCGAGCTCGTCGAGCGGCGCTTCGAGCGCCTGATGAGCTATGGCCGGTTCCGGGAACAAAGCATTCACTGAGCCTGTCTTGCAGGCTGTTGCTGCCTGCCTTGTTCGCTACGCCGGGCCGGGCCAGTCTGTCGTGGTCGGCTTTTCCGGCGGCCTGGATTCCACTGTTTTGCTGGATGCCGCAAACCGCGTGGCGAAGGATGCGGGCGTTGAACTTTCGGCGCTGCACGTCCACCATGGCTTGAGTGCCAATGCGAACGTCTGGGCCGACTCCTGCGGGCAGGTTTGTCGAGAGATGGAGATTCCGTTGACGATCCTGCGTGTGGAGGTTGCCCTGGGCACAGGTGAAGGCCTCGAAGCCGCGGCGCGAGTCGTGCGCCACAAGGTGCTGGCCGAGCATCCCGCAGACTGGATTCTTCTGGCACACCACGCGGACGATCAGGCAGAAACCGTTCTGCATAACCTGTTGCGCGGGACGGGTGTGCGCGGCGCTGCGGCGATGCCGGAATCGCGAGGTCGCGTATTGCGTCCCTTGCTCGGCCTTGCCCGCGATGCCCTGCATGGCTACGCGAAGTCGCGCCGGCTGATGTGGATCGAGGACGAGAGCAATGGCGATAGCCGCTACACGCGAAATTTTCTGCGCAACGAGATTCTTCCGCGCATCACGTCCCGCTTCCCCCGAGCCGGTGGGCAGCTCGCCGCCGCGGCGGAGCGGTTCAGCGAGGCGAACTCATTGCTCGACGATCTTGCCGCGCTGGATCTGCGTGACAGTCCGCCCCAATTTCCACTGCCCCTGATGCTGTTTCGCGAACTGCCCGAGGCTCGCGCCAGGAACCTGTTGCGTGCCATGCTGACGTGGCATCAAGTCCAGGCGCCGGACGAGAACCGGCTCAACGAGTTCATCCGCCAATTGCGGACCGCGGGCAGCGATCGGCATCCACGAGTTGATCTTGCGCGGTATGCCCTGTGGTGCGAGGCAGGCAGGCTTCACTTCAGGAGCACGGCTTAGATCTCGGCTGGTCCTGAGGAGGCCTGGCATTTCGTGCGCCCCGAAGTAGCGTGGATCTGGTTGGCTTTGAGGGTACGCCAGGCAGGCATCTGCACGAAATCCCCGGGGTCAATTACGGGGCAACCCGCGCAGAATGCGTGACAGGGCAGGGTGCGGAGTGGTACTCTTTCGCGCACTATTAAACAAAGGAGGATGGAAAATGAAGATTCGTATCATGTTTGTCGGTCTCGTCGCCGCCACGTTCTCGATGATCGCCCTGGCTCAGGCCCCGATCGTGATCAAGTTCAGCCATGTGGTTGCGGTCGACACACCCAAGGGCAAGGCCTCGGATTTTTTCGCCAAGAGGGCCGCAGAACTGACCAAGGGCAAGGCCAAGGTGGAGGTCTATGCCAATAGCGCCCTGTACAAGGACAAGGAGGAAATGGAGGCCTTGCAACTCGGCGCGGTACAGATGCTGGCGCCGTCCCTGGCGAAGTTCGGTCCGCTTGGCGTCAAGGAATTCGAGGCCTTCGATTTCCCCTACATCTTCGACGACACCGCTGACTTACACAGGATTACGCAGGGTCCGATCGGCGCGGCGCTACTGGCCAAACTGGAACCCAAGGGCATCAAGGGGCTGGCCTTCTGGGACAACGGCTTCAAGTCCTTCTCGGCGAATACGCCGATCAAGACTCCGGCCGACCTCAAGGGCAAGAAGCTGCGCATCCAGTCATCGAAGGTGCTCGAAGAGGAGATTCGCTCGGTCGGCGGCCTGCCGCAGGTGATGGCTTTCTCGGAGGTCTATCAAGCCTTGCAGACCGGCGTCGTCGATGGGACGGAGAATCCGATCTCCAACCTCTACACGCAGAAAATGCACGAAGTTCAGAAGCACCTGACCCTGACCAATCATGGTTATCTCGGCTACGCCGTGATCGTCAACAAGAAGTTCTGGGACGGCTTGCCGGCCGATGTTCGCGGGCAGTTGGAGCAGGCCATGAAGGAGGCCACGGTCTACGCCAACAAGATCGCCCAGGAAGAAAACGACAGCGCGCTTGAAGGCGTGAAGAAGAGCGGCAAGACCACCGTCTATGTGCCCACCAAGGAAGAGAGGCTGGCGTTCAAGAAGGCGATGGCGGTGGTGCATGTGAAGATGGCCGATCGCGTCGGCAAGGATCTGTTGCAGTCCATCTACAAAGAGACCGGTTTCGATCCGAGCCAACTGTAAGCTGCAACATTCCGCCGGCGCGGACGCGCGCCGGCGGCCGCTCAAGGCTCAACAATAATCCCAGAAGCCGTGCCGCCAACCCGGGGGAGTTCCGTTCATGAAATATCTCGATCACCTTGAGGAATGGTTGATTACCTTCCTCATGGGCACCGCGACGCTGATCATTTTCGTCGCGGTCGTTCATCGTTACGCTGCCAGCGCGAGCATTCCGGGTCTCCAGGACTGGCTGCTGACAATCAATCTGAGCTGGGCGCAGGAACTCACCATCATCATGTTCGTCTGGATGGCCAAATTCGGCGCCGCCTACGGCGTGCGCACCGGCATTCACGTCGGGGTCGATGTACTGATCAACCGCCTCGACGACAAGATGCGCAGGAAGTTCATCATCTTCGGCCTGCTTGCCGGGGCGACCTTCACCGGGATCGTCGGGACGCTCGGAGCTCACTTCGTCTGGGAGAACGGTGCGCACTACGCGTTTCTCAGCCTGACCGGCAGCCCCTTCGGCGATGTTCCGGAAGGGCCGACCACGCCGGACCTCGAATGGCCGACCTGGATGGTCTACTCCGCGATTCCGCTCGGCACCAGCCTGATGTGCTTCCGCTTCCTGCAGGTCCTGGTCAGCTTCCTCAAGACCGGCGACTTGCCGCATCACGATCACGGGCATGTCGATGGCCTCGAAGAGGTGGAGCCGCTTTCGGTTGAAGTGGATGTGTACTCGATGGACGACAACTTGCATCCCCACGACCTCGATCCCAAGCATCTGATGATTGGCGAAAACCGTCGCAAGCGGGATGTTCCGGTTGATCCGGACCGTCGCGAGAAAGACCTTGGAGGCGAGCCGAAATGAACGCTGCGATCGTTTTTACGCTCCTGCTGGTCTTGATGCTGACCGGAATGCCCATCTCGATTTCCCTGGGCCTGACCGTACTTAGCTTCCTGTTTCTGTTCACCCAGGTACCGCTCGAATCGGTCGCGCTGAAGCTGTTCACCGGCATCGAGAAGTTCGAGATCATGGCCATCCCGTTCTTCATTCTGGCGGGCAACTTCCTGACCCACGGCGGGGTGGCGAAGCGCATGATCCGCTTCGCCTCGTCGATCGTCGGTCACTGGTACGGCGGTCTCGGTTTGTCCGGCGTGTTGGCCTGCGCCCTGTTTGCGGCGATTTCGGGTTCTTCGCCGGCGACCGTGGTGGCGATTGGCTCGATCCTGCTGCCGGCGATGGTCAAGGCGGGATTTCCCAACAAGTTCGGGGCCGGCGTGATCACCACCTCGGGGGCGCTGGGCATTCTGATTCCGCCGTCGATCGTCATGGTCATGTACTCGGTGGCTACCAATACATCGGTTGGCGCCTTGTTCATGGCGGGCGTGGTTCCGGGTATCGCCCTGGCCTGCGTATTGGGCGGGGTGACCTATTACCGTGCCAGAAAGTTCGACTATCCGCGCCTGCCAAAGGCAAGTTTCGCCGAGCGCTTCAAGGCTTTCCGCGAGTCGGCCTGGGGACTGCTGCTGATCGTGATCGTGATGGGCGGCATCTACAGCGGGATGTTCACGCCGACTGAAGCCGCGGCGATGAGCGCGGTCTATGCGTTCTTCGTGGCGGTCTTTGTGTACAAGGATCTCGGCATGAAGGACGTGCCGCGTGTCTTGCTCAATTCGGCCAACATGTCGGCGATGCTGCTCTACATCATCACCAACGCCGTGCTTTTCTCGTTCATCATGACCAACGAGAACATCCCGCAGGCGCTGGCGGACTGGATGCTGGGCCACGGCCTGGGCATGATCACCTTCCTGCTCGCCTGCAATATCATCCTGCTGCTCGCCGGCAACTTCATGGAACCTTCATCGATCGTGCTGATCTTTGCGCCGATACTGTTCCCGGTGGCGATCAAGCTGGGCATCGATCCAGTGCATTTCGGCATCATCATGGTGGTGAACATGGAAGTCGGCATGTGCCATCCGCCGGTCGGCCTTAACCTCTATGTGGCCTCCGGGATCACCAAGATGGGGATTACCGAATTGACCATCGCGGTCTGGCCGTGGCTGCTCTCCATGCTCGGCTTCCTGGTGGTGGTGACCTACTGGCCCGGGCTGTCGATCTGGTTCCCGAAGTACCTCGGCATGATGTAGCGGCCCTGTGCCGATGACAAGGGCCCGGCGATGCCGGGCCTTTGTCATTTGTGGGACGGTAGTCGGCGCGCGCCCGGTTCCGGTCAGGAAACTGAGCTAAAATATCAAGTTAGCTTTTTGCCTGTCCAATCCCAGCAGCACAACCTTTTCTGGAGAACCCAATGGCTGTCGAACGTACCCTCTCGATCATCAAGCCCGACGCAGTGGCAAAAAACGTGGTCGGCAAGATTTACTCACGCTTCGAGACCAACGGTCTCAAGATCATTGCTGCGCGCATGGTTCATCTGTCACGGCAGGAAGCCGAAGGCTTCTACGCGGTGCACAAGGCGCGCCCGTTTTTCAAGGATCTCGTCGACTTCATGATTTCCGGTCCGGTGATGGTCCAGGTTCTGCAGGGTGAAGGTGCCATTGCGAAGAATCGCGATCTGATGGGCGCCACCGATCCGAAAAAGGCCGAAGCGGGCACCATCCGCGCCGATTTCGCCGACAGCATCGATGCCAATGCCGTACATGGCTCCGATGCAGCGGAAACCGCCGCAGTCGAAATCGCCTATTTCTTTCCCGCGTTGAACATCTATTCGCGCTGATCCGGCGCGGCGCGCAAATGACCGTCAACCTCCTTGATTTTGATGCCGAAGGCCTGATAGCCTGGTTCGCACGGCAGGGCGAAAAGCCCTTCCGCGCGCGCCAGGTGCTGCGCTGGATACATCACTTCGGGGTGAGCGATTTCGAGGCGATGACCGACCTCGCCAAGTCTTTGCGCGGGAAGCTTCTCGCAACGGCCGCCGTATCGCCGCCGCCGACCGTCAGCGACAAACTGTCCGGGGATGGAACGCGCAAATTCCTCTTCGATGTCGGCAACCGCAATGCGGTGGAGACTGTCTTCATTCCCGAAGATGACCGCGGCACCCTCTGCATCTCGTCTCAGGCAGGTTGTGCGCTCGAATGCGCGTTTTGTTCGACGGGCCGCCAGGGCTTCAACCGCAACCTGACCACGGCGGAGATCATCGGCCAGCTTTGGCAGGCGAATCGCGCGTTGGGTGGAGACCCCATGGGCGGTGACCGCGGAGCCGCCCATGACGGAGAGCGGATCATCAGCAATGTCGTGCTGATGGGTATGGGTGAACCGCTGGCGAACTTCGACAATCTTGTGCCGGCGTTACGCCTGATGCTGGATGACAATGCCTATGGCTTGTCGCGGCGACGCGTTACGGTCTCCACTTCGGGGATTGTGCCCGCCATGGACCGACTGGCCGAGGCTTGCCCGGTTGCCCTTGCGGTGTCCCTGCATGCCGCGACCGACGGGCTGCGCGACAAGCTGGTGCCGATCAACCGCAAGTATCCGCTGGCCGAGCTGATGGCCGCCTGTCGGCGCTATCTGGTTCATGCGCCGCGCGATTTCATCACCTTCGAGTACGTGATGCTCGACGGGATCAATGACACCGACGCCGATGCGCGGGCGCTGCTGCATCTGGTGCGGGATGTCCCCTGCAAGTTCAACCTGATTCCATTCAACCCCTTCCCTGCGTCCGGCTTCCACCGTTCGCCAGCCGAGCGGGTTCGACGCTTTGCCTCGATCCTGATCAATGGCGGCATCGTCACCACGACGCGCAAGACCCGCGGCGACGACATTGATGCGGCATGCGGACAACTGGCGGGCCAGGTGCAGGACAAATCGCGGCGCATGCAGCGTGCCGCGGCCGCAGTCCCCAAGTCGGCTGCCACTTCTGCCGGAGTCGAACTACACCTGTGAACAAGACCATTATTGCCCTATGGTTGGCGCTGATTCTGGGCGGCTGCACGGCGACCGGATTCGGTTCCGGGCCGGGAGCCCAGCAGGCTGTTTCGGCGCAGCCCGCCGAAAGCGAACAGCAGCAGCGGGCGAAGGTACATACCGAGCTCGGTTCGCTGTATATGCTCGATGGCCGTTCGGCGATTGCGCTTGAAGAGGCGCGCATTGCGCTGTCGGCGGACCCCGGCTATGCGCCCGCCTACAACCTCCTGGGCCTGATCCACATGGTGCTCAACGAAACGCGGTTGGCCGAGGATAACTTCGAAAAGGCGCTGCGCCTGGCTCCCGGAGATCCCGAAATCAGCAATAACTTCGGCTGGTTTCTCTGCCAGAGCGGACGCGAACAACGCTCGATCGCCTACCTGATGGCGGCGGCGAAGAATCCGCTGTACGCGACGCCGACCAAGCCCTACACCAATGCTGGCGTCTGTTCTGTGCGTCTGAAGGACGACAAGGCTGCTGAAGATTACCTGTTGACCGCATTGCGCTTTTCGGCGACCAACACGCAGGCCTTGTACTGGCTGGCCGACATCGCCTACCGACAGGGGCGCCATTCCGAAGCGCGGCAGTGGGCTACGGACATCGAGAAGATGATGGAGCCTACGGCCGAGGTGATCTGGCTGGCCTTGCGCATAGAGCGCAAATTGGGCAACCGCGAAGCGGAGGCGCGCTATGCATCGCAACTGCGTCGCCGGTTTCCAGGTTCGCCCGAGCAACGCCTGCTGACTCAGGGGCAGTATGAGTGAAGTACGAGTGACCGAAAGCCCGGATACGGAATCCGCCGACCCGGTCCCCACAAAATCCACTGAGGCGGCTGCGCCGATCGAGTCGAATACGCCGGGAACCATGCTGCGCCGCGCGCGCGAGGCGCGCGGCCAGTCGATTGCCGACGTGGTGCAGGTGATCCGTTTCAGCCCGCGCCAGATCGAGGCGCTGGAACGGGATGATTACGCCAGTCTGCCCGGAACCACGGCAGCGCGTGGCCTGGTACGCAACTATGCCCGATTCCTCAAGCTTGATGCCACACCCTTGCTGGCGCAGTTGGAACCGGTCGTCCCGGTTGCCGAGGCGGATGTGCGACCGCCAGGCAATATGGGCGAAGCCGAGCACTTCACCATGGTCGAACGGATCTCGCCGGGGATCATTGCCGCCGGCCTGGCGGCCCTCTTGCTGGTGCTGGCGGGCTACTGGTACGCGAGTTCGCCGAGCGACGGCGACCCGACCCAGCGCCTGCGCGGTACGGCGGGCAGCATGACTCCGGCCGGGGCCGACTCACCGGCGGCCCCGGCGGCCGTTCCGGTGATGGTCCCGGCGCCAACCGTGGTTTCCGGAAACGAGCCGGCCAGCAACGTCGCTGCACCCAGTCTGCTTCCCTTCAGCGGTTTGCACGTCGAGTTCGATGACCGCTCATGGATCGAGATACGCGACGCGACGCAGAAAGTGGTCTTCGTCGGCGAGTATCCGGCAGGGACCCGTCAGAACGTGGACGGCAAGGCGCCCTTTCAGGTCTGGATAGGCAAGGCATCGGGTGTTCGCCTGTTCATGGGTGAGCGCGGCATCGATCTAAAGCCGTACACCCGCGAAGAAGTCGCCCGGCTTGCCGTCGAATGAGCGAGATGTCCCGAGGGCCGACCGCGCGCCGTGCCAGCCATCTTGCCATGGTGGGAACAGTCGGCGTTGGTGGTCCGGCGCCGATTGTGATCCAGTCGATGACCAACACCGATACCGAGGATGTCTTCGCGACCTCGATGCAGGTGGCGCAACTGGCGCGCGCCGGTTCGGAACTCGTGCGCATTACGGTCAATACCCGCGAGGCCGCCGCCGCCGTGCCGAAGATTCGCGAGCGGCTGCTGCAAATGAACGTCGATGTTCCATTGATTGGCGATTTCCATTTCAACGGCCACAAGTTGCTGGTCGAGCATCCGGCCTGCGCCGAGGCACTGGCCAAGCTGCGCATCAATCCCGGCAACGTCGGCAAGGGCGCGCGGCGCGACGAGCAGTTTGCGCAACTGATCGAGATCGCCTGCAAGTTCGACAAGCCGATTCGCATCGGTGTGAATTGGGGCAGCCTCGACCAGGCCTTGCTCGCCCGCGTCATGGATGAAAACGCGAAGCGCCCGGAGCCAAAAGATGCGACCGAGATCATGCGTGAAGCGATGGTGACTTCGGCACTGGAATCTGCTGCCCAGGCCGAAGAGCTTGGATTGCCTGGCAATCGCATCGTGCTTTCGTGCAAGGTCTCCGGTGTGCAGGACCTGATTGCGATCTATCGCGAACTTGCGGCGCATTGCGACTATCCGCTGCATCTGGGGCTGACCGAGGCCGGAATGGGCAGCAAGGGCATCGTTGCCTCGACCGCAGCGCTCAGCGTGCTGCTGCAGGAAGGGATCGGCGACACGATACGGGTGTCGCTGACGCCCGAGCCGAACGGGGATCGCACGCGGGAGGTGATCGTCGCCCAGGAGATCCTGCAAACCATGGGTCTGCGCGCGTTTACCCCGCTGGTGGCGGCCTGTCCCGGTTGCGGGCGCACCACCAGCACGGTCTTCCAGGAATTGGCACAGGACATCCAGAATCATGTGCGCAGCCGCATGCCAGAATGGCGCCTGGCGCGCGTCGGCGTCGAGAACATGACGCTGGCCGTGATGGGCTGTGTGGTCAACGGCCCCGGTGAGAGCAAGCATGCGAGCATCGGCATATCGCTGCCCGGCACCGGCGAAGCGCCGGTAGCTCCGGTGTATGTCGATGGCGAGCGTGTGGTAACGCTGCGCGGCGAAAACATTGCCGCGGAGTTTCGTCAGATCGTAGACGACTATGTGTCAAGAACGTATCCGGAAAGAGCAAGCCATTGATCGCGACGGGCACCGAACCACCGTGCCTGCCGGGATAAAGAAACCATGAGTCAGACACTGCAAGCCATCCGCGGCATGAATGACATCCTGCCGGTCGAAGCCGAACTCTGGGAGCAGTTCGAGGAAACCGTGCGCGACTGGTTGCGTGCCTACGGCTACCGGCCGATCCGCATGCCGATGGTGGAGCCGACGCCCCTGTTTGCCCGCGCCATTGGCGAAGTGACCGACATTGTCGAGAAGGAAATGTATTCCTTCGAGGATGCCTTGAACGGCGAAAGCCTCACCTTGCGGCCGGAAGGCACTGCGTCGTGCGTGCGCGCCGTGCTCCAGCACAACCTCCTCTACGACGGTCCCAAACGACTGTGGTACATGGGGCCGATGTTTCGCCACGAACGGCCGCAGAAGGGACGCTATCGCCAGTTTCATCAGGTGGGCGTCGAGGCGATGGGTTTCACCGGGCCCGATATCGATGCCGAACAAATCGCGATGTGCGCCCGCCTGTGGGATGATCTCGGGCTTGAGGGGATACGTCTCGAAATCAATTCACTCGGACAGGGCGAGGAGCGCGCGCGTCACCGTGCGGATTTGCTGGCTTATCTCGAACAGCGTGATGACCAGCTCGATGCCGAGGCCCGGCGCCGCCTGCACAGCAACCCGCTGCGGATCCTCGACACCAAGAATCCTGCGCTGCAGACGCTGGTCGAGGCTGCACCAAAACTGATCGACTATCTCGGCGAAGATTCGCTCAGGCATTTCGAGGGCGTCCAGCAACTGCTCAAGGATGCCGCGATTCCCTATCGCATCAATCCGCGCCTGGTGCGCGGTCTGGATTACTACAACCTCACCGTGTTCGAGTGGGTGACCGATCAACTGGGCGCGCAGGGCACCGTCTGCGCCGGCGGCCGTTATGACGGTCTGATCGAGCAGCTCGGCGGCAAGCCCGCGCCGGCCTGTGGTTTCGCCATGGGCATTGAGCGCCTGCTTGCGCTGTGGCAGGATCAGGGCCACCGACAAGAAACCCCGGCGCCCGATGCCTATCTCGTGCATCAGGGTGAGGCCGCCGGACGTTTTGCCTTTCGCGTTGCGGAAGCCCTGCGCAGCGCCGGATTTTCGATTCACCTGCACTGCGGCGGCGGCAGCTTCAAATCGCAAATGAAGAAGGCCGATGGTTGCGGTGCACAGCTTGCACTGATAGTCGGTGATGACGAAGCGGCAGCGAACCAGGTGAGTGTCAAATCCTTGCGCTCCGGCTTCGATCAGCGTGCAGAGCAGGTTCGCGTGGGTTTCGACGACTTGGCCGCTCACCTCGGCGACAGGCTTTTTCTAATGGAAGATGACAATGGCAGCCTATGACCTGGAAGAACAGGAACAGCTCGACGAGCTGAAAACCTGGTGGAAGATGTACGGTAATCTGGTGACCGGCATCCTGGTCGCGGCGGCGCTGGCGGTGGTGGCCTGGCAGGGCTGGAACTGGTGGCAGCGGCAGCAGTCGGTACAGGCGTCGGCGCTATTCTCGGGGTTGCAGACGGCGGTGACGCAGAAGGATGCCAAGCGCGCGCGCGAACTGGCCGGCGAACTGATCGACAAGTATTCCGCTACCGCTTATGCCGGTATGGGCGCGCTGCTGTCGGCGCGTGCGCAGGTCGATGCGGGCGAAGCGAAGAATGCCCGCGTGCAATTGGCATGGGCCGCGGAGAATGCCAGGGACTCGGGCCTGCGCGAACTGGCGCGGCTGCGATTGGCGGCCGTGCTGCTTGACGAAAAGGCCTACGACGAAGCCCTGAAGCAGCTTGCTGCCGAGCCGGCCGCTGCATTTGCGCCGCGCTTCGCGGAACTGCGCGGTGATGTTTTCGCCGCGCAAGGCAAGGTCGCCGAGGCGCGCGAGGCCTATGATGCGGCGTTGGCAAAATTCGAGGCTCTGGCCAAGGGCGATGAAACCCGGCAGCACGGCGGCTACGCCGAGGTGGTTCAGGCCAAGCGCGATGCACTCGGGGCAACCAAGTGAGAGCCATGCCGCTGCCTTTGGTGCCGGTCTTGGCCGCGCTGGCGCTGGGCGCCTGCTCGACGGTCGAGAAACTCAACCCCTTCAGCTCCAGCACGCCCAAGGTCAAGCCGGCGGAACTCGTCGCCATCCAGCCGACTGCGGAACTGAAGCTCCTGTGGCAGGCCAACGTCGGCCGCGCCGGCGAATTCACGTTTTCCCCCGCGGTGGTTGGAGGCACTGTATATGCGGCAGCCCGTGACGGCGACCTGGCCCGCTTTGATGACGGACGCCAGGTCTGGCGAATTGCCACCGGCCAGACGATTTCGGGGGGTGTCGGCAGTGACGGCAAGCTGGTGGTGGTAGGTACGCCCAAGGGCGAAGTGCTGGCCTTTGACGCGGCAACCGGTCGCGAAACATGGAAAGCGCGCGTGAGTTCCGAAGTGCTGGCAGCGCCGGCCGTGGTCGATGGGCTGGCGATTGTTCGCTCGGGCGATTCGCGCATCTTCGGCTTTGACGCGGCGGACGGCAAGCGGCGCTGGGTTTACCAGCGCAGCACGCCGACGCTGTCACTGCGCTCGAATGTGGGTGTGGTTTCAGTGGGACGCCTGACGCTGGCCGGCTTTCCCGGTGGCAAGCTGGTTGCGATCGCCAACAACAACGGCGCCGCCGTGTGGGAGGTGACGGTCGCCTTGCCCAAGGGTGCGACGGAACTCGAGCGCGTCGCCGATGTCACCAGTTCGCCGGTGGTCAGCGGCAGCATCGTTTGCGCGGCAGCGTTCCAGGGGCGCGTTGCCTGCTTCGATGCCAGCAGCGGCAATGCCACCTGGTCGCGCGACATGTCTTCCAGCGCCGGGATCGATATCGATAGCCGCTACGTTTATGTTGCCGACGACAAGGGCGCCGTGCACGCGCTGGATCGCAGCAGCGGCGCCAGCGTCTGGAAGCAGGACAAGCTGTCCAATCGGGGTCTTTCCCGTCCGCTGGCACTCGGGTCCCATGTTGCGGTAGCGGACTACCAGGGAGTGGTACACCTGTTGCGCCGCGAGGACGGCGCGTTTGCTGCCCGTGCCGCGACCGATGGCAGCGCCGTGCGTGCCGAGCCGGCGCGCTTCGGCGCCGGCGTCCTGGTGCAGACCGCAAATGGCGGGCTGTATGCGCTGGAGGCGCGTTGAGCGCCGATCCGGCGCGCGTGCCGATGATGTCTCGAATGCCGGCAGTAGCGGGCTAGGATGAAACCGATCCTGGTGATCGTCGGCCGGCCGAATGTCGGCAAATCGACCTTGTTCAATCGCCTCACGCGCTCGCGCGATGCGCTGGTGGCCGACCAGCCGGGTCTGACGCGGGATCGTCATTACGGGCACGGGCGCCTCGGCAGCAAGCCGTATCTGGTGGTGGATACCGGCGGCTTCGAGCCGCAGGCCAGGGAAGGCATCGTGCAGGAGATGGCGCGGCAGGCCGAGGCCGCGATCGCCGAAGCCGATGTGCTGATCTTCGTGGTTGACGTGCGTGCCGGCCTCGCGCCCCAGGATCAGGTCATTGCCGAATTGCTGCGCCGGAGCGGACGGCCGCTGCTGCTGGCGGCGAACAAGGGCGAGGGCATGGATCGCGCGGTGGTTGCGGCGGAGTTCCATGAGCTCGGCTGTGGCGATCCCTGCGTGATTTCCTCGGCGCACGGTGAGGGCGTGCGCGAACTGGTCGAGCTTGCACTGGCGCCCTTTCCCGACGACAGCGAAGCGGACGACTCCGCCGCCGGCCCGCGGGTAGCCATCGCCGGCCGGCCCAATGTCGGCAAGAGCACGCTGGTCAACACCCTGCTCGGCGAAGAACGCGTCATTGCCTTCGATATGCCCGGCACCACGCGCGATGCCATCGAGGTGCCGTTCGAACGCAACGGCCGCGCCTACACTTTGATTGACACGGCGGGTCTGCGGCGCAAGGGGCGGGTGTTCGAGACCATCGAAAAGTTTTCGGTGATCAAGACCCTGCAGGCGGTCGAGGAAGCCAATGTCGTCGTCCTGCTGGTCGACTCCACCCAGGAGATCTCCGATCAGGACGCGCACATCGCCGGCTTCATCATCGATGCCGGACGGGCGCTGGTGGTTGCCGTGAACAAGTGGGATGCGGTCGATGACTACCGCCGCGAGCGCATCAAGCAGGACATCGCACACAAGCTGAATTTCCTCGGCTTTGCCCGCGTACATTATGTCTCGGCGCTGAAAGGACAGGGCATCGCCGGCATCCTCTCGTCGGTAGACAAGGCCTACGCCGCCGCAATGGCCAAGCTGTCTACGCCGAAACTCACCCGTGTGCTGATCGCCGCCGTGGAAAAGCAGACGCCGCCGCGCCATGGCGCATTCCGTCCCAAGCTGCGCTACGCCCATCAGGGCGGCAGCAATCCCCCGATCATCGTCATTCACGGCAATGCCCTGGAACACGTTCCTGCCTCGTATACCCGCTACCTGGAACGCTATTTTCTCGAGGCCTTCAAATTGCAGGGGACGCCACTGCGCATCCAGTACAAGACCAGCAAGAATCCCTTTGCCGATGAAGGTCGGCCGGCAAAGTCAAGGCTCCGGCGCGAAAAGTGAACGTCGGCGCGGGTGGCACGGCGGCGCAAAATCGATTACAGTAATTCACCCAAAAGACCAACAATCCCCAAAGGATCGCCACCATGAGCAATAAAGGGCAAATGTTACAAGACCCGTTCCTGAACACGCTGCGCCGCGAGTATGTTCCGGTTTCCATCTACCTGGTCAATGGCATCAAGCTGCAGGGCCAGATCGAATCCTTCGACCAGTACGTTGTTCTGCTCAAGAACACGGTAACCCAGATGGTGTACAAGCACGCCATTTCGACGGTGGTTCCAGCGCGCCCGGTCAATTTTGCGCAAGAAGCGGAAGCCGATTGATCGCTTTGCGCCGCCGGTGATTGCCGCGAGGTCGTCGCCCTGATGTTCGAGCGTCCCGCCAGCGGTGAGAAGGCGGTTCTGGTGCAGCTTGATTTCGGCGACGGCGATTTCGCCGAGCGGCTTTCCGAGTTCAATCTGCTGGTCGGCAGTGCCGGAGCGCAAGCGCTGGCGATCGTCTCGGGCAAGCGGGCGCGGCCCGATCCCGCGCTGTTTGCCGGAAAGGGAAAGGCGACGGAAATCGGCGATGCCGTGCGTTTGCACGAAGCCGATGTCGTGGTGTTCAACCACGAACTGTCGCCGGGCCAGCAGCGCAACCTCGAACGCAGCCTTGAATGCCGCGTGGTCGACCGTAGCAGCCTGATTCTGGATATCTTCGCGCTGCGCGCCAGGAGTCATGAAGGCAAGCTGCAGGTTGAACTCGCCCAGCTCCAGCATCTGGCCACCCGACTGGTGCGCGGCTGGACTCACCTTGAACGGCAGAAGGGCGGCATAGGCTTGCGCGGCCCCGGTGAGAAGCAGCTCGAAACCGACCGCCGTCTGCTGGGCAAGCGGGTCGCCCTGCTCAAGGATCGCCTGAAGCAACTGGAGCGCCAGCGCGAAGTGCGGCGACGCGCTCGCACCCGCGGCGAGGTGTTGGCGATTTCGCTGGTCGGCTATACCAACGCCGGGAAGAGCACGCTGTTCAACGCCCTGACCAAGGCCGGCGCCTATGCCGCCGACCAGCTTTTCGCCACGCTGGATACCACGTCGCGCCGGCTGTTCATTGAGGGTGCAGGGCCGATCGTGCTGTCCGATACAGTTGGCTTCATTCGCGACCTGCCGCATGCCCTCGTGGCGGCGTTTCAGGCAACTCTCGAAGAGACCGCGCAGGCCGATCTGCTGTTGCATGTGGTTGATTCCGCCAGCCCCGACCGCGACCAGCAGATCGCCGCGGTTGCCTTGGTGTTGAAGGAGATCGGCGCGCTCGACGTGCCGCAGATCCTGGTGTGGAACAAACTTGACCTGACTGCCGCCAGCCCCGGAATCGAGCGCGACGACTGTGGTAACATTTCACGCGTTCGTTTGAGTGCCCGCACGGGAGCGGGTTTGTCGCTGCTGCGAGAGGCTCTGGCTGAAGTAGCGAGTCGCCACAATGAACGCTGCGCTGCCGCAGTCTGATGTTTCCCACAACCTTGTCTTCTTCCACCCGCCAAAGCACACGAACGTGATCGCAGGAATCCTAATGTCTCTCAACGACCACGGCTGGGGTAACCAGCCCGGTGGCGGCAAACGCGGTGGCGGCAATCAGGGCCCTCCCGACCTCGAAGAACTCTGGCGCGACTTCAATCGTCGCTTGTCCGGCCTGTTTGGCAAAAAGGGTGGCGGCGGCGCTGACGGCGGCGGTGGTGACGCGGGCAATCGGATGCCATCGATCAGCCCAAGGCAGTTCGGCGGCGGCATCGGGATTGTCCTGATGCTGGTGGCTGCGATCTGGCTGGGCAGCAGTTTTTATATCGTCGATGCTTCGCAGCGCGGCGTGGTCCTCCAGTTCGGTCGCTTCAAGGAATCCACCGAGCCTGGTTTGCGCTGGCGTCTGCCCTGGCCGATCCAGAGCCACGAGATCGTCAACCTCACCGGCGTGCGCACGGTCGAAGTCGGCTACCGCGGTGCCGACAAGAACAAGGTCCTGAAAGAGGCGCTGATGCTGACCGACGACGAAAACATCGTCATGGTGCAGTTTGCGGTGCAGTACCTGCTCAAGGATCCCCAGGCGTATCTGTTCAACAACCGCCATCCTGATGACACGGTCATGCAGGCGGCGGAGACCGCGATTCGCGAGGTGGTCGGCAAGAACAAGATGGACTTCGTGCTCTACGAGGGGCGCGACCAGATCGCCGCGAATACGCAGAAGCTGATCCAGGACATTCTCGATCGCTACGTTACCGGCATCCAGGTGCGCTCTGTCAATATGCAGAGCACCCAGCCGCCGGAACAGGTGCAGGCAGCCTTCGACGATGCCGTCAAGGCAGGGCAGGACCGCGAGCGGCAGAAGAACGAGGGCCAGGCCTACGCCAACGACGTGATTCCCCGTGCGCGAGGCGCAGCCTCGCGTCTGATGGAGGAGGCCACGGGCTACCGTCAGCGCATCATCGTCACCGCCGAAGGCGATGCCTCGCGCTTCAAGCAGGTTCTCACCGAGTACAGCAAGGCGCCGGAAGTCACCCGCAGCCGCATGTATCTCGAAACCTTGCAGCAGATTTACGCCAATACCAGCAAGGTGCTGCTCGACGCCAAGGGATCGGGCAATCTGCTCTATCTGCCGCTCGACAAGCTGATGCAGGCGACAGGGGCTGCCACTGCTGCTGCACCAGCTGCGGCCGAAGCGGCGGTCCTGCCGCGTGGCGCTGTGCCCGGACCCGCGGTGGCGATACCTGATGCGCCGCCGCAGACCGAGCGCTCGGCGCCGGGCGATACGCATCCGCGCGGCAATCTGGGCTCGCGCGAGCGGGGAGAACGCTGATGCAGCGCCATTTGTCTTTTGTCGCGTCGTTCGCGTTCGGCGTTCTGGCCTTGTTCGCCATGACGATATTCACCGTCGACCAGCGCCAGTTTGCGATCATCTTCCAGCTCGGGGAAATCAAGGAAGTCATTGCCGAACCCGGTCTGGCGTTCAAATGGCCGCTGATTCAGAACGTGAGGATTTTCGACAAGCGCATCCTTACGCTGGATTCGCCGGAGCCGGAGCGGTTTCTGACCGCCGAAAAGAAGCCGGTGCTGGTGGATTCCTTCGTCAAGTGGCGCATCCACGACGTCAAGCAGTACTACAACTCGGTTGGTGGCGACGAGACGCTGGCCAAGACACGCTTGTCGCAGACCGTCAATTCGGGCCTGCGCGAAGAGTTCGGCCGACGCACGGTGCATGACGTGGTTTCCGGGGCGCGCGACGACATCATGGTTTTGGTGAAGAAAAAGGCCGACGCCGAAATGCGCGCCATTGGCGTGGAGATTGTCGACGTCCGCCTGAAGCGCGTCGACCTGCCGCCGGAAGTGTCGGAGTCGGTCTATCGACGCATGGAAACCGAGCGCAAGCGCGTCGCCAACGAACTGCGTGCCGAAGGCGCCGCTGAAGCCGAAAAGATCAAGGCCAATGCCGACCGCCAGCGTGAGGTGATCCTGGCCGAGGCCTATCGCGATGCGCAGAAGATCAAGGGCGATGGTGATGCCAGGGGAACCGCGATCTACGGCCGCGCTTTCGGCGAGAATCCCGAGTTCTATGCGTTCTATCGCAGTCTCGAAGCCTATCGCGGCAGCTTCAGGAACAAGAGCGACGTGCTGGTGATCGAACCCAATTCCGAGTTCTTCAGGTATCTGAAGAGCAGCGGCAAGGGCAAGTGATTCGGGTCGGTGCCGGTTTGAAATGCTCAATATCCTGCTGCTGGCTTTCGCCCTGATGCTGGTGATCGAAGGCCTCCTGCCCTTTCTGGCGCCGCGCGTCTGGCGTGAAGCTTTCCGTCGGGTAACCGAGCTCTCCGACGGGCAGATTCGCTTCATCGGCCTGTCCTCGATGCTGGTCGGTGTCGTCCTCCTTACCGTATTCCACTGAACTTCATGGCTAGTCGGCGCTGGCTCCTGCCGGAAGCGATTGAAGACGTGCTGCCGCGCGATGCGGCTCGCATCGAGGCTCTGCGGCGCAGCCTGCTCGACGAGTTTGCCCGTCACGGCTATCAGTTCGTCATTCCTCCGCTGCTTGAGTATGTCGAATCGCTGCTCGCGGCCAGCGGCAGCGATCTTGACTTGCGCACCTTCAAGCTGGTCGATCAACTCTCCGGCCGCAGCATGGGTGTGCGTGCCGACATCACACCGCAGGTGGCGCGCATCGATGCCCATTTGCTCAACCGCAAGGGTGTCGCGCGGCTATGCTACAGCGGCAGTGTCCTCCACACCCTGCCGGCCGGTTTCAATGCCACGCGCGAGCCCCTGCAAATCGGGGCCGAGCTTTACGGCCATGCCGGGCTCGAAGCCGACATCGAGGCGATTCGGCTGCTGGCAGCCGCGCTGCGCCTGTGCAACATTGCCGCATCGCGCTTCGATCTGGGCCATGTCGCCGTTTTTCGCGCCCTCGCCAGGCAGGCCGAATTGAAACCGGAGGCCGAAGAGGATCTCTTTGGCGCTCTGCAGGGCAAGGACGTGCCGACGGTGCGTGAACTCGTGGCAGGGCTTGCCGATCCTGTCCGTTCGGCGCTGCTGGCCCTGCCGGAACTCTATGGCGACCGGCGGGTGCTGGACCGCGCCGCGCAGATGTTGCCCGCGATGCCGGAGATCGAAGCAGCGTTGGCCGATCTGCGACGCCTGGCAGATGCCCTCGCCGACTTGCCCTTGAGCTTCGATCTGGCGGATCTGCGCGGTTACCACTATCACAGTGGTGTCGCCTATGCTGCTTATTGCGACGCCAGTCCCGGTGCAGTGGCACTTGGCGGTCGCTACGACGATTTTGGCCGGGCTTACGGTCGCGCGCGACCGGCCACCGGATTTTCCATGGACTTGCGCGAACTGGTGCGGCTGTCTCCGAATGGCGCAGTGCGTGGCGCGATTCTGGCGCCCTGGCCGGAAGACGACGCCTTGCATGCCGAAGCGGTGCGCCTTCGCGCGCAAGGCGAGCAGGTGGTGCTCGCATTGCCGGGGCACGACGGCACCTGGCGCGAAGCCGGCTGTGACCGGATATTGGTGCGCCGTGGCACCAACTGGATCGTTGAATCCCTGAGGGAAGATTGAAATGGCAAAGAACGTCGTGGTTGTCGGCACCCAGTGGGGCGACGAAGGCAAGGGCAAGATCGTCGACTGGCTGACAGATCACTCGCAGGGAGTGGTGCGCTTTCAGGGCGGCCACAACGCCGGTCATACGCTGGTCATTGGCGGCAGGAAGACAGTGTTGCATCTGGTGCCCTCCGGCATCCTGCGTGCCGGCGTCACCTGCTATATCGGCAACGGCGTGGTGCTGTCGCCCGAGGCGCTGATCAAGGAGCTCGACGAACTCACGGCCGCCGGGATCGATGCCGAGGCACGCTTGAAGATTTCCGAGGCCTGCCCGTTGATCCTGCCCTACCACCAGGCCATCGATTTGGCCCGTGAGCTTGCGCGCGGCAGCAACAAGATCGGTACCACCGGGCGCGGCATCGGTCCCGCTTACGAAGACAAGGTGGCGCGTCGCGGCCTGCGCTTGCAGGACTTGACCAAACCCAAACGTTTCGCCGAGCGCCTCGGTGAGATTCTCGAGTATCACAACTTCGTGCTGAAGAACTACCATGGCGTGCAGGCAGTGGATTTCCAGCAGATCTACGACGGCGCCATGGCGATAGCGCCGCGCCTGACCCGGATGATCGCCGATGTGCCGCGCGCACTCTACGATGCCCACAGGGCCGGCGCCAACCTTTTGTTCGAGGGCGCACAGGGCACCTTGCTCGACATCGATCACGGCACCTATCCCTTCGTCACCTCATCCAACTGCGTCGCTGGCGCCGCCGCCGCGGGCGCAGGCGTCGGGCCGGGCATGCTGCACTACATCCTCGGCATCACCAAGGCCTACACCACGCGGGTGGGTGGCGGCCCGTTTCCGACCGAGTTGTACGATGCACTGGACAAGCAGGACCCGGTCGGCAAGCACATGGCCACCAAGGGCCACGAATTCGGTGCCACCACCGGACGCGCGCGACGCTGCGGCTGGTTCGACGCCGCCGCGTTGAAGCGGGCGATCCAGATCAATGGCGTTTCCGGGCTGTGCATCACCAAGCTGGATGTGCTCGACGGTGTCGAGGAACTCAAGATCTGCACCGGCTATCGCCTCAATGGCTGTGTTTCCGACATCCTGCCGGTGGGCGCCGATGATCTCGCCTCCTGCGAACCGATCTATGAGTCTCTTCCCGGCTGGAAGGGCAGCACCGTCGGCGTCAAGACGCTGGACGGCCTCCCGGCGGAAGCCCGCGCCTACATCACGCGCATGGAAGAGCTTTGCGCTGTGCCGGTGGACATGATTTCCACCGGCCCGGATCGCGAAGAGACCATCGTCTTGAGGCACCCATTCGAGTAGAAGGGCATCGTCGCCCTTGGAAAAACTGGACGTCCTTGCTTTTTTCGTTGTCGCATAACATGCTTGGTGCCCAGGAAGGGACTCGAACCCCCACGCCTCGCAGCGCTAGTACCTGAAACTAGTGCGTCTACCAATTCCGCCACCTGGGCTGGCGCGAAACGAGGCGCGAATTCTAAAGGAAAAGGCCAGATTGTCAAACAAGCCGGATAGCAGCCACAAGCTTTCAAAAACCCGTCGCGCCGACCCGCAGTTCGAGCGCGAAAAAGCGCAGTACGAGCATCCCTTGCCGAGCCGCGAATACATCCTGCAAGTTCTGACCGCGCAGGGGGCGCCGCTGGAGTTTGAGCGCCTGGTCGAACTGCTCGACATCCAGCCGGCCGAGCTCGAACCCTTCCAGCGGCGACTGGGCGCGATGGCGCGCGAGGCGCAGTTGATGCAGAACCGGCGTGGCGACTGGCTGATCCCGGACAAGGCCGACTTGGTGCATGGGCGCATTGCCGGCCACCCGGATGGCTTCGGCTTTCTGATACCTGAAGCGGGCGGTCCCGACTTGTTCCTGTCGGCGAAGGAGATGGACAAGGTGCTGCACGGCGACAAGGCCATCGCACGCGTCATCGGCCTCGATCGCAAGGGCCGTCCCGAAGGCAAGATCGTCGAAGTCACGGAGCGCGCCAATCGGTATGTGGTCGGGCGTGTGGTCGAGGAGCACGGGGTGCGCTTCGTCGCCGCCGAGAACAAGCGCATCAGCCAGGACATTCTGCTGGCTCCGCCCGAGAAGGGCGCGAAGAAGGCGCTCAAGGCGCAGTCCGGGCAGGTGGTAATGATCGAACTCATCGAGCAGCCGAGCAAGCATTCGCAGCCCATCGGCCGCCTGGTCGAAGTGCTCGGCAACTATGCAGATCCCGGCATGGAAATCGAGATTGCCCTGAGGAAGCACGAACTCCCCTACGAGTTCTCGACCGCCGCGCTGGCGGAAACGCGGAAGCTGCCTGACGCCGTGCGCAAGTCCGACTGGAAGGGCCGTGAAGACTTGACCAGCCTGCCGCTGGTGACCATCGATAGCGAGACGGCCAGGGACTTCGATGATGCGGTGTATTGCGAACGTCAGGGCAAAGGCTTCCGTCTCGTCGTGGCGATTGCCGATGTTTCGCATTACGTGACGGCGGGCGGCAGCCTCGACGGTGACGCCTATGCTCGCGGCAACTCGGTGTACTTCCCGCGGCGCGTGATTCCGATGTTGCCGGAGAAGCTCTCCAATGGCTTGTGTTCGCTCAACCCGCAGGTGGAACGACTGTGCGTGGTGTGCGACATGGCGATCAACGCCACGGGCGCCATCAGTCGCTACAGGTTCTATCCGGCGGTGATGTTCTCACACGCGCGGCTGACCTACACGGAGGTGGCGGCGGCCCTCTACGACAAGGACGCCGACACGCGCGCCCGTCTGGGGCCGCTGTTGCCGCATCTGGAGGTCCTCGACCTGCTCTATCGGCAACTGGCGAAAGAGCGCGTCAAGCGTGGTGCAATCGATTTTGAAACCGTCGAAACGCGCATGATCTTCGATGACCACGGCAAGATCGAGCGCATCGAGCCTTACGAGCGCAACGATGCCCATCGCTTGATCGAGGAGTGCATGCTGGCGGCCAATGTCTGCGCCTCGGAATTCCTGCGCGAGCGAGAGCAGCCGTGCCTCTATCGCGTGCATGAAGGCCCGACTCCCGAGCGCCTGGTCAAGCTGCGCGATTTTCTCGGCACCTTCGGTTTTCAACTCGGCGGTGGTGATTCGCCCAAGGCTCAGGACTATGCCAAACTGCTGGAAAAGATCGGCCAGCGGCCCGACCGGCAACTGCTGCAAACCGTGATGCTGCGCTCATTGCGCCAGGCCATTTACAGCCCGGACAACGTCGGTCACTTCGGTCTGGCTTACGAGAGTTACACGCATTTCACTTCGCCGATCCGCCGCTATCCCGACCTGCTGGTGCATCGCGCGATCAAGTCGGCCTTGCTGGCGAAGCACTACGAACCGGGCAGTTGGGAGGAAATCGGCCTGCATTGTTCAATGACCGAGCGGCGTGCCGACGATGCCACGCGCGACGTCGATGCCTGGCTCAAGTGTTTCTACATGAAGGACCGCGTCGGCGAAATCTTCGAGGGCAGCATTTCCTCGGTGGTGCCTTTTGGCATCTTTGTTGCGCTTGACGGCGTGTTTGTCGAGGGGCTGGTGCATGTATCCGAACTCGGCCACGACTATTTCCATTTCGATGAAAAGTCGCACGCCATGGTCGGCGAGCGCAGCGGCCGGCGCTTCCGCCTTGCCGATCGCGTAAGCGTGCAGTTGACCAGGGTCGATATGGAAGCCAACAAGATAGACTTTCGTCTGGCGGATGCGGCGCCAGTGCACGCCAAGACAAAGTATTGACATAGAATCACCCTGCGGCCGCGCTACCGTCGATCCCGAAAGGCAATTGCATGTACTCCGGCATTCTTGATCTTCCCTGGTGGGGATATATCCTCGTCACTTTGGCGCTGACCCATGTCACGATCGCCGGCGTGACCATCTTCCTGCATCGCCATCAGGCGCACCGCGCGCTGGAACTGGGGCCCATTCCCAGCCATTTCTTCCGACTCTGGCTGTGGCTGACTACCGGGATGATCACCAAGGAGTGGGCGGCGATTCACCGCAAGCACCATGCCAAGTGCGAGACCGCCGCCGACCCGCACAGTCCGCAGGTGCTCGGTCTCAATCGTGTCCTGTGGAGCGGGGTGTTCCTCTACGTGAAGGAATCGCGCAATGCCGACACGATCGAGCGTTACGGCCACGGCACGCCTGATGACTGGCTGGAGCGGAAGCTCTACTCGCCGCTGCACAAGGCAGGTGTCGTTCTGATGCTGGGGATCGATATCGCCTTGTTTGGCGTCTGGCCCGGCGCGCTGATCTGGGGCGTGCAGATGGTCTGGATTCCCTTCTGGGCGGCCGGAGTGGTGAATGGTATCGGACACTTCTGGGGTTATCGGAACTTCGCCTGCGCGGATGCCTCGACCAACTTCTTTCCGCTGGGCATTCTGATCGGCGGCGAGGAACTGCACAACAACCATCACGCTTTCGCCACATCGGCCAAGCTGTCAAACAAGTGGTACGAATTCGATATTGGCTGGTTGTACATCAGGCTGATGGAGATGCTCGGTCTGGCGCGAGTGAAGAAGGTGGCGCCGAGGCCGCGGCTCGGTGCCATTCGACCCGCCATCGATCTTGACCTTCTGCAAGCGGTGGTGACGCATCGCTACGACGTGCTGGCGAAGTACCTCAAAACCCTGCGCCATCTTGCCGCCGAGGAATTCGATCAACTCAGGATCAATGCCCGCGAAGGCCGCATGATGAAACGTCTGCTGGGTGAAGACGGCGCTACGTTGCCGGCACCGCAGAAAGAGCGCCTGACGGCCGTTCTCGATAGAAGCGAGCCCCTGGCCAAGGCCTATGCCATGCGCGCCGACCTGGAGGCACTGTGGGCGCGCTCTTCTGCCTCGCACGACCAGTTGGTGAAGCAGTTGCAGGACTGGGTGGCCCGCGCCGAGCACAGCGGCATCCGTCAGCTGGAGGAGTTTTCGCAGCGTCTTCGGTGTTATGCGGTCTGAAAAGGCGCAAAAAAACCCGCCCGGTTAGCACGGGGCGGGCTTTCGTGGTGAAGCTGGAGACTACTTGAGCTTCACTTCCTTGTAGGCGACATGCTTGCGCGCCTTGGGGTCGTACTTCAGGAACTCCAGCTTTCCCGGGGTGGTCTTCTTGTTCTTCGTGGTCGTGTAGAAGTGTCCCGTGCCGGCTGTGGATTCCAGCTTGATCTTTTCGCGTCCGCCCTTGGCCATGATGGTTTCTCCTGTTAGACGCGCTCGCCGCGCTCGCGCAGCTCGGCGAGGACAACGTCGATGCCCTTCTTGTCGATGGTGCGCAGTCCGGCATTCGACACGCGCAGGCTGACCCAGCGGTTTTCGGTTTCGATCCAGAAGCGGCGGCTGTGCAGATTCGGCAGAAAGCGACGCTTGGTCTTGTTGTTGGCGTGGGACACGTTGTTCCCCACCATCGGGGCCTTGCCTGTTACTTGACAAACGCGAGACATGGTGTGCTCCTGAATGCTGATTTCGCAAAGCCAGCGAGTTTACCAAACAATCGCCTGAAAACCCAGCCTTTTTTAGATCAGTCCGCGCTCGGCGAAAGACATGGGTTCCCCGCTCCCGGTGACGATGAAATGGTCCAGCAGTCTTACGTCTATCAGCGCCAGAGCCTGCTTGAGTGATGAAGTCAGCACTTCGTCGGCGCGCGAAGGTTCGGCGAGCCCGGAGGGGTGATTGTGCGCGAGGATCACGGCTCCGGCGTTATGCCGCAGCGCGCTCTTGACGACTTCACGCGGATAGACGCTGGTTTGGGTCAGGGTGCCGCGAAACAGGTCTTCGCTGGCGATCAACCGGTTTTGGGCATCCAGCCAGAGCGCGACGAAGATCTCGTGCTGCAGTTTGCCGAGTGATAGCCGCAGCCAGTCGCGAACGGCCTTTGGCGAGGCCAGCGCGTCCTTCACCTTCAGCGAGCCGGCAAGCGCGCGGCGCGCCAGTTCCAGAGTGGCAGCGAGCTGCGCCGCTTTTGCCGGCCCAATGCCGGGCAGCCGGGCGAGATCTCTGGTGCTGGCGGCGGCAAGGCGAGCCAGGTCGCCATCGAAGCTGGCCAGCAGTTCGCGGGCCAGATCCACCGCGCTCTTGCCGCGAACGCCGACGCGCAGAAAGATCGCGAGCAGTTCGGCATCGGACAGCGCCGCAGCGCCCTGCTGGGCCAGCCGTTCGCGCGGGCGCTCGGTCGCGGGCCAATCGCGTATGGCCATGGTTTAGAATCTCCGCTTGATTGCCTGTCGGCGGGATTTTAATGTCATGGACGGATTTCAGGGCAAACGCATCGTGCTGGGCGTGACCGGCGGCGTCGCGGCCTACAAGGCGGCGGAACTGGTACGTCTGTTGTTCAAGGCCGGCGCCGAGGTGGACGTTGTTCTGACTGCGGCCGGCGCGCAGTTCGTCGGTGCGGCTACCTTCCAGGCGCTCACCGGCCGCCGGGTCTGGCAGGCGCTGTGGGACGAGCGCATGGACAATGGAATGGCGCACATCGAGCTTACGCGTGGTGCAGCAGCTTTGCTGGTGGCCCCGGCGACAGCGGATTTTCTCGCCAAGCTGGCGCATGGTTTTGCCGATGACCTGCTGTCCACGCTTTGCCTGGCGCGCGATTGCCCGCTGCTGGTGGCGCCGGCGATGAACCGCCAGATGTGGGAAAACGCCGCTACGCAACGCAACGTCGCGCAATTGGCCGCCGACGGCGTCAATATTCTCGGTCCCGCGCATGGCGAACAAGCCTGCGGGGAAGTCGGTGATGGGCGCATGCTCGAAGCTGGCGAACTGTTTGATGACCTGTATGCGTCCCTGCAGGCCAAGCCGCTTTCCGGGAAGCGTGTCTTGCTGACTGCCGGGCCGACCTTCGAAGCGCTTGACCCGGTGCGCGGTTTCACCAACTCCAGCTCCGGGAAGATGGGCTTTTCGCTCGCGCGCGCATGCGCCGAGGCCGGTGCCGAAGTGACCTTGGTCGCCGGTCCGGTTTCGCTCGCCACGCCACGCGCGGTGCGGCGCGTGGATGTGCAAAGCGCGCGGCAAATGCGCGAGGCAGTGATGCAGGCGTTACCAGGGCAGGACATCTTCATCGGCGTGGCGGCCGTGGCCGACTACCGGCCGCGGCAGTCCGCTGCGCAGAAGATCAAAAAGAGCACAAGCAGCCTGACGGTCGAACTCGACGCCAATCCCGATATCCTCGCCGAAGTGGCGGCGCTGCCGGAGGCGCCGTTTTGTGTCGGCTTTGCCGCCGAGAGTCGGGACCTGGCGACCTATGCGGAAGGCAAGCGCGTGGCAAAAAATCTCGCGCTGGTGGTGGGTAATCTGGTGCAGGACGGGCTGGGCGGCGACAGCAATGCGGTGACCTTGTTCGATGCGGCTGGCGCGCACGTCGTGCCGCCAGCGGACAAATCTGAGGTGGCACGCGGCATTGTCGCGCATATCGTCGCGCTGATGGAGCAGCAGCGTGGCCAGCATTGACCTGAAGATTCTCGATCCGCGTCTGAAGGACGAGCGCTACGCACCGCAGTACGCCACGCCGGGTTCCGCCGGCATTGACCTGCGCGCCTGCATCGAAATGGCGATCAAGATCCATCCCGGCGAAACCGTCATGATTCCGACCGGGATTGCCATCCATCTCTCGGACCGGACCTTGGCGGCGATGATCCTGCCGCGCTCGGGACTGGGCCACAAGCACGGCATCGTGCTGGGCAACCTGGTGGGGCTGATTGATTCGGACTACCAGGGCGAGATCTTCGTATCGACCTGGAATCGCGGGCACGACAGTTTCACGCTGAACCCGCTGGACCGCCTGGCGCAACTGGTCGTCATACCGGTGGTGCAGGTGGCTTTCAACCTGGTCGATGAATTCCCGGCCAGCGAACGTGGCGCCGGCGGCTTTGGCAGCACGGGTGTTGCCGCCTAGTTCAACGGCCAATCCAGGGAGGGAAGCAGATGAAGAGGTTTGTCCAACCGTTGCTGGCGCTTGTGCTCATCACGGTTGCGGCGCCAATTGGCGCCGCGCAGCCGGGCGGTGAAAGTTCCCCGCGCGTGGCCGAGATCATCGCCTCACGCTGCGCCCTGTGCCACGGTCCTGAAGGTGAAAGCGCCAGTGCGATCTATCCGCGGCTGGCCGCGCAGCATCCGGACTACCTGAAGAAGCAGCTCAAGGACTTTCGCGATGGCCGGCGCAAGAGCGACACCATGAGCGAAATGGCCAAGGACTTGAAGGACGAGGACATCGTGGCCCTGGCAGCGTTTTTTGCCGGCAAGAAGGCGGGCGGGCGCCAGCCCGGCGATGTCGATCTGGCGGGGGTGGGCAAATTCATCTTTCATCGCGGCAACAACTTCTCCGGGGTATCGGCTTGTGCCTCCTGTCATGGCCCGAAGGGTTTCGGTACCGAGCAACTGCCGCGTCTGGCCGGGCAGCACCCGGCTTACATCGAAACCCAGTTGAAGGACTTCAACAAGCGTGAGCGCACCAACGACAACTCGATCATGCATTCGATAGCGTCAAAGCTCACCGAACTCGAAATCAAGGCAGTGTCGGTCTATATCGGAGGACTGCAGTAGGGTCTGAACCAGAACGCGCTGCCGTCGCGCCGCGCAGCCAATGGTTGTTCCATTGGCAAGCGGTGCAACGCCGCAGACGCGGATCCTGGTCTCAACCCGACGGGCCGGCTCGCGTTGGGCGCGCTGCCACGTTGTCGGTCGCTTGCATGGGATGTACCATGCCGCGCTCCCTCCGCCTCGCATCGCATCCCAACGCCAACCGGCGCGGGGTACGAGCCCTACTGAAATAGGCTCTTACTCCATCGCTTCGTAAAGCGGCAGCGTGAGGAATTCCGGGTAGTTGTCGGCAAGCGACATTTCCTCGAAGATCCTTGCCGCCTGATCGTAGGTGGCCGTGGCTTCGCCCGCGGCCGTGACGGTGGCCTTCACCTTGGTCAGTTCCTCGGGGATGATGCCGCGCACCATGTCGGCCGTGACCTTGCGCCCGTCATCCAGTTTGCCCTTCGGCGACACTACCCACTGCCACACCTGCGAACGGCTGATTTCTGCCGTTGCGGCGTCTTCCATCAGGTTGTGGATCGGCACGCAGCCGTTGCCGGCGAGCCAACTACCAAGGTAGTGGATGCCGACATTGATGTTGTTGCGCACGCCGGCTTCGGTGATCGGCTGCTCGGGCTGGAAATTGAGCCAGTCCTTGGGGCCGAAGTTTTCGTCGCGCTGCTTTTCCCACTGGTTGGGGCGTTCGCCGAGCACTTTCCGGAATTCTTCCGCCGCAATCGGCACCAGGCCGGGATGGGCCACCCAGCCGCCATCGAAGCCGTCGTTGGCATCACGCGTCTTGTCGTGCCGAATGCCGGCAAGCGCCTTTTCGTTGGCCACCGGATCGTTCTTGATCGGGATCAGTGCGCTCATGCCGCCCATGGCCGGGGCGCCGCGCTTGTGGCAGGCCTTCACGAGCGCCAGCGCATAGCTGCGCATGAAGGGCACCTCCATCGTGATGGCACCGCGATTGGCCAGGCAGAAATCCTTGTTGCGCTTGAATTTCTTGATGCAGGAAAAGATGTAGTCCCAGCGGCCGGCGTTGAGGCCCGCGCTGTGCTCGCGCAGTTCATACAGGATCTCTTCGAGTTCGAAGGTGGCGAGGATGGTTTCGATCAGCACCGTGGCCTTGATCGTGCCCTGCGGCAGGCCAATCTCGCTTTGCGCCATGATGAAGATGTCATTCCAAAGACGGGCTTCGAGGTGGCTTTCCATCTTCGGCAGATAGAAGTACGGGCCGGCGCCGCGGGCCAGCTGCTCCTTCGCGTTGTGGAACAGGAACAGGGCGAAATCGAAGATGCCGCCGGACACGCGCTGGCCGTCGACCAAGACGTGCTTCTCGTCCAGATGCCAGCCGCGCGGGCGCACTTGCAATGTGGCGATCTTGTCATTGAGTTTGTATTCCTTGCCGGCTTCGTTCCTGAACGAGAGTTCGCGACGAATCGCCTGGTACAGGTTCACCTGGCCCTGAATCAGGTTGTCCCACTTCGGGCTGTTGGAATCCTCGAAGTCGCTCATGTAGCTGTCCGCGCCGGAGTTGTAGGCGTTGATGACCATTTTGGCTTCGACCGGACCGGTAATCTCGGTGTGGCGGCGTTCCAGTGCCTTGGGCAGCGGCGCGATCTTCCAGTCGCCTTCGCGAATGCGTTTGGTTTCGGGCAGGAAGTCGGGCATTTCACCGGCATCGATCCGGGCCTGACGCGCGACCCGCGTCTTGAGGAGTTCCTGACGGCGCGGTTCGAAGGCACGGTGCAGTTTGGCGACCAGCGCCAGCGCTTCGGGCGTCAGGATCTTGGCGTATTCGGCGGTGATGGGGGCGTTAGTCTGAATGCCGGCGGGCAGGCTCATGGGGGGGGCTCCTTGTTGAGGGTTGCAACGATGCATGAATTGTATTCTTGCCGATTTCGATAGAGAAGCTATGATTCGATCAATTAATTAATTACCAATAGTATCTAATGGATCACTTCAAGCAGATTTCTGCATTTGTTGGCGTCGCAAGTCGTGGCAGTATGTCGGCAACCGCCCGTGCGGAAGGTGTGACCCCGGCCATCATCGGCCGGCGGCTTGACGCGCTGGAAGAGCGCCTCGGCGTCAAACTCCTGCTGCGTACCACGCGGCGGATTTCGCTGACCTTCGAGGGAGCAGCGTTTCTGGAGGATTGCCAGCGCATCCTGCGCGAACTGGCGGATGCGGAAGGCGCGGTGAGTCTGGGCGGCATTCGTCCCGGCGGACATTTGAAGGTCTCTGCGCCCGCTGGCTTCGGGCGTCGTCATGTGGCGCCGCTGCTGGCGCGTTTCATCGAGGACAACCCGGAAGTCACGGTGCGGCTCGATTTGTCCGACCGCATCGTCGATCTGGTCGACGAGAACGTGGATTGCGCCATACGCATTGGCGATCTGGCGGATTCGAGCCTGATCAGCATTCGACTCGGCGAGATGCAGCGTGTGGTGGTCGCCAGCCCGGCTTACCTCGCGAAATTCGGCGTACCACCATCGCCGACCTCCCTGGTTGAGCACAACTGCTTCGCGCTGGGCCAGCAACGCGGATGGACGCTGCGTGTGGAGGGCGAGGTCCGTGTGGTCAGGGTCAGCGGCAGCTTCGAATGCAACGATGGGGCGGTGTTGCACGACTGGGCGCTGGCCGGCAAGGGCCTGGCCTGGCGCTCGCTGTGGGAAGTGGGGACAGATATTGCGGCGGGGCGGTTGCGTACCGTCCTGGATGAATTCGCGGCGCCACCGGTGGGGATTCATGCCGTGGTCCCACAACGCCGGCATCTGCCGCTTATTGATATTTCCGTAAAACATGACAACCTTTGAGCATCTGAAACGTTGTATCTCCAAGAGTGATAATGGAGAATGTTGTCATGGCACAAAAGCGGTTGAGCGAAGCAACAAAGAAGCGATTG
>WBZP01001282.1_pt1 | contig 31586 bp, 27 predicted proteins | sample 5204301 | NCBI WGS metagenome assembly WBZP01 (sample SAMN12412401, study PRJNA552823) | activated sludge metagenome | isolation source: activated sludge from nitrification reactor of wastewater treatment plant... | place: USA: Pennsylvania | collected 2017 | reverse complement strand
CGCCTGTTGGATCTGAATCTCGACGTGTGGGTCCACGCGTACAACTACTACGAGGGCCGGCGCAAGGCCGAGCAGGTGATGGTCGACCAACTGCGTTGGGCGTTGGCGGACCCGCAGGCACACGGCCTGATTCCCATCATCGAGCAGGCTGCCGCTGTCGATCGGGCGAACTACCAGCCCGTCGTCGCCAAACTCCGCGACGACAACACCAAGGATCTGGACAAGTTCGCTTCGAGGTACCTCGGGAATGGTTGCCTGAGCGAGGACGGCAAGAAGCTCTTCAAGGGCGGCATCAAGTACTTCCGCGCCAGCTTCAAGGACATCTACAAGGCGCACGAGCAGTTGTTCCGGGTGAATTTGGCAGTGCAGACCGCGCAGATGGCAGTGGCGGAGCAAGCCCTGCAAGATGCCGACCTCGAGGCCGCGACCATCTCGGAGAACTGGCATCACGCCTACGACAAGTTCTACCCCTTGAAGCACTAGCCGGGTCGTCAGTCACTGGGGGCACGAGCAGCAGACCCAGATCCTGAATCTGTTCACGCAGCGTGGAAACGTCCCGTACTTGACGGTGCTCCGGTCTAAAGACGTGATCAGCCCGCGAAGGAGAACATCCACGCGCGCAGAGCCCCAGGCCGCAGGTCGCTGTATGTCGTGCAGGAACATGTTGGTCTCGCAGTACCTGTTGACGGGCCACGATCTCGGCGATCTCGTCAGCCTTCGACTTCGGCGCAAAGAACACCGGCTGGGGCATAGCGGGGGTCGTTGATGAGCAGGTGGATTGGCGTCGCCGTCCCACTTTCAAGCGGGTCAGGCACAAGGGACACCATCCCTATGGCCTGGAGCGCCATCGGGCCGGAAGCGACGGGTCCGCCGGGGCGCTTGGGCCCCGGCTTGGGCTCGTGGGGAAATTCCCCACGGGGGGGTGTCCGAGGGGGGACTTGAACCCCCACCCTCTTTACGAGGACTAGCACCTCAAGCTAGCGCGTCTGCCTATTCCGCCACCCGGACGTGACGACAGAAAGAATAGCAAGGCCCGGGCGCTCCTCAGACGCGCCGCATCCGGACGGATCGACCGGCATCCGTCGCCGTGGCGAGGCAGGATGGCCCCATGGCAGACCCCCATCCGGTCCTTCTCGGATCGATGACCGGCGCGCAGGACGATGCCGTGTCGATTCTGCGGGAGTTGATCCGCATCGACACCACCAACACGGGGGAGCCGGACGGCACCGTGGGTGAGGCCGTGGCCGCGGAGTTCGTTCACTTCTTGCTCAGTCAGGCCGGGTACTCGCCCGAGCGATTCGAGACCACCTCGGCGACTCGTCAAGGGGTCTACCTGAGGATTCCCGGGCACGACCGTGAACGAGGGGCGTTGCTGCTTCACGGCCACCTGGATGTCGTCCCTGCAGTTGCCGCCGACTGGAGTGTGCCGCCGTTCGCCGCTGAGGAGATCGACGGCCTGATCTGGGGGCGCGGTGCAGTGGACATGAAGGACATGGACGCGATGTTGATCGCGCTCGTGCGCGACTGGGCCCGTACGGGCTACGTGCCGCCGCGGGACATCGTCCTGATCATGACCCCAGATGAAGAGGCCGGCGGCCGGCATGGTGCCCACTGGATCGTGGACAACCGGCCCGACATGCTCGACGGCGTCACCGAGGCCGTCGGCGAGGTGGGCGGCTTCTCGGTGACGATCCGCGACGACCTGAGGCTGTACTTGGTGCAGACAGCCGAAAAGGGCCTGGGGTGGTTGCGGCTGAAGGCCGCAGGAACCGCCGGGCACGGGTCCATGCTCAACGACGACAACGCCGTGACTGAGTTGGCCCGTGCGATGACCCGGATCGGCGACCACCGGTTTCCCATCACCATGACGCCCACCATGACCGCCTGCGTCGAGCAGTTGGGTGATGCTCTGGGGATCCCCTTCGACCCGGAGGACCCGCAGCCCTTTCTGGCCGCGTTGGGTCCGATGGCTCGCATCATCGGTGCCACCCTGAGCAACACGGCAAACCCCACGATGCTGTCTGCGGGTTATAAGGCGAACGTGATCCCCAACATCGCTGAGGGAGCGGTCGACGGTAGGTTCCTACCGGGGCACGAGGACGATTTCCTGGCCACGATCGACCAGATATTGGGCGACCGAGTAGTGCGGGAGTTCGTACACCATGACATCGCGTTGGAGACGTCCTTCGACGGCCCGACCATCGATGCCATGGCGGCTGCGTTGACGGCCGAGGACCCGGCCGGCCGTGCGATCCCCTACACAATGAGTGGCGGCACCGATGCCAAGGCATGGAGCCTGCGGGGAATCCGATGCTTCGGCTTCGTGCCCTTGCGTTTGCCTCCGGAACTGGACTTCCCGGCGATGTTCCACGGTATCGACGAGCGGGTCCCCGTCGACTCGGTGAGGTTCGGGGTACGGGTCCTTCAGCGCTTCATCGATTCTGCGTGATCCGATGAGTCGAAGGGACGGGCATCTCGCTACGCGGAACGCTAGCCTGTGCTCGTTCCAGCGAAAGGATGCGTAACCATGGCGCAGTCAGCCCCTGCCCCGGTGACACGGCCGGGGACCATCACGTTCATCGTCATCCTGATGTGGATCAACGCGATCCTGGAGATCATCGGTGGCGTTGTGTTGATCATCGCCTCACGGAGCAACGACGTCGTCACTGGCGTTCAGGAGGGCGTGGCCAACTCCATCCCGATAGAGGACATCAGCGAGACCTCATTGCTCTGGGCTGGGATCCTGTCGATCGTCTTCGGCATCATCGTGATCCTGTTGGCCAACGGCCTCAAGAATGGCAGCAACGGCGTTCGTATCTTCCTCACCATCCTGATCGTGCTGCAGATCCTGGTCGACGCCGCAGAGATGACCGCCCTGAAGAACAAGTCGGTATGGACCGGCCTGATCGCGATTCTGATCTGGCTGATCATCCTGGGGATGATGTGGTCCTCGCGGGCGAGCGCATTCTTCAAGCAACGCTGACATCACCGCAGATCTGCGCGGTCGGTCGGTCGTGCGGATCAGCGGGTGAGTTGGTTCCATCCGTGCTCGGGGTAACCGAGCGTCGGTGACGAGATGTCGTCCAATGCGGTGCGGATCTCGTCGGGTAGTTCCAGATCCTCGGACTCGAGCACATCGCGCAGTTGCTGCACGGTGCGGGCGCCGACGATGGGTGCTGTGACGCCAGGCCGATCACGGACCCAGGCCAGTGCTACCTCGAGCGGGGCGACGTCGAGGCCCTCGGCGGCCGTGTGCACGGCATCGACGATTCGGCGGGACCTGTCGTCCAGGTATTCGGCCACGAACGAGCCGAAGTGCGGCGAGGCCGCCCGCGAATCGCTCGGCGTGCCATACCTGTACTTGCCGGTGAGCACACCGCGCCCCAGTGGCGACCAAGGAGTGACGCCTACGCCTAGGTCCTGGGCCGCCGGGATCACTTCGCGCTCGATACCCCGCTGCACCAGGGAGTACTCCATCTGGGCGGCTGCGATCCGGCTGCGGCCGGGCGCTGCCTGCTGCCACGTCGCCGCACGGGCCAGTTGCCAGCCCGCGTAGTTGGACACTGCCACGTAGCGGACCTTGCCCGCCCGCACGGCGTCGTCGGCAGCAGCCAGAGTCTCGTCCAAGGGTGTCCACGGGTCCCAGGCATGGAGGTACCAGACGTCGATGTAATCGGTGTCGAGGCGGCTCAGGGATCCGTTCAGCGAGGCCATCAGATGCCCGCGGGATGCATCGAAGCGGCGCTTGGTCCGAGGCCGACTGACTGCCTTGGTGGCGAGGACGACCTGGTCTCGTGAGTGCGTTTCGTTCAGGAGCATCCCAATGAGTTCTTCGCTGGCACCGTCGGCGTAGACATCGGCCGTGTCGATGAACGAGCCGCCCGCCTCGAGGAACGTCTTCCATTGGTCGCGGGCTTCGTGCTCGTCGGTGTCCCGGCCCCAGGTCATGGTGCCGAGCGCCAGTCGCGAGACCCACAGTCCGGTCGATCCGAGTGGTCGCTGCTGCATGGACAAAACCTAACCCGTCGGTGCAGCAACGCCCAGCAACGACCCAGCCCGACCCTGAGGCCGAACCACCCGCGGCGGCGGGCCACGTGGAGCGCGCAGGCTCGAGGACGGCAGAAAAGCCCGCTCACCCGTCGTATCGGGCGTGGGCGGTACTCTGCGAGCGGCGAATGCCACCGGCGAGGGGCGAGGAGAGACAGACATGCGACTGGGGCTGAATCTGGGCTACTGGGGGATGGGCAACGACGCGGACAACCTGGCATTGGCCCGGGTCGCCGACGAACTGGGTTACAGCGTCGTGTGGGTGGCCGAGGCCTACGGGTCCGACGCGCCCTCGGTGCTGAGCTGGATCGCGGCGCAGACGCAGCAGATCGACATCGGCTCGGCGGTGTTCCAGATCCCTGGCCGAACCCCCGCGAACACCGCGATGACCGCTGCCACCCTCGACACGCTGTCCGGTGGTCGGTTCCGTCTGGGCCTGGGCGTGTCCGGACCGCAGGTCTCCGAGGGCTGGCACGGCGTCCGGTTCGCCAAGCCGCTCAAGCGCACCCGCGAGTACACCGAGATCGTCCGCAAGGCCCTGCGCCGCGAGAAGTTGCAGTACGAGGGCGAGTTCTTCACGCTTCCCCTTCCGGACGGTCCTGGTAAGGCACTGACGCTGACCGTCCATCCGGTTCGGGAATACATCCCCATGTACTTGGCCGCGATCGGCCCCAAGAACCTGGAACTGGCAGGCGAACTGTTCGACGGCTGGTTGGCGATCTTCTACTCGCCGGATTTCGCGGGTGAGCAGGTCGCGGGTATCGCAGCGGGACGTGAGAAGGTCGGCAAGACCATGGCGGGGTTCGATGTGGTCCCGACCGTCCCCGTGGTCATCGGTGACGATCTCGAGGCCTGTGCGGCGCCCCTGCGTGCGTACGCCTCGCTGTACATCGGCGGCATGGGCAGCCGCGAACAGAACTTCTACAACCAGCTGGCTGTCCGGATGGGATACGAGCAGGCAGCCGAGCAGGTGCAGGAACTGTATCTGGCGCGGGACTACGCAGGAGCCGGCAATGCCGTGCCGATGGACTTCATCGACAACACCTCGTTGATCGGTCCGCGCGACCGGATCAGGGACCGCTTGCAGGCCTACGCCGACGCGGGCGTCACCACGTTGACGGTGGCTACCTATGCCGGCAGCCTCGAAGAGCGTGTGGCCACCGTCCGGGCCATGGCCGAGATCCTGGATGAGTCGGGGCTGACCGGATGATCTCATGGTTCGAGGCTGTCGTCCTCGGCGTGGTGCAAGGGCTCACCGAGTTCCTGCCCATCTCGTCGAGCGCACATATCCTGATCCTCTCCCAGTTGTTCGGCTGGCAGGATCCGGGCGCGGCGTTCACGGCCGTCACCCAGATCGGCACGGAGTTGGCCGTGATCCTGTACTTCCGCAAGGACATCTGGCGCATCATCTCCACGTGGACGCAGTCCCTGTTCAAGCCGGCGCTGCGCGGGAGCATCGATGCCCGGATGGGCTGGTACGTGATCATCGGAACTCTGCCCATCGCGATCCTGGGTGTTGTGTTCCAGGACCAGATCGAGACCATCGCGCGGAATCTGTGGTTGGTGTCGTTCACTCTGATCTTCTTCGGCCTCGTGTTGGGGCTTGCCGATCGGATCGGTCGCAAGACCCAGCAGGTTGACGATCTGAACATCCGCGACGGCGTCCTGTACGGCATCGGTCAGGCGTTCGCGCTGATCCCCGGGGTCTCACGGTCGGGCGCCACGATCTCGATGGGACTGTTCCTTGGCTACACCCGCGAGGCCGCCACCCGGTATGCGTTCCTGTTGGCCATTCCCGCGGTGATGGCCTCGGGCCTCTACGAAGCCACCAAGATCGGCGAGGGCCCGACACCGGACTGGGGCCCCACGATCCTGGCCACAGTCATCGCATTCGTCATCGGCTACCTGGTGATCGCCTGGCTGATCCGGTACATCTCGGCCAACTCGTACATGCCGTTCGTGATCTACCGGATCGCTCTGGGCGGTGTCGTCATCATCCTGCTGAGCACCGGGGTGCTGACAGCCTGACGATCCGCGCATCCGGGCGGGCCGGGGCTGCCCCGGTCAATACGGCTGACCGATGCCCATCAGTACCTGCGGATCTCGACGTCGCCGCCACGCGCGTTTGCGGTGAGGCCACCCGATCCTCGGGCTCCGTTGACGCTGACATAGATCCGAGGCGGGTTGCCGGTGATCCTGTCGGTGGACACCGAGGTCACTTCCTCGTCCTCGAGATCGAGTCCGGCCAGGGCCTGGCGCTCCAGTTCCGGGATCACTTTCCAATCGATGGCACCCAGCCCGAAGGTCGTCTTGTCCAGGTCTTCGATGTCGCTGAGGCTGACTGAGATCGGGTCGGTGTCCCAGGTGTTGTTGAAGTACGTGTAGCGATCCAAGTTGTCCGGTTTCGCCGGGTCCCGGACCTCAGCGAGGAAGCCGCTGTCAGTCAGTGTGATCCGGCGAACCGTCACGTTCTCGCCGAGTTCCTCACGCATCTTCACCGGCACCTGCTCAGGAGTCGCCAGAGCGTCGAAGGCGGTCGGTTCGGTGGGGACGTCGGGGAATGGACCGGCCGATGTGGACGAGCATCCGCCCATGGCCAGCACCGCAGTGGTCAGGCCGATGCCGACGGCCGCGTGTCGAGTCAGTGACATGAGCCCATTGTGCAGGTCAGCGACCAGGACAGGTCACAACCAACCGCTCTTCTTGAACTGCCGGTACAGCACAGTGCAGATGCAGAGCATGATCACCAGAACGGCGGGATACCCGAATGACCAATGAAGCTCGGGCATGTCCTCGAAGTTCATGCCGTAGATGCCCGCGATTGCCGTGGGCACGGCGATGATGGCGGCCCAGGCCGAGATCTTGCGCATGTCCTGGTTCTGGCGCAGGTCCTGCTGCGACGTGGCCGCCATGAGCATGGTCATGAGTAGTTGGTCGTGCGACTCGACCATGTCGTTGGCCCGCAGCACGTGATCGCCGATATCGCGGAAGTATGGAGCCAACTCGGTGGGTATGCCCGGGTGCTTCTCGGTCACCAGGACGCGGGCTTCTGTGATCAACGGGCTGATGGCGCGCTTGACTTCCAGATTCTCCCGTTTCAGGTTGTAGACGAGGCTGGCGTTGTTGGTCACGGCCATGCTGAAGACCTTGTCCTCCAAATCGACGAGGTCGTCGGCCAGGTGCTCCACGATGTCCAGGTATCCGTCGGCGAGGACGTCCGCGATCGCATAGAGCACGCTGGCCGGTCCATAACGCGTGAGATGCAGATGCTCCGCCAGGCGCTCTCGGGCGCTTCCCGGAGCCGCATCTCCCGTACGTATCGAAACCGCGAAGCCGGGACCTAGGAACACCGCCACCTGACCGGTGTCCACGGCCGATACCTCGTCGGTGTACCGCAACTCCTTGAGGACCACGAACGCGCGGTCGTCGTGGACCTCGATCTTGGGACGCTGGCGGGGATTCAGGGCGTCGTCCATCTGCAGTTTCGACAGCCCGAAGAGGCGACTCATGAGTTCGGCCTGACGCTTGGTGGGGTTGGCCAGTTTGATCCACAAGAAGGTGCTCACGTCGTGATCGGAACGGGTCTCTTGGACCGCCTGGGTCAAGGACTCTTCGACCTCCCATGGCGGGGTGTCCACCGAGATGATGCGCGGGTCGAGCAGGATCTCCGTGCCGCTCTCGTAGCGGAAGACAGAAGTGATCACGTATGCATTGTGGCGAACCAATAGGGTTGAGGTGTGACAACGGTCCTGCTTCTGCGGCACGGCCGCACCACGGCCAATGCGCAAGGGATCTTGGCGGGCTGGACCCCCGGCGTCGAACTTGACGACACCGGACGAGACGAGGCACTGGCGGTTGCCGCCCGCCTGCAGGAGGTCCGGTTCAACGCCATCGTGACCAGCCCGCTGGAACGCTGCCGACAGACCGCCGAAGTCGTTGCCGGTAGGCGCCGAACCGACATGCCGATCCACACCGAGGTCGACTTGGCCGAGGCCCGGTACGGGGATTGGACGGGGCAGAGCCTTGAGGTTCTGGCCAAGGATCCGCTGTGGGACGCCGTGCAACACCACCCCAGTGGGATCACCTTTCCGGGCGGGGAGTCGATGGCCGGTGTGCAGGCCCGCTCGATCGCGGCCATCCGGCGTTGGAACCGCAAACTCGGCGATGGCGCGACCTATGTGGCGGTCAGCCACGGTGATGTCATCAAATCCATCGTGGCCGACGCGTTGGGTATGCACCTCGACCTGTTCCAGCGCATCCAGATCGACCCATGCTCGATCTCCGTGATCAGGTACACGCCCGAACGCGCGTTCGTCGCGCGACTGAACGATGTCGGGGGCGACCTCACGATGTTCTCGCCCAACCGCCGCAAGCGGCCCCGTCGGCCGTCCGATGCCGTGGTCGGCGGCGAGACCGGGGCGTAGGCTTGGACTTCATGCGCCAGGTCTACATTCACGATTCCCCGGACAGGTGCGTCGTCGGCACGGTGGGGGAGCCCGGCCAGCGCACGTTCTTCCTCCAGGTGCGCTCGGGCACGCGCGTCAACGCCGTGGCACTCGAAAAGGAGCAGACCCAGATCTTGGCCGAGCGGATCGACGGCCTGCTGGATGATGTGAGTGCTTCGCACGGAGCAGGCGAGCCAACGCGCGACGACGCACCGCTGGACACGCCGATCGAAGAGGACTTCCGTGTGTCCGCTCTGGGGCTGGGCTGGAACGCCGAGACCCAACGTCTGGTCATCGAGGCGCATGCCCCTGGTCGGGACGACACCGACGTGCCCGACATCGAATCCGACGACGAGGGGCCCGACACCGTTCGTATCCGGCTGACAGCCGAGGCCGCGCGGGCGTTCGCCAAGCGTGCGTTGGCCGTGGTGGCCGCCGGCCGCCCACCGTGTCCTTTCTGTCATTTGCCGCTGGACCCGTCGGGCCATATCTGTCCCCGGGCCAATGGCTACCGGCGCTGAGGCGCAGTGGGAGGTCCTCGGACAACTGTCGGAGGCCTCCAATGCCACCCTGCTGGTCGAGTTCTCGGGACAACGATTCGTCTACAAGCCGGTCAGGGGAGAACGACCCTTGTGGGACTTTCCCAACTCGACGCTGGGCCGACGAGAAGTGGCCGCATTCGAAGTCTCGCAGCGGCTGGGATGGGGTTTGGTCCCGCGCACACGGTGGGTGTCCGACGGACCGTTCGGACCCGGCAGCCTGCAGGACTGGGTCCATGCCGACAGTCTCCCCGTTGGTGTGTTCCCCGCGGGCGAGGTTCCTGGCGGTTGGGTGTCTGTCCTGAGCGGGGTCGATGAGGCAGACAAGCCACTCGAGGTGGCGCACCGTGACAGCGCGGACCTGCGTCGGATGGCCCTGTTCGATCTGCTGATCAACAACGCCGACCGCAAGGGCGGTCATCTGTTCCAGATGGCCGACGGCACGCTGCAGGGCATCGACCAGGGCCTGTGCTTCCACGCGGAGCCCAAACTCCGCACTGTGCTGTGGGGTTTCGTGGGCGAACCGATCCCGGACGACCTGCTGCTCGATCTGCGGGACGCGCGTTCCAAACTGCCGGAGCTGCTCACCGGGCTGTCGTCCGCAGAGGTCGACGCCTTGGGGGCTCGGGCAGACAACCTGCTGGCGCGTCCCATCTTCCCGGGCCCGACAAGCGGTCCCGCCATCCCGTGGCCTCCCTTGTAAGTGGCCGTCGATAGGGTGACCCAATGCAGTCGTGGCCGGAGCAGATGGTTCCGCAGATCCCAGGCGAGTCACCCCCGTTGCGTCTGTGGGACACAGCCACCGGCGAACTGCGGGCGACCACACCCGGGCAGCGCGCCACCATGTACGTCTGCGGTATCACTCCTTACGACGCCACCCACATGGGTCACGCAGCCACCTATGTCGGTTTCGACCTGGTCAACCGCGTGTGGCGCGATACGCGACACAACGTCTGCTACGTGCAGAACGTCACCGACATCGACGACCCGTTATTGGAGCGGGCGGTGGAGTCCGACCAGGACTGGCGGGCTCTGGCGGCGTCGGAGACCGAAGCCTTCCGCGGCGACATGGCCGCGCTGCGGGTGTTACCGCCGCGCTACTACGTCGGCGCGGTGGAGTCGATCCCGTCGATCGTGGAAGCCATTGCGGAGTTGCGGCAGCGTGGGGCCGTGTACGAGGTCGATGGCGACCTGTATTTCCCCGTGTCTGCAGACCCGATGTTCGGCGACGTCGCCGGTCTGAGCCGCGAGCAGATGCTCGCGCTGTTCGCCGAGCGCGGCGGGGATCCGGATCGGCCCGGCAAGCGAGAGCCATTGGATCCTTTGCTGTGGCAGGCAGCCCGGCCGGGAGAGCCGTCGTGGCACACCGAGTTGGGTGACGGTCGGCCCGGGTGGCACGTGGAGTGCACTGCGATCGCCGAGGAGTACCTGGGGCTGCCCTTCGATGTGCAGGGAGGCGGGTCGGACCTTGCCTTTCCACATCATGAGATGTGCGCCTCGATCGGGCGTGCCGGATCGGGCGATCCGCTGTTCGCCCGGCACTTCGTGCATGCGGGCATGGTCGGGTACAACGGCCACAAGATGAGCAAGTCCCGCGGCAACCTGGTGCTGGTGCGCGACCTGCGTGCAGCCGGGCACGACCCCATGGTGATCCGCTTGGCGCTCCTGGCCCATCACTACCGATCGGACTGGGAATGGACGGATTCGGAACTCGTCACGGCCACCGAACGGCTGGGGCGCTGGCGCGCCGCCACGGCTCTGCCCACCGGCCCTGATGCCCTCCCTCTCGTCGGCGCTTTGCGCGAGGCACTGACTGATGACCTGGACGCGCCCCGTTCCTTGACGGCCGTCGACGACTGGGCCCGACAGGCCCTGGTCGGCCGGGGGAGCCATGCTGGCTCTGGAGCAATCGTGGCGCAGGCCGTCGACGCCCTACTGGGTGTCTCGTTATGAGGAGGACGTCATGAAATACGCCATCACCGGCGCGACGGGGTTCGTGGGCAACGTCCTGGCGCGGCAACTGCTTGACCAGGGGAACGACGTCGTGGCGACCGTGCGCACCCCGGCCAAGGCGGCCGGCCTCGCAGATCTGGGCGCGCGAGTCACAACTGCCGATCTGGACGACGTCGCCGGCATGACCGCGGCGTTCCGCGGCTGCGACGGGGTGTTCCATGTGGCCGGCTGGTACAAGGTCGGTGATCCCCACCCCGATCAGGGCTGGAAGGTGAATGTCGAAGGAACCAAGAACGTCATCGCCGCGACCGTGGCCGCGGGCGTTCCTCGGCTGGTCTACACCAGCACCTGTGCCGTGAACTCCGACACCGAGGGTCGCACGGTCGATGAGACGCACCGCTTCACGGGGCGGCACGGCACCACGTATGACGAAACCAAGGCCAGGGCTCACGACTATGTGGAGCAGTTCGCGGCAGCACACGATGTCCCCGAGATCGTCATCGTGATGCCGGGTGGGATCTATGGTCCCGGCGACACGTCCCAGATAGGGCAGATGCTGGCCGACGTGGCCGCGGGCAAACGCGTGATGGTGTCGTCGAGCCTTCGCATGATGCAGGCCCATGTGGACGACATCGCCGACGGCCACGTCCGGGCCATGCAGTCCGGGCGCCCCGGCGAGGCCTACATGCTCACGGGCGAGAGGACCGACCTGCGGTCGATGGCCACTGAGGTGGCGGCTCTGACGGGTGGTCGCAACCCCATCGACATGCCGCGCCCGGTACTTGTCGGGACAGAGAAGGTCATGGGGGTGCTCGGTCGGTTCGCCCCAGTGCCAGCGGAGTTCAGCGCGGAGGCCCTGCGGTCGTCGCAAGCCAGCTACCTGGGCACCTCGGCGAAGGCACAGAGGGAACTGGGGTGGTCCTTCCGGCCCTTGCACGAAGGCCTGCGTGACACCGCCGTTGCCGAAGGCTGGATCGACTGACCGCCGGGAAGGCCATGGGGGTCAATGCGTGGCGCCCGCTGCCGAACTGATCCGCTCGGCCCATTCGCTGCCGATCATGCGGGCCTCGTCGGCTGGGACAGTCAGGCACTCACCGTCGGCGACGATCCGGTCGCCGGCCACCCACACGTGGCTGACATCTTCGCGTGCCGCCACGTAGACGAGGTGCGATGCGACGTCGTACATCGGCGACGAGGCGGCCCCAGTCAGATCCACGGCAACCAGGTCGGCCTGTTTGCCCGGCACGATGCTGCCGATCAGGTCATTGAGTCCCAATGTCGTGGCGCCATCCAGGGTGGCCATACGCAGGGCCGTGTGTGCGCCGACAGCCGCACCGTCTTTGGCAACCGCCTTTGCCAGCAGGGCCGCGGTGCGCATCTCCTGAAACAGGTCCAGGCGGTTGTTGCTGGCGGCGCCATCGGTGCCGACCCCCACGGCGATCCCGGCGTCCTGCATCTGCTTCACCCTGGCGAACCCGCTGGCGAGTTTCAGGTTCGACGACGGGCAATGGGACACGCCTATGCCGTACTCGGCTGCTACGTCGATGTCGTGGGCGGTCATGTGAACGGCGTGGGCCGCAAGGAAGGTCGGAGATAGGGCGCCGTGGTCGGCCAGCCATTGCACCGAGGGTCGGCGATGGTGGGCGATGTGCCGCTCGACCTCTCCCCAGGTCTCGTTCAGATGCGAGTGGATGCCGATCCCCAGATCCGCTGCCAGGGCCCCTGCCCGCTCCCACGACCCCACACTCGCGGCGTAGGTCGAATGCGGGGCGAGCATGAAGGTCACCTTGTCCGTGTCACGCCACTGTCTGGTGGCGTCGATTCCTCGTTCGATGGCTTCGTCTTCGGTGGCGGCGTAACTCGTCGGAGCGGCTACGTAGGTGAGCCCAGCGACGATGCGCAGCCCTGCCTGCTGGGCCGCGCCGACCGCCTCGGACGGGTAGAAGTACATGTCGTTGAACGTCGTGGTGCCGCCTCGAGCCATTTCCCAGCATGCGATCCGGGTGCCGTCGGTGACGAAGTCGGCATCGACCCAACGCCCCTCTGTGGGCCAGATCCGGTGCTCGAGCCACTCAAGCAGAGGCAGGTCATCCGCGAACCCCCGCAGCAGTGTCATGGCGGCGTGGGTGTGCGTGTTCACGAGGCCGGGGATCAGCACCTGTCCGGGCAACTCGACGACCTGGGCATCGGGGTAACGGGCGGCAGCCTCGGAGTGCGGTAGGAGTGCCTCTATCCGAGTGCCGGTGACCACGACTGAGTGGTCGTCGAGCACGACTCCGGCGGGGTCGACCGGCACGACGTGATCGGGAGCCAACCGCGTCGGATTCATCACCACAACCTATCGTCCGGGCGCCGAGTCCGACATCCCCGAAATCACAGCCGGGCGGCCCTTCACTGGGCCGCCCGGCGGATGACGTTGCGCTCGGCGAGCAGGGTCGGTCACTTCTTCTCGTCGTGGCCGCCGAACTCCTTGCGCATAGCTGACTGCACCTTGTTGGCGAACAGTCCATTGCCCTGCGAGTCGAACCGAGAGAACAGCGCCGAGGTGAGCACGGGGGCCGGGACTCCGGTGTCGATGGCTGCCTGACTGGTCCAGCGGCCTTCGCCGGAGTCCGACACACGGCCGCTGAACTCATCGAGCGTGGGGGAGGCGAACAGTGCCGCTGCGGTCAGGTCGAGCAGCCACGAGCCCACCACCGAGCCACGGCGCCACACTTCGGCCACGGCGGTTGTGTCGATGTCGTACCGGTACCAGTCGGGGTTCTCCAAAGGGGCGGTCTCGGCGTCCTGATCTCGCTGCTTGTCGCCGGCGTCGGCGTTGTGCAGGATGTTCAGCCCCTCGGCGTAGGCCGCCATGATTCCGTACTCGATTCCGTTGTGGACCATCTTCACGAAGTGGCCGGCGCCGCTGGGGCCACAGTGCAGCCAGCCGCGCTCTGCAGGCGTCGGCGGCCCGCTGCGCCCCGGGGTACGCTCCACATCGCCCATGCCAGGCGCGATCGAGTCCCAGATGGGCTCTAACCGGTTCACGGCGGAATCGTCGCCGCCGATCATCAGGCAGTAGCCACGTTCCAGTCCCCAAACACCACCACTGGTACCGCAGTCGATGAAGTGCACGCCCTTCTCGGCGTAGTGCTTCGAGCGCCTGATGTCATCGTGATACCGGGAGTTGCCGCCGTCGATCATGGCGTCGTCCGACTCGAGCAGTGCCCCGAGTTCGCTGGTCACCGCCTCGGTGATCGCGCCGGCAGGAACCATGACCCAGGTGTTCCGCGGCTTCTCCAGCTTGGCGACGAAGTCCTGCATCGAGTCCGCGCCCACCGCGCCGTCGGCCACAAGTTCTGCGACCGCTGCGGGGTTGTTGTCGTAGACGACGCAACGATGACCGTCGTTCATCAACCGGCGCACGATGTTGGCGCCCATGCGCCCCAAGCCCACCATTCCCAGTTGCATCGGATTGTCTGTCGGCACGTTGACTCCTTCTCCCGCCCGACCACAAGTCAGGCAAACCATGGCGTTGACTGGAACGCTAGTGGAAGAGTGCGGGTGACGCGCTCTGTCCGGCGCAGACCGCGTCGATCGATCGGATCAATGCTGGGGCCACCAGCTCGAAAGGAACCCCTGTGAGTGACGAGGCGTGGCAGAACCTGACGGACTTGGCGGGAACAGTCGGCAAAGAGCGCATCCGTGACCTGCTGACCGAGGATCCCTCGCGCGCGATGCGCATGGTGGTCGAAGGGGCCGGGGTCACTCTGGACTACTCCCGGCAGCGAGTGGATCAGGCGGTGATCGACGCGCTTCTGGCACTGGCCGACGAGCGAGGGGTGCTTCAGCGTCGCGACGCGATGTTCGCCGGTGAGCACATCAATGTCACAGAGGACAGGGCGGTGCTACATGTCGCCCTGAGGATGCCCAAGAGCGCGATTCTCGAAGTGGACGGTGTTGATGTCGTCGCCGAGGTACATGGCGTTCTCGACCGGATGAAGGCGTTCAGCGACCGGATCCGTTGCGGCGACTGGGTCGGGCACACCGGCAAGCGCATCAGGAACGTGGTCAACATCGGCATCGGGGGGTCGGACCTCGGTCCTGTCATGGCCTACCTGGCGCTTCGGGACTACTCTGACCGTGACATGACCTTCCGGTTCGTCTCCAACGTCGACGGGACCGACATCGTCGAGGCCACCCGGGACTTGGATCCCGCAGAGACGCTGTTCATCATTTCGAGCAAGACGTTCACCACCTTGGAGACCATGACCAACGCTGCTGCGGCCCGCGACTGGGTCAAGCAAGGACTGGGCGACGAGGTCGATGTGGCCAAGCATTTCGTGGCGGTGTCGACCAACGCGGAGAAGGTCGCCGCGTTCGGTATCGACACCGCCAACATGTTCGGGTTCTGGGAGTGGGTCGGTGGCCGCTACTCCATGGATTCCGCAATCGGGCTGTCGACCATGATCTCGGTGGGCTCGGGGAACTTCGATGACATGCTGGCGGGTTTTCATGCCATGGACGATCACTTCCGCACGGCACCACCAGCTGCCAATCTGCCCCTGTTGATGGGTCTGCTCAGTGTGTGGAACCGCAACTTCCTGGACTGTCCAACCGTGGCGGTGCTGCCCTATGAGCAGTACCTCTCGCGTTTCCCGGCGTATCTGCAGCAGTTGACCATGGAGTCGAACGGCAAGAGCGTGCGGCTGGACGGTTCACCGGTGGAGTCCCAGACCGGGCCGATCTACTGGGGTGAGCCCGGCACCAATGGCCAGCACTCCTTCTATCAGTTGATCCATCAGGGCACGAGCGTGATCCCTTGTGACGTGATCTTCTTTGCCGAGCCGCTCAACGATGTGGGCGACCAGCACGACATGCTGATCGCCAGCGCGTTGGCTCAGGCAGCGGTGTTCGCGCTCGGGAGGACCGCTGAAGAAGTCACGGCGGACGGCGCTCCTCCACACCTCGTTCCTCACAAGGTCATGCCGGGCAATCGGCCCTGCAGCGTGATCACGGGCGAGAAGTTGACCCCCTTCGCGCTCGGCGCTCTCATCGCGCTTTACGAACACACGGTGTTCACCGCAGGCGCCGTGTGGGGCATCGACTCGTTCGACCAATGGGGCGTCGAGTTGGGCAAGGTGATGGCCGCGAACCTGATACCGCAACTCAAGGACGGAGCCTCCGGTGGAGCCGCGCAGGACTCGGCCACAACCGCCACAGTCGCCCGCTACCGTGCTGCTCGAGGCCGCTGACCCCCGGCCTTCCTGACTGCACACTGACGGGTGCGGTCCATAACTGCCGTCCACCGCCGCCAGGTATGACCGCACCGGTCAGTTCTTCGGTCAGGGCGGCTCTATCCTTGTTCCCATGCCCCGAACGCCGCTCGTCGAAGCCATGCAGCAACGGGTCCTGGTGGCCGACGGAGCCATGGGAACCATGCTGCAAGCAGCCGATCTGACCCTGGCGGACTTCCAGGATCACGACGGATGCAACGAGATCCTGAATGTCACCCGCCCTGACGTCGTCGCGGGCGTCCATCGTGCGTACTTCGACGTCGGAGTCGATGCCGTCGAGACCAACACCTTCGGTGCCAACTGGGCCAATCTGGCCGAGTACGACATCGTCGAGCGGATCTACGAGCTCGCCGAAGCGGGCGCCCGCATCGCTCGTCAAGTCGCTGATTCCTATGAGGACGACAAGGACAGATACGTGCTGGGTTCGGTGGGGCCGGGCACCAAACTGCCGTCGTTGGGCCACACCCACTTCCGCGTGCTGCGTGACGCCTACCAGGAAGAGACTCGCGGTCTGGTTGATGGCGGCGCCGATGCGATCCTGATCGAGACTGCGCAGGACCTGTTACAGGCCAAAGCCGCCATCATCGGGGCCCGGCGTGCCATCGCGGTCGCCGGCGTCGATATACCGATCATCGCCCAGGTGACGGTCGAAACGACCGGCACCATGCTGCTGGGCTCCGAGATCGGCGCGGCGCTGACAGCCCTGCGCACCATCGGGGTCGATGTCATCGGACTCAACTGCGCCACCGGTCCGGCCGAGATGTCCGAGCACTTGAGGTACCTGGCGCAGAACGCCGACGTGATGCTGTCGTGCATGCCCAATGCCGGATTGCCGCAACTGACGTCGGACGGTGCGTACTATCCGCTGAGCCCGGACGAGTTGGCCGACGCCCACGACCGATTCACCGTCGACTACGGACTGAATCTGGTCGGAGGTTGTTGCGGTACGACACCCGAACACCTACGCGCGGTGGTCGAGCGAGTGGGGGGTCGGCCGATCACGCCACGCACTCCACACTACGAACCGGCGATCGCTTCGCTGTACCAGTCGGTGCCGTTCGCCCAAGACAGCGCCTATCTGTCGATCGGCGAACGAACCAACGCCAATGGGTCGAAGGCTTTCCGCGAGGCCATGCTCGAGGGCAGATGGGATGACTGCATCGAGATTGCGCGCGCCCAGATCGCGGATGGCGCCCATACCCTGGACCTCTGCGTCGACTACGTCGGCAGGGACGGAACGCAGGACATGGCCAAGATGGCCGGCCTCCTGGCCACTGCCTCGACCCTGCCGTTGGTGCTCGACTCCACCGAGCCGCGTGTCATCGAGGCCGGGTTGGAGATGCTCGGTGGTCGCAGCCTGATCAACTCCGTCAATTACGAGGATGGCGATGGCCCGAGCTCGCGGTTCCGACAGATCATGCCGATCGTCAAGGAGCACGGCGCAGCCGTTGTGGCGTTGACGATCGACGAAGAGGGCCAGGCTCGCACTGCAGAGTGGAAGGTGGCGATAGCCGACCGACTCATCGCCGACCTTGTCGACAACTGGGGCATGGACCCAGCTGACATCGTGATCGACACTCTCACGTTCCCGATCGCCACCGGGCAGGACGAGACCCGACGCGATGCCATCGAAACCCTCGAGGCCATTCGCGAGGTCAAGCGCAAGCACCCCCGTGTCCAGACCACGTTGGGGGTATCCAACGTCTCGTTCGGACTGTCCCCTGCGGCACGCCAGGTGCTCAACTCGGTGTTCCTGCACGAATGCACCCAGGCCGGCCTGAGTTCGGCGATCGTGCACGCCTCGAAGATCCTGCCGATGTCGCGTATCCCCGACGATCAACTGGACGCTGCACTCGGCCTGATCTACGACAAGCGCGTGTTCGATGACAACGGTGAGGTGACTCACGATCCCGTGCAGCACTACCTGTCCGTGTTCGAAGGCGTCACTGCCACAAGCACCGAGGACCGCGCCGCCGCACTGGCAGCCCTCCCGCTCGACGAACGTCTGCAACGGCGCATCATCGATGCCGAGAAGAACGGGCTCCATGATGATCTGGACGAGGCGCTGCAGACCCGTTCCGCACTCGAGATCATCAACGAGTCACTGCTTGCGGGTATGCGTACCGTGGGTGAACTGTTCGGTTCGGGTCAGATGCAGTTGCCGTTCGTGCTGGCCAGCGCCGAGGTGATGAAGGCGGCCGTCGCTCACCTGGAGCCGCACATGGAGAAGACCGATGATGCCGGCAAGGGCACTATCGTGCTCGCCACCGTCAAAGGCGATGTGCACGACATCGGCAAGAACCTGGTGGACATCATCCTGACGAACAACGGCTACCAGGTCATCAACATCGGCATCAAGCAGCCGATCAACGCCATCATCGAGGCAGCCGAAGAACATGACGCCGACGCGATCGGGATGTCCGGTCTGCTGGTCAAGTCCACGGTGATCATGAAGGAGAACCTTGACGAGATGAACCAGCGTGGCGTCGCTGCCCGCTGGCCGGTGCTCCTGGGGGGCGCCGCACTCACCCGGGCATACGTCGAGCAGGACTTGGCCGACATGTACTTGGGCGATGTGAGATATGCGCGGGACGCCTTCGAGGGTTTGGCCCTGATGGACACCGTCATGGCCGTGCGTCGCGGCGAGCCCGGTGCGGTACTGCCGGAGCGACGCAAACGCCGGGTGGCCCGTACCGCCGGTGCGGGCTCGGCGGACGACACGGTGCAGGTGCCCGACCGGTCCGACGTGGTGACCGACAATCCCGTGCCCACCCCACCCTTCTGGGGAACGCGGGTGGTGCGGGGCATCGCGATGGCCGACATCGTCACATACCTGGACGAACGTGCCACCTTTGTGGGCCAGTGGGGCCTCAAGCCGCTCAAGGGGTCCAAGCAGACCTTCGAGGACATGGCCGAAGAGGAGGGCCGGCCACGGCTGCGCATGTGGCTGGACCGGATCAAGACCGAGGGCCTGCTCGAGCCGGCCGTGGTGTACGGGTACTTCCCGGCCAACAGCGACGGCAATGATCTGATCGTGTACGACCCCGAGGACCACGACTTCGAGGTGGCACGATTCACGTTCCCCCGGCAGAGGCGCGGACGCTTCCTGTGTCTTGCCGACTACTTCCGCCCCGTCGGATCGGGTCAGAAGGACGTCATCGCCTTCCACATCGTGACCATGGGACACATCGCCTCGGAATCGACGGCCCGGTTGTTCGAGGCCGACAACTACCGCGAGTACTTGGAGTTGCATGGACTCAGCGTCCAGTTGACCGAGGCTCTGGCCGAAATGTGGCACGCGCGGGTTCGCGACGAGTGGGGTTTTGATTCCGACGACGATCCGGACATGGCCACGTTGATCGCCAAGCAGGGCTACCGCGGTTCCCGGTACTCGTTCGGCTATCCGGCCTGCCCGGACGTCGAGCAGCAGGTGGACCTGGTCCGCCTTCTCGAACCGCAGCGCATCGGGGTGGACCTCTCCGAGGAACTGCAGTTGCACCCGGAACAGTCGACGTCGGCCTTGATCGTCCACCACCCCGAGGCCAAGTACTTCAACGCCACCTGACTTGGCCATCGGTTGCGACTGTGGGCAAGGATGGGTGGGTGCCTCCTTTTCACGCCGTTCTGTTCGACATGGACGGGACGCTCGTGGACACCGAACCCCTGTGGCAGCGGGCCGAGTACGCGATCATGGCCGAACACGGAGTCACCTGGACCGACGCCGACCAGGCGCACTGTCTGGGTGGCTCCACCGATCGAGTCACCCGCTACATGGTCGACCTCGTGGCGGCCACGGGCAGCACGCCGCCGGACCCTCAATTCCTGGCGGCTCGATTCCTCGAGGTCATGTTGGCGCAACTTCGATCGCAGCCGCCGGAGCCGCAGCCCGGAGTGGCCCGGATGCTGCGAGAAGTGAGGCAGTCCGGTGTGCCAACGGCCCTGGTGTCGTCGTCATCGAGGCCGCTCATGGACGCGGTCCTGTCGGCGATCGGTTCCGAATGGTTCGATGTGACCGTGAGCGCCGATGACGTGGTCAGACACAAGCCCGATCCGCTGCCCTACCTGCAGGCGGCGGCCACCTTGGGGGTCGATGCGGCCTGGTGCTTCGCCATCGAGGATTCGCCCACAGGTGCGGCCAGCGCGAGCGCTGCCGGATCCTTCGTGCTGGCGGTCGAGCACATGGCAGTCATCGAACCCAGGCCCCGGCGCATCGTGACAGGGACCTTGAGCGGAATCGGAATCCACGAGATGTCCGACATGTTTCGACCGCCTCAGGGCTGAGCCCGCACTACTGCTTGGTCGCGAACAGGTCCGCCAGATCGTCCCAGCGTTTGATCTGGCAACTGTCGGTCCGGCTGAAACTGGCGACGACGGGCTGCCCGTTCCAGGTCCCCGATACTTCGGCCGTCTGCGGGCCCCCGTACAACTCAGCGCAGGCGACATCCGTGGGCACGGGGGCGAAAGGGTCTGTGCCGTCGGAGGCGGCCTTGGCGAGGGCGGCGCAGGCGGCGTCGGCGCGGGGCAGATCGCCTCCTGCCGGATCGCAGGTCAGTGTGAAGTGGAAGCCGCGTTTGCCGGTGTCTATCGATACGGCGAGCGCGGTGGGGCCACCCGAAACCGTAGGCGATGGTTGAGTGTCGCTGGGGCTACCCGCGCAACCGGCGAGAAAGATGCCGACCAAGGCCAGCGGAACCAGTGCGGATCGTTTCATCCCACCACGCTAGTCGCCAACCGTGCACGTCAGCGGGCCGACGGATCCGTCGGCATCGGTGGCGGAGTGCCGTCGAACTCGGGGCACAGGGCCTGGAAGGAGCACCAGTCGCACAGCTTCGAGGGCCGGGGCTGCCAGTCACCTGTTGTGGTGGCGCGCTCGATCGCCTGCCACAGAGCCTGGATCTTGCCCTGGGTGGCCACCAGTTCGGCCTCGGTCGGATCAATGCTGAGGCGCTCCTGATTGCCGAGGTAGAGCAACTGCAACCGCGCGGGGATCTGGCCGTGCAGGCGCCACAGGATCAATCCGTAGAACCGCATCTGGAACAGCGCCTTCGCTTCCCACCCGACTCCAGGGGAGCGGCCTGTCTTGTAGTCGACCACACGGACTGCGCCGTTGGGCGCGCGGTCGACGCGGTCGATGATGCCGCGCAGCACCAGACCTGACGGCAGTTCGGTGGAGACACTGAGTTCCCTTTCGGCCGGTTCCAGCCTGGTCGGGTCCTCCATGTCGAAGTATCGGTGCAGGTAGGCCTGCGCTTCAGTCAGGAAGGCCGACTCCGATGCCGCGTCGGGGTCGCCCACTTGTTCGGCGGCCAACCAGCGCTCCCAGGCATCATCGGCACCGAACAGCAGACCGGGCAGTTGCGGCTGTTCCGAAGTGATCGCGGCCCACGCGGAGGGAATCAGATCCACCGCTGCGGCGGCGGTCCGGGAAGCGGCAGGGTGATCGAACAGCCGTTCCAGGACAGCGTGGACCAGCGTCCCCCGGGCCGCTGCGACACCGGGCGGCTCAGGGAGTCGGTCGATACTGCGGAACCGGTAGAGCAGTGGGCAGGTCATGAAGTCGCCCGCCCGGGAAGGGGACAACGACGACGTGGGCCGTTGTCCCAGCGCCGATGACCGTACCGCGGCTTCTCGAAGATCGATCGCCGCGCCGACAGCGCCTACAGGTTCGTGGGCGGCCGCATGGTCGGGAAGGGAGGGAACGGCCTGGCTCATGGGTTCACGGTACGACGGCGGCCCGACAGATCCCGGGAGCCGTAGCATGGCGGCGTGACGACAGCTCGGGAACTCGGCGGCGCCGAGCACGGCTCCGGGTGGAATTTCCGACTGGCGGGTTTCGACGTCTCGGTGCCGTGGAACGCGCTCATCGGCGTGGTCGTCATCGCTCTGCTGTGGTACCCGGAGTTCGCCGGCAGCGTCTCGCGGGTCGGGCAATGGGCTCTCGCGGCCGTGTTCGCGGTGCTGCTGATGGTCTCGATCCTCATCCACGAGTTGGCCCACGGGTACGCTGCCCGGGCGTTCCGGTACCCGGTGTCCGGCATAACGCTGTGGGCCATGGGGGGGTTCACGAGCTACCGCACCACCACACGCCACGGCCCGCTGCGCGAGGCGTTGATCGCACTGGCCGGCCCAGTGGCGACGCTGGCGATCGCTTACGTGGCCTGGTTGGGCTCCCAGGTGGTGTCCGACGGTACCGCCCACGACGTCCTGGCCGCCTTGGCGTCGGCCAACTTCTTGGTGGGGTTCTTCAACTTGCTGCCGGGTAGTCCGCTCGACGGCGGGTCGGTGGTCAAGGCGATCGTGTGGGGGATCACGGGGTCTGCGACGACAGGCCAGGTCGTGGCGGCGTGGGTGGGCCGAGCGCTGGCGGTTGTGATCGTGGTGTCGCCCTTCGCGCTTGCGTGGCAGGTGGGTGGAACACCATCGCTGGTGCTCATCGTGGTCGCCGTTCTGCTCGCCGCGCTGCTGTGGGGTGGGGCCACAGCGTCGCTGCGGTCGGCCAAGGCGGCACACAGCCTGAGCGCTGTAACGGCGGGGGATCTGGGCTTCGATGTCGTGCCGGTGCCGGTGGGGACCACGGTCAACCAGGCCCTGGCCCATTCCCGTCCCGACGCCAGCCTGGTGGTGGTCGATGCAGCCGGCAAGCCCGTGGCCGTGGTGAGTGAGGCTGCCGCCCACGCGGTGCCTGTGCAGGAGCGCGACCGGGTGACCGTCGCGACCGTGGCAGCCAGCCTGGCCACCGATGCACCCGTGCTGACGTCCTCGGCGCCCGCCACCGATGTGGTGGCTGCGTGCCAGGACTCCGGGTCGCGATTCGTGTTCGTCACCGAACCCGGGGCGCCGACCCGCATCATCGACACTGACGCCGCTTTTCTGACGGAGGGGCCGTGACCCCCGATCTGGCCATCGGTGACCTCGTCCAACTCACGGACAACAAGGGGCGGCACCACACCATCACCCTGGCCCCTGGGGCAGAGTTCCATTCGCACAAGGGCGCGATCGCCCACGACGACCTGATCGGGCGTCCGGAGGGCATCGTCATCACCAGTACGGGGGGAATGCCGTATCTGGTGCTGCGACCGATCCTGGAGGACTTCGTCCTGTCCATGGGCCGGGGTGCGGCCATCATCTACCCCAAGGATGCGTTCTCGATCGTCGGTCTGGCCGGTATCGGACCCGGCAGTCGTGTGGTCGAGGCCGGGGCAGGCTCCGGTGCTCTGACGTGTTTCCTACTCACGGCGGTCGGACCCACCGGCCACGTGACATCGCATGAGGTCCGGCCCGAGTTCGCCGACGTGGCCCGGCGGAACGTCACGCGTTGGTTCGTGGGCGAGCCTGAGAACTGGTCGCTTCGTGTGGGGGACCTTGCGAACTCGGTCCCGGACCGGCCGGGGGCCGACGCGCTTGTGCTGGACATGCTGGCGCCCTGGGAATGCCTGGACGTCGCCGCGCGGACACTGCGACCAGGCGGTCGGTTGATCGGATACGTGGCCACGACGACGCAGTTGTCGCGGCTCGCGGAATCCATGCGTGCGGACGGGCGCTGGACCGAACCGCGCGCCACCGAATCGATGGTGCGCACTTGGCACCTCGAGGGCCTGGCAGTGCGCCCCGATCATCGGATGATCGCGCACACGGCATTCCTGATCGTGTCGCGGCGGTTGGCCGACGGTGAGCGGCTACCGCCCCGGCGGCGGCGGCCCGCGCCTGGCGCGTACGGCCCTGACTACTCCGGTCCGAGGCCCCCCGATGTTGCGCTGGAGCCAGCGCCGACGCAGGATCAGGGTGAAGGACAAGCAGCGTCGCCCGGCAGTTGACGGGGACGGGACAGTCGCGGTTACCGGACAGCGGCGGTAGTGGACGTGCGCGACCCGCCGGACTGATCCCAAAACCGTGACTGAACGTAGTCCTTCGGTAGTTTTCGGTGAATAACTGGCGACAGGTCCCGCCGTGGGTAATGTTCGCAACAGGAGGTGGTCGCCGTGGCCGACGGTACTTCTTTCCCGCACGGGGCAGCCGGGTCCAACCCGGACCCCCAGGCGGACGAACTGGCCACGACACTCGCACTGTCGCGCCGGGTCGCCGATCTGCGTCGCGAACTGGCCGCCTGCCAGTCGCAGAACCAGCGCATGGCCGCCACGCTGCGCGAGGCTCGCGATCAGATCGTTGCGCTCAAGTCAGAGGTGGATCGCCTGGCCGAACCGCCATCGGGCTACGGCGTCTTCCTGCAGTCCAACGACGACGAGACGCTCGACGTACTTGCGTCCGGACGAAAGATGCGGGTGGTCGCCAGCCCAGCAGTCGACCTGGCCGAACTGCGCCCGGGCCAGGAGTTGATGCTCAACGAGTCGCTCAACGTGGTCGGGGCCCGGGCGTACGAGCGCGCTGGGGACATCGTCATGTTCAAGGAGAAACTCGACGATGAGCGCGCCCTGGTGATCGGACACACTGATGACGAACGGGTCGTACGCCTCGCCGAGCCGCTGCGTGAGATCAAACTCCGGGCGGGCGACTCGTTGCTACTGGATCAACGCTCCGGTTTCGTTTTCGAGAAGATCCCCAAAGCCGAGGTCGAGGAACTCGTCCTCGAAGAGGTCCCGGACATCGACTACGGCGACATCGGAGGCCTGGCGGGCCAGATCGAACTGATCCGCGACGCTGTGGAACTGCCGTTCCTGCACCAGGACCTGTTCGCCGAACACAAACTGGCAGCACCCAAGGGCATCCTGCTGTACGGACCGCCCGGATGCGGCAAGACGCTCATCGCCAAGGCTGTGGCCAACTCGCTGGCCAAGAAGGTGGCCGAAGTCGAGGGCCGCGACGATGCCCGGTCGTTCTTCTTGAACATCAAGGGTCCGGAGTTGCTCAACAAATACGTTGGCGAAACCGAGCGCCACATCCGACTGGTGTTCCAACGGGCGCGCGAGAAGGCCAGCGAAGGCATGCCGGTCATCGTCTTCTTCGACGAGATGGACTCGCTGTTCCGCACCCGCGGCAGCGGCGTGTCCAGTGATGTCGAGAACACGATCGTGCCGCAACTGCTCAGCGAGATCGACGGGGTCGAGGGGCTCGAGAACGTCATTGTCATCGGAGCGTCCAACCGTGAGGACATGATCGATCCCGCGATCCTGCGTCCCGGCCGCCTGGACGTGAAGATCAAGATCGAGCGTCCCGACGCCCAGGCCGCCGCGGACATCTTCGCGAAGTACCTGACCCCGGACCTCCCGCTGAACGCTGATGACCTGGCCGAGAATCTGGGTTCGGCGTCCGAGACCTGCGCCGCCATGATCCGGGCAACGGTCGAGCGGATGTACTCCGAAACCGACGACAACCGGTTCCTCGAGGTCACCTACGCCAACGGGGACAAAGAGGTCCTCTATTTCAAGGACTTCAACTCCGGCGCCATGATCGAGAACATCGTCGCCCGGGCGAAGAAGTCCGCGATCAAGGACTTCCTGGACACCGGCCAGAAGGGCATCAGGGTGCAGCACATGCTGTCGGCCTGTCTTGACGAATTCCGCGAGAACGAGGACCTGCCCAACACCACGAATCCCGACGACTGGGCCCGCATCTCGGGCAAGAAGGGCGAGCGGATCGTGTTCATCCGCACCCTGGTGCGTGGCAAGGCCGGCGACGATCAGGGGCGCTCGATCGAGTCGGTCGCCAACACCGGCCAGTACCTCTGACAACCTGCCGCCGCAGGGTGGCCGGGCGTTCGGGAACAGTGTGGAATCCGTTGAAACGCAGCGCGCGCGTCGTTACGGGCCCGTGAACGGCACATGCTTTTCGGGGCAAATCGGACCCCCGCGACGTTGATCGTCCCGAGGCGTTGTGAACAACGCGCCAACTGCCTTCGGAATCGCTAGCGTCAGGATCAACTTGAACAGGGAGGTCCTCATGCAGGGTCCCGTATCGTCCGGCGATACCTCCGACGTCACCGTCTCGCCAGTCCACACCGGCAAGGTCATCGGCATCAGCGTCATCGCAGCGCTGGGCGGGTTCCTGTTCGGCTATGACAGCTCGGTCATCAACGGCGCCAACAAGGCGGTGTTCTACGAGTTCCAGATCACGGACAAGTTCATGCAGGGCTTCGTCGTGGCGGTTGCCCTGTTGGCGTCCGCCGCCGGCGCCTTCGTCGGCGGTCGGCTGACCGACAAGTACGGTCGCAAGAAGGTGATGGTTGTGGCTGCCATCATGTTCTTGGTGGCCGCGGTCGGTCAGGCATTCCCCTTGGCGACATGGGACTTCATGCTGTGGCGCATCGTGGGTGGCTTCGGTATCGGCTTGGCCGCGGTGGTGTCGCCGATGTACATCTCTGAGGTCGCACCAGCGCACCTGCGCGGCAGGTTGACGTCGCTGTTCCAGCTCGCCATCGTGTTCGGCATCTTCGCCACCCAGTTGGTCAACCAGGTGATCATCAACCTGGTGCCCGACACTGTCGAGGCGCCGATGCTCAACCCGGAGGTCCCCCCGGTCGAGGCCAACAACGTTTTGGCGCTCGGCTTGCAGGCCTGGCAGTGGATGTTCTTGTGCATGGTCGTCCCGGCGATCATCTATTGGGTGTTGTCGTTGACGATCCCCGAATCGCCCCGCTACTTGGTGGCCAAGGACAAGAGCGACGAGGCCACCGTCGTCCTGCAATCCATCTACAAGGACGACGTCACCCAGAAGATCCATTCGATCGAGGAATCGCTTGCCGGCGAGCACAAGATGTCGATGGCGGACATCAAGGGTCCCAAACTGGGTCTCTTGCCGATCGTCTGGGTCGGCATCATCTTGGCGATCCTGCAGCAGTTCGTGGGAATCAACGCCGTCTTCTACTACTCCAACTTGATTTGGAGCGCAGTCGGATTCGACGAGAGCAAGGCGTTCTTCACGTCTACCGTCATCAGTGCGGTCAACGTGATCTTCACGTTCGTCGCGATCGCCCTGATCGACCGCATGGGCCGCAAACCGTTGCTGCTGATCGGTTCAGCGGGCATGTTCGTCACACTGGCGGTTCTCACATTCGTGTTCCAGTCGGCCCCCAAGTGCACGCAGATGATCTTGGACGCGGGCGGCCAGTCCGGCTGCACCGGTGTCTCTGAACTGAACACCCCGCTGCTGTCGTCGTCCAGCGGTTGGGTCGCGGTCATCATGCTCAACACCTATGTGGCCTTCTTCGCCGCGACATGGGGCCCGATCGTATGGGTACTCCTGGGCGAGATGTTCCCCAACAAGATCCGTGCGGCTGCCATGTCCGTGGGTGTCATGGCCAACTGGTTGGCCAACTTCGTTGTGTCCGAGACCTTCCCCGGGCTGGTTGGCATCTCGCTGGGCCTGGCCTACGGGTTGTTCACCGTTGGTGCTCTGGTTTCGTTCTTCTACGTGTGGAAGTTCGTCAAGGAAACCAAGGGCGTCCAACTCGAGGACATGGAGAGTCTCGAGGGAGTCGAGTTCTCCAAGTAGTCCCGAACGACTGCCCGAGGGGCCCGCGAACACGTGTTCGCGGGCCCCTCGGCCCGTAGGATGCCGACATGACAGTCCATCGCGTCATGGGCATCGAGACCGAGTACGGCATCTCGGTGCCCGGGCGTCCGCATGTGAACGCGATGCTCGCGTCGTCGCAGATCGTCAACGCCTACGCGTATGAGGCGCTGGGGGAGCGGCGGGTCCGCACCCGCTGGGACTACGACGAGGAGAACCCGTTGCGCGACGCGCGTGGATTCGACCTGTCCCGCGCCGAGGCCGACCCCAGTCAGCTCACCGACGAGGATCTGGGACTCGCCAACGTCATCCTGACCAACGGCTCGCGCCTGTACGTCGATCATGCACATCCTGAGTACTCGACCCCCGAAGTCACCAATCCCTTCGATGCCGTGGTGTGGGACAAGGCCGGCGAGCGGATCATGGCCCGGGCCGCCGAACTGGCCGCGGCCATGCCCGGGGGGCTCCCCCTGCAGTTGTACAAGAACAACACCGACAACAAGGGGGCTTCGTACGGCACCCACGAGAACTACCTGATGTCCAGGACCACCAAGTTCCCCGACATCGTCACGTGCCTGACCCCGTTCTTCGTGTCGAGGCAGGTCTTCGCCGGCGCCGGGCGTTTGGGAGTGGGACAGGACGGCGGCCAGACAGGGTTCCAGATCAGTCAACGGGCCGATTTCTTCGAAGTCGAGGTCGGGCTGGAGACCACGATCAAGCGTCCCATCATCAACACCCGCGACGAGCCCCATGCGGACCCCGAGATCTATCGACGGCTGCACGTGATCGTGGGCGACGCGAACCTGTCGGAGTACGCGACCTATCTGAAGATGGGCGCGACCGCTCTGGCGCTGTCGGCGCTCGAGGCAGGAATCATCCGCCCGGACCTGATGCCCCGCCAACCCGTGGTCGACCTGCACAATGTGTCCCACGACCCGGGTCTGACCTACCGGATCGAGTTGGTCGACGGGCGGCGCTTGACCGCGGTCGAACTGCAGTGGGAGTTCCACGAGTTGGCCGCAAAGCACGTGGCGGACTCGCTCGGCGCATCGGTCGACGAACAGACCCAGGATGTCCTGGACCGCTGGGCCCAGGTGCTGGATGCCTTGGCAAACGATCCGATGTCCCTGTCCGACCGGATCGACTGGATCGCCAAGAAGGCCCTGATGGACGGCTACCGAAGTCGCGACGGACTCGATTGGGGTGCTGCCCGGTTGGAACTCGTCGATCTGCAGTACAGCGACGTCCGCGCTGACAAAGGTCTGGCGAACCGGTTGCAGGCCCGCGGCAGTCTGCGCCGATTGACGACCGACGATCAGGTCGAACGGGCCATGTTCTACCCACCAGAGGACACCCGGGCGTGGTTCCGGGGTGAATGCCTGCGCCGCTACGGCGACGATGTCGCTGCGGCGTCATGGGACTCCGTCATCTTCGACCTGCCGGACCGACCGGCTCTGCAGCGAGTTCCAACGCTGGACCCCCTGCGCGGAACCAAGGAGCACGTGGGAGACGTTCTCGACCAGGCGCAATCCGCTGCCGACCTAGTGCGGATGCTCACGACAGGCAGTTGAATGGGTGCCTGGGGGATTGTGTCCGTGAAACCCTGTGCGGGACGTGACCGCGGTACTACTGTCCCAAGAAGAACCGCGGGCGCACCCGCCTGACAACGAGGAGCCACGGTGCCGACGCAGGAAAGACCGCAGCCGTCCGAACAGTCGCGCCGCGACGACGAGATCGAGGAACCGATCGGCCCCGCCCCGGGAGCGGCCGAGCGCAAGGACACACTCGACGACGATGTCGACGCGATCCTGGACGAGATCGACGATGTGCTCGAAGAGAACGCCGAGGAGTTCGTGCGCGGGTTCGTGCAGAAGGGCGGCGAGTAGTGGGTTCGGCACTGCCCGCTGCATTCATGCAGCCGGGAGGCTCTTCGTTCGCGGCCTTCCTCGCGCAGCAGGCTCCGGAACTTCTGCCACCGGTGTCGCCCGTGGCGGCGGGCCCGGATTCGGCATCCATAGCCCCGCACGGCACCACCATCGTGTCCGTCACGTTCGCCGATGGGGTCGTGATCGCCGGTGACAGGCGCGCCACGATGGGCAATGTCATCGCCCAACGCGACATCGAGAAGGTCTTCGCCGCCGACGACCACACCGGCGTGGGTATCGCGGGTAGCGCGGGTATCGCGGTCGAGATGGTTCGGCTGTACCAGGTCGAGTTGGAGCACTACGAGAAGATCGAGGGCGCGCAACTGTCCATGGAGGGCAAGGCGAACCGCCTGGCCACCTTGCTCCGAGGCAATCTGGGTCTGGCCATGCAGGGTCTGGCTGCCGTCCCGCTGCTGGCCGGCTATGACCTGTCCCGGGGCAGAGGCCGCATTTTCTCCTACGACGTCACTGGTGGTCGCTACGAGGAGCACGATTTCCACGCCATCGGATCCGGAGCGTATTTCGCCCGAGGCTCGGTCAAGAAACTCTTCGCGCCGGATCACAACCGATCCACGGCTGTGGCCACTGTGCTCCAGGCCCTCTACGACGCCGCCGACGACGACTCCGCGACCGGGGGTCCCGACCTGTCACGCCGCATTTTCCCGGTTGTGGCTGTCATCACCGCCGATGGGTTCCTGCGCGTCGACGAGGACGAACTGGCCGGACAGGTCGAGGCCATGGTGGCGGAACGCAATGTGCGACCCGATGGCCCCATCGCCCCCGTGGGAGGTGACCGCTGATGTCCATGCCGTTCTATGTGTCCCCTGAGCAGGTCATCAAGGACAAAGCCGACTTCGCGCGCAAGGGCATCGCCCGCGGACGCAGTGTCGTGGTCATGGAGTACGACGCCGGCATCCTGCTGGTGGCCGAGAACCCGTCGCGGGCACTGCACAAGATCTCAGAGATCTATGACCGCATCGCGTTCGCGGCCGTCGGCAAGTACAACGAGTTCGAGAGCCTGCGGGTCGCCGGGGTGCGGCTGGCCGACATGCGCGGGTTCTCGTACGACCGGTCTGACGTCAACGCGCGCAGCCTTGCCAACGCGTATGCCACCACTTTGGGCACCATCTTCACCGAGACTCAGAAGCCCTACGAGGTCGAGATCGTCGTGGCCGAGGTGGGCGACGACCGTGATCATGACCAGTTGTACCGTCTGAGGTTCGACGGGTCCGTGGCCGACGAGAAGGGCTTCGTCGCCATGGGTGGTTCGGCCGACGAATTGTCGACCCTGATAGCCGACCAGTGGCAGGTGGGATTGAGTCTGGCTGACGCCATGCGAATCGCGGTCACGGGACTCGAGCGGACCGGTCCCGAAGACCATCGCCTGGCACCCGACCAGCTCGAGGTCGCGATGCTGGATCGGGCCCGGCCACGCCGCAAGTTCCGGCGGCTGACCGTTGCCCAGTTGCGCGATCTGCTGCCGAAGGACGAGTCACAGCCCGTGTCCGGGGCCGAGTCCGACAGCGCTGACTCGGACACCGACGACGGCGAAGCCTGACCCATGGACCGGCGCATCTACGGCATCGAGACCGAGTATGGCGTCACGTGCACGTTCAACGGTCAGCGCAGGTTGAGCCCCGACGAGGTCGCCCGGTACCTGTTCCGCCGAGTGGTGTCGTGGGGCCGTTCGAGCAACGTCTTCTTGCGCAACGGGTCGCGCTTGTACTTGGACGTGGGAAGTCACCCCGAATACGCGACAGCGGAGTGTGACGACATTCGCGAGTTGGTGATCCAGGACCGGGCCGGGGAGCGGATCCTCGAAGGTCTCCTCGTCGATGCCGAGCGACGCCTGCGCGAAGAGGGCATCGCCGGGGACATCTACTTGTTCAAGAACAACACCGACTCGGCAGGCAACTCCTACGGCTGCCATGAGAA